>Ga0207659_10000234_pt1 | contig 33867 bp, 31 predicted proteins | sample KBSM43metaG_FD_184330 | JGI IMG/M metagenome (GOLD analysis project Ga0207659, IMG submission 184330) | Miscanthus rhizosphere microbial communities from Kellogg Biological Station, Michigan, USA - KBS M4-3 metaG (SPAdes) (version 2) | ecosystem: Host-associated > Plants > Roots > Rhizosphere >...
CGTTCAGTCGACGATGGCCTGGAAGACGGCGTTTTCGAAATCGCGCTGCAGCGGGCCGGTCGCCGTCTGCATCATGATGATCGTCACCATCTTCTCGGCCGGCTCGATATTGACGTTGGTGCCGTAGGCGCCGGCCCAGCCCCAGGTCCCCTTCGACTGCCGCAGCCCGGCCATCGCCGGATCCTCCACCACCTGCACGCCCAGGCCGAAGCCCATGCCGGCCGCCGGGCGTCCGAACTGCCCGTTGACCAGGTCGCCGGTGTGGTTGGTCGCCATGAGCTGCACCGTGCGCGTGCCCAGGTAGCGGCGGCCGTTCAGCTCACCGCCGTTGACGAGCATCTGCGCGAACTGCGCGTAATCCTCGGCCGTGCTCACCATCCCGCCCGAGCCGGCGAAGTAGGTGGTGCTGCTCAAGGCCATCTGGTTGGCCGCCTTGTCGAGCGTCCCCGCCGGCGTGCGCTGGTAGAGCGTGACCAGCCGAGCCTCGTTGTCGGGACGGGCGAAGAAGCCGGTGTCCTTCATGCCCAGCGGATCGAACAGCCGCTGCTTGAGGAACTGATCGATCGACTGGCCGCAGGCGATCTCGACCACGCGGCTCAGCACGTCGAAGCCAGCCAGCCCGCTGTAGCGCCAGAGCGTGCCGGGCTGGAAGTCGAGCGGCACCGCGCCCAGCTTCGGGATGTAGGTGGCCAGCGTGTCGGCCGGCCCGCGCTGCGGCGCGACGCTGTTGCCGAGGCCGCCGCTCATCAGGCCCGAGCCGTGCGTCAGCAGATCGCGAATCGTGATGTCACGGGTGGCCGAAACCGTGTCGAACGCCGGCGCCGCAGCCCGTTCTGCAGAGGGCCCGCCCGGCGCCCCGGGACCGGCGGGCGGCCCGCCGGCACGCGCGCCCGGCCGCGGCATGGCCACCTTGGCGCCGCGGAAGTCGGGGATGAAGCGCGACACCGGATCGGTGAGGCGCACTTTCCCTTCTTCCACCATCATCATCACGGCCACGGCCGTGATCGGCTTGGACATCGACGCGAGCCGGAAGATGCCGTCCTTCGGCATCGGCTTCTTCGACTCGAGGTCCATCACCCCGTAGGACTCGAAGTGCGCGATCTTCCCGCGGCGGGCGACGAGTGTGACCGCGCCCGACACCTGGCCGGCATCCACGTGGCGCTGCACCGCCTCGCGGACCCGCGCCAGGCGCTCCGGCGAGAAGCCGAGGTCCTCGGCCTTGCCGGCCGACAGCCCGCCGTTACCCGCGGCGAGCGGCAGCGTGAAGACAACGAGTCCGAGCAAGGCCGCCACGACACGCTTCGACATGGACGGGGCCTACTTCTTGGCTGCGGCCTTTTCTTCGGCCCGCGCGGCGCTCAGGATGTTGTGCAGGCCACGGTTGCCCTCGTGGCACGCGTACTCGAACAACCCGCCGTCTTCGGTGTCGCGCTTGAGCGGCATCGTCATGGCCCACGGCCGTTCCCACGTCGACGGGTCCTCGAAGCGCGCTTCCCACTTGATCGTGTCAGGGCCGATCAGCGTGAACCGTTCGGTCATCTTGAGGTTGCGGCTCGCGCCGCGGTACGCCGCCACGTCGTTGAAGTTCGTGGTCTCGACCACGAGCGTGTCGCCTTCCCAGTGTCCGCGGGCGTCGCCGGCGTAGTGCCGGAACGAGGCCGGCAGGCGCTGGGTGTTGCCGAGGGGAATGATCCGCGTCTCGTGGATCATCTCGTAGCGGATGGCCACGAAGCCGGGGCCCTGGGTGATGTCGTAGGCGTTGCCGTAGATCGCCGGCATCATCGACCCGGGGATGCCGCGCGTGATGCAGCGATCGTAAAGGCTGCGATCGGTCCACGAGTCGGCGGGCCCGCGCCCGCGCCGCGCAGCCTGACGCGCCGCGGCGCGATCGCGCGCCTCCTTGGTGAGCGGCGGGATCGTGCCGTCGGCGGGTTCGAACACGAACCAGGCCTGCGAGTTGCTCGCATTCAGGTGCTCGTACCAATGCGACGGGCCGGCGCCCGTGTCCTCTTCCTCGGAGCCGCCGATCCGGCCGGCCCCGGCCTGCGCCCTGGCTTGGCGCGTCTTGCGCAGCTCCGCCAGCTCCTTCTCGCCGAAGTCCGACAGGCTCTTGCCGGCCAGATCCGCGGGGCGCTCGAACGGCGTGCCGTTCTCGTCCTTGTTGGTGAAGCTTCCCTGCAGGTCGGGATCGCCCCATGGCGTGCGCGGCACGCTCCACTTGCCCGGGCTCTTGGTCGTCGAAGCGGCCTGCTGCGCTTCGGGCGCGGCGGCGAGGAGCAGCGACAGAGCCGCGGTCAGAATCGGCAGCGTGGGCGTGGACAGCGTGCGCATGGACATGGGTGCCTCCGTAATCAGGGCGGATCTTAGCAGGGATCGCCGCCGGCAGGAGGCGGCCGGGCCGGCGTCAGACCGACAGGAACTGCTCGAGAAGTGCGGCGGTCGCGGCCGGGTTCTCCGCGATGGCCATGTGCCCGCAGCCGGCGAGGCGCGACAGCCGCGCCCCCGGAATGCTGGCCGTCGTGACCTCGCCGATGAGGCGGTAATAGGGCCGTGTCTGCGCGCCGTTGACGACCAGCGTGGGCACGCGGACAGCGCGCAGGCTCGCGGGCGACACGTCGGGCTGTGCGCCGACGATCGTGGGACCGAGCGTCCGCGCGTTCTCTCGCAGACAGGCCTGGGTGGTCTCGGGCAGGCGCGCGAACCCGCCGGCACCGCCCTGCACCCAGTCGATGAAGGCCACGGCCGCATCGTCGTGCCGCTCGGCCTCGACGAGGGCGCGCAACTGGGCGAACGTGGAGGAGCGGCTTACTTTCTCCTCGGCCAGTCCGGCGCCGGCTTCGGGCAGCAGGCTTCCGAACGCCGGCTCGATGATCGTCAGGCTGCGCACGCGCTCCGGGGCCTCCAGCGCCGCCATCAACACGACGCCAGCGCCGTAGGAGTGGCCGACGAAGTGAACCGGGCCCGGCAGCGACGACACCAGCGCCAGCACGTCGTCGCGATGCAGCTCGTAAGTGTAGCGCTCACCGGTCGACGGCATCGGCCCCGGCCAGTGATGCCGGCGGCTCACCGCATGGGTCCGGAACCGCGGCGCCAGCGCCGCCACGACCGCGTCCCATTGACGGCGGTCGCCCAACGCGCCGTGCACCAGCACCATATCCGGGCCGGCACCCTGCGTCACCGTCGGGAGCTCGAACGCCATGCGCGCGCATCGTACTCCGGTACGATGCGCGATGGTGCTTCCACCACTGGCGTGCAGCGTGCGTGGCTGCGGCCGGCCGCTGACGCGCGACGGTACGCGCGTGGCGTGCGCCGCCGGCCACGCGTTCGACGTGGCACGCAGCGGCTACCTCAGCCTGATGCAGCCACAGGACCGCCGCTCGCGCGCCCCCGGCGATTCGAAGGAGTCCGTGGCCGCGCGGGCGCGACTGCTCGAGGCCGGTGTCGGACGCGCCGCCATCGACGCCATCGTCGCGGCCGCACCGAGGGACACGCCGCGGCCGGTGGCCGTCGACCTCGGCTGCGGGTCGGGCGAACTGCTCGGCGCGCTGGCCGCCACCCGCGATCTCTGCGGCATCGGCATCGACCTGGCGACGACTGCCGTGGAACGGGCCGCCCGCCGCTACCCGGCGCTCACCTGGATCGCGGCCAACGCCGACCGCCGGCTGCCGCTGCTCGATGCGAGCGTGCATCTGGTGGTGTCGCTCAACGGCCGGCGCAATCCGGACGAATGCGCTCGGGTGCTCGTCCCCGGCGGCGCGCTCATCGTCGGGGTGCCCGCTGCCGACGATCTCATCGAGCTCCGCGCCGAGGTGCAGGGGGAAGGCGTTGCACGCGAGCGCGCGGACGCCGTCGTCGCGGCGCATGCCGCACCGTTTGACCTCGTGGAGCGGTTCACCGTGCGGGAACGGCACCGGCTCGACGCCGCTGCGCTGCGCGACCTCCTGCGCGGCACCTATCGTGGCGCGCGCACCAGCGCGCTTGAACGCGTGGAGGCGCTCGACGCGCTGGAGGTGACGCTCGCGATCGAGGTGTGCCGGTTCACCCGCGCGGGAGAGCGTGCGCGCGAAGGCTCGTAGCGCGCTAACATGCCGCCCGTGACCATCCAATCATTGCAAGAGCGGATGCCGTGGCTGATGTGGCCGATTAGTTTCGTCGACGCGCTGCTGACACCGCGCCGCTGGGCGCCCGCGCCGCTCCAGGGGCTGGCGACACGGGTGAGCGCGGCACTCACCAGGGACAGCCTGCCCCTTGCGCGGTGGCTCGGTCGCGGGCTCGGCTGGACGGCGGCCCTGCGGGCGGCGATCCTGCACGATCGGCCGCGACTGCAGCGCGCCGCCTGGTTCGTGCGGAAACACGTCTGGGCGGCAGTCTGGTCCTTCATCGTCGTCAGCCGGCTGTGGCCGCGGCGCACGCCCGTCCCGGGCACCGACGTCCCGATTCAGCTGCTCACGGCGCCCGACACCTATCCCGACTTCCAGAGCCCGTCGCTCGTGGTCCCGTCCGACATGCCGCGCGCCGAGATGTCGCTGCCGGGCGCGATGATCGTGCAGGCCCTGCACGTCCTGCAGGATCTCTATCCAATCGTCAGCTCGCACCAGCCCGAGGCCGCTGCCGATCCGGCCGAGCGCGTGGTGCAGGCCTATCCGTGGCTTTTCCGTCTGGTGCGCACGCCGCCCGCCTGGCATCCCGAGCTCGCGGAGGCGCAGCGGCGCGGCCGGCTGCTCGACGTGCTCGCCCTCGGTGGGCCGTTCGCCAAGCTGCTGGAGCGATCGGCACGGCGCGAGTACTTGATCGACCTGGATTACCTGCGCCAGTATCCGGTTCGCGACGGCCTCCAGCGGCTCGGCTGCCGCATCCATTATGCCGACGGGGACACATCCGTCTCGCTGCGGGGCGTCGAGCTCGACGGACACCTCGTGACGCGGGGCGATACGCGATGGCCGCTGGCGGAACGGGTCGCGCTGTGTTCCCTCGCGACGCACACCACGGTGTGGCGTCACGGGATGCAGTATCACGTAGGCGGCGTGGCGCCGTTCGCCACCGCGACGCACCAGCTGCCACCGGCGCACCCGCTCGCGCGCCTGCTCGCTCCGCACATCGCCGACACGCTCTCGACGAACTATCACACGCACCTGACCTTGCGGCGCAACGGCTTCGACGTCACCGGCTTCAGCTTCGAATACGACACCATCCTGCGCTACTACGACGACGGCGCCCGCTACTTCGACCTGCGCCGGCTCGATCCGCGCGACGACACGGCGCGGCGTGAGATTGGCGGCGATCTCGACTATCCGTATCTCGGCCAGTCGGCCCGCTACTTCGACCTGTTCGTCGACTACGTCACCGACTACATCGGCCACTACTACCCGGATGACCGCTCGTTCGCCGCGGATCCGCACCTGCGGGTGTGGTTCGAGGCGCTCGATCGCCACGTGATTCGCGGCATCACGGGGTACGTGCCGGCGCTGACGCGCGACACGCTGATCCGCCTCTGCGCGCTGTTCATCTACACGGTGTCGGTGGAACACGAAGACAACACGATGTGGAACTACGCGATGTTCCTGCCGGCGACCGTGCGCGCGGACGGGCGTGGTCAATCGGTGGGCGAGGTGCAGGCGGTGGTGAACTTCGAGCTGCTGATCTCGTCGGCGACCAACCGGCTGATGAACGACGCGAGCCACGTCGCGCTCGATCCCGCCGGGGCCACGCTCATGCGCGGCCTGCAGTCGCGGCTGGGGCGCCTGCACGCGGCGATGGCCCGCGAGCCGCACCGCCATTGGCGCATCCTGCCCCGCGACCTCGAGGCGAGCATCTCGGCGTGAGTGCCGTCAGCTGCCGCTGCTCAACTCCGGCAGCTGACCGGCTTCCACTTCGAGCCGTCCGCTTCCTTCTTGAAGTTCGAGCTGGTGATGAAGGGCTGCCCCAGGTATTGCGGGTCCTCCACGACCGTCGTGACCACGAACCAGTCGCCGCCCTCGGGGTGGCTGATGCGCGTGTAGTACTCGGTGACCACCGCGTTCTGGCTGTACGGCACGCCGTTGCGCCGGAGCCAGCCGCCGCTGTGATTGGTCGTGACCACCTTCAGCGATCCCCAACGGCGGGCCGCGCCGCCCGGACCGCCGCCGCGCTCGAGAAAGGCGTCGAAGGCTCCGCCCGGCCGCTGCCATTCGGCCACCGAGGTGCCCTGCAGCGTGCGTGGACCTTGCGCGCTCACCGGCACCGGCGCACCGCCCGGCGCTGCCGGCGCCGCGAAGCGCAGCAGCCGCGTCTGCTCGCCCGCGTCGGTCTCCATCTTGAGCGTGTAGTCGTCCTGCCAGCTGATTCGCACCCGCAACGGCATGCGCATCACGCCGCCCACGCCGTAGGCCAGGCACGAGCCGTCGTTGGCTTCGACCCACTTGTCAGCCTCGGCGCGGCCGGCCGGGCTGAGCGGTACGCTGGAGTAGTCGCCCTTCTTCGGCGTGACCATGCGCCACTGCCAGTCTTCGGTCACCACCGTCACCCAGTTGCCCGTGAGATCGACCGGCGCGGTCTCCCGCGGCGGCCCGACGGGCCCGGCCGGCCCGCGTCCACGTCCGCGCTGACCTTGCGCGCCGGGCGTTTGCGGCCCTGCCTGGTCCGCAACCTGGGGGGCCGGCGGGGCCTGCTGCGCCGCGGTCGGTCTCGTGGCGGCGAACGTCAGCCCGCACACCGCGATGGCCAGCGCCGGCTTGAGCGCCCACGCGATCGAACCGCGCGCCTGCGGTTCCCGGCGGGGCTGAAGCCCCGCCCTACGCCCCGCCCTACGACCCTCTCCCCCGCTCATTCTCCGCTCCCCTTTTGAGTCTGGTTCGGTTTCTTGCCGCGCGACGCGGGCGCCGGCGCCGGAGGATTCATGGCCACCATTTCCTTGTAGATGGTCTCGATGAACATCGACGTGGTCCAGAAGCCGGTGTCGGTGCCGTAGCGCGGATCGAAATCGAGCGTCGGCTTCTTGGCCTTCACCTGGTCGAGCGTCATGCCGCGCTTCACGTACTCCTTGATGCGGTCGCGGACGATCGTGGCCATGTCGCGGTACTCGATCACGTCCTGCTCGTCGGACAGCCGGCCGTGGCCCGGGATGACCATCGTGCCGCCCTCGTTGACGTTGCTCGGTACCGTGATGTCGAGAATCGCATTGAGCGCGTCGATCTCGCCGGTCATCGAGCCGCCGTTGGCGACGTCGATGAACGGGTACATCACGGTCGTGAAGAGGTCGCCGGTGGCGACCACGTCGCTCTTGCGCAGGAACACGACGCTGTCGCCGTCGGTGTGCGCCTTGGGCTGGTGGATGATCTGCACCGCCTCGTTGTTGAACAGGAACTCGCGCTTGCGGCCGATGAAGGTCTCGGTCGGCCACAGGGCGAACGCCACCTGCTGCTGCCCCGCTGCCGGCGGCGCGCTGAGCCGCGAGAGCACGTTCTCGTGGGCGATGACGTTCGCCTGGCTGGTCGCCGCGGCGCCCAGGTCGCCGACGACGTTGCCGCCGGCGCGCGTGCGGCCCGCCTTGGCAATCGCCTCGTTGCCGCCGATGTGGTCGCCGTGCAAGTGGGTGTTCACCACATAGCGGATCGGCGCCTGGCTGAGCGCGCGGATGGCGGCGAGGATCTTGGTGCTGAGCGGCGCGAACTGCGTGTCGACAACGAGGATGCCCTCCTCGCCGATCATCACCGTGGTGTTGCCGCCGGCCCCGACCAGCATGTAGACGTTGTCGCGCACCTTGACGGTGTCGATTTCGACGTTGTCGAAGTTCTGCTGCTGGGCGACGGCGCGGCCCGCCACGGCGAGAGCGGCGCCGGTCGCGATCGCGGCCGCGACCATTGCGCCGCGCCACGCGCGGGAGTTGAGACGTGTGTCCATACGCATGCTAACGGCCCTGCTGCTGCTGTTGTTGGCCAGGCCCGGTGACCCTGGCGGCCCCGCGTGAGGGCGGCGGCAGCGGCGCCGGCTTCGGCGCCTGTTTCACGACCTCCTGGAACTCCGGATACTGCGTTTCGGCTCCGCCGCGCACCGCCACTTCGGGGATGCCCCAGCGCCGCCCGAACTCCTCTGCGAAGGGGTGCTCGCCGGGCAGGTACGCCGGCACGACGCCCTCTTCGCGAGTGGCAATCTCGACCACCGGGTCGCACACCCACAGCCATGTTTGGGCCGGCAGCTCACGAGGGCTGCGCACGAACTCCTGGCTCTTGACCAGCGGCTCGGTGAGGTAGACCGGGTCGAAGAGGAAGACGATCTGCGTCAGCAGATCACCGTTGCGCACCCAGTACTCGGTCATCTTGGCCCGGTCGCTCATCGGCAGGCCGTTTCGCCGCACCCACCCCTGCTTGAGGTGGGTGGTCTCGATGATGAGCATGTCGCCGTCCCAGCGGCCGGTTGAGAAGCCCATCCAGGTATGCGCCGCGTTCGGCCCCGGATGCGGCCGGCCGTCCATGTAGATGGTCCGGGTCTGCTCGAAGGTCGAGTGGTAGTGCTTGATCGCCTGAACGTCCTGGGTCTTGGGGTGCTTCTCCTCCCAGATCCGCAGATTGGTGGGCCCCCGGTAGATATAGGGCGACACGTGGACCCGGCACTGTTCCTCAGGGAGGGTGATCCGGCCCGGATCCCAGCTGTCCGCGAACTGCCGCGCGGCATCGTTGATGGGCAGGCCGAGGTAGTCGCGAAGCTCGGGACCGGGGATGCGTTCCGGCTGATCCTCGTGGTAGCGCGGCTGCCACGTGCCGTCCATGTCGGCCTGCGCATGAGCCGGAGCCGCCCACGCGAGCGCCGCCAGCCCGAGAACGGCTGGGAGTGCGCAAATTCTTGTCATTTGTGTGTGTTCCCCCACTGTGGGCCGCAACCTGGCGGTACACTGCGCCCCCGTCCCGATGCGGGAGCCGGCCTGCGAAGCATCGAATCATCCCTCTAGAAACGAGTGGTTTTCAACCCCTCCAGAAATACCAATCCGTTGTGGATACCTGTTACAATTGCGCGCTCGGCATAACTGAGATATGCGCCCATTCGACATTCCCGACATCCGCGCCCGCGAGCTGCTGACAGTTATCGCCCTCTCGGAATACGGGAGCTTCGTGGCTGCGGCGGCGTACTTGAAGACGTCTCAGCCGGCCCTCACCCGCACCGTCAAGCGGCTCGAGCGCGTGCTGGGTGTGACGCTCTTCTTTCGCAACACGCGGCGGGTGGAGATCACGGCCGCGGGTCGCGAGCTCGTCACGGCGGCCGAGCGCATCCTCGGCGATCTGGAGATCACCGCGCGCGGGCTGAGCGAGGTGCCGAAGGAACAGCGCGGCCGCGTGACCATCTCGACGCACTCGGCGTTTGCGGGCAACGAGCTGCCCCAGCTCGTGCGGAAGTTCCGCGAAACCCGCCCGTCGATCGAGGTCCGGATTCGCGAGGGGCGTCAGACCGAAATCATCGAGGACGTGCGCAGCGGCCTTGCCGACTTCGGCATCGGCCCGATCGATTCGCTGCCGGACACGCTGTCGAGCGAGCTGCTCCTGCGCGAGCCGCTCTACGCGGTGTTCCCCACGACGCATCCGTTTGCCACCAAGAAGCGCCTCAAGGTGCGCCTGGAGGATCTGCGCGAAGAGACGCTGATCTCGGGGCCTGTGGACACCATGCTCCGGCGCCTGGTGGACGGCGCTGCGTCGAACGGCGGCATCTCGCTGCGCTACGGCGTCACGGTCGAGCGTCTCATGAGCATCCTGGGGCACGTGCGCGCGGGCGTCGGCATCGCGGTGGTGCCCGAGGGGGTGCTGCCGCCGAAGCCGTGGAAGGAATTCGACGCGATGGCGCTGAGCGAACCGGCGCTGGCGCTCTCGTTCGGCCTGATCACGCTGCCCGGCCGCTACCTCACGCCTGCCGCGTCGAGCATGATGGCGCTCGTACGCGAACGCGCACGTGTGCTGGTGGAAGGCTCGAGGCTCAGGGCTTAAGGCCTCTCAGGCGGGTCTGTCGACCCGCCTCTACAACCTACCGCTGACATCCCCATAGGACACGGCTGGGTTTCGCATTCAGGCGCAACCGCTCAATTCCTCAATGATTCTCGCCGCCCGGACGCGGCGAACCCTGGCACGCCAGTTGATCTTCCTTCCGGCAGCGGCTGCGGTTCACCGCGCAGGCGCGATGGAGGCAGACGATGCGTGCGTGGATTCTTCTCGGCTCACTCACGGCAGCAATGGGCGCGGCAGCCTGCGGTACTCAGGCCGCGTCTCCGTTCACAGCGACTGACGCGACGGGGCAGACACTGGTCCGGTGCGAGCCCGGTCAGCACGCGGTCGTCAACACGCCGGCGGCAGCGGCTGGCCGCACGGTCACCGCGGTCGAATGCGTGAGCGACGCCGCCGCGCCGCCGCGTTATCAACCGGCCCCGGCCGTACGCCGCGTGGCTTCGGCGCCCGTGAGCGTCAGTGATCACGAAGTCGTCGAGCGGCGTCCGACACGGTCGTGGCAGAAGCGCGCGCTCGTGATTGGCGGGTCGAGCGGCGCGGGCGCCGGCATCGGCGCGCTCATCGGCGGCAAGAAGGGCGCGCTCATTGGCGCCGCGATCGGCGGCGGCGCAGGCACGGTCTACGAGACGCAGAAGTAGGGACGCCGTCAGCCTTGGGGCCGGCTAAAGCCGGCCCCAACTTCAAAACCCCAGCGCCGCCAGCGACGCGGCCACTTCCTCTGCCCCAACACCGAGTTTCGCCGCGCCGGCGATCGCATCGGCAGCATCGGCGGCATACCAGTTCTTCTTGCCCGGCTCGCACAGCCCCGCGATGTTCACCGGTGCAACAGCCTCACGCACGCGCGTGCCGAGGTCTGGACGCCGGGCAGCGGCGGCGCCGGCGGGCGAGAGCGTGCGCAGCGCCGGAGCAAACGCAGAATCGCCAGCCCGCAGAAAGCCGACGGCCGCTTGCTCGGGCGCGATCCGCCTCGCCACTTCGGCGTAGCTCGCGGCGGCGAAATAGAACATCGAGTACTGCACGAAGTCGTCGAAGCGCGGAAAGCCGGCGTAGCAGCCCGCGACGAACGCGGCCGTGTGATCCGCTTCGGCGAGCGTCACGTCGCTGTAGGCCTGGAGCGAGGACACGGCGCCGACCGGCCGGCGCGTCTCGTCCGCTTCACGGCGCGGCGCATCGAAGAAAGTGCCCGAATCGAGCAGCCATGCGAGGCGCTCGATGCCGAGCAGCGTCAGCGGGAACCCGGTCGAGAAGAGCGGGTCGACGAACGCCGCCGCCGAAGGCAGCAGCGCCCAGCGCGGCCCGGCCGCCATGGCCGCGCGATAGCTCAGACGGGGCATCCAATCGAACTGCCTGACGGGTGCCGCTGCGGCGAACTGATCCTGCACGGTCGGCAAGCGATCGAGCAGCCGTTGCCAGGCGATCTCGCCGTCGGCCAGCCGCAGGTCCGCGGCCAGCGCGTCCTCGACGGCGACGCCCGCGCTGGTGACGCCGTTGCCGAATCGCAGCACCCACATCCACCCGCCGTCGAACACGTGGTGCAGCGCGGCGTCGTCCACCGGATACGGCGGCCCGTCTCCGCGCGCGCCTGCGCCGGCATAGTCGGGCATCTCGTCGCAGCGGGCCACGCCGGTGAAGTGCGAGAACAGCGCCTGTGTGCCCGGATAGCCGGGAAACGGCTGAGAGCCGATCCTCAGTGCACGGCTCAGGAACCCGCGCGGCCCGGTCGCGTCGACGACGCCGCGCGCCTTCACGCAGAACGCCGCCCCGCGCCGGCGGCCTCGAAGCACCGCCGCGCCGCCGGTGTCCCACTCGAGCGACTCGAGCTGCAGCTCGTCGGCGTACTCGGCGCCAAGCGCCGCCGCTTCGCGCATCAGGAACGCGTCGACGTCGGCGCGCAGCCAGTGCGTATCGGAGATCGCATCGTGCGGGCTTGCCGCCACCAGCAGGTGGTTCGAGCGATCGGGCGCGGCTGCGAATCGCCGCCCAGCGTCGTGCTTGAAATAGGTAAAGCCGCGCTTGAGACCACACACCACGTCGGGATACGCCGCTTGCCAGGCGCCGAACGCCGCCAGCGGCTTCAGACGCGGCAGATCGTAGCGGTCGGCCAGCTGCTCGAGCAGGATGCCCGCGAGCGGCGACGACGACTCTCCGATGGCGAACCGCGGGTGGCGGCCGCGTTCCAGCAGGGCCACGCGCAGCCCGAGGCGGCGGGCGATCATCGCCAGGATCGAACCGCCGAAGCCCGAGCCGACGACGGCGAGATCAACGTCCGGCACAGGCACACGCCACGGGCGCCGGCGCCCGTTGCTCCCGGTTCATCCGCAGCAGCCGCGCGGCGCGGTCCCGCGAGCAGCTGCAGTCGAACAACCGTTCGATGTCCCAGAGATCGGCGAACACGCGCATGCGGCGCCCGTCGCCGAGCGCCTCCTGCACCACCCATTCGAGATCGCGCAGGCCGAGCCGCGGTCGCGACTCCACCGGCAGTGCATCGATGGCCCCGTTGCCGCCGCGAGTGGGAATGACGGCACAGACCGCGGCGCCCATGCCGCCCGCGGTGCGGACCGAGTTGAGCGCCCAGTCGGCGGCGTCGTGGTGCGGCACGAAGGGCGGGTCGAGCAGGACGAACATCCGGAGCGCGATGCCGTGACGCGACAGGAACGCCGCCGCCTCGGCGGCATCCTCCACGGTCATCCGCTTGTGCAACGCAGCGAGGGCCTCGCGATGCACGGTCTCGAGGCCCACCGCCACCTCGAGCTGTCCGCGAAGCCGGTCGCGAAATCGCAGGCACGCATCGCCGTGATGGCCGCGAAGGAATGCCGGATGGGCCTCGACGATCACCCGGTCGAACCCGGATACCGCTTCGGCAATCTCCTCGAAATCGTCGACGGGAATCGCCTGCGGGTCGAAGAAGCTGCCGGCGTTGTACAGCTTGATCTGCCGCGCCGGCGGGAGACTCGCCAGCGACTCACGGATCTGGCGGGCGATGGCGCCCCGGGGGACGGCTACGTCGAGCGTGTTGACCCACAGGTCGCACATCACGCACCGGAAGGGGCATTCGCGATTGGTGAGGAACACGACCGCGGTCGGCGCCAGGGCGCCCGTGTCGTCGCGCTCCTCCTCCCACACCGCCGCATAGGCGCGATGCGGATCGAGCGCGGTCTTGGGGCCGCGGAGGTCGAGGACGAACCGGTCGCGCGCCGCCGCGGTGTCGGGATAGATCAACGGGGGCGAGGCTTCGCCCCGGATCACCCCTGCGGGCTCCGCCTCGCCAGGCGGCTCGCTTGCGAGCCGCCCAGTCAGCACTGGTTGGTCGGTCCGCTTCGCGGACCGACAGTGTCTGATTGCCCGCCCTCCGGGCGGGCGGCGCTCACCGGCACGGTCATCTCGTTGCCGGAGCGCCGGGTGTTGGCGTCCTCGTCGGCCTCACGCAGACGCTCCTGCCACAGGGCGTTGAAGCGGCGCTGGCACCAGGCCTTGGTGACGCGCGGCCGGGGGGCGGCCTGCGCCCCGTCCTGGAACCGGCGCTTGGCGCGCACCGGCATGTCGACGCCTGTCACGGCGCGCACGCCGGCGCGGACGACATCCTGCTTCAGGGTCCCGAGCCGCGCGGGATCGCCGCCGAGCACGGTCTCGAACGGCACGGCCACGGCCGTGGCGATCGCCGCACGCTCCGCGTAGGGCGAGAATGCGGTGAAGCCATAGCGCGCCGCCGGCGCGTAGGTGCGGGCATAGCCGCGCGACAGGCCGCCCGAGTAGACGAGGCTGTGCTTGATCGCGTCGATGCCCCAGCCCTCCTGATAGAGGAGCGGGTTGCGCAGGAGGCTCGACAGGGTCAGGTCGGAGTCCTCGAGCGGGTAGGCCTTCATGTTCTCGTCGCTGCCGTCGCCGTCCACGAGGTAGCGCAGCGAGGGGTAGCGCTCACGGATGCCGCGCAGCAGGCAGAGGGCGGCGGCCGCGCACTCAACGTCGAGCGGATGGTAGTCCTCGATCGTGCGGATCGCCTCGAGCAGATCGTACTGGGCCTCGGGTACGTCAAGGCGTTCCCACGACGCCTCGAGGCCTAACGTGCGTGCCACCTCTTCGGCCTGCGCCGCATCGGCGCCGCCGCCGAAATCGAGCGTGAACGCGCGGACGTCATCAGGGTTGCGGCCGAGTGATGCCGCGGCATGACGGGCCAGCAGCCACACCGACGTGCTGTCCACACCTCCCGAAAACGCCACGGCGATCGGCTCGCGCGCCGGTACCGCGGCCAGCCACGACCGCAGCGCGCCGTACGCCGCCTGCACGTAGGCGGCGCCCGTCTCGTCCACATCGGCGGGCCCTTGCGCGACCGCCGGCTCAAAGAACCGCCGGTAGCGCGGCATCGGATCCGGGCACCCCACCTGAACCAGCTCCACGAGATAGTGTGCCGGGATCATGCGGGTGTACGACGGCTCGAACTGCCAGCCGATGCGCTGGCGCTGGCACCACTCGAAGATGGTGTCCATGCGGTCGGCGACCACCAGGAACGGGCCGTGGTACATCTTCGCCACGAAGTAGCGCAGCGGCACGCCGATGGTGCGGGCGAGCCGCACCGTCTGGCCCTCGCGCGCCGTGCCGGCGAAGTGGCCGCCCGCCGCCGACAGTGTCGCCGTATCGCCGGCACGAATGGCCGCGAGCAGCGTGTCGCGCCTGGGCGCGGCGTCGAGCGACGCGCAGAAGCCGGTGAGGTCGATCAGCCGTTCGACGGCTTCGAGCATGGGGGAAGAATACCCGAGGCAGGTAGGCAGGTAGGCAGGTGAGCGGGTAAGAACTAGGACCCGCCTCAGGCGCCGATCAGCCCTCCTCTACTTACTAACGTCCCACCAGCCTACCAGCCCACCTGCCTACCTGCCCTAGCCCGGCCGCACCACACGAATGGTGTAGTCGGACCACTCCTGGATCTTGCCGTCCTTGACGAAGAAGACGCCCACGCCTTCCCAGGTGAGTGGCCGCGTCTTCGACTCGAACCGGTCGATGCGGTGGTTGATGACGATGGGGCCGGTGGCAAAGGTGGCGAGGATCTCGAACACGATGCGGTCCGACGACCGCATCCACGACCCGAGACGCTCGGTGAGGCCGGCGTGGCCGGTCACGGGCGGTGTGGTTTCGCTCATGCGGTAGACGCCCGTGCCGGCAAAACGCTGGACCACCTGCGCCAGGTCGCGGGTGGACCACGAGGCGCAGAAGTCGGTGACGAGCTGCACGTTGGCCTTCTCGGCAGGCGTCCACTCGGCGGCCGAGGCCTGCGCGGCGAAGGCGAGCGGCGTCAGGGCTCCGAGTCCGGCGCGCTTCAGGAAGGTGCGGCGCTCGGCGGCGGCAGCGGGACGTCGGGAATGAGCCATGGCTTAGCAACTAGAGGATACCGCGCCGCGCCGGCGCGCGGCACGCGCTGTCAGGTCCGCGGCTCGCTCGCGAGCCCGAAGTAGCGGCCGGCGTGGAAGATGAGCGGCGCCACGTCGTCCTCGCGGCGCTGGAACGCGGCGACCCGCCCGACCACGATCCAGTGGTCCCCGCCTTCGTGAACCGCCTCCACCAGACAGCTGAGCGCGGCGGCACTGCCGTCGAGGCGCGGGCTGTCGTGCCACTTCACGAAGGCAAAGGGCGGCGGCTCCTCGTCCTTCCATCCGCCACCGAAGTAGGTCGAGAGGTCGCGCTGGCCTTCGTGCAGGATGCTCACACAGAACCGGGCGCCCACGTCAATGAGCTGCCCGGTCCGGGTGTTCCTGCCGACGCAAAAGAGCACCAGCGGCGGGTCGAGCGACAGCGACGTGAAGGAGTTGGCGGTGAGCGCGTGCACCGTACCCTCGATCTCGGTCGCAATCACCGTCACGCCGGTCGCAAACTGCCCGACCGTCTGACGGAACCCGCGGGTGTCGATCAACGTCCCTGCAGCCTCTGCTTCAGGTGGTTGACGTCGTCCGAACTCACCATATCGGGCGCGATCCATCCATCGAGGTTGTACTCCGCCATGCACTGCTCGGCAAAGCCCTTCATCCGTGCCGAGGCGCCAGTGACGTCGGCCACGAGCAGCGTCTCGAAACGGATGCTCTCGTGGTTGCCGAAGTAGTTGCGCTCGTAGAGCTCGTGGCGGCCGCCGAACTCGCTGCCGATGGCATCCCACATCAGCTTCATCAGCTTGACGCGGTCCACCGCGCTGTAGCCGTTCGAGCCGCGCACGAACTGGTCGAGATAGGGCCGCAGCTCGGGGTTCTTGAAATCGAGGGCGCTCGACGGCAGGTAAATCAGAGCGCTGGCCAGCGAGTTCTCGATGATCTCCTTGATCTTCGGGTAGGCGATGCTCGCCATCACGCGGTAGGCGAGCCCGTACTCGAGGTTCGGCAGCACGTAGCCCGGCGTCCACGGCGTCGTCGTGCGCGCCATCGCGTCGGTGAGCCCCCAGAAGCAGTTGCGCCACGCGATCACTTCGCCAACGTTCGCCTGCACGCCGCGGAAATCCTTGGCGCCAGTGGCCTCGACCGCCTTGAGCAGCAGCCCGGCGAGGAAGTCGAGTTTCACCGCCAGCCGCGTGCAGCCCTGGAACATGAACCGCGGCAGGAAGCCCGAGCGCGGGAAGAAGTTGTTGACCTTCTCGATGTCGCCGTAGGCGAACACGTCCTCGTAGGGTACGAACACCTTGTCGAAGATCAGGATCGAGTCGTTCTCGTCCATGCGGCTCGACAGCGGGTAGTCGAACGGCGAGCCCATCACCGCCGCGGTCATCTCGTAGGACGGCCGGCACAGCAGCTTCACGCCGGGCGCGTTGGTCGGCACCATGCAGACGAAGGCAAACGGCTTGGTCTTGATCGGCAGCGCGCCGTTGTTGGCGATGAAGTTGTAGTGCGTCAGGCTCGAGGTGGTGGCGACGACCTTGGCCCCGCTGACGATCAGCCCCTTGTCGTTCTCGTCCACCACGTGCATGTAGACGTCTTTGACTTCGTCGAGGGGCTTGTCGCGATCCACCGGCGGGTTGACGATGGCGTGATTGACGAACGACACCTCGTCGTTCACCTTCTTGTACCAGCGCCGCGCGTTCTCGTCGTAGGGCTTGTAGTAGTCGGCGTTGGCGCCGAGCGTGGCGAGGAAGGCCGCCTTGTAGTCCGGGCTGCGGCCAATCCACCCGTAGGTGAGGCGCGCCCACTCGGCAATCGCGTCGCGCGCGGCGACGAGCTCTTCGGCGTTTTTCGTCGCTTTGTAGAAGCGGTGCGTGAAGCCGCCGGTGCCGGTGTCGGTCGGCGTCGTCAGCACGTCCTTTTTCGCCGGGTCGTGCAGCGCGTCGTAGAGACGCGCCAGCATGCGCGCGGTGTTGCGGAACGCGGGGTGCGTGGTGACGTCCTTGACCTTTTCGCCGTAGATCCAGATCTCGCGCCCGTCGCGAAGGCTCTCGAGGTACTCGGCACCCGTGTACGGACGAGTGCGGCTGGATGCCTGTGTCGTCGCTGTCGTCATTCCCCTACCCCTCCAACTCCCGCGCCTTGGTCTCCCACTCCGCCATGAAGCGGAATGCGTTCTCCTTCGGCGGCTGTGGAGCAAACGTTTCGAGCCACAGCACCGGCGCCAAGCTGACGTTGCGGAACGCGTGCACGCAGCCCACGCCCGTCCACAGCACGTTGCCGGCTTTGGCCCGGTAGACCTGGCCGTCCATGGTGGCCTCGACCTCGCCGCTGAGAATGAAGTAGCCCTCTTCGAACGTGTGGTCGTGCAGCCCGATGCCCACACCAGGCTGGTACTCGATGAACAGCAGGCGGTGATGCGCGGCGCCGACGTTCTCGTCGACAAGCCACTTCAGAAACACGCCTTCGAGTCCCTTGAGCACGTTCTGCCGCTCGTGCACGGGCGGGACGTCGGCGGCGTCGAAATGACCGAGAATGGCTCCGGCCGGGACGGCGCCACCGGACGCTGGGGCCGTGGCGGGCACGCCGGCGCCCTTGGCGAAGAACGTGTCACGCTCGGCGCCCGGCGGCTTGGGCTGCGGCGCCTGCATCTGCAGCCACCGCACGCGCCCGCTCCCAGCCGCGCGCCAGCCGTGCCGCGTGCCCACCTTGAGTGCGCCGTAGTCGCCGGCCCGCAGGTGCACCGCCGCGTCGCCGACAGCGAGAATGGCCTCGCCCTCGAGGACGTAGAAGCCCTCCTCGAACGAGTGCACGTGCGGCGGGAGCAACCCGCCCGGGTCGAGCTGCGCGACGCTCAGCCCGGTGTGGACCGACCCGGTGGGCCGGCCGATGAGCGGCGCCTGCCGGTAGCCCTCGCCGCGGCCCACGTACACGTCGTGGCCCGCGAGCGCGCTGTCGTCGAACGTGCCGAAATAGTGCATCCGGATGCGTCTCCCCGCGGTAGAGGGCGCATTGTGACACCGGGGGAGCGCGGCCCACAAGATGGCGGCCGTACGAATAAGGGTTATCGACGAAACTGATTGAGCGGCCGCTGGAGAATGGCCGCGAGAGTGGCTCAGGGCTCAGGGCTCAAGCCTGTTTGGCCCACGCGCGTGAGCCTTGAGCCTTGCGCCCTGAGCCTGAGGGCGCGCGAAGCGCGCTACGAGATCGGCTTGCCGGCCGGATCGATGGGGCCCGGCACCTTGTTCATGATCGGCGGGAGCGACTTGAGGTAGGCGTAGAGCGCCTTCAGATCCTCGTCCGGCAGCTTGTTGTACCAGAACCACGGCATCGGCGGCAGGATCGGCCGGCCGGCGCCCATGTGCTTGCCGTTCTTGATGGCGTTGACGAACTGCTCCTCGCTCCACAGCCCGATGCCAGTCGTCTCGTCGGGCGTGAGGTTGGCGGCAAACGACACGCCCCACATGCCGCTCCAGGCCGTCAGGTGGTCGTTGGTGTGGGTGCTGTACGGGCTGCCCTTCGCGTCCTTGAAATGCGGGGTGACGCCCGCGCTCTCCGGATGGCCCGAGAGCGACTTGTCGAGATCCGCTTCCGGGCCGTTCGGCCCTATCTTCTTGGGCGTATGGCAGTCGTGACAGCCGCCGCCGGCGACCAGCAATCTGCCCTTTTCCACGGGGGACACGGTGGGGGCAGCAGGCGCGGCCGGCGCCGGCGTCGAGGCCGGCTGGCTGCAGCCCGCGAGCGCGACCGCTACTGGCACGAACATCGACAGCAGGGTCGCGCGACGTTTGAAGAAGCCCATGGGCTTCACCTCCTGGATATGAACACTGGCCCCGAGCACCGGCTCGGAGCGCCAAAGACTATAACATCCCGCCCTTGACCACCCGTTCGAGTGGATCGTGTGGACTCAGGTAAGGAATAATTGGCGGCTGCGGTAGCCAGGTCGCACGCAGCTGACCCGGCCTCTTGTGTCTGGGCGTCGGATGACGCACGGGCATCCGCCGCCACATCGACACGCCTAACTGCAGAGGACTACATGGCAAAGAAAGTCGTAGACAAGCTCCTCCCGACGACCATGGTCGGGTCTTACCCGCGGCCGCACTGGTTCAAGCAACAGCTGCTCGGCCGGGATGTCCGCGTCGCGTTCAAGGAAGTGCAGCACGAAGAGGCGTACACCGACGCCGTGGCCACCGTCATCCGGGAACAAGAGGAGATGGGCCTCGACATCGTGACCGACGGCAACATGTGGTACGACGACTACGTCGGCGTGATCGGCTCGTTCTGCTGGTACATGTACGAGCGCATCGGCGGCTTCGAGCAGTCGCGCGAGGAGCATCCCTCCTATGCGGGTGGTCCGAAGAGCCAGGGCAAAGCCATCATGGACGACTGGGGCGGCGTCATCAACAGCGGCCCCGTCACCCATGGGCCGATCCGCCTCGCGGACCTGTACAAGATCGCGGCGACGCACGCGAACGTGCCCGTGAAGGTATCGGTGGGCGCCGGCCCGGCCAACCTGGCGTGGCACGCCTACTTCAAGCACTACAAGAACGCCAAGGAGCTGACGATGGCGCTCTGCCCCATCTTCAACGCGGAGATGAAGGCGCTGGTCGCGGCCGGGGCCACGTATCTGCAGTTCGAAGACCTCGGCGCGTGGCTGCCGCTGTTCACGGGCGACAAGAACGACTACAAGTGGATCCGCGAGAGCGTCGAGATGTGCTGCGACGGCGTGGATGCGAAGATCGGCTGGCACTTCTGCTTCGGGAACGCATGGGGCAACGACATCCTGAGCGCGAACTACCCTGATGGCTATCAAACGGTTCTGCCGTACTTCTTCGGGACCGCGGGCATCGACGAGTTCGTCCTCGACTACGCCAACCGCGACATGGCGGGTGTGGACTTCCTGAAGAACCTGCCGGCGAATCAGGGCGTCCAGCTCGGCGTGCTCGACATCCGGACCAACGCCATCGAGACCCCGGCCAAGATTGCCGACCGGATCCGGCGAGCCATCAAGCACGTCCCGGCCGACAAGGTGACGCTGAGCAGCGACTGCGGCATGAAGCCGCTGGCGCGCATGGTGGCGAAGATGAAGCTCAACGCCCTCGTCGAGGGCGCCAACATCGTCCGCAAAGAAGTTGCGGAATAGCTAGTGAGGACTTGAAATGGCAAAAGTGATTGCAGTACTGGGCGCGACGGGCACGCAGGGCGGTGGCTTGTGCCGCGCGATCCTGGCCGACAAGTCGGGCGGGTTCTCGTGCCGCGCGATCACGCGCGATACCAGCAAGGACAAGGCGAAGGAACTGGCGGCGGCCGGCGCCGAGGTCGTGTCCGGGGACCTGGACGACGTGGAAAGCCTGAAGAAGGCCTTCGCGGGCGCCCACGGCGTCTACGCCGTGACCAACTTCTGGGAGCACTTCTCCGGCGAGAAGGAAAAGGCGCAGGCGAAGAACGTGGCCGAGGCGGCCAAGGCCGCCGGGGTGCAGCACGTGGTGTGGTCCACGCTGGAGGACACGCGCCAGTGGATGCCGGCCGGCGACACGCGGATGCCGATGCTGCAGGACAAGTACCGGGTGCCGCACTTCGACGCCAAGGCCGAGGCCGACGCCTACTTCGCCGGGGTGCCGACCACCTTTCTGCGCACGTCGTTTTACTGGGACAACCTCTACATGTTCGGGCTGGCGCCGAAGAAGAACGACGCCGGGCAGTACGAGTGGTCGTTCCCGCTGGGCACCGCGAAGATGGCCGGCATCGGCGCCGAGGACATCGGCAAGACCGCCTACGGCGTCTTCAAGGCCGGCAACCAGTACATCGGCAAGACCGTCGGCATCGCCGGCGAGTTCATCTCGGTCGACGAGATGGGCCAGAAGCTCACCAAGCACCTCGGCATCGGTCCGGTGAAGTACAACGCGGTGGACGCCAACGTCTATCGCAGCTTCGGCTTCCCCGGCGCGGACGAGATGGGCAACATGTTCCAGGTGTACCGGGACTTCGAGGGTCCGTTCAACGCCAACCGCAACATCGACGTGGCGCGCCAGCTCAACCCGGCGCTCATGAACTTCGACCAGTGGGTGGTGGCAAATAAAGCGAAGATTCCCGTATAGCGCGCTCCGCGCGCACTATGGGATCTTTCGGGCTCAGGGCTTAAGGCTCAAGGCCTGAAACGAATGGCCGGAGGGACAACCCTCCGGCCGTTTTCGTTTGCGTTGGATGCGGCCACCGAAGATTCTGTCCGCCCTAAGCCCTGAGCCCTGAGCCTTCTACTGCGGAGTCGCGAAACGCTTCCGCCGCGCGAGCATTTCCTCGATCTGATACAGCCGGCCCTTCACTTCTCCGTTCTCGGGTTCGATCTCGAGCGCCTTCTTGAGCGTCGCGACAGCCCCCTCGTCGTCGCGCCCCCCCTGCGCGATGGCCTTCGCGACCAGCGTATTCACCGATCGCGGGAAGAACTCGAGGTTGAGATCAGCGAGCGGAATCGCCAGATCGGGGCGGGCGGTGCCGAGCCGGCGAGCGGCGTTCAGCAGCGTGTTCTCGCCGAAGTCGTAGGCGCCGCGTCCGTAGTGCAGGGTGCGCAGCTCGCGGTACTGGGCCACGGCGGCATCGGCGCCGTCGCGCACGCTGGCCAGCAGCAGGATCTCCGTGAGCGGCCGCGGTATCGCGATGCCACGGTGGCAGGTGGCGCAGGTGACGGCGGCGGCCTCGCGCGCGGTCTTCCCGGCCGCGGACTGCACCGTGGCATTGAGCGCGTGCGTCATCGCGATCATCTCGCGCGCCACGTCGAGACGCGGCTTGCCGTTGGCGGTGACCTTCGGCGGAGTGCCGCGACCGGCATGACAGTAGTCGCAGGTGACACCGAGTGCCGCGGCGACCGCCGGCATGTCGGGCAGCGGCGGCTTGGGGGCTTCGGCCGGCGCTTGCGCGGCCAGGCTGAGCGACGCGCCTGCCACAAACGCCATCGTTCCGAAGATCGCCCAGGCCGTTCGTGTCATCGCGCCTCCCAGTGCTCGCTATTCTCTCCCACCTGCCCACCTGCCCACCTGCCTACCTGCCTACCTGCCTACCTGCCTACCTGCCTACCTGCCTACCTGCCTCCCTATACAATTCTGTCCGCCATGACGATGCCGATCCGCGTTCGCCGACTCCCCGCCGTCCTGTCCGCTCTGGGCGCCGCCGCGTTCGGGGCCGGCTTTCTGGGCCCCTCGCTCGGCGACGGCAGCCGCCTCACGGCGTCGCTCGCTGCGCAGAGCGCTGCTGATGCGTGCGCCGGGGCACGCGACCTCCGCCTGACCAACGGCAAGATCGTGACGATGGACGCCCGCGGGACGATCGCGCGCGAGGCCACCATCCAGAACGGCCGCTTCACCGCCGTGGGCGCCAGAAGCGGCCAGCGCCTCAGCCAGTGCACCCGCGTCATCGATCTGGGCGGCCGCACGGCGGTGCCTGGACTGATCGACAACCACAACCACATCGTGCTGCTCGGCATCCGCCCCGGCTACCACACGCCGCTCGAGAGCGCCCGGTCGATCGCCGACGTGCAGGCGATCATCCGCACCCGCGCGAAGAACGTCCCTGCCAACGGCTTCATCACCTCGATGGGCGGCTGGAACCCGGTCCAGTTTGCCGAGAAGCGCCTGCCCACGCTGGCCGAGCTCGACGCCGCGGCCAACGGACGGCCGGTGCTCGTGTTCCAGGGCTTCACCGGCCCGGCCGCCACCAACACGCCGGGCCGCGCGTTCTTCACGTCGAAGAGCATTGCTGTCAGCGACACCGGCCAGATCGCGGCGAACGCCCCGTCGATGGCGGCGCTCAACGCCTTGCGCGCGGTCCAGACCTTCGAGGATCGCAAGCGCGGCACCGTGGAGGCGATGGCGTACTCCGCCAGCGTCGGCGTCACCACCAACGCCGACATGGGCGCGTTCAACCTGCCGGGCACGCCCGATCTGCAGGGATCGTTCGAGGCCGACACCCTGGCCAGCGCCGATCAGTTCCGCATGTACGACGCGGTGCTGGCGCTGGCGCGCGAGGGGCGGATGACCACCCGGCTCCGGATCTTCTTCCTCACCATGGACACGCGGCCCGACGTGCCAGTGCTGTCGCAGCGGCTCCGCAACACGTTCGGCGATTTCGGCGACGGCATGGTGAAGGTGGCGGGCATCGGCGAGTTCGCCACGCAGTGGCCGCTCTTCGGCCAGGCGCCGCCCACCAACTACACCGCGGCGCTGCAGGCCGTCGCCCGGGCCGGCTGGGCGTTCCAGCAGCACAGCCTCTCGCCGGCGGAGAACGAGCTCACCATCAGCACGTTCGAGACGGTGAACAAGACCACGCCGATCAAGGAGTTGCGCTGGTCGCTCGCCCACGTCGGCTCGATCGACGCGGCCGGGATCAACCGCCTGAAGGCGATGGGGGCCGCCATCGCGGTGCACCCGTTCCAGTACCTCGCCGGTGGCCGCGGCGGTCCGCCCCTGCGCACGATCGTCGACAGCGGCATCAAGGTGGGCGCCGGGTCCGACTCGGCGCAGATCTCCACGCTCAACCCGTGGAACATCATTTCCTACATGGTCACCGGCCGCAGTTCCGACGGCACGGTGATCAACGCCGGCCAGCAGCTGACGCGTCAGGAGGCGCTGCGGCTCTACACCGCCGAGAACGGCTGGTTCCTGCGCGAGGAGAGCCAGATAGGAACGATCGAGCCGGGCCGGCTCGCGGATCTCGTCGTGCTCACCGACGACTATTTCGATCCGAAGCGGGTGCCGGACGACATGATCCGTTCGCTACGCTCGGCGCTCACGGTCGTGGACGGCAAGGTCGTCCACGACGAGCTGCCAAAGCGGTAAGGAGACCATCGCCAGTACAATCCGCGCAGGAGGCCACCATGGCTAACGTGATGCGGTCCGGCAACCCGGCGTTGACGGCCGATACGTTCACAAGGGATCGAGCGGCATCCGCCACAGATCGGATGACGCTGCAGGGAACCGTCAACAAGACGGCCATGTCGCTCGCCATCCTGATCATCGCCGCCGCCTATGTCTGGAACCGCGGCCTGGCGGATCCGAATATCGGACTGTGGATCGGAGGCTCGCTCCTGGCCGGGTTCGTCGTGGCACTGGTGACGACGTTCAAGCCGGTATGGGCGCCGTACACGACTCCGGTCTATGCCGTGCTCGAGGGCGCCGCCCTCGGCGGCATTTCGCTCGGATTCGAGGCGCGGTATCCCGGCATCGTCAGCCAGGCGGTGTTCCTCACCTTTGGCACGCTCGGCGCCCTGCTCGTGGCCTACCGCTCGGGGTGGATCCGGGCCACCGAGAATTTCAAGCTGGGGATCTTCGCGGCGACGGGCGGCATCGCGCTGATGTATCTCCTGAGCTTCGTGCTTGGCTTCTTCGGTATCAGCGTGCCGTTGATTCACTCCAGCGGGACCTTCGGCATCCTCTTCAGTGTGTTCGTCGTGGTCGTCGCCGCGCTGAACCTCGTGCTCGACTTCGACTTCATCGAACAGGGCGCGAACCGCGGCGCGCCCAAGTACATGGAATGGTACGGCGCGTTCGGGTTGCTCGTGACCCTGGTGTGGCTCTACCTGGAAATCCTGCGCCTGCTGTCCAAGCTGCAGTCACGCCGCTAGCGGCGGCGCCTGCTGAAGCGTGCACGATCGCAGCGCGACGTAATACGCCAGTTCGGTCAGCGCTGACGACACGTAGACGTGCGGCGGGCCGTCCGGCGATCGCCTCGCCATGAGCACCTGCGACCCCGGCGGGCCGCCGATCGGCGCGTCGCCGCAGTCGAGGGCGGCGCCGAGGCCGGCGAGCACATCGACGTTCTGCGACGTGCCGGGAGGGCAGACGAAGATCGCCTTGTCCAGCGCGCCTGGCGTGCGCCGGACCGCCTCGATCTCCCAGCGCAACCCGCTGGTCTGGGCCACGCCAATCACAATCAGTCTGGCGGCTTGAATCTGCTCTTCGACGAACCGCCGCCACTGGTCGTCGCGCAGGCGCCAGCGCGCGGCGCCGACCGGCGCCTCGACGCGCGAGGGGTCGGCAACCGCGACGACCGGGCCGACATACGTGAGATTCAGGACGATCATCTCCTCCAGCGTCCTGTACTCGCTGCCCGGATCGAAGACGCGCAGGAACCACGGGACCTTCGCCGCGCTCAACGGGATCTGCTCCTCCTCGAACGAGCGCAGGAACAGCACCGGGGCCCGGGGATCAGCGGCCACCGCATCGGCGGCGGTCTACAGCGCGAGGCGCCGCGCCCGCATCCGGCAGCGTCGCCCGGCAACCAGGATAAGACGGATGATCACGAAGCTGGCGGACAGCGCCGCGATGACGAACGCGTAAGGCAGCGGGCCGCGGACGTCTGGACCGAACGCCTGGTATACGTCGACCAGGCCGATCGCCAGCGCCACGGTCAGGACCACCACCAGCAGCATCGTGACGGCGCGCTTCGATCCGGCGGCCAATGCGGCGAGGATGCGGACGTAGGCCATCGTCAAACCGATGGCGAGCGCGCCGACGACGCCAACGAGGAGCGCGACCAGCGGCAGCGCCCACAACTTGCCATTGCGGCCTCGGTCGATCACGGCAAGGCCGAGCGGCAGCACCAGGGCCATGCCGAACAGCATCGCGGCCGCATTGAACGTGGCAGCGGCAAGGGCGCGCAGCGAGCGCCTCGACAAGAGAACCAGCGCGTATTGCTTCGCCAGCGCGTCCATATTCCAGACGCGCGCGGCGAAAGGGCACGACGCTGGATCGACACTCACCGAAGTCTCTACTTCCGCAACGTGGCCGCGAACTCGGGGTACATCGTCGCGGCGCCACCGCGCACGGCGGCCTCGGGCAGCTTGAACTCCTCGGCGAATTCCTTCAGGAACGGGTTCTGTCCCGGGAGGTGGTGCGGCACCGCGCCGCGCGGCTGGCTGGCGATCTCGACGACCGCGGTGCACGGGTAGAGCAGCTGCTGGGGCGCGAGCGGCCGCGGGTTACGCAGCATGTTGGTGGTCTTCACGAGCGGCTCGGTCAGATACACCGGGTCGTCGGTGACGGCCACGTAGGTCAGCACAGGGCCGTGCAGCGCAAAACGCTCGGTCAGCGTCGTCTGATCGCTCTGCGGCAAACCGTTTCGCCGGTGCCACATCTGCTTGATGTGCGTCGTGGTGACGACGAGCGTCTCGCCCTCCCAGCTCCCCGTGGAGAACCCCATCCAGGTGTGCTCGGCGAATCGCGAGGGATGCGGCCGCCCGTCCATCCACACCGTGCGTCGCTGCTGGAAGTTGCTGATGTCGATGTGGATGGCGACCACCTGCTGCGTCTCGGCGTGCCGCTCGTCCCAGATCCGCATGTTGAGCGGCCCGCGCAGGATGTAGGGCGACGAGTGGGCGCGGCACTGGTGCTCCGGCACCGTGAGCCGCGACGCGTCCCAGGCGTCGGCAAACGCCCGGGCGCTCTCATTGATCGGCAGGCCGAGGTAGTCGCCGAGCGAGGGCCCTGGGATGCGCTCGGGCTGATCCTCGTGGAACATGGCGTTGTAGCTGCCGGTGATGTCGAACTGCGCGGCGGCCGGCCGCGTGGCGCCAGCAACGGCGGCCAGCGTGAGGACCACGAGTATCGCGGCGCGGCGCACTAGCGGCCTTCCCGGCTGGTGAGGCTGCGATACACCGCCTCGACGAACTGCGCGGTCGTCCACGCGCCGGTGGTCGAGCCGTAGCGCGGCTCCCAGTCCAGCGTGGGACGGGAGGCCTTCACTTGCTCGAGTGTCTGCCCCTTCGCCACGAGTGCCTGTACCCGATCACGCACGATGGTGACCATGTCGCGGTACTCCACCACGTCGAATTCGTCGCTGATGCGCCCGCGTCCGGGCACGATGCGCGTGCCGCCCTCGGTGAACTGCTCGGAAATCGCGAGGTCGATCAGGCGGTTGAGCCCCTCGATGACGCCGTTGACGTGCCCGCCGCGCGCCAGGTCGATGCGCGGGTAGCCGGTGGTGCTGTAGATGTCGCCAGCCGCAATCACGTCCGAGATGCGGAAGAACACCAGGATGTCGCCGTCCGTGCTGGCGTGGGGCACGTGCACCAGCTGAATGCCCTCGCCGTTGAAGTACATGGTCCGCTCGGCCTGGAAGAACGTGTCGGTGGGCCACGCGGCAAACGGCGCGGCGGGCTTGCCACCGGTCGCCGCGCTCATCGCGGTGAGCACGTTCTCGTGCGCGACGACGAACGCCTGCGGCACGGCGCCCTCCACGGCGCGCTGACCCACCTGACCGGCGAAGTTGCCCGCCACCAGTTGCGAGCCGGCCGCGGCGACCGTCGCATTGCCACCAGTGAAGGCGGGATCGGCGTGCGTGTTGACGACGTACCGGATCGGCCCGGTGCCGGCCCGGCCCCGCACGACGTCGAGGAGGCGGGGCGCGTCGGGCTCCGAGAGCGTGTCGACGAGCAGCACCCCTTGCGGACCCGCCTGCAGCAGCACGTTGCTGCTGCCATTGGTAATCATCGACACCTGCCCGCGCACCGGCAGCGTTTCGAACTGGACGGACTGGCCCACCACGGCCGCGGCGGCGGCCACGGCCACGGCGACCGTCACCAGCGCGGCGCACTGGCCGCGCGACGGCCGGATCGAACGGGAATGGACGAACGTGCGACTCACGGGGGGCATTCTGCTGGCGCCTGCCGCGCTTTGCAACCTGGCACCCGGCACGAGGCTTCTGCCGCGGGCGGCCAGTGACGGCGCTTGACGGGCCGCGCGATCCGGCGGTAGCGTGGCGCTGCGTCCCTCGGGGCGGCTGCGGTCATCGAGATCACGGAGGCATCCCATGCGCATGACGTGGAACGCTGTCTACTTTGTCGCCCTGCTCACCGCCGGGTGTTCCGGCAGCGCCGGTCCCACGTTCGACGCCGCCGATCAGGACAAGATCAAGGCGGTCATCCAGCAGCTCACCGAAGCCTTCAACGCCAAGGACGCTGCGAAGGCAGCCGCGCTCTATACGCCGGAAGCGGTCGTGATGCCGCCCAACAAGACGCTCATGCGGGGCCGGAACTTCGTCGAGCAGTACTACACCGGCCGTTTTGGCGAGGGCGCCACCGACCTCGGGCTCCAGCCGAACGAGATCAAAGGCTCGGGAACCCTGGCGGTCGCGATGGGCGACTACCGGCTGGTCCTGGCGCCCCCCTCGGGACCGAAGCGCCGCGACCGCGGCAAGTTCGTGTGGATCTTCCGCGAGCTGAACGGCACCTGGATGATCGACGGCATCATCTTCAGCAGCGATTTCGCGGAGCTGCCGCCGGCCTGACGGGGCCCGGACGCCAGCGGAGTCTCACGATGGGCACCCCAGCCTGTCGGCTGCTGTGTGCGTGCGCGATCGCGGCCCTATTGTCGGCGCCGGCTGCCGCACAGACCGGAGCGCGGGCCTGGACGCCACCGCGCACGGTGAACGGGCAGCCCGATCTCCAGGGCGTGTGGTTGAGCAACACGGCGACGCCGCTCGAGCGTCCCCAGCTGCTCGAGGGGCGCACGCGCCTCTCGGACGAAGAGGTTGCGGAGCTCCGCAAACGGGCGGACCGGCTGTTCCGGAGCGGCAACAGCGACTTCGCGGTGGGCGACGGCGTGTATCAGGCCGTGCTGTCGAATCCGGCGACCTACCGCAACCCCAACGCCACGCATTCGGCGGCGGAAATGGTGGACCTCGAGTTCGACAATCGCACGTCGCTCATCGTCGATCCGGCGGACGGACGCATCCCGCCGCTCACCGACGGGGGACGGGAGCGTCAGCGCGCCTCGGCCGCGGCGTTCGCCGCGCCCGCCAGCCCCGCCGACCTGGGCAACGCGCTGCGCTGCATCTCCTGGGGCGTGCCGCGCCTGGGCGGCCGCTACGGCGCCGGTGACCTGAGCTACTACGAGATCGTGCAGGCGCCGGGCTATGTCGTGCTCACCGCGGAAGCGGGCCACGAGGCGCGCGTCATCCCGCTCGACGGGCGCCCGCATCTGCCGCCCGCAATCCGGCAATGGAACGGCGACTCGCGCGGCCGCTGGGACGGCGACACGCTGGTGGTGGAGACCACCAACTTCTCGCCCCAGAGCTACTTCATGGGCGCCACCGACAGCCTTCGGGTCATCGAACGCTTCACGAGAAGCGCGCCCGATCGCATCGAGTACGAGATCACGGTGTCGGATCCCACCACCTGGACCCGCCCCTGGACCGCGATGATGCCGCTGCGCCAGCGCCGCGAGCCGCTCTTCGAGTACGCCTGTCACGAGGGCAACCATCAGCAGATCTCCGGCATGGTGCGCGGGGCCCAAGCCGAGGCCCGGCAGCGGGCGGCGGGCCGCTGACGCCGCCTCAGCGTGCCTCGGCGGCCCGGGCCGCCTTGAGGATGTTGATCAGGCCGTAGTTGCCTTCATGGCACTCGAAGGGCATCACCGGGCGAGGGTCGTGCGTGAGCGGCATGGCAATCGTCCACGGCCGCTCCCAGGTCTGCGCGTCCTCGATCGACGCCGTCCACTCGATCGCGGTGGGCGACACCTTGGTGAACCGCTCGACGATCCGCAGCGTGCGCGGGTCGGCGCCGCGGTAGGCGCTGGCAGCGTTGAAGTTGGTGGTTTCCACCACCAGCGTGCTGCCTTCCCAGTGCCCGCGGGCGTCGCCCATATACGAGCGGATGCCCGCGCCCACGTGCGGACGGCCGTCCACCGGGATGACCCGCGCCTCGTGGATGATCTCGTAGGTGATCACAACGAACCCGGGCGTCTGGAAGATCTGGTAGTTGTTGCCGTACATCACCGGGATCATCGACCCGGGCACGCCGCGCGAGATGCAGCGTTCGAGCAGCCCGAGGTCGCCGGGACCGTTGAACGGGCCGCCGAGAAAGCTGCTCTTGGGCCGGCCCGCCGCCTGCGCGCGCCGGCGGCCGTCGGCGGTGAGCGGCGGAACCTTTCCGTCGGGCGGATCGACAACGAGCCACGGCTGGCGACGCTGCTTCAGGTCGAGGTTCTCGAGCCACCAGTAGTCGGGGCCGCGCGGGCCGGGGGCGAGCCCGTCGACGGCCTCCTTCTCGGCGTCGCGCCGGATGGCCGCGATCTCCGCCGGCGTGAAATCCTCGAGGCGCTTGCCCGCGAATCGATCGGGCCGTTCGAGCGGCGTCGCGTACTCGTTGGAGTTGGTGTAGTCGCCCTGCAGGTCGGGGTCGCCCCAGGGCGTGCGGCCAGGCGTATAGCGCTGCGCCACCGTCGGCGCGGTCAGCGCGATCGCGACCACGAGAAGAAGAGAACGCCTCATCGCGAGCGTAGGGGCCGGCTTTCGCCGGCCCTGGGCCGCCTGAAGGCGGCCCCCACATTGCGACTTCAGACCCTCGCCGTCGAAGTCGGAGAGGGCACTGCTTTTTCGACCCAACCCTTGATTACCTCGAACACCTCACGCCGGTTGTTCTCGAACATCGCGAAGTGGCTGTTGCCGAGGATGCCGCGAGCCTTCAGCTCGATGAGCTCCGCCTTGGCGCCCGACTGCGTCAGCGCGTCGACGATCGGCCCGCCCTGGCGCCCGCCGCGATCAGCCAGCAGATACATCACCGGCATGTTCTTCAGACCCGGGAGCGGCGTACCGGCGGCCCCGCCCGCGCCGACGAGCGGCGCCGTGGCGCCCTCGAACGACGCCACCGCCTTCACCAGATTGGGCCGCTCGTTGGCGACGAGCCAGCCGAACGGACCGCCGGCCGAGTGGGTCAGGATCACGCACGGCCCGATCCGATCGACGAGCTCGGCGCCGTGACGCCGCCACAGGTCCTGCGCCAGCTGCGCGTTGCGCGGCGCGGAGTTGGCGGCCGCCACGAGCTGATCCACCAGCGGGTCGCCTACGTCGCCCGTGGTACCCGGCCACTGCTTGTTGGGCGCTCTTGCCGAGGTCACCGTGTCGCGCGTGAGCAGGTCGTAGGTGACGAGCGGCCCGATCTCGCCGAGCGCGTCGGGGTGATACACCGAGCGGCCGTGCCCGGGACGATCGACGAGATACACGGTGTAGCCGGCCTGCACGAAGTGGTGCGCCCAGCCCGACCCGCCGCCAAGGCCCATGTAGTGCACCATCTGGCCGCCGCCACCGTGCACGAGCAGCACCGGCAGCGGGTAACGCGGTTGCGCCGGCTCGATCTTCTGCACGAACATCGGGCCGACGTGGATGGTGCCGTAGGGCATCGTCTTGCGCTCGGTGCCCACCCAGAAGCTGCTGAAGTCGGCAAGCTTCAGCGCCAGCGAGTCGCCCGCCTGCCGTCGCGGCGCCGGCGCCTGGTTGTTGCTGCCCGTGACGTTCTTCTTCATCCAGTCGATCAGCGGCTGGAGCACTTCGCGGTTGTTCTTCTCGGCCATCATCATGTGGCCGTTGCCCTTGATGCCGATGGCGCCGAGGCGCAGTTCCTCAGCCTGCACACCCGCCTGCTTCAGGAAGGCCACGCCGCCGGGATTACCCGGCGAAGCGAATGACGAGTCCGCGGTCACGAACACGACCTTCGTGTTCTTGAGGTTCGGCAGCTTGCGCGCCGGCTCGGCCTGGAGGAAGTAGCCGGCAATTCCGGGTTCGGGGCTGGCGACGTAGGTCGTCTTGATCTCGGCCGGATCGCTCACCGGCGGATCGTATGTAACCGGCACGCTCGACATGCCCCAGCGGTTGCCGGCCGCGAATCCAGACCCTGCCCCTTCGATGATGACCGTCGCCTTCACGAGCGTGGGCCGCGCCTCGGCGACCAGCAGTCCGAACGGACCGCCGGCCGAGTGGGTCATGATGATCGCCGGCCCGATCTTGTCGAGCAGATCGGCGCCGGCCTGACGCCAGGCCAGGTGCTGCACGTTGAGCTGACCCGCTGGCTGTGCGTTCGCGGCTTGCGGCGGACCGGCCTGAGCCCCACCTCGGCCACCCGCCCCACCGTCCCGTCCCGGCGCCCCTCCGCCCTGCCGCCCAGCTCCTGGCGCCGCGCCTGGAGGCGGCGGCGTCTGGACGTAGCTGCCGCCCAGGCCGGCCACCAGCTGATCGAGATCCGGCGAGCCGACATTGCCCGGGCCCGGCCACTGGTTGTGGTTCTTCTGGTACTCGTTCGGCACGTTGGCCGGATTGGCAGCTGGCGGCGTGAACCGGCCGGCGAGGCTTTCGAGCGTAATGTGCGTCGCCGGGAAGCCGCCGTGGAGATCGGGGTGCAGCGGCGAGCGGCCGTGCCCCGGGCGGTCCACGACGTAGACCTTGTATCCCTCCTGCGCCAGGTACTGGAACCAGCCGGGACGCCCGTCGGGCGTCTCCATCCAGTCGGTGCCCTGCCCGCCGCCGCCATGCACCAGCACCACCGGGAACGGATGCCGGACTTGCGCCGGAATCATGTACTCGACGTACATCTGCTGCCCGCCCACGTAGGCCCCGCGCGCCGTCTCGGCACGCTTCACGTTCACCCACATGTAGCTCCACTCGGCGACGTCGAGCGGGATCTTCTTCGAGGCCGTGGCGGCAGCCTGCGCGAGGCCCGCGGCGTTGGCGCTGCCGCTGGCCAGCGACCCGAAGGCCGCCGCCGCGGCGCCGGCCACGCCGAGCGTGGCGGCCCGGCTCATGAAATCGCGGCGGCTGATGCGGCCGGCGGCATAGTCGGTGTAGAGGCTGACGACCTGGACATCCTTCGACGGGGAGGATTCTGCGCTCATGGGACGCTCCGGCGTGCGGTGAAAGAGGGGAAACTGGCGCGGCAAGCATCGGGCAAACCCGCAGCGCTGTCAACGCCGGCCGCTGGATCCGGCTCGGCCCGGCAGGCCGCGTGGTGGCGCCCGCTCCGGCGACCGCGCTACGATGGCGCGGGCCAGCCTTGAGCCCTTGGCCTTCAGCCGTCAGGCTTGAGCCTCGAGCCCTGAGCCGTGAGCCTTCAGGAGTCTTCCATGATTGCGCTCGATGTCAACGGAAAGCGCCACGACGTGGACGTGAGCGGCGACATGCCGCTGCTGTGGGTCCTACGCGAGAACCTCGGCCTCACGGGCACGAAGTTCGGCTGCGGGCTCGGACAGTGCGGCGCCTGCACCGTCCACGTGGATGGCGTGGCCGTCCGCTCGTGCCTGACGACCGCACAGTCGGCGGCCGGCAAGAAGGTGACGACCATCGAGGGCCTCTCCGCCGACGCGAGCCACCCGCTGCAGAAAGCCTGGATCGCCGAGCAGGTGCCGCAGTGCGGCTACTGCCAGTCGGGCCAGATCATGACGGCCGCGGCGCTCCTCGCCAAGACGCCCGCGCCGACGGACGCGCAGATCGACACGGCGATGACCGGCAACATCTGCCGCTGCGGCACCTATCAGCGGATCCACCGCGCGATCCAGCGCGCGGCGCGCGCCTAGGAGGACGCCATGACGCGACACGACATGACGGTTACGCGGCGCCTCTTCCTCAAGACCACTGCCGCCGCCGGCGGCGGGTTGATGCTCGGCGGCTTTGCGCCCGGGCTCGCGCCGGCGGCGCACGCCGCGGGCGCCTTCGAACCCAACGTGTGGGTGAAGATCACGGCCGACGGCAAGGCGCGCATCATGCTCTCGATGCTCGAAATGGGCCAGGGCGTCATGACCGCG
>Ga0207659_10000237_pt1 | contig 33603 bp, 24 predicted proteins | sample KBSM43metaG_FD_184330 | JGI IMG/M metagenome (GOLD analysis project Ga0207659, IMG submission 184330) | Miscanthus rhizosphere microbial communities from Kellogg Biological Station, Michigan, USA - KBS M4-3 metaG (SPAdes) (version 2) | ecosystem: Host-associated > Plants > Roots > Rhizosphere >...
CGCATCGAGGAGAGGATCCTGCCGCAGTTGTGCAATCCGCTTCCTCGACACGCGGGACAGGTAGCCGCCAACGAGCGGCTTGCCGTGGACGGTCTGGAAGAACTGCGATCGTGCCGTGAAGTCGCCTACGCTCGACGTCCCGTCCCGCACTCCGACCGGCAACTCCATCAACGTGACATCGCGTGGGTCGAGCGCCACGCGAGTGTAGAACGCAGGAACCGACGCGGAGTAGAGCGGGCGCGGCGCTGGGGATAGCTCGAAGAGCAGCGCCAGCGCCATGGCCGAAAGCAGCAGTCGGCGCCGCCGCGGCCAGCGATCACCTAGATGGCTCAAGGCGGCGGCAAACAGCATCGAGACGCCCAGCATCACCACGATCGACAGCCGCGCCGGTGTGCGCGCGAGCCTGATGATGGGAACGTAGCGCGCAAACGCCCAGGGCCCGGGTATATGCGTGTTGAAGCCGGCAACGTGCACGAACGGACCGAGCGCGAGCAGCCCGAATGCCGCAGTCACCGCGATCCAGATCCGGGATGGCCGCCATCGAGCACCGATTGCAGCGCCAATGACGATGAGCGCGACGAGCGGAATCGACGCGACGTTCTCGATGTACTGGTCGGGGCCCGGCGTCAGCCACGCGCGAATCGCTTCTGGCGCGAACGGGTGGTTCGGGTTCGGAAGAAAGAAGGACACGACGTCAACGCCCGGAGGACTGCTGCGCCACCTGATCGGCGACGACTCGAACCCCGTGTCCATGATGCGCACACCGACGGCGTAGAGCACAGGCGACAGGATTAACACGGACACCGGCACCGCTACCGAGGCAATCCGCACGAACCGCAGGATTTCCGTGCGATCGATCGACAGCGCCGCGCGGCGGTAGGGCCAGGCTGCGCGAACGACAGCCAGCACCGTGAGCAACAGCATCGGTGTGTAGAGGCCATGCGTGCTGACGCGTCGGCCGAGAACCGAAATCTGCCAGCCGCCGCTCATGACGAGCGAAATGGTGAAGCCCGCTAGGCAGGCGAGCAGGACGTCGAGGGTGCGCGGCACGGCGCAGCGCTGCGACGGATCGCGGGCGATGCGGATCGCTTGCGAGGCGACAAAGACGCACCCGAGCATGACGCAATACACCGCGTAATAGGGATCGGTCGTCGCGGCCCAGCACACCGTCGCCCCGAGCGCGATGGCGTTGCGGACACTCGCGCGCGCCTCGCAATCGAGCAGCAGCAACGCGAAGACAGGGAGTGGCGCTGCGGCGACCAGGCTGAAGTGACCCATGCCGCGCGTCACCAGGTACGGACTCCACGAAAACAATGCGCCTGCCAGCCACGATTCGAACGGTCGTCGCGTCACATGGAACGCCAGCCGGAAGGTGGCGTATCCGGTGATCACGATCATCAGCACATAGACGACGTTGAACGTCGTCACGACGCCGAGGCGCCCGAGCAGCGGCAGCGCGAGGAGGTCCTGGAAAATCGTGTAGTTGTGAAGCGAGAGATTGGCCGGTCTGGAAAGCGAAAAGATTTCTCGCGTGAACAGCGGCAGACGTTCGTTCAGTATCTCGTGGCGGAACACCCATTGGTTCCAGACGTAGACGCCCGTGTCGCCGCCGACCGGTCCGGTCAGATGGGTGTCGAGGTGGAGCACCAGCGGCCACGTGAAGGCCAGCGCAAGGAAGACGTATCCCACGAGCGCGGCAAGCCGCACCCGGATCGGACCGGACTCGGTGCTAGTGGAGAGTAGGGGCAGCCGGGGGAAGCCTATCCCGCCCGCCCTGTCCAGATCAATTCAGATCGAAGAGACCCTCAAAAATACTGTCTTGACAGGACTTCCGTGCGGTCGCCGCCACCGGCCCTCAACGTGTACGCACGTCGACGAGAATCTGAAGCAGCGAGTCGATGTCCTCCTGGGAGCTGAGGTGGTACCTGGCACGCGTGTCGTCCGCGGCGCCGACGCGGATGGTCAACAACCTCTCCGGGTAGGTCGACGAGAACGCATCCTCATCTGAGGCGTCATCGCCGACATAAATCGCGCTGTCGCACGCGAACCATCGACAGGCCTGGCGCAGTGCGACGCCTTTGTCGGCCACGCCTCGTGGCAGCAGGCTCACGGCTTCCGCGCCGCCGAGGGCCCTCGCGTCGGGCAGTTCGGCAACGACGCGATCGATCGCTTCAACGGCCTGCCGTTTGTCTGCGGCGTTGCGGTAGTGAATCGTCAGCGAATAGCGTTTGTCTTCGATCATGATGCCGGGGTCGTCCGGCAGGAGACGTCGGAGCTGCTCTGCCCACTCCCGCGCCGGGGTCGGTGAGACGACGCCGGGCCGAGGCGGCTCGAGACCATGATTGCCGAACAGATACCACACCGGCACACCCTCGAGGCGCCGGGACAGATCGTCGAGCGCGCGTCCGGAGATGATCACGCATGGATAGAGCTGGGCGGCGCGAATGAGGAGCTGTCGCGTCGTCGTACGCATTTGCGGCGCGGCGGGGGTCGGTGCGATCGGCACGAGCGTTCCGTCGTAGTCGAATGCGAGCAGAAGATTCGCGTACGCGAACCCCGCCAGCAGGGCGCGCTGTTCTTCGTTCAGGATGGTCTGCATTGTTAGATGGCTGTGTCCTCCCAGCCGCGCACTCCGTAGTGGAGCGGTCTGGTCCAAAGGCTTTCGAGTCCTTCCAGGATGTCGGACGCCCAGCCGAACACGTTTCGTCCGGCGACGACGCGACGTAGCGCGCGCATCCGTACGCGGCGCTCCTCGCGCTGCATGTCGATGGCCCGCATGAGCGCGGCCGCAAATCCGTCCACGTCGTACGGGTTGATGATCAGTGCATCCTGCAGTTCCTGCGCGGCGCCAGCCAGCTCACTCAGGACCAGCACGCCGTCTTCGTCGTCGCGGGCGGCAACGAATTCCTTTGCGACCAGGTTCATACCATCGTGGAGTGAACTGACGATGCAGAAGTGCGCCAGACGGTAGAGCGCCACGAGAGAAGTGATTCCAAGCGGCGCCGTCTGATACGCGACGAGGGGCACGCCCTCCGCGGTGCGGTGGCGTTGATTGAGATCACGAATCCGTGCGGCGATCTCCAGCTCGATCTCCGCGTAGCCGTGGAGATGCGATCGCGATGGCACACCGATCTGGACGAACGTGAGTTGCCCACACAGCTCGGGCCGGACCGTAACCAGTCGGTCGAGCGCAGCCAGTCGCTCCGGAATCCCTTTGGTGTAATCGAGGCGATCGACGCCGATGCCGATGAGCGGCGCGCGCAGATCGAGCGTGCGATGGAGGCGCTGTTGTTCCGAGGCCAGGGTCTCGGAGCCGCCGATTTCCTGGATGCGGTCGTAATCGACGCCGATGGGCACGGAAACGACGGTGGTCGATCGCTCGCCAATCCAGATGCGCGATGTCTCCACGTCCACTTCCGCGTTCAACTCCTCTTCCGCGGCCTGCAGGAAGTTCTGACGGTCGCGTTCGAGCTGGAATGCGAGCAGATCGTTGGCCGCGAGACCTTCGAGCAACTCAGCTCGCCAGGGACAGATGCGCAGCCGATCGGGATGCGGCCACGGAATATGCCAGAAGAGCGCCGTTCGGACCGCCGCTCGACGCGCGCGCAGCGCGGGTGCGACCAGGGCAAGGTGGTAGTCCTGCAGGAATACCGGCGTGTCCGACGCATCGAGCTCCTCGTCGATAGCCGCGGCGAAGCGCTCGTTCACGTCCTTGTACGCAGCCCATTCCTCGGTGCGAAACCGCGGCCGCACATCGACCACATGACAGAGCGGCCAGAGACCTTCGTTGGCGAAGCCGCCGTAGTACGCCGAGAAGGTCGGCTCTTCGAGCCAGAGGCGACGCAGCGCATATGACGGATGCTCCGGTGGAACCAGCACCTTGTCCGTGTCGTCGACGACGAGGCGATCGGCCGAGCCGCCACCATGCGCAATCCACGTTCCGCCGCGCTCGCGCATCAATGCGTCGAGCGCCACCGCGACGCCTCCCGTCGCGCTCGTCCACGTGACGCTGCCGTCCTCTCGCCTGACGTGCAGATAGGGTTCGCGATTGGACACGACGAGCAGCGGGCGTGGACTGTGTGCTTCCTGCTCGCCGGCGCGCGCCAGCCCGCGGCGAAACAGCATCGGCCCGACGAGCTCGTGAATCGGAATGAGTGCGATGAGGATCGTTTGCAGCTCCGTTCCCCACCCCGGGAACTCCGATGCGACCACCGACGCCAGGCCGACGGTGATTCCGGCCTGCGAGATCAGTCCGGTCCACGCATGCTCACCGATGCCACGATCAATTCCCGAGACATTGAGACCGACCCGCGTCCCCGCCCGGATCAAGGCCGTTCGGACGGCAGCGAGGACGAGCGCGACGGGCCAGACGGTCATCAGCACATCGAGTCGAAGAGACGAGCCGATCGCCACGAAGAAGATGACGAGCACCGGCGGCGCGCCGCGCTGTACTGCCGTACGCAACGAATCACCTTGCGCAACCGAGAGGTTCTCGATGACGAGCCCCGCCGCGACGGCGGCCAGCAATGGCTCGAATTGCTGGGTGCTTCCGACTTGACTGAGCACCCCGCACATCGCAAGCAGCGCGAGCGTCACCTCGCGACCGACATACCGGAGGTACAAGGCAAAGAGAGCACCGACGAGTGCGCCAAACGCGATGGCACCGCCTGTTTCCCAGGCGAACCGCACCAGCAGGCTGGGGCCAGCGGCGTCGGGACGAAATACAGCGCGGGCCAGCTGCATCGTGCTCGAAAACAGCACGAGCAGAACCAGATCCGCCAGCACCACTACCGCAAGTACGAGCTCGCTCAAACGCCCGCGACCGCCTGTTTCCGTCGTCACCGCCGCGGTCATCGTCGGCGATGCGCTCGCGACCATGACCGTCATCAAAACAACGGTCACCGCACGTGCCGCACCTACGCTATCGGGCGACACCGGAAGCCATGGCCAGGCGAGCCAGAGCAACGCTGCAATACCGATCATGACCACCGCAAGCGTCGCGCCAGTGAAACGGGCGATCGAGGCGAGAGTGATTCGCAGCCGTTCGAGACTGATCGTCAATCCTGCGATCAACGCAATCAGCGTCGTCGCAATTCCGGTGACGGCCTGCAGTTGCGACGTCATCGGAGCGGTAATGACGTTGCCGACATATGGGCCCACGAGGACACCGAAGATCAGGTAACCGGTGATTCGCGGAATATTGAACTTCCGAAGGAGTTCACCGCTGATCCACGCGCCGAGTAGAGTAAAACCAAGAGCCAGTGCGGCCCCCGCGGACGGCACGGATCCGGTTTCTCCAAGCGCATGCACCCAGGCGACTGCGGCAATGGCGAGCGCCAGGGCAGCCATCGGTCTCATGCCTCGACCTCAGGTCGTGAAAGCGCCGCGATGAACGACGACGCGACCGTACCGATGACGACGACTGTCAGCACTACCTCGAAGTCAGAACCCATTGCGCGCACGACGTTGAGCGCGAAGGCGACGCCGAATGCGCCCGGCGTGATGAGAAGTTGTGCCGTCGGCCGTGCATCTGCGGGAAAGACGCGATCGGCGATCCAACGTCCGGTCAGCTTGCCGCTGGCGCGGACCACCGTATAGCCAATCGCAATGGCGAAGGCCGGAACCGAAAACACGGCGTGGGCGCCTGCCATGACCAGCACCAGCGCGAGCAACGAGTGCGCGACGTACGCGGCGTCGCGACGGATGTGCTCGCGTACCGCACTGTTCGCGAGTCGCCAGCAGCCGCCCGCGGTGAGACCGAAGAGCAGCGCGGACATCGACAGGTAGTCGGCGGCGCCGCCGAGCAGCAGCGCGCTGCCGAAGGTGGACACACGATGTTCGTCCACGGCGGATGTCCGCGAGAGTAATAGCCAGCCAGATCCGGCGATGAGCGCCGCGATTGCCCCGGCCTCGAGCGTGATGAGCAGAGCGGAGATGCTGCTCGTTTCACGAGCGAACGCCAGCAACAGTCCGCCCGCGATGACAGGAAGAATGCAGTCCTCGGCGTCCAACGATGTTGCTGCCGCGATACCGAGCGTGATCGCAGCGACATTCCATCCGGGTAGCGGTTCCCCGGTCGCCGCGCTCGCTGGGACGAGCAGAAATGCGCCGGCGACAATCGTGCCGGTAATCGCGGCCTGCAGCGCCGCGGTGGTGATGGTGCTTCTTGTCTCGTCATCCGTGGTCTGGATGCGCATCGCGGCCAGAATGCCGAAGACGGCAAGGGCGACCGGGGCCGCCGGATCCAGGAACGACAACACGGGCTGCGTGAGGATGGCCAACCCATGTGGCCCAGCGGCCGCGCCGCACAAGAGCAGCAGCGCCGGCGCCAGTGCCGCAGTCATTCCTTTGCCTGTCATCACCGTTGAAGCGCCATGACGCGATGCGTGCCGTTGCGACTGACGGCGACGATGACGAGCTTGCCGCTCTCGGTCGCCTCAAACGTCGATGCGATCTGAGCCGGCGTCGGTGCGTTGATGCTTCCGATCGCAGTGATCAGATCGCCAGTCACAATGCCGGCGGCCTCCGACGCAGATCCGTAAACGACGCGGGTCACTTCGGTGCCCACGCGGGCGACGCGTCTCATGCCGAGCCCAAGGAACGCTGCGTTCTCCGTCGAGGGTGCGCGAACGGGCACTTGCACAACTCGGGGCACGCCGCGTCGCATGACGCGAAGGTTGAGCGTGTCCCCGACGCCGGCACGTGTCGCGCGCACGCGCCACTGTTCAGCGTTCGTGATCGCGACATCGTCGATGGTCTCAATCACGTCTCCGATCCGCAGCAGCGGCGCGGCGATACCGGCGGGGTCAACCCAGGCGACGATGACACCGGCCTGCGCGGCGGTTGCGGCGGCCAGTCGTGGTGTCAATGTTTCAACCTCGATGCCGAGTTCGGTTGATGCTTTCGGCGGCGCCTCGAGCAGCCGCTCCGCGGCGGCCAGAAGCACTCGCGCTGGCACGATTGCCAGGCTTGCGTCGGACTGCACGACGACGCCGACGAGCTCTCCCTGTTCGGTGAACAGCAGGGCGCCGGGTGACACTGACGCATCCATCGGCAGCGCCCATACCGAGCCTGCCCACTGCGGAGTTTCGATGGGTGCAAGCGAGCCGACAAATAGCGGTTGCAGTGAAATGTCTTCCGGCGATGTCGATGAAGCGAGAAGGTAGCGCGGTTGCTGGAGATCTCGCGGCGACCAGAAGAGAGGCAGTTGTGGCCGCGTCTTCATCGCCGTTTCGACGAGCATGAGTCCGGACGCGCGATCCTCCGCGACGACGCCAGGCGGCGCGGAGCCGGCCCGGCGCGTGGCCGGTACGACCACGGTCACGGCCAAATCGTCGCGAATACGAAGTCCGACAGAGCGAACTGGCCGTCCGCCGTTGGGGGGTATGTCGTCGCGAGCCAATATGAGTGTGACAAGAGAGTCGGATAGCCGCGCGCGAAGCTCGCCGACCCGTGCCGCGAGTTCCGCAAATGTGGGCGGACCGGTGAGCTGATCGAGAATCGGCGGTACAGGATTGGGTGCCGCCGGGCGCTCAGGGAATCGCACGCGGGCAAGCACCCACAGCGTGAGCACTGCCACCAGTGCGGTCAGCAGCAGCCGGCGCGTTTCACGTGGAAGCCGCGGCCGATACGATGCGCTCTCGGCGCTTTCGATCACGTCGGTGTTGTGCGGTACCACGGTCAGGACACAATATGCGCCGCCGCTCGAACCTGGAATACTGGCGACAGACCACGCCAAGCTCAACCTTGGCCAGAGACGTCAGGAAAAATTACTGTTCAGGGGGGATTGAGAACCTATCACACCTTGTTGAGTTCATGGGCTGCAAAGGATTCAATGGGTAAATAATCATCGAACGGCTACTGACTGCCATTGAACCTCTTGAACCCATTGACGGCCCCGCTTGCGCTCATCATTTTCGGCGCTGGGGCGGTTGCCGGAGCGCTCGGCGTGGCCCTTGGCCTTGGGGGCGGCATTTTTCTCGTTCCATTTCTCACGCTTGTCCTCGGGTTCCCCTTGAAGTCGGCTGCCGCGATCAGCCTCGCCACGGTGATCGCAACATCGTCAGCGGTCACGGCCCAGCGGGCCGGCAATCAGTTGATCAACCTGCGCGTCGGCATGGTGCTCGAAGCGGCGACCACAGTGGGAAGCCTGCTCGGCGGCATCACCGCGCAGCTTGTCGCGGAATCGGTGCTGCGGCGTCTTTTCGGCGTCGTCGCCATCGCGGTTGCGGCGGTCGTGCTGGGACGCGTCAATAAGCGCAATGTCATCCTCGATCCGATGGTCGATCCTGGCCGCCTTGGCGGCCGCTTCTACGACGAGGAGAGCCACGGCATCGTCTCGTATCGCGTGAAGCGGTTACCGCTGGCATTGTTTGCGTCCTTCATCGCCGGCAACGTGTCGTCGCTGCTTGGGATCGGGGGAGGGATCATCAAGGTGCCCGTGCTGAACGCCTGGTGCGGGATGCCGCTGCGTGCGGCCGCGGCGACGAGCGCACTGATGATCGGCGTGACCGCTACCGGTGGCGCCATCATCTATTACGGCCGCGGCGATCTCCAGCCGCTCCTGGCCGCACCCGCCGTACTTGGCGTGCAGGTCGGATCGTGGGCGGGCGCGCGGCTCGCCTACGGAGCCTCGGTCAAGTGGTTGAAGGTGCTGATGGCGGCGATCCTGGTGATCGTCGCCGTGCTGATGTTCCTCAGGAGCAACCCATGAATCGTGATCGGTCCGGGATGCAGCGGCTGGAGACGACGATTGGTGAAGTGCTGCGATTCGGCACGATCACGAGCTCGACGATGTTCGCCATAGGACTCGTGATGACCGTCGTCGGTTACCAGCCCGCGGCGGCGCAGCTGCTGCTCGCAACCGGGCTCGTCATTCTTCTTGCGACGCCGCCGGCGAGAGTTGTCGTCTCAGTCATCGAATACGTCCGCGAGCAGGATTGGACGTTTGTCTTGTTAACGGGGATCGTGCTGCTGGCCCTGGCTGGAAGTGTCGTCGCCGCGTATTTCTAGCTCCTGGAACCAGCACCACCGGTTCCGACTGCGAGCCGGGGCAGCCGGAAGGCGGATTGAATCCGGGTGTAGATCGCTCCGAACAGGCCTGCTCCTGCCAGTGCTCCGGCCAGCGCCGCAACCGCGTAGATCTTGCCTTCGCCGATGTTCACGAAGATAGGACCGGGGCACATGCCGCAGATCGACCAGCCGATTCCGAAAAGAATTCCGCCGACGATGTTGCCGCGATGCTGCGGCTTCAGCGGGACAACCACTGGACGGCCGGAGACCGTGCGCCCGTAGCGTTTTATCAGCCACAGGCCGGGTGCGGTGATAAGGACGGCGGTCCCGATAATTCCATACAGCTGGAAGCTGGTGAACAGGAACATCGCCTGGATATAGTTGTAGTCGGCCGCGCCGCTGCGGCTCAGGACAAAGCCGAACACTGTGCCGAGCGCAAAGTAGAGCAGGGCCATCAGAGGTGGAATACGACGCGGTAGATGAACTGCGTTGTGACGATTCCCGCGGCCAGGAAGCTGATCGTGCTAATCAGACTCGGAAGCTCGAAGTTCGACAGGCCGAAAATGCCGTGGCCGCTCGTGCAGCCGTCCGCGAGTCGCGTGCCGAAGCCGATGAAGAGCCCGCCGACGAACATCCACGCGAGCTTGCCAGCGTGGCCGAAGCCAATTACCTGATCGAAGATTCCAAGATTCCAGATCGGCGCCCAGCCGCCGCCAAGCACTGCAGACAGAAAGCCGCCGACCGCGAGGCCGACGATAAACGGCATCCGCCACCCTCGCGCCAGCCGCACGGCGTCACGCGTGAAGTAGCCGATCGGCAGCACGAAGCTGCAGACATCTTCGAAGCCGGTCGAGATACCGAGCCGGCGGTTCGCGATGAAGAGGAGGGCGAGGGTGACGAGCGCGATACCCGCGCCCGCGATTGCCCAGTGAATCGGCGTGACGTTATTTAGTATCAATGGCATTCGCGGTCACGGGCCACCGAGGTACAGAAACGCAGAGTGAGGATTGTTGTCTGCGCCTCTGAGTCTGTGGCGAGACTACTGCCTATGCGACTCGACGTATTGAACCGCGAACGTCTTCAACGCGCCACTGGTAAGACCGAGTGCTGCCGCTTCGGTGCCCGCCCGCTCCGCGTCCCATTTGTCGATCTGCATCCGCTTAATCATCCACATCGCGGCGGCGCGGTTGCCGCTGGCGCAGTGGACGAACGCGGGCTGGTTCTTCGCGTCGGTGACCGCCTTGAGGAAGCTGTCCACGACCGCGGGATTCGGCGAGGCGGCGTTGAACGGCAGGTGTATGAACGTGATTCCGGCGGTCTTGGCGGCGGCGGCTTCGGCATCGATATTGGCGCCGGCTTCGCTCGCCTCGCGCAGATTGATGATCGCCGCGTAACCCATCTGTTTGAGTCCGGCGACGGCCTGGGGGGTGGTGGCGCCGGCGCAGGCGATGGTGGTCTCGAGGCGGGCGAAGTTCGTCACGCCGGGGAGCGTTTCCTTGGTGACGCTCTGCGCGGCGGCAATGGCGCTGCCGACTCCGACGAAAAGGACAACAACGAGCGCGTATCGTTTCAGCATAATGGGTGTTATGGTAGGTCAACCCAGCCATGAGGCGCCATACGGCTTTCGCGCTCGCGCTGCTCGCCTTGATGGCCTGCGACCGACCGGCCGCAGAGCCTCCGGTTCCAGCGCCGATCACGATGACGGGGCCGCTCATCGCCGCCTCCATGAGCATGAAGGCGGCCTGGGAGTTCCCGCGCAACCCGCTCACCGACAAAACACTCGATAATTCGAAGCTCTCTGAGGAGATCCGTCGCGGGTTCAAGCTGTTCACGAACACCCCCGTCGAGGCGCCGCGCCTTGCGCCAGGCGGCATGTCGTGTACGAACTGCCACATGAATGCCGGTCAGCGAGAGAAGTCGATGCCTCTCGTGAATGTCGCGGGAATGTTTCCCGAGTACAACCGTCGTTCAGGGAGGCTCTACAGCCTCGGCGATCGGGTCACCGATTGCTTTCTTCGCAGCGAGAACGCGACCGGCCAGCTTGCTGCCGACCAGCTGCCGAATGCTTCGTCGCCCGAAGTGCTCGCGATATCGGCCTACCTGACGTGGCTGGCTCGCGGGGCGGAAGTGGGGAAGAACCCGTCGTGGCGCGGCCAGAACACGATTGCCGCGTCGGCGCTGGTTCCTCTCGAGAAACTCGACAGGGCGAAGGGTGAAGCGATTTACATGGATCGCTGCGCGACCTGCCACGGTCCCGACGGTCAGGGCGTGCAGATTGGCGACAAGATCGCGGGGCCACTCTGGGGCGACCGGTCATGGAACGACGGCGCCGGCGCCGCGCGGATATATACGTTGGCCGGCATGATTCGGTATTCGATGCCGTATCTCGACCCAGGCAACATCACGGACGAAGACGCGCAACACGTGGCGGCATTCATCAACTCGAAGCCGCGCCCCGCGTTTCCATTCAAGGAACGGGATTACCGCGTTGAAAAGCTGCCGGCCGACGCGGTCTACTACACACGCCTGCAGAGCAGCATTCGCTGAGGCGAAGGAGAAGGCTCATGAGCGAAGTATCCGGCCGTCGATCGTTTCTGACCGCGCTTGCCTCGGTGACCAGTCTCGCGGCTTTTGGTTCTCGTGAGGCCGCCGGACAGAACGCATCGCCCTCGGCGGGTCCGTTCGACATGGCGTGGCTGGAGCAGGCGAAGGGGAAACACAAACAGCTGTACGACCTGGGCAGCTTCGATCTCGGGGCGGACAATCGTCCGCTGCGGTTCTGCAAGAACTTTCTGGATACCTTCCGCGACGTCTACAAGCTCGAACATCCCGGCATCAACACGGCAGTCGGCATATCGGGTCCAGCCATCGCGATGAACGTCTCGGATCGGATCTGGGAAAAGTACAAGCTCGGCGAACGCTCCAAGATCATCGACCCGATGACGAAGCAGCCTTCGGTGCGCAATATCTTCCTGAGCGACGATCCCGATATCAGCGTCAAGGCGATACAGGCGCGCGGAACGATCTTCTGGCAGTGCAACGTCGCGCTCGGGAACGTCGCGCAGCAGCTCGCGACGCAGTTCAAGATGCCGGCGGCCGAGGTGCGTGCGGATTTGATCGCGGGGCTCAATCCCGGCGTCAAGCTGATGCCGTCACATGTGATGGCGCTTGCCCTCGCACAGGAGCGCGGCTTCACCTATATGCGGCCGTGAAGGCGTCACGGAGACAGTTTCAGGCTGTCTGAGACCGTCTCTTAATTGCTGAGTAGAGCCCGGGTACGACCAGCAGCGTCACCGGCGTCGAGAGCGCCAGTCCTCCAATCACCGCGAGCGCCAGCGGTTTCTGCAGCTCCGCCCCCGCTCCCAGTCCAAGCGCCAGCGGAAGTAATCCGAAGAGCGTGCAGAAGGTCGTCATCAGAATCGGACGCAACCGGATGCGGCCGGCATGCGCGATTGCGCGCTCGAACGGTTCGCCCTCCCAGTGCAGCTTCTCCGAAAAATCCAGCAGCATGATGCCGTTCTTCACGACGAGGCCGACGAGAAGGATCAGTCCCATCGCCGATGAGATGTTCAGGTCCGTGCCCGTGAGCAGCAGCAATAACAGCGCTCCGCCGAGCGATAAGGGCGCCGCCAGCAGAATGAGCACCGCCGGCGTCCAGGCGTTGAACTGAAAGACGAGAATCGTGAACACCAGGATCACGGCGAGCCCGAAGACCATCAGCAGCTCGCGGAACGACTGCTGCTGCGCCTGATACTGGCCGCCGATCTCGTACGTGTAGCCGATCGGCAAGCGCATCTTGTCCAGATTCGATCGAATCTCGGCGACGGCGCTTCCCATGTCGCGGCCTTCAAGACGGCCGGTGATGCTTGCCATCAGCCGCAGGTTCTCGCGCTTGAGCTCTCCCTGACCGTTGGCGCGCAGCATATGCGCCACTTCGGATACAGGAATGAGCTTCCCCTCGGAGCTTCTGATGAGCGTCTGCGGCAGCCAGTTCGGATCGAATCGATACACGTCCGGCAATCGAACGCGAACCGGCACACGGCGATCCGCCAGACGAAGATCGGTGGCGACCTCGCCGAGCCAGTTGCCGGCGAGCTGATCCGACACCTGCGCGACGGTGAGCCCGTACCGCTCGGCCGCCGCCGGATCGACGGTCCACGTGACCTCGGGATTGCCTTTCTGCACGCCGACCACATCGACGACCCCGCGCACCTTGTTCAACATTTCCTCGACCGGGTCGGCGAGCTCGGCGAGTACGGCGGGATCGCTGCCGAAGATCTTCACCTCGATCGGCTCCGGATTGCCTTCGAGATCGCCGAGCATGTCCTGCAGCAACTGGACGAACTCGATATCGACGAGCGGAACGGTTTCGTGCAGCTTGTCGCGCAGCTCATCGATCACTTCGTCCGACGATCGGCGGCGCTGGTTGCGCGGCTTCAACCGCACGAGGATGTCGCCGGTATTTTGCGCCGTCGCAAACAGGCCAAGCTCGGACCCGGTGCGGCGCGAATATGAAGCGACCTCCGGTGTCTCGGAGATCAGTTTTTCAATTTCCTTGACCTGCCGATCAGTCTCGCCGAGTGCGCTCCCTTCAGGCGTCAGGTAATCGAGGACGAATCCCCCCTCGTCGGCGGCCGGAAAGAATCCGGTACCTACGGAGTAGAACAAGCCAACGGTCAGCACGGCGAGCAGCACGGCGGCCGCGATCGAGAGTGCCGGACTCCTGATCATCCACCCGAGCATCCGTTCGTACACGCCTTCGACGCGTCCGTGCCATTCGCCGGCGGGCTTGTGATGTTGTGCTGCCGCCCATCGCGCCATCAGCGGCACGACGGTAATCGACAACGCGAGCGAAATCAGGACCGCGACGGTGAGACTCATTGAGAGCGCCCGGAAGAACTGACCGGGAACACCCGAGAGCAGGCCGAGCGGTACGAATACCACGACGGTCGTCAGCGTCGAGCTGACAAGCGGCCCGATCAGCTGCTGCACGGCGTTGACCACGCTGTCGCCTTCTTCGCCGGCCCGCCGATGAATGTTCTCCACCACGACGACCGCATCGTCGATGACGAGGCCGATGGCGACGGCGAGGCCTCCGAGCGACATCAGGTTGACCGTTCCGCCAAAGACCCACATGAACACGAACGTCGGGATCACCGCCATCGGCAGCGTGATCGCGGCAATCATCGTCAGCCGCCAGTTGCGCAGGAAGACCAGCAGCACGATCACCGCAAGGAACCCGCCGATGAGAATCGCGTCGCGCACGCTGGCGATGGATTCTTCGACGAACTCCGCGAGATCGTAGACACGGGTGATACGAATGCCGGCAGGAAGGGTCTTGGCGAGGCTGGCCAACGTCGCATCGATACCCGCTTTCAGATCCAGGATGTTTGCCCCGATCTGCTGTGCGATGCTGACCGAGACGGCATCGCGGCCATTGCCCGTCACAAGCAGCGTGCGATCCGGAGCACCCGGTGCGACGGTCCCGATATCCCGTATTCGAATGGTCGCGCCGTTCTTGACCAGAACCGGCGCGTTGGCAATGTCGTCGAGGTTTTTCCACAGTCCCGACGCGAGCGAGAGATGCTGCAGTCCCGATTGCTGGAATCGGCCCACAGGTATCAGCGTGTTCTGGGCGTTGAGGGCGTCGGAAACATCGACTACCGTGAGTTGGGCGGCGTTCAGCTTCGCTGGATCGAGAACGACCTCCACTTCCCGCGTGTCGCTCGACAGTACCTCGATCGTTCCAGCGCCGGGTACCCGCGCCAGTTCGGGTTTCATGACATACGTTGCGTAGTCGAAGAGGTCGGCCGTCGGCAGCGCGCCAGTCATGCTCAGGATGAATACCGGAAAGACCTCCGGCGTCATCCTTTCGACCTGGATCTGCGAATCCATTGGCAAGTCGCCCGTAATCTCGGCAATCCGGTTCTGTACCTGCTGGAGCGCGACGATCATGTCTGTCGAAGCGGCGAACTGCGCCGAGATCTCCGCCGCGCCGCGAATGCTCCGCGATCGGACGCGCCGGATCCCCGGAACGCTCATCACGACTTCTTCAATCGGACGCGTGACGGTCAACATCATCGTGTCCGGCGGCAGCGTCCCCGAGTGGACGACGATGACGATGCGCGGAAATTGCAGGGGTGGGTAAATGCCGCTTGGCAGGGCGAGGGCGGCGATGACGCCGCCGACAACAAGCGCCACCGCGATCAGCGCCGCGGCTCGCGAATGCCGTTGCGCCAGGGCCGCGACGTTCACTTCTTCTCGCTCTCCTTGTCTTCGTCCTTCTTCTCGTCTGGCGCGGCGTTGTCCTCGTCTTCTTCGGCCTCCATCGTGATCTTGGCGCCGTCAGGAAGTCCGGCTTGCCCCTGGACAATCACCATCTCACCGGCCTTTACGCCCGACACGATTTCAGCATCCGTTCCGTCGTCGAGGCCGATCTGCACCGGCCGCCTGTGCGCGGTGTCACCCATCACGATGAACACGGCTGTCTCCTCGCCTTCGCGGGCAATGGCAGCCGAGGGGACCAGCACCACATTGGTGTGGCGCTCGGCATCGATGTCGACCTGAGCGGGCGTTCCAGCGGCGAAGGTCGGCGGTGTAACGAATGCGAGGCGCACTGGAATCGCCGCAGTACCCTGTTCGACCTGCGCGGGACGTGAGACGACCTTGAGCGCGAGATCCGGCGCGCCTGTCACGGCTGCCTTCATCCATCCGCCGGCTCCGACCGTCACCCGCGAGGATTCGCTGAGTGGCACCGACGCGACGACTTCGAGCCGGCGCGGGTCGATGACACGGAGCACCGGGTCGCTCGCTGCCGGTTCCACGACATCGCCAGGATTGTGGAAGCGCTTCGCGATGACGCCGTTGAACGTCGCACGAACCGTCGCGCGCGCCGCCGACGTGACCGCTGCTGCCCGTGACGCCTCGGCTTGTCCGACTGCGGCTTCCGCATCCGCGACCACGTGGTCGGCGTCCTCCATATCCTTGCGTGCGGCGATGCCTCGCTCGAACAGGTCGCGCTGACGTGTCTGATTGGCTTTCGCGGTGGTGAGTGCGGATTGCGCGCGCTGTACTTCAGCGGCCTGACGCTGCACTTCGGCCGTCAACGATGGAATCTCGAAGCGGACCAGGACGTCTCCCTTCGCCACGCGCTCGCCCTCGGCGCGCGTGATTTCGAGGATGCGGCCTGCCTCGGGCGCGATGACGATCAGCTCGCCTTCGGGCGCGGGATTGATGATGCCAGTGGCATGGAGGACCGCGCGGATCGATCCGATCCTCGCCTCTTCGACTTTGACGGGAACGGGCGCCTGGCTCTCCGTCTCTTCAGCGGATTGTCTGCTGCAGTTTGCCGTTGCTAGCGCAACGGCAAGAACCACCAACTTCCAAACTCCAACTCCCAAGCAACGCCGAATGTCTTGGAAGTTGGGAGTTGGGGATTGGAAGTTGAGCGCAGTGTTCATGGCAGCGGAGCTCCTATCGCGCGCTCGAGATCCGCAAGGGCTGTCTGGAATTGGTCGATCGCGTCGAGCGATCGCAGCCTGACATCGCGCGTGGCCTGCAGTGCCGTCAACAAGGGACCGATGCCAGTCTGTCCGAGCTGATACGCGTCCTGGGCAAGCTGCTCGACCTGCTGGGCCTGCGGAATGATTTGGTCACGATAGCGGAGGAACAGCTCCCGCTGCGCCTGCGCGCGCTGCGATGTGGCCGTCACCTCGCCTTGAATGCGCAGCAGGGTTGCTTGACGCTGGGCGGTGAGCTGGTCGAGCGTCGTCTGCTCGACGAGCACGCCGGCACGATGCGAGGTGAACAGCGGGAGTGTGACGGCGGCGCCGGCGCGCCAGCCGTAGGTGAATTCCGGCTCGGCCCGGTGCGTGAACGTGAAGGTCGGCGTCAGATCGGGTACGCGCAGCGCCTGCGCGAGCTGGATGCGGGCGCGCTGCGCCTCAATCTGCCGATCGAGCGAGATGAGCTCCGTGCTCGCGGTCTGCGCGAGCATGAGTGCCGCATCCGTGGTCGGCGGTGCGGCTTCGTCGATGGTCGTCGACAACACTGTCGGCGTGTTGAGCGGCTGCGCGAGCAACGCATTCAACGCCGCACGCGCCGCTGTGGAGGTGCCTTCCGCGGCGGTGGCTTCGTTTTCGACGGCGGCGAGCGCGAGCTCTGCCTGCATCACCTCGAGCCGCGGAACATCACCAGCGTCGAGCCGCGCCTGTGCGGTGTCGCGTGTGCGGATCGAAATGTCCCGTTGTTCGCGCAGGATCGTCAGGCGCTGCTCCGCGACCATCTGCCCGAAATAGGCGCGTCGCACGTCATTGCGGACCTGCGCGATCGTGGCGGCGAGCTCCGCGTCGCCGGCGCGAATCGTCGCTTCGGCCACTTCGATGCGCCGGGTCCGTTTGCCGCCGAGTTCGAACGGCACCGCCATCCCGTACGCTTCCTTCGGCGTTTCCTTTTCGAGCTCGATAGAGGCCTCGGGATTGAGCCGCTCCCGCGCGACGGCCAGGTTGGCAAGATTGATGGGTCCGCGCAGGCGGGCGGCGGCGATCGTCGGATTGGCGGCAAGCGCGCGATTGATAGCCGCCTGCATTGTCAGTGACCCGACGGCCGCAACCTGTGCCGCGACGTCTGTGGACAGCAGCAGCGCGGCCACTCCGACAACGGCGATAAGAACGTGCTGTCTCAGAGCTGTCAGCATGCGGAAGTGTTCATGAACGCACCATGACAGACATCTGGATATGATTGACCAAACCATGCGTGTACTGCTCGTCGAAGATGAACCAGAGGCGGCTCACGTCCTCGCTAAAGGCCTCCGCGAGCAGGCATATGCGGTTGACCTTGCCGCGGACGGCGAAACCGCCCTCTTCCAGGTCGGCACGACCGACTACGACGCGCTCATCCTCGATGTAATGCTCCCGCGCGTCAACGGACTTGCCGTGTGCCGCTCCGTCCGCGAGAGTGGAAGCGGCGTTCCGATTCTGATGCTAACAGCGTTGGACGAGGTGGCGTCACGGATCGAAGGGCTCGATTGCGGCGCCGACGATTACCTCATCAAACCATACGACTTCGGCGAGCTGCTGGCCCGGCTCCGTGCGGTGATCCGCCGTGGCCGCCAGCCGGTGCTTCCCGACCGGCTCACCTCCGGGTCGCTGGTCATCGATACCAGGCGGCGCCACGCCGACGTCCGGGGAACACAAGTCGCTCTCACGGCAAAGGAATATGCGCTGCTCGAATACCTCGCCCGGCGCGCCGGCGATGTCGTCAGCCGGGCCGACATCGCGGAGCACGTGTGGGATGAGCATTACGATCCGTTTTCCAACGTCGTTGACGTATACATCCAGCGTCTGCGTCGGAAACTCGAGCTTGTCGGCGAACCATCGTTGATTCGCACGCGCCGCGGCGAAGGGTATCAGCTCGTGGACCAGAAGTCGTGAGAACCCTGTCGCTTCGCGCGCGGCTCACGCTCTGGTACACCATCACACTCGTCTTCGTGCTGGGTCTGTTCGGCGCCGACGTTCTCATCCAGCAGAAGCGGCTTGGGATCCGTCAGGTGGACCAGGAGCTCGGGAGCGACCACGCCATCCTCGCCAACGTCTTGCGGGAGGAACTCAAAGAGCTCGACGCGCCCGATGAGGCTGCGGGTGAAGCCAGCAACGCAATGCGATCGCTCGGCAACGAGATCGCGATTCTGGACAGTGCAGGCCGCCCACTTGCGACCCGGCTCAATCGATTGCCGCTTGCGGAGGTCACGTCTGGGCAGCCGACGCCGTCCATCAGGACAATCGGTGCGTCATCGGGTGAGTGGCGTGTCGAGTCCAGGCCGGAGACCATCAACGGCGATCTCTTCACGCTGGTCGTCGCACGACCGCTTACCGATCTCGCGCGAGAGCAGCAGCAACTCCGCGAGGCGATGTTCGTGGTCATTCCTCTTGCGCTGCTGCTGGCAGGCGCCGGCGGATGGTGGCTGGCGTCCATCGGTTTGCGACCCGTGAGACAGATGGCTCGCCGCGCGACCAGCATTCCTCTCAACGGTCTAGAGGACCTCGGCACGACGCCGCGCGATGACGAGCTCGGCCAGCTGGCGCGCGCGTTCAACGGGCTTGTCGCGCGTCTGCGCGGCGCAGTTGAGACGCAGCGGCAGTTCATGGCCGATGCGTCACACGAGCTCCGTACCCCTGTATCGATCATCCGCACCGCGGCTGATGTGACGCTCACTCGCGAGCACCGCGACGAACCGGAATATCGGGAGGCACTGGCGACCACCGGCGCGCAGGCGCGGCGTCTCAGCCGTCTCGTGGACGACATGCTGGTCCTGGCGCGTGCTGACGCCGGCGCGTATCCGCTTCGGCCGGTCACCCTGTATCTCGACGATGTCATTGAAGAGTGCCGACGCGGGGTGGAACTGCTGGCATCCACCCGAGGTGTGACACTGAGGACCAACGGCCCATCGGACGTCGCGATCCGCGGTGACGAGGAGCTGCTGCGGAGGTTGATCATGAACCTGCTCCAGAACGCGATTCAGCATTCGTCCTCGGGCGGTCTCGTGTCGGTCGATATCGCGCCGAATGGCTCCCGCGTCTACGTGCGGGTTGTCGACACGGGCAGCGGCATCCCGGAATCCGATCGCTCGCGCATCTTCGAGCGCTTCGTGCAGCTCGATCCATCGCGTCGCGGAGAAGGAACCGGCCTTGGGCTGCCGATCGCGCGGTGGATTGCCGAAGTGCACGACGGCTCAGTGGACGTGGAGTCGACGGGCCCGGCGGGAAGTACGTTTTGTGTCGTGCTTCCGATGGCGCACTGAGGACCGCTCGTCAACATTCGTGCGAATGGGGCGCTCGGCTGCCACTCGTGGTTCTGATACGCTTGTGCCTCGATGGAGACCAAGCGGATCCCTCCAGTGGTCCTGTCCGCCGTGGCGGTCATCGCCATCATGGCCTCGGCCATCGATGCGCAGTCCACGCCCGGCTGGATCAACGCGTATCGCGACACGGCCACCCGTCTGATCAAGGCGGCAACCGCTGACGACTTCGCATGGCAGCGGCTCGCTGAACTCACCGACACGTATGGCAACCGGTTGAGCGGCTCCGACAACCTCTCGCGTGCGATCGCGTGGGCCGCGGAGACGATGAAGAAAGACGGTCTGGACAACGTCCATACCGAGAAGGTCACGGTGCCGAAATGGACGCGGGGCCGCGAGAGCGCTGAGATCATCGACCCGCCACGCCATCCGTTGACCATTCTTGGGCTGGGCGGCACCGTGGCGACGCCGCCGGGGGGCCTCGAGGGCGAGGTGCTGGTGGTCGACAGCTTCAATGAGCTGCGCATGCGCGCCGCCGATGCGCGCGGCAAGATCGTCCTGTTCAACCAGCCTTTCACCAATTACGCCGATACGGTCAGCTACCGCACTGGAAGCGCACGTGCCGCAGCGCAGGCTGCCGCCGTTGCCGTACTCGTGCGCTCGGTCGGTCCGGTCGGTCTCCGAACGGCGCACACCGGCAGCGTGGCGTACCAGTCCGATTTGCCCTCGATCCCTGCCGCCGCCATATCCGGTGAAGATGCGAACCGCATCGCACGTATCACGGCGCGCGGTCGCAAGGTGCGCGTTCATCTGTCGCTCGAAGGTCGCAGCGAGGGCGATGTCGAGTCGGCCAACGTCGTCGCGGAGATCCGCGGTCGGGAGCGGCCGGAAGAGATTGTCGTACTCGGTGGACACCTCGACTCGTGGGACGTTGGCGCGGGCGCATCGGACGATGGCGTTGGATGCGTGATCACCTGGGAGGCGCTCCGGCTGATGAAGAAGCTCGGCATCCAGCCGCGCCGCACGGTTCGCCTCGTGCTGTGGACGAATGAAGAGAACGGGACGCGCGGTGCGGCCGCCTACGCCGAGCGGTACGCGTCCGCCGCCACCAATCATGTCTTCGCGCTGGAGGCCGACTCGGGGGTGTTCGAACCGGCACGCTTCGGATTTTCAGGGAGCCTTGCCGCACGCAACATGATCCGCGACATCACGTCGCTGCTGACGCCGCTCAACCTCGCGGAGACGATTTCCGGCGGCGGCGGCGCCGACATCGATCCGATCGCGCAGGCAGGGCGAGCGCCAACGATGGCGTACATGGGCGATCCGACCCGCTACTTCACGATCCACCACACGGCCGCTGACACGGTCGAGCGCGTTGCGCCGGAGGAAGTCTCAAAGGGTGCTGCCGCGATTGCGGTGGTCACCTATGTCATCGCCGAAATGCCTGATCGCTTACCACGCTGAACGAGCCGCTCGAACCCAGTTCGGCTGGCGGTCGTCCGAGCTGTTCGTTCGCGGCCTCCAAAGCTCGACGACGCGGCAAAACGCTGGCGTCGGCTCGTCGTCCGCAGCTTCGTGAGCGACGATGCAGCTCTTGATGCTCGACGGGCTGCGCCTGTTAAACCGCCGCCGCGTTTGGTCCTCTGACGCTCATCGCGTCGCTCGAAGTCGGCCGCTCATGAACAGCCCGGACGACCAGAACCAACGGACGTTTCAGGTTTCCGCCTACGCGCAGCCTCTGACGCGTCGCAGTTCTTGCCATCGCATTCGTACTGAGCGATGGAATTGCGGACAAATTCGACGGCATCTCTCGTGCCTCCTCACGAGGCATGAGCACCCAGGATCAATATAAAGAGCTTGTCTCGTGGCAGCGGATGCACGAACTAAACATCGAGATCTCCAAGGCCACCGAACACGCGGTCGGACGTGATTGCGCCTTCCGCGATGAGATTCTCGACGCCGCGGGTTCCGCGGAGCGCAACATCGCAGAAGGATTCGGACGTCACAACTCGATGGTGTTTGCAAACTTTCTTGATTTCTCGAGCGCTGCGGCACGGCAGACGCGGTCGCTCCTCAGAACGGGTTTGGCGCGCGGGTATTTCAGCGCAGAGCAGATTGACGTGCTCGATAAACTCGCGGTCCATGCGCTTCGCGCCGTCGTGAACTTCCAGCGGTTTCTACGATCGCCAGCCGCAAAGCGAGTCACGACCGGCCGGTATCAACGACCGTACACCGCTCGAATCCCGAGTCCCGCAGATGAAACGAACCGCTCAAATAGCGATTAAGGCCGACGCCGGACAATGCCCGGCACCCCCGCGTGCGAGCGCTATTTAACGAAGTTCAGTGAGAGTAACGTCCAGGACACGTGCCTTCCGGGGGGCGTTTTGCCACTGGACGAGGATCGGGCTCTGGTAGGGTCCTTCAACGATGCCGAGTTGCCCGTTTTCCGTTTCCGAGACGAGGAGGCTGACTGAACGCCGCATGCGGAAGAACCGCGCGGCGGGGACGGCGAGCGTTCGTGCCAGCAGCTTTTCGACGATCGAGCCCCGTAGCCGCAGCGTGTCGAGGCCGCTGTTCATGACCCGGACGAAGTCGTACTTGGCGTAGCCGAGCGTCTTGGATGGAACCGCGCGCGGGTTCTTCATCGCGTTGCGGTACTGCTGTGCGACGAACCGCACCGGGTTTCGGAGCACCTCGGCCAGGTCGTACTTCATCAGCAGCGTTTCGTACTCGTTGACGGTCAACGCCGAATGACGTTCGGTCGGATCGAGCACGATGCGAAGCTGCCCTTTACCCGCGCCTGTCTTTGCGACGAAATCGGACAGCGCGGCGTAGATGCCGAGACGGGGATCCTTCAGGTTCACCGAATCGATCGGGTGCTCCGAGACCGGTACCTCGATGCGCGTTCTGCCGACGACCTGTTCGGTACGAAAGCCGATGACACGCGTCAGGCGGCGCCGCGGGCGACCCTCGACGATTCCGTCCAGATCGACGAAGCAGACCACCTCACCGTCACGATTGGGGTGCGTCACGCACGGGCGCAATCCGCTGGCCATGAACGCCAAATGAGAGTCGGCGTTTTTCGGTTCGGACGCGCGCTGAATCGCGTCGAGGTCGGAGCGGCGATCCAGCTGGTCGTGCTCGTACCCGGCGCCCTCGGGGAACAGGGTCCGGAACGCGTCAACATAGGTGGAGATATGCTGCGCGCGCAGCCGGGCCGAAATGCTCCGATCGAGGAAACCAGCCGTCGTGTGTGACGACCAATACAGACAGTGGGAATATTTGGCGAGCGCCCGGTGCTCCGCGGCGAAACGGGACCTCATCTCCACCACGTCGAAGCGCGCCTTGGGGGCCACCTCGAGCGTGAGGTCCAGCGGTTTAACAACGTTCATGCGAGCGGGTAACAGCGTAACACGAAGCCAGTAGGAGGACCCGCCTTTGCACGTGTCCGCCTTTGGTGTCGTGGACCCTCGTCGTCGTCTTTGTCGTCGCCGGCGCGGTCGCGATCTTCTGGACGCTGCATCTGGTGTGGCATGTGCACGGCGTCTGGCGCATTCATCGCGCCGGGCCTCGGCCCCTTCTGGCGACGCGGCATCGCATCTGGCATGACGTCCACAGCGAGCAAGCCAATGACCTTCGATACGGACCCGGCGGCGCAGCATATGTCCCTGAACCGCCATTCGAATTCGTCGAAGAGCTCCTGACGGGTTCGCATCCGGGCGTCTCGGTCCGTGACCGTCGCCGTCGTCTGTGGCGGGTCAAATGGGGCGCGGAAGCAAAACCCGAGGCGTTCTGCGTACGGTTCGCCGCCGCGTGCGGCTACTTCGCGGAGGTCACGCACTACGTGGCCAGTGGACGTATCGACGGCGTCGACGGACTCACCCGCGCGCGTCCGATGGTGGGGGAGGACGGCAGCTTCACCGACGCACGCTTCGAGCTCGAGGATCGATCCGTGCGCATGCTGTTCGACGAACACAGCTGGGCATGGAACGACAACCCATTTGTCGGCGCACGGCAGCTCGACGGGCTGAAGATCGTCGTCATGTTGCTGTCGAACTGGGACAACAAAGACCGGCGCGATGTGTCGCGCGGGTCGAATACCGCGATTTTCGAGTATCCGGTCTCGCGCTTTTCGACGGAGGCGCGCTACCTGATCACCGACTGGGGAGGCGCCATGGGGAGGTGGGGTAGCACCGTCGTGTCGCGAGGGCGATGGGACGCCGACGGGTTCGAGGCGCAGACGCCCGGCTTTGTCTCCGGTGTCCGCGACGGCGTCGTCGACTTCGGCTACCTGGGCCAGCGATCGGAAATCGCACGAGGTATTCCGATCGCCCACGTGCGGTGGTTTTACCGGAAGGTTCGGCGGATAACCGAACCCGCACTTCGGACAGGGTTGCTGGCCAGCGGCGCCACCGAGGAGGAAGCAGCACGATTCGCGCGCGCATTGATGACGAGAATCGAGGCGCTCGGCCGAGTACGATAAAGACGGCATGAAACGACTTGGGCTGCTGGCTGCTGCCGCTGTCTCACTCGTGGTCGTGTTCGTGCTGGTCGCGCATACGCCGCCGTTCCGCCGCCTCGTTCTCCGATACGTCGTCAGCGAAGTGCAGCGTCGATACGCGATCCGCGTCGACGCATCGCGCCTCGACTACAACCTGGCGGCGTTGACCCTCGGGCTTGCCGATGTCCGGCTGGCTGCTGACCGGACGCCGTCAGCGCCGTTTTTCGAAGCCGGCTCCGTTCACGTCGCCCTTCCCTCTGGTGCGCTCCTCGGCACGATTGCGTTCGACGACATCGCCGTCACGGGCGGACGGATCCACATCGTGCGCGACCGCGTCGGGCGGATGAACATTCCTGAGTCGAGCGAGACGCCGCCAGGCGAGCCGGCTGCGCTCGACATCAGACGTCTCTCGGCGCCGCGGCTGCTAATTGATTTCGCCGACGCGCAAAGCGACATGGCCGTAACGATCCCCGGCCTGACGCTGGACATCGGCAAGGATCGGGGACGCGTCGCGCTGAACGCGCCCGCGACGATTCGTGTCGCCAAGAGGCAAACGCGCGTCACCAGTCTCGACGGCGACGTGGCATTCGATGGACGGGCGCTGAAACTCAGCTCCGTTTCCTTGCGTGCCGATGAAGGCTCGCTGCAAGTTGATGGAACGGTCTCGTTGCTGGTGCGCGACCCATCGTTGGATCTGCGTGCTGCCGGAACCGCCGATCTCGACCGGCTTGCGAGCTGGGGAATCGAAGCGGGGCAGCGGCCACGTGGTTCCCTCGCCTTCGATGTTCGGACACATGGGCCTTTCACTGATGCCGTCGCTGACGTCCACGCAACGGCTGCGCGCATCAACTGGCAGCGGATCAGCCTCACCGACGTGCTGCTCCAGTCGCGTGTCACGGCTGATGCCGCGGACGTACAGACCGCGCAGTTCACGTTAGCGGGCGGGCGAGCCACGGCAAAGGGCCAGGTTCCCTTCAAGGACGCGGATGCGCATCTGACGGCTGCCTGGACGGGCATTGATGCATATGCCCTGACGAATGCCTTAGCGGGACCACTGCAGACGACGCCGACGGGAACTCTGTCGGGGGACCTCGAAACCTCGGGACCGCTGACGCATCTCGGGCAATTGGCTGCAACCGTCCGTCTCCATGCCACGGGCGGCGCGACGGCGCGCGGGCGCATCTCCGTTCCCGGCGACACTCGACTGCAGCTCGCAAACGGTCGCTGGGACATCGATGCTCGTCACCGCGTCGGCGGCACGATCCCGGTCGTTCTAAAGGCAGGCGGTCGACTGAACGACGAAGCCATCGCTAACTCGACGCTGACAGGGCGACTCGACGTTGACTGGACGAACGTGCCGCCGCTCGTGCGGATGCTACGCACAGCCGGCGTGTTGGAGATCGAGGATCCGCTTGTTTCGGCGGGCATCCTGTCGGCCATGGTGAGCCTTGGTGGCCGCCTGTCGGCGCCGACGGTCGACGCGGATGTCCACGCGGCCGACCTCGCCAGCATGCAGTTCAGCATTGCCGACCTTCGCGCGACCGCGTCGGGCGAACTGGCCACACCGAGACTGACGTTTCGGGTCGATGCACCTTCCGCCGTCATTGCCGACGAACAGCTCACCGACGTGCGCGTCGGTGGCGGGCTCACCGGCGGGGTTTTGACCATCGGGGCGTTGTCCGCATCTCACGGTGCCAGCTCAGGCCAAGTGAGGATGTCCGGCACGTACAATCTCCGCACTCAGCAATACGACGCGACGGCGGATGTAACCGAGTGGGCTGTCGCCCCGACTCCGGACAGGCCGCTCGCTTTGCAGCTTGACGCGATGTTCACCGGGATGGGTTCAGTGGAGCGGCCTCGTGGAACAGGTTCGCTTCGCGCGACGAATATCTCGTGGAACGGCACGTCTGCCGGCGAGCTCGCCGCCGATGTGGAACTCGACGGCGAGGCCGCCAACATTCGAGCGCGCGCGCCCGACCTCAATTCAGAGCTGACCGCTCGCGTCAGCACGCGGTCGCCGTACACGACGACCGCGGATCTGCGTGGCGACAACATCGATATCGAAAAGCTGATCCCCAAGTCTTCGTCCCCGACTCCGCTGACGGGCCGCCTTACCGTCACCGCACATGCCGATGCTCCGCTGGCGGAATGGCGCAACGGGAGCGCTCGCGCGGAGGTGACGGCACTCGACGCCGCCGCGGGGGATCTGCCAATCCGGCTCGCCGAGCCCGTCGCTGTGCGGTTTGCTGACGAGCGCGTCTGGATCGATCGATTCGAGGCGTTGGCGGGTGCGACCCGGCTCTCCGCATTCGGCGCGTTGCCCGTGTTTGAGCGGTCGCCTCGTACCGGCAGCGACGGCGTTTCTCTGACAGCCATCGGCGACATCGGTGAGGCTGTCCGCGCCGTTACGGCAACCGGCCTGGGCATGGTTCCGATTACTGCGGCCTCCGGTCCGCTCGCATTGCGCGCGCGTGTGGCAGGGTCGTTCGAGAAGCCGGTCATCACCGCGGATCTCGATGCCGGTCCTGGTTCAACGACCTTCGAGGGCCTCTCCACGGCAACGGACCTTCGGCTGCGCGCGCATCTGGAGAATGATGTTGTCGATCTCCGCGAGGTACACGCGGCTTACGAGGGGGCGACACTCGACGCGACGGGGTCGCTTCCACTCGCCGTCGTTGGTGTTACGACCGCTACGTCCACCTCGGCGGTCGCATCGTTGCACGCGACCGCGACCGGTCTGACGCCAGCAGTCCTGCGGGGCGTCGTCGATCCCGCCACGCTCGAGGATCTGGCGGGCGTCGTTGACGTCACCGTCAACCTTGAGACGCCATCGACCGATGTGTCGAAGGCGACCGGTGACCTCACGTTCACACGTCTCGACCTCCAGATAGCCGGGCTTGCGGTCACTGAGCTGTCGCCGACGCGAATAGTAGCGAGAGACGGATTCGCGCGAATTGAGTCGTGGAACTGGAGCGGCCCGGGTGCCACGCTCGGTGTGTTCGGGCAGGTGCGGCTCGCCGATCGTCAGGCGGCCATCCTTGCGAACGGCGACATCGACCTGCGGGTGCTGACGCCGTTTGTACGAACCGCCGGTCTGGCGACGGCTGGCCACCTGACGCCAAGAGTCTCGATCACGGGGCCACTCGACGCACCCCGTCTCGATGGCGATGTCGCGCTCGCCGACGGTGAAGTCCGCCTGATCGATCCACGCGTTGTCATCAACGGCCTCGCGGCGCGCGCGTCGTTGACGCGGTCCGAGCTGCAGCTGCGGGAACTGAACGGATCCATCAATGGCGGTGCGTTGACGGGGAGCGGCTCGATTGCGTACGAGGCGCAAACGGGCACCACCGCGCACCTGGCAGCGGATATTCGCGACATGGCGCTCGACTTTCCCGCCGGGTTGAGGAGCGAGCTCGACGCGATGCTGCGGCTCGACGTCGCGGCACCATCAGGAGAAGCGGCGCCATCGGGTCGGCTGTCCGGATCGATCATGGTGCTGCGCGGCAGCTACCGCGAACCGCTCGCGGTCGTTGGCGGGCTTCTCACCGCGTTGCGCGCACGACGGGTGGCCGCGAGTGGAGGCGGGCCCGACGCCCCATCGGCATTCCTAAAACAGCTGACGCTTGACATCGCCCTTGTCACGAACGAAGACATCGTCGTCGACAACAACTACGCCCGCGCGCAGCTTGGCGGCGATTTGAACCTGATTGGCACCGCGGCGGCGCCGGCGCTTTCGGGACGTGCCATTCTGAGGGAAGGCGGTCAGCTGTTCGTCGGTCGCAACGTTTACACGATCTCGCGCGATACGGCGAGCACAATCGACTTCGTCAGTCCGACGGCGATTGAACCGGAACTGAATATTCATCTCGGGACGCGCGTCAGCGGCCGTGACATCGAAGTCGTCCTGACCGGATCCGCTGAATCGCCGCAGGTGGCCATGACGTCCGAAGACCTCGGACAGGCGGACATCACGGCATTGCTGCTCACCGGTCGCACGCTCGATCAGCTCGGAACCGCCGACGCGACCTTCGTTGGCACGCAGGTCATCGGCAACTTCTCGGGTGAAGTGCTTGGCTTTGCCGGCCGCGCCGTTGGGCTCGATACGCTGCGGCTCGGCGGCCTCGAGCAGGCCGAAGGGATCGCGGATCTCACGGCGGTCGCCACCGTTGTCGACCCGACGTCGAGACTCACGTTCGGCAAAGGGCTCGGGTCGAACATCAACATTACCTTCTCGCAAAGTTTGCGGGATTCCGAGGCGCAGACGTGGATTGTTGAATACCTCCCGACGCGGCGGTTCGATGTCCGCCTCGTATCGGATGACCAGAACCTCCTGTCGTCCGGGTTTAGGCACGAGTTCCTGGTCGGCGCGGGCGCGACGACGACATCTTCGTCAACCGCCACACAACGGCGGCCCGATCAGAAGATTGCGGAGGTGCGAATCACCGGAGATGTTGCCTTTCCAGAAGGTCGGATTCGATCGCTTCTCAAACTTGGCCCGGGCGACACGTTCGATTTCGCGCGGTGGCAGGACGACCGCGATCGGCTCGAGGATTTCTACCATCGGAATGCCCGGCTCGCGGCACGGATCACCGCCAGCCGCGAGATCAAGGGTGACGTCGTCAATCTTGTGTACGCGATTGACGCCGGACCACAGACGACGATCGAACTCAGCGGAGTAGACGTTGACAGCGCCGTGTTGCAGGAGCTTCGGGAGGCGTGGGCCAGCTCCATTCTCGACGAGCTGGCCATAGAGGACGCGACGCGGATCACGCGGATCCTTCTCGCGCGGCGCGGGTATGTCCGTCCGGCGGTTTCCGCGCGTATCACGTCAGCGGGAAATACCAGGACGCTTCATATCGACGTGCAGCCTGGCGAGCGAAGCCGCGAGACGCGGGTGCGGATCATGATTTCGAACGAGGGGCTCGCCATGGAGCTCGACAGGCAGGTCGCCGCACGTGGTTTGGATGCGCTGATTCTGCGCGACCCCGGTGCGGTGACGCGCGAACTCACGGAATACCTCCGCTCTCGCGGTTACCTTCGCGCAACGGTCAAACCCGCGCCGCCGGTCCTCGAGGGCGACACCGCCGTGCTGCCGGTCGCGGTGGATCCCGGCCCTCAGTTCGTCATCGCGACTGTGAATTTCGAAGGACGGCGAACCGTCGCTGCGGAGGATGTGGCAAAGGCGGCGTCGATTTTCGAGGAAACGCCATACGATCCTGCGGTCATTGACGCCGCGCGCGATCGTATCGTCGGCCTGTACCGCAGCAAGGGATACGCGTCGCCAGCCGTTGTTGCCAATGCAGCGGTTCGCGACACAGAGGCTCGCGTTGATCTGACGTTCGAAATCACCGAGAGCTCGCGCCAGACCGTCGGTGACATTGTGGTATCGGGTAACGTGGGCGTCGACACCGACGTTGTGACGCGAGCGTTGCGCCTGAATATCGGCGCCCCGCTCGAACCTGCCGAACTGCTTCGTGCGCGGACGCGGCTGTTCAACACCGGACTGTTCAGGCGTGTCGATGTCACGACCGAGCCGATCAATCGCGTCAGCACGGCTGATCCGGAGCAGCCAATCCGCATCCGCGTCGCATTGGAACCATGGCCCGCGCTCCGCGTTAGGTATGGACTTCAGGCGGCGCAGCAGTTTTCGTCCACGTCGGTCCCGGCGGAGCGTGATGTCGTTCCAGGCCTCCTGGCCGATGCGACGCGACGCACGCTGTTCGGGCGCGCGATAAGCGTGAGCGGCTCCATTCAATATCAGCCGCGCGACCGCGAGGCGCGCGCCTTTGTCAGTGCGCCAACATTCCTCAACCTGCCGGTGGAGTCACAGCTCGTTCTCCAACGTCAGCACGTCGAACCGCCAGGGACGACGCTTGTCACCGACCAGAACAGCATCGCATGGCAGCAACAACTGAAGACTGCAGGCAGCCTGACGCTGACGTATGGGTATCAGTTCAACCGCGACCACACCTTGAACACCAGAATCGATCCGATTACTGGAATCCCATTCGATATCACGGTGAGCGTGGCGCAACTGATTGGCAGCGCGGCCTGGGACACACGGAACAATGCGCTCGACGCCACGCGCGGCTCGCTCTATTCGTCGAGCCTGCTGTGGGCCCCAGAGCGTCTCGGTTCGCAGTTCCGGTTCCTCAAATACGTCGGCCAGGCATACCGGTTCCAAAACGTGAACGGCGTCGTCCTCGCATCAGCTGCGCGACTTGGACTGGTCGGCCCGCTTGGCGGTCAGGAGCTGATCCCGTCGCAACGATTCTTTGCCGGCGGATCGCGAACGGTGCGCGGTGTGGATGAAAACGGCCTCGGTCCCCGAGATTTCTTCGGCGATCCCGCCGGCGGACAGTCGATGCTCATCCTGAATCAGGAGGCGCGCGTACCGGTCTACAAGTGGCTGGGCGGCGTCGGGTTCATGGACGCCGGCAATGTCTACGCAACCATCCAAGATCTGAAGTTGAATGACTTGGTTGGTTCCGTAGGCTTCGGTATCAGGCTGAACACGCCGTTTGCTCTGCTCCGCGCCGACTACGGAAGGGTCATCTGGGGTCCCATGCCGCGGATGGGCAAGTGGTACTTTGGAATTGGTCAGGCTTTCTAATGTGCGAGAGGTGCGAGAAGTGCAATGGGGTGCGAAGGGTGCCTTACTTGCACCGATTGCACCGATTGCACCTTCGCACCTTTCGCACCTGTAACTACCGACCCCGGACCGTCTTCATGATCTGAGTGACTTCGGGCCGCTCCGGCGCGTCGGGCGCTAGCTTGAGGAACTGCTCGAAGTGATTGGCCATCCGGTCCGGCCGGCTGGCGCGGTACTGCATCAACCCGTCGTAATAGTGCGCGTAGGCGTTGGACGGATTGATCTCGGTGACGCGGTCGAATTCGGTCGCCGCTGCCGCCCATTCCTGTCGTTTGGCGAGCACGAGGCCAAGCTGATAGTGCGCCTCGGCCATCCCGCCGTTCATTTCGACGGCCTGGCGGGCTGAGGCGAGCGCGCCCTCGGTGTCGTCCTGCATCAACTGCTGCGCGGACAACCCGATGAAGTGCCAGACGTCACCTGCGTCTCGAGACGCGAGCGCCCCGTATGTTTGAAGGGCCTGTTCGTTCTCCCCGAGCTTCTGGTGACTCTGCGCCGCCGTATACAGGACGGCGGGATCCCCGTCCGGCTGCGCAGCGTCGACGACGCGCTGGTACTCGCCGGCTTCGAACAGCTTCTGCACCTGTGAGGCGTTCTGCGCAAAGACTGCTGATGCTGTGAAGGTCAACACGAACGTAAGCGTGGTCTTCTTCATGATTTGATTGTACGGTGTCGGTTCGATTCGACGACTACTGCAGGGCCAAAGAGCACGCTGCGGTCGCTGCGGTCCTCCCACCGTATAAGACGTCCGCCATCGATCTTCACGTCGGCACGTTCCGCGCCATCGGAAATACGTGGTCGCGGACGCTGTTTGACGGTGATTTCTATCGCAGTACGTATGTAAATCTGGACATTCCCGTTACGAATCTGGTCATCGTGGAGTCAGAAGAGGGCAACACCGGGGCAGACGACCCAGCCATGCTCGGCGGCGGACAGACGGACAAGCACCTGATTTACGAGGGTCTCTCCCGTGTGGACGTCGATGCCGTTTTCGCCGGCGCGACCACGGCACGCAGCGACGAGCTCGTTTTTTCCGTGTGGCATCCGGAGCTCGTCGCGTTGCGGCGCGATTTCGGACGGACCCGTCATCCCGCTCAGGTCATTGTCACCAGCCGCGGCGCACTTCACATCGAGACCGCTCTCATGTTTCAGGTTCCGGAAATCCCGGTGTACCTCGTCACGGCGTCGGAGACGGCATCGTCGCTGCGACTTCGGGTGGCCACGCGTCCCTGGGTTCAGGTCGTCGATGCCGGACAGCCGCCCTCGATGCGCACGGCGCTTCGCGAACTCCGGTCACGCGGTATCGACACCGTGTCGGCCATTGGCGGGAGGACGACGGCGCGCGCGCTCCTCCGCGAACAGGTCGTTCACGATCTCTATCTGACAACGTCGGCGAAGGAGGGTGGCGAGCCACACACGCCGTTAATGGACGCGCCGCTGAATGCGCCGGCGGTCGTGATCAAGAGAGGAACCGGGCCGGAGGAAGGAGTCCGGTTTGTGCACTATGCACTGCGGGCCGGCTAAAGCCGGCCCCTACGATCGCACACCCTACGATCGCACACGTTCCGTGGGGGCCGGCTTTAGCAGGCCCTACGCCGAGAGCTCCTCTTCGTCCGGGAAGCCGTGCTGCTTGCGGCCGACCGGTCCTTCCATCTTCGCGCTCGTCTTGTACAACTCGAACCGTCCGTCCGCTGCCTCCTCCTGGACGCGCCGGCGCAGCACGTTCATCTGCCGTTCGGACATCGGCTTGAACCCGACGGCTACCTTCAGGTTCTGCCGCAGCACTTTCATCGAATCGATCCCGCTCACCGTCGTTGCGACAGGAAGGCTCATGGCGTATCGCAGTCCTTCCTGAGCGGTGATCACCTTCTGTTTCACCTGACGGCCTTCGCCGCCGAGGCTCTTCATGCCGATCGGTGCGATCCGGCGGCGCAGTAGTTCGGGAAGCACCTGACGCTCGAACGAGCGGCCTTCGAACGAGCTGTCAAAGCAGTTGAGGGGCAGCTGGCATGTGTCGAACGGATAGTCGTGCGCCAGCATCTCGAGGTGAATGCGCGGATCCTTGTGTCCGGTGAATCCGATGAAGCGCACCTTCCCCTGGCGCCTGGCTTCTCCGAGCGCCTCGACGACGCCCCCGCGCATGAAGTGACGATCGGGGTCGTTGTAGTAGACGCATTCATGGATCTGCCAGAGATCGAGGTAATCGGTCTTGAGGCGGCGAAGCGATTGTTCGAGCTGCCGCATCGCTTCCCGTTTGTCACGGCCGTGCGTGCAGACCTTCGTCATCAGGAACACGCGGTCGCGCCGATCCGCGATCGCCTTGCCCATGATCTGTTCTGACCTGCCGTCGTGATATTCCCAGGCGTTGTCCATGAACGTGACGCCGGCGTCGATGGCCGCATGCGCGATGCGGATGCCGTCACGTTCGGAGCTCGCCATCGCGATGTGATAGCCGCCAAGACCGAGCGCCGACACCTGCACGCCGGTCGTGCCGAGCGGACGATGTGGAATCTGCATGCGGAGTACGATAATGCACCAATTACCGATCAGGTATCAGCCTGAAACCACCTGACACCTGACACCCGATACCTGACACCTTCTGCGGAGGAACGGATGCGTGGAAACGCGAAAGTCATTGACCATCTC
>Ga0207659_10000240_pt1 | contig 33289 bp, 27 predicted proteins | sample KBSM43metaG_FD_184330 | JGI IMG/M metagenome (GOLD analysis project Ga0207659, IMG submission 184330) | Miscanthus rhizosphere microbial communities from Kellogg Biological Station, Michigan, USA - KBS M4-3 metaG (SPAdes) (version 2) | ecosystem: Host-associated > Plants > Roots > Rhizosphere >...
GGCGCACCACGTCATCACCGGCGCGAATGCCCGCGAATACCACTCGAAGTACCGGTCCCAGGCGTCGGCGGCGTCGCGCCACTGCTCCCGTTGCTGATCCTTGATGTCGATGGTGGTTGCCATTGCGTCTCCTCAGGACCAGGGGAGTGGTCTAGTCCCCAGCCCCAAGTCCCCAGTCCCCAGGCAAAGGATGCGCGTCCATCGCGTCGGCCGCCACAGGCATTCGTGCACAACGCGATGTGCAAAAATACATACGTGGACTGGGACGGCTTTCGGGTATTCCTCGCGGTGGCGCGTGCCGGGCGCATTTCAGTGGCCGCACGCAAACTGGGCGTCGAGCACACCACGGTGAGCCGGCGTCTGGCGGCCCTCGAAGCGGCGATTGGCGCACCGCTCTTCCACCGGACGGCCGCCGGGTACCTGCCGACACCGCTCGGTCAGGAGATTCTCCCGACGGCCGAGAACATCGAGCGCTCGGCTGAAGGCATCGGTCTTCGGGCGCGCGAGAGCACAGGACGAATATCGGGACGCGTGCGCTTGGCCGTCGCGCCCGAATTTGCCTCGCATTGGTTGGTCCCGCAGCTGCCCGCGTTTCATTCCAGGCATCGGGAACTCGATCTGCAGATCCTGGTGGGCACGCGCCAGCGGGATCTCTCCCGAGGCGAGGCCGAGCTCGCGGTGCAGTCGCCGCGGCCCCGACAGGGCGGTCTCGTGGCCGTTCGAATCGGCAAGGCGACGACGGTTCTGTATGTGTCGAAGAACCTGCTGCGAGGATCACGCATGCGGATTGAGCGCGCGGAAGACCTGCGCGACATTCCGCTCCTGACCTACACCGCGCATTTTCAGTTACTGCAGGAGGCGGCGTGGTTTCAGCCGCTCCTGGCATCCGCGCGCGTGGTGCTCGAAACCAACAGCACGCATGCGCTGCTCGCCGCCGCGCATGCCTCGCTCGGTATTGCGGTGTTGCCGCGCTTTGTCGGCCGCACCGACGAAGCGCTCGTCGCCGTTTCAGCGCCCGTCGCCGAGCAGGACGTGTGGCTGGTCACGCATCCGGAGTTCCGTCGCGACCCACGCGTGCGTGTCGCGGCGGACTTCCTCAAACGTGTCGCGACCGGCCCTTTGGGCCTGGCGTAAATCCCAAATCCCAAATCCCAGGCTCCAAATCCCACATTCAACTCGAGGCGTCGTTCACCGTGATCAGTCTTGGCTTTTGGGATTCGGCTTTTGGGATTTGGGGCTTGGGCTTTGGGATTACTGGAAGCCGTGATCCCGCGCGAACACGATCGCCTGCGCGCGTGACCAGACCCCGAGCTTGTCGAAGATGTTCGACGTGTGATTGCGAACGGTCTTCTCGCTGATCGACAGACGCTCCGCGATGTCGGTGTTGGCCAACCCCTCGGTCATCAGCGTCAGAATCTGACGCTCGCGCGACGAGAGCGACGCGAACACCGCGTCGTCGCTCGCGCGGCTGCCCGCTCCGAGGAACTCGAGCACCTCGTCGCGGAAGCGGTTCCAGGCAGGTTCGTGTTCCAGCAGAATGTGATTTCGCGAATCGAGCTCGACGAACTGCGCGTGGGGAATGCCGGCCGCCAGCAGGCGTCCTTCGTCGAACGGGATGGCGTTGTCGTGACGCGCGTGGAGCACGAGCGTCGGGGTGGTCACCGCCCCGAGTAGCTGCGTCACGTCGATGACGGCGCGCGATTCCATGAGTTCGGCGGCGACGTGGCCTGGCGCCGTTTTCCGGCAAAGTTCGTTGAACCACTGCACCTGCTCGTGGGTGCCGTCGGGAATGAAACGGGAAGTGAACAGCTGGCGGAACGCGGGGTTATCGCTGCCCCAGCCGATGCGCGCCACTTCGATGACGGCGCGGTACTCGCGCGCTACGTCGGGCTTGCCTTGCAGGAATTTCCCGCGCGCATAGGCCCCGTAGAGGATCATTCGCGCCACGCGGTGAGGGTGTTTGGTCGCGTACGCGATACACGCCGCCGCCCCCTGCGAAATGCCGAGCAGCGTCACCGGCTCGCTGGGCCGCGCCGCCTCGATGATCGCCGCGAGATCGTCGGACCACTGCTCGATCGTCAACGGACCTGATTTCCATTCGCTCATGCCGCAGCCGCGTTCGTCGTAGCGCACCAGGCGGCAGTGTTCCGAGAAGAACCGAATCCAGTGTCGCCATACCGGGCTTTCCCATTCGTATTCAAGATGGGTAAGCCAGTTGGCCGCTTTGACGACAACGGGGCCGCTGCCGGACTCCGCCCACGCCAGCCGGACACCGTCCGACGCGTGGGCGTACTGAACGCGTTGTCGAAGCCGGGAAGGTGTCGTCATCGGATGAGGCGGGACATTTGTTATGAGTCGGGACATTTGTCCCATCACATGGCCGGCGATTCTACCCAATCCAGGACAGACCACCCATAGGCGCCGCGTCGCGCGCGGTTCATCCTCGCTGTGTAGACAGGAGGATGACCATGTTGAAACGCTTGATGTTCTTTGGGTACGGCGTAATCGCCTACGTTGTATTCCTTGCGACGTTCCTCTACGCCATCGCGTTTGTCGGTGGCTTCGCGGTGCCGACACGTCTGGACGCCGACGCGTCCGGCCCGCTCCTCCCTTCACTCGCGATCGATGCCTTGCTGCTGACGGTCTTCGCAGTGCAGCACAGTGTGATGGCACGCCGCTGGTTCAAGGAGCGGTGGACGCAGATCGTTCCGTGGACGATCGAACGGTCGACGTTCGTGCTCTTTGCGAGTCTCGCGCTGCTCCTGCTCTTCTGGCAGTGGCGGCCGATCGGGATCCTGATCTGGTCAGTGGAGAATCCGTTCATCCGCGCGGTGCTCTGGAGTCAGTTCGTCACCGGGTGGGCGACCGTGCTGGTCGTCACGTTCCTGATCAATCACTTCGATCTCTTCGGACTGCGCCAGGTGTGGCTGCCCCTGATCGGGAAGCCGTATACACCCGTGGGCTTCCGCATGCCCGTGCCGTATCGGTACGTGCGGCATCCGTTGTATTTCGGATTCCTGCTCGCATTCTGGATGACGCCGACGATGACGCTCGCGCACCTCGTGTTCGCGGTCGCGACGACGGCTTACATCATTCTGGCGATTCAGTTCGAAGAGCGGGACCTGGTTTCGGAACACGGCTCGGCGTACGAGGAGTATCGGAATCGTGTGCCGATGCTCCTGCCCGTCCGAGCAGGTACGCGCCGGCAACCAGCACGATCAGCAGCATCAGCCATCGAATCGCGCTCGCCGCATCCGCTGCGGTGATTTCGGGCCACGGGAACTGCTGCAGCACGGCGTATCGATCGGTCATCCAGTGCCACGCGGTGTGCGCGACGATGGCGGACAGGATGATGGTGCCCATGCGCTCGGCGACGACATACCGGAAGAGGAGGCCGAGCGCCGGCACCATCAGCACCAGGACGAGCAATTGCCCGAGCTCGACGCCGACGTTGAACGACAACAGCGACGTGAGCAGGTGCGAACCCGCGAACTGCAGCGTGTGTTGCAGGCCGAACGAGAAACCGAACCCATGTACGAGCCCGAAGAGGAACGTAATCATCCAGCGGCGGCGGGGCGAATCCACGGCAATGTTCTCGAGCGCCATGTAGACGATCGACGTCGCGATGAGCGTTTCGATCAGCGGCGGAAACCAGAGTGCGCCGGGTGCGTAGTTGTAGGCCGCGGCAATCAGCGTGATCGAGTGCGCGACCGTGAAGGCCGTGACGATTGGCACGAGCGTCCAGATCCGCCGGAACGGGATGACGAGGCAGAAGAGGAACAGCAGGTGATCCGTGCCATCGAGGATGTGAAAGAACCCGAGGTTGACGAAGCGCAGCACCGCCTGGCTCCACCGCGGGTCCAGCGGCACCAGCCCGGCGTCGCCTTCGAGCTCATATGCGCGCACGACACCTGGCGGCATGAAGCGAAGCGCGGTGACGACCCGGATACCCAGGCGATCGAACGCCATATGGATCGCAAAGTGCGACCGATCGGAGCGAATCGGATACTCGAACAGCACGTCGAGCAGCCCCTGCTCCCAGAAGATGGAGACGTCGTTGCCGAGCGCCGGTCCCGTGACGTGCGCCAGCGCCTGCTCGTACGAGGCGAAGGAGCGATCGGATTCGAGCGCCACGCGCGTCGAGAGGATTCGCGGCTCGGGTAATAGTGTGTCGTCTTCGAACAGCTCGACCTTGCGCGCCAGCCAGATCATCGAGGCATCCCGCAGAGCCTGATCCATGCGCTCCAGGTCCATGAAATCGCGCTCCTTCCGCGGGAACTCGATATCCATGATGGCCTTGAGCGGTACGCGGACGAGCAGCTTGAACGTCTGGCCTTCGGGTTTCGCGAACGCCTGGACGGTAACGTCGCGTGGGATGTCGTGAGCGAAGAGGCGCGTCGCCGGGAGGAGGACGAGAACGACAAAGAGCGCGGCGACGCGCTTCATACGGATCTACCTGGTGGATCGCGACGGCCAGACGACGCCCTGGTCTTTCTTCGTCACTGGCGCCATCCCTTTGTACAGGAATCGCTGGATGCGTTTTCCTTCGTATGTCTCCGTCGTGTACAGGTTTCCTTTCGAATCGATCGCGATGCTGTGCACGCCGTAGAACTGGCCTGGATATCTTCCACCGTCTCCGAACGTCGTCAGTTCCTCCAGCGTCTGCCGATCGATGATCTTCACCTTCTCGTTCACGCCGTCGGCCATGAAGATGTACTTCTGCTGCGCGTCCTTCGAGAACGCGATGTCCCACACCGAACCGGCATTCAGCGTGTTCTTCTCGTACCACTGCTCCTTTACGAACTTTCCTTCCGGCGTGAAGACCTGCAGCCGATCGCCGACGCGGTCGCACACGTAGATCAACCGATCGACGGACATGTCGGCACAGTGGACCGGGTTGTAGAACTGCTGCGCGGGCGGGTTCGAGGGGTTGTATGGCGGCAGCGGAGTGTCGTCAGGTTTGTTGCCGTACGCGCCCCAGAAGCGTTTCATCTTGCCGGTATCCGCATCGAGCACGGCGACGCGTTTATTCAGATAGCCGTCGGCGATGTAAGCCTCGTTCGCTTTCGCGTCGACGAAGATCTTCGCCACGCGGCCGAAGCTCACCTGATCGTTGCTGCCGCCGACAAAGCCGGCGACCTGCCCTTCCTGATTGCCGGCGCCCGCGCCTTCCTTACGCCGCGCACCCTTCTTGCCGACCTGCAGCAGGAACTTACCGTCCTTGGTGAACTTCAGGATGTGCGAGTCGGGGCCGCCGTTGCCGCCGACCCAGACGTTGCCTTTGTAGTCGATGAAGATGCCATGATTCGAGTCAGGCCATTCGTATCCCTGGCCCGGACCGCCCCAGTGGCGCAGCAGGTTCCCTTCCTGGTCGAACTCGAGCACCGGCGGCGCACCCGCGCAGCATTCCCCCTGCTTGGTCTCGAGTGTCTTCTCGTTGTTGCCAAGCGTGGCGGTGCTGCGGTGAATGACCCAGACGTGATCGTCGGTATCGACCCACACACCGATGGTCGACCCGAGGATCCAGTGATTGGGGAGCGGCTTCGGCCACAGCGGATCCACTTCGAAGCGCGGCGCCTGAACGGCGCCCTTGTTTTGCGCCGCCGCCGTGCGTTCGAGCACAAGCTGCGAAATCCCCATGACGACCAGCAGCGCGACGACACTCGCGCCGGCAACGAGGCTCCTGTTCCGTGTCAGGTTCCGCACGTCCGCCTCCTTAGGCACCCCAACGCGCATCCGCGCGTTGGGACCCCGCTACTTGGTTGCGTTTGATCCCGGCCAGATGACGCCCTGATGCGGCTTGCTGACCGGACCCATGCCCTTGTACACGAATTTCTGGAGACGTTTTCCTTCCCACGTCTCGGTCGTATAGATGTTCCCCTTCGAATCCGTGGCGATGCTGTGCACGCCGTAGAACTGTCCCGGCTGGCGTCCGCCGTCACCGAACGTCGTGAGCTCTTTCAGCGTCTGGCGATCGACGATGCGCACGATGTCGTTCATGCCGTCCGCCATGTAGATGTACTTCTGCTGCGGGTCTTTCGAGAACGCGACGTCCCACACCGCGCCAGAGCCCTTGGTGGTCTTCGCGAACCACGCTTCCTTCACGAACTTGCCTTCGGGCGTGAACACCTGCAGCCGATCACCGACGCGATCGCAGACGTAGATGAACCGATCGACGGACATATCGGCGCAGTGCACCGGGTTGTAGAACTGCTGCGCGGGTTTCGCGGCGGGATCGTACGCAGGCAGCGGCGTGTCATCCGGCTTGTTGCCGTATGCGCCCCACCACCGTTTCATCTTGCCCGTGTCGGCGTCGAGCACGGCGACCCGCTTGTTCAAGTAGCCGTCGGCGACGTAGGCTTCGTTGGCCTTGGCGTCGACGAAGATCTTCGCGACGCGTCCGAAGTTCATCTGATCGTTGCTGCCGCCGACAAAGCCGGCGACCTGTCCCTCCTGATTGCCCGCCGACGCGCCCGCCTTGCGGCGCGCGCCCTTCTTCCCGATCTGGAGCAGGAACTTGCCGTCCTTGGTGAACTTCAGGATGTGCGAATCGGGACCGCCGTTGCCGCCGATCCAGACGTTGCCTTTGTGATCGATGAAGATGCCGTGGTTGCCGTCAGGCCATTCGTAGCCCTGTCCCGGGCCGCCCCAGTGACGCAGCAGGTTGCCCGCCTGATCGAACTCGAGCACCGGCGGCGCGCCGGCGCAGCACAACTCCGCCGTTTTCTTCTCAATGCCCTTCTCGTTATCGGCCAGCGTCGCCGAGCTGCGGTGCACGATCCAGACGTGATCGTCGGCATCAACCCAGACGCCGATCGTCTGTCCGAGAATCCAGTGATTCGGCATCGGCTTGGGCCACAGCGGATCGACTTCGAAGCGCGGCGCCTGAACGGCGCTGCTGCTCTGCGCTTCAGCCGATCTGTCGAGAACCGCCTGCGTGATGCCGAGCGTGACCAGGAGTGCGAGAAGACTTGCACCGATGACGACCGTGCGCTTCCTCATCTCTCCACCCTCGCTTTCGAAGGCGGACCTTCAGGTCGGCCTTAGTGGGCGGAAGATTGTCACGACCCGGCTCGCGACGCAAGAGCCAGATCGGCGTCTACCGTCCACGTCAACCGGCCCGTCCGTGGCGTGACGGGTGACGGCGAATCGTGGACGGCAGGCGAACCGGGCGCTAGTTACAGGACTCGCCGACCCGTTTCAGAGACGTCCCCTGCAGGTCGCGGTCGTCGAGGATGCCGGTGATGGTAACGCGCTCGCCAACGTGCCTCGCCAGGTTCAGGCGGTGGGTTTGGTCGACGACGTCGATGGTTTTCGCGCTCTTGTGAAGGAATCCGGACTTCCAGCTGCGTCCCCGGGGCGCGTCGTCACCGGACGTGTTCTTCAGCTGGAACTCGTCACCGTTCCCAATCAGGCAGCCTTCGATCGTGGCGAGTTCCGCGCCGGGGACGGCTGCCACCGTCGGTGCGAATGCTGGTTCTGCAGCGATCGGGGACGGCCTCTGCGCCTTCGCAACCGGCTTCTGCTCGATCGGTGCAATGGCCACGGTGGCCTGTTCCGGGACGATTGACGCCGCGCTGGTTGGCTCGGAGCTGCGAGCGACGATCAGCATGGCCGTCCCGACAATGCACACGGAGATGATGCCGATAGCCATCGGACGTTTGACCGTGAAGTGCTTCATTCCGAAGTGCTTCATCGCGAAGTGTTTCGAGAACTGCTTCGCGAAGTGCTTCACGGTGAAGCGTGTCGATCGTTTCGCGGGCATGAGTCCTCCTTTGGGAAGCGTTTCCGAACCGCCCTGAGTGCGCAAAGGAGGTACCGCACCGGGTGCCCTCGACAGGGGCCGGTAAGCGCTGCCGATTGCTCGGGTTGGGAGGACGATGGCGGGGGTGTCGAAAGAGTCGCATGGACCCCGTACCCAATTTCGTGATCCCGGGTCGGATCTCGTTGAGTCCCAAATCTTCGGATTTGGGTTTTGGGATTTGTTTAGTAAGCTCCGAGCGCGCAGGCTCGGCCTGCCCGCCGGGTCGTCGCCACCGACTATATAGATCGTCGAGATCGCCCTGATGGGGGTGCACAGTGGCACAGGAAAACCGGGATAAATCGGAGGCATCCGTTTCGCGCCGCGCGTTTCTGAAAGGGAGCGCGATGGCGACCGGAGCCCTTTCCTCAGTACTCATTCCAACCGTCACCGAAGCGCAGTTACCCGATGCGGTCGAACCGGATCCCCGGCACTCGGTCGTGTCGCTGAAGGTCAATGGCGTTGCGTACCGGAAAGAGATTCCGAATCGCACGACGCTGCTGCAGTTCCTGCGTGAGGATCTGAAGCTGACGGGGACGAAGATGGGATGCGACCGCCTGCAGTGTGGTGCCTGCACGGTTGTCCTGAATGGCAAGAACGTCTACTCGTGCACGACGCTCGCCGTCGAAGCGACCGGCGGTGACGTGCTGACGGTGGAAGGGCTCGCCTCCGACGACAAGCTCCATCCGATTCAGCAGGCGTTTGTCGAACACAGCGGATTCCAGTGCGGCTTCTGCACGCCGGGGCAGATGATGAGCACGAAAGTCTTCCTCGATAAGACACCGAATCCGACCGAAGACCAGGTGCGGCTCGCGCTGAGCGGAAACATGTGCCGCTGCGCGGCCTACAAAAAGATTCTCGAATCGGTCATGGGCGCATCGCGCCTGATGCGCTCTTAGCGGCGAGTATCAACAGATGTACTGGGACGTGGGACTTACCGTCGAACACGGTTCCGCCGGGCGCGAGATCGGAGCGCCGAGACGGCGTTTGGGAAGTATGCACCAATAAGGGAATCACCATGGCTCAGCAGAACACGACTCCAGGTGGTGCGCTGAACGTTGTCGGCAAGCGCGGCCCGAACATCGACGCGCTCGAGCGCGTGACCGGCCGTGCGAAGTACACCGGCGACATCGACATTCCGGGAATGCTCGTCGGACGTGTGCTCCGGAGCACACGCCCGCATGCTCGTATCTCGAGGATCGACACGAGCAAGGCCGAAGCGGTACCCGGTGTCCGCGCCGTGATGACGTACAAGGACGCGCCCAAGGTGATGATCTTTGGCAGCCGGCAGTTCGCTTTGAACGATCGAGTCCGGTTCAAGGGCGAGGCGGTCGCCATTCTGGCGGCTGCCGATGCCGAGACTGCGGACAGAGCGCTCAAGCTGATCGAGGTTGAATACGAGCCGCTGCCCTTCGTTCTCGATCCCGAAGAAGCGCTGAAACCAGGCGCGCCGCAGCTGTTTCCCGACGGCAATCTCGAGGGCCAGCCGCGCACGCTCGTGCGTGGCGACGTCGAGCAGGGGCTGAAGGAATCCGACAAGGTCATCGAGCGCTTCTATCGCTGCCCGACGATGTGGAGCGGCGGCATGGAGCCGCGCGCATGCGTGGCGCAATGGGACGGCGATCACCTGACGATCTGGGCGGCGACCCAGGCGCCCTATCGCGTCCACGGCAGTCTCACGGCGATGTTCAACGTGCCCGACAGCAACGTTCGCGTGATTTCCAGCTATATCGGCGGCGGATTCGGCACCAAGAGCGCGCCGCATACCGACGAAGCGCTCGCGGCGATGCTGGCGCGCAAGGCGCGTCTTCCAGTGAAGCTCCAGTACACACGCGAAGAGGAGATCCTCGACTCGAACACCCGGTTCGAAACGAAGATTTACATCAGGCTCGGTGTCAAGAAAGACATGACGCTGCACGCGCTCGACGTGAAGGCGTACATCAATCAGGGCGCGTATCACACACGGCTCGGTGGACTCGGCAACCAGTCGACCCACATGTACAAGTCGCCGAACGTTCGAACCGTCCAGTACCGCGTGCACACGAATATCCCCAACACCGGACCGACGCGCGGCGTCGGCGATCCGCAGGAGACCTTCGCCATCGAATCGGCGATGGACGAGGCCGCGATCGAGATGGGTTGGGATCCGATGGAGTTCCGCCTCAAGAACATCAAACGCAACGGCGATCCGATTGCACGGGGCGCGTCAGGGACCGAAGACGGACGCCTTGTCGCGCAGGTGCTCGACAAATGCATCGAAGTGGGAGCCTCACGGATCCAGTGGAACCGGCGCAACGCGGTTGCTGGCTCTCCGAGGGGATCAAAAGCGCGCGGCATCGGCATCGCGTGCACCGAACGCGGCGGCGGCGCCGGCCTCGCGGGCGCAACCGTGAAGGTGAACCTGGACGGTTCCGCGCATGTGTTCTTTGCCTCCACTGACATCGGCCAGGGAAGCCGCACGACGCTCGCGATGATCGCCAGCGAGGTGCTCGGCATTCCGCTGTCGATGTTCCGCACCACCGCCGGCGACACAGAGGTGGCGCCGTACGACGGCGGCAGCTACGGGAATCGGACGCTCCAGGCGACGGGACGCGCAGTTGAAGTCGCCGCGCGGCAGTGCCTCCAGCAGATCCTCGCCGCAGCAGGTCCGGTGTTGAACAACGCGGCGGCGGCCGATCTCGAGATCCGTGACTCCGTGATTCGGCTGAAATCGGATCCCTCCAAGCAGGTGAAGCTCGGGGACGTGATGCAGCGGCGGGGACGGTCGGTGACCGGCGACGGCGCAACCGCCGCGGTCCAGAACGGCATGGACGTCGAGCGCACATCCGGTGCGCATTTCGTCGAACTCGAAGTCGACCGCGAAACCGGCAAGGTCCACATCCTCAAATACATCTCGGCCCACGATGTCGGCCGTCCGATCAACGTGACGATCGTTGAGAACCAGATCGAAGGCGGCACCATCCAGGGGCTCGCGCTCACGCAGGCCGAGGAGTTGCGATTTGACGAGCGCACCGGCGGCTGCCTGAATGCGTCGTTCCTCGATCTGAAGCCTCCGACCGCGCTCGATTTCGATCCGCGTGTCATCGAATCGATCATCGTCCCGAACGAGGGGACAACGGGGCCGTTCGGCGGTAAGGGGCTTGGCGAAAATCCCTGCCATCCGGGCATGGCTGCCGTCGCCAACGCGATCTACAACGCCGTCGGCGTGCGTCTCCGCGAAGTGCCGTTCACCCGCGCCAAGATTCTGAAGGCGCTGAGCGAGCAATCTGCGCGGCCCGACGCGAGCCGGACTGTCTAGCGAGGAATCAGCCATGATGGACAACTTCAGCTACAGCCGGCCCGCGTCAGTGAAGGACGCGTCTTCGCAGCTCGGAAAGGAGTTCGGCAAGATCTCCATCATCGCCGGTGGCACCGACCTGCTCGGCGAGATGAAGGACAACCTGGCATCACCTGAGCGGCTGGTGCCAATCAGGCACCTTACGGAGCTGCAGGGAATCAAGGCGACGTCGAGCGGGCTGCGCATCGGCGCGGCCACGCTGCTCGCCGATGTCGTCGAGAACCCGATGGTCCAGGAGCGTGCGCCGCTGCTCGCGATGGCCGCGGGCAAGATCGGCACGCCGCAGATCCGGAATATGGGCACCATCGGGGGCAATCTCTGTCAGCGGCCGCGGTGCTGGTACTACCGGAACAACTTCCCCTGCTACAAGCACGGCGGCAATACATGCTTCTCGGCGGCGGGCGAAAACGACTATCACGCGATCCTCGAGGGAGGTCCGTCCTACATCGTTCATCCGTCGGATTCCGCCCCGGCACTGGTCGCGCTCGGGGCCACGGCCCACGTCGCCAGCGGGTCGCGTGAGAGGACGGTGCCGATGGAGAAGTTCTTCGTGACGCCTCGCGAAAACGTTCGTCGAGAGAACGTTCTTCAGCCGAACGAGATCCTCACGGCCATCGACGTACCGACCGTACCCGCCGACGCCAAGGCGGTCTACGTCAAGGAAATGGTGCGCGAGATCTGGGACTTCGCGCTCTGCAGCGTCGCCGCGATGGTCACGGTGAACAACGGCGTGGTCGCCGATGCCCGAATCGTCCTCGGCGGTGTCGCGCCGGTTCCGTACCGTGCGCTCAAGGCGGAAGCGGCGTTAACGGGCAAGCCGCTGAATGAGGCGAGTGCCACCGCCGCAGCGCTGGCAGCGACCGACGGTGCGCGTCCGCTCGCCAAGAACGCGTACAAAGTGCCGCTCACACAAGCAGTCGTCAAACGGGCGCTGCTGTCACTGGCGTAGATGATCACTGCAGCTGACCTCGAGACGCTGCTCGCTGAGTCGCCACGCGCGTTCAACGACTACCGCGCCGCGCATCCCGACGAGGTGATCGACCTGTTCGAAGCGAACCTGGCGTGGAGGAACCTCGAGGGTGTCAACCTCGCCGGCGCCGATTTGCGACGCTGCTGGCTCGAGGGCTGCGCGCTGACCGGCGCGCGCTTTGACGGCGCGCGGATGGACCACGCCAACCTGCGCAGCACGAAGCTGCGCGGTGCCACCTTCCGGGACGCGACGCTGCGGTGGGCGACGTTTCAGCACGCCGACCTCCGCGATACGGTCTTCGATGGCGCGAACCTGCGGCGCGTGGTGTTCTGCGATGCCGACCTCACCGGGGCCGTATTCAGGAACGCCAACTTCGCGGAAGCCGACCTTCGCTGGGCGACCTATCAGATGGACACCATCGAGTCCGATCTGTCGGGTGCATGCATCCGGTAACGCCGGTGCGCCGGTCGGTCGGAACATTGAACTTTCCGGCCCTTGCAAACGTCGAATTTAGCCGTATAGAATTCCGTGTCTTACGGCCCTGTCCGGCTATGTGTTGTGGAGGCTGAAATGCGGTTCAGATTAGGTCTTGCGGCGGTTGTTTCGGTCCTGTTTACGTTGCCGGCCTGGGCACATCACTCCCACGGCAACTATGTCGATTCATTCACCGACATCACGGGCACGGTGAAGGAAGTCCATCTCCTCCTGCCGCATTCGTGGATCTACCTCGAGGTGAAGGATCCCAAGGGCGGCGAACCGCAGATCTGGGCGCTCGAAGCGACCGGCCGCAACGGTCTGGAGCGCATCGGCGTGACGAAGGAATATGTCGCTCCGGGCGACACGGTCAAAGCGCGCTGCCACGTTCTGCGCGACGGTTCGAACGGCTGCCTCCTCGGCTTCCTGAAGGCGAAGGACGGCTCCATTAAGGACTGGGACGGCAACAACGCGGCGTTGCCGAAAGACTTCTAAACAGTCCGACAGTTCGAAGGGCCGGGTTCAACAATCCGGCCCTTTTTGTTTCTCCAAGGCCCGACCTGAAGATCGGCCCCTACGTCAGACTTTCCTAAATGCAACCTCGCGAACGCGGACCGTACTCTCCGATCATCGACCGTCCTCCTCTCCCGCCGTTGCCCGACGGCAAACGAATCATCTTCTGGACCATCGTCAACGTGGAGGTCTGGGACATCACGCGGCCGATGCCGCGGCTACTCCTGATGCCGCCACAGGGCCAGGTCCGGTTTCCTGACGTCGGCAACTGGGCGTGGCACGAGTACGGGAACCGCGTCGGCTTCTGGCGGTTCTACGAGCTGTTCGAACGTCTCGGCATCAGACCATCGCTGTCCATCAATGCCCGCATCTGTCTCGACTACCCGCGCATCGCTGAAGCGACGACGAAGGCGGGGTGGGAAATGCTGGGCCACAGCTACGATCAGCAGCCGATTCATGTCGAGCACGAACCCGAGGAGATGATTAAAAGGACGCTCGACGTCCTCGAGAAGCACACGGGCCAGCGGCCGATTGGATGGCTCAGCCCGGGGTTCGGTCAGACGTTCCAGTCATCGGACTGGCTCGCCGCCGCGGGCGTCAAGTACACGTGCGAGTATCCGTACGACGACGAACCAACGCGGCTGAAGACGAAACATGGCCCTCTCGTAACGCTGCCGTATCCGATCGAATGCCAGGATGTGACGACGCTCGCCGTGCAGACGCAGGAGGCGCCGTACTTCGCCAAGAAATGCATTGACGCCTTCGATCAGCTCTACAAGGAAAGCGAGAAGCGGCCGAAGGTCTTCTCGATCGCGATTCACCCGTACGCCGCCGGGCAGGCCCACGCGTTCAAGTATCTCGAGCAAATCTACGACCACGTGCTGAAGCAGAAAGGCGTGCTGGTCTGGAACGGCCGCGAGATGTACGAGCAGTGGTACCTGAAGAATCCCGACAAGTTCGCCGGCGCCCCGCTCTAAATGTCCTTTAACGTCGGGATCACGCGCGACACGGTGCGCGCCGATGGCACGTCCATCTTCGACAAGGCGGCCCTGCGGATCTTCGACGATGCGAAGCTGCAATGGGAGTTTCTTCCTGACGACGTGAAGGAACTAACGGCGGCGCACGGCGCGAAGTACGACGCGTTGTGCGTGTTGAATCCGAAGGTTCCGGAAGCGGTTGTGGCGGGCCCCGATCAGCGCGTCAGGATCATCGCGCGCATGGGCGTTGGGTATGACAGCGTGGACGTGAAGGCCTGCACGGCCAATGGCGTCATCCTGACGAACACTCCGGATGGCGTACGTCGTCCGGTGGCGACGAGCATTCTCGCGCTCATCCTTGCGCTTTCGCACAAGCTGCTGACGAAAGATCGCATCACGCGCGAGGGGCGGTGGGCCGAGACGACCAACTATATGGGCGTCGGCCTGACGGGGAAGACTGTCGGGTCGGTCGGTGTCGGCAATATCGGCGCCGAACTGTTCCGCCTTCTCGCGCCCCTGGAGATGGTTCACTTGGCGTACGACCCGTACGCGAAGGCCGACGATGCGGCGAAACTGCGCGTTCGACTCGTCGACAAGGAAACGGTCTTTCGCGAGTCGGACTTTGTTTGCGTCAACACGCCGCTCACGCCCGAAACTCGCGGATTCATTGCCGCGAGAGAGTTTTCGTTGATGAAGCCGACGGCCTACTTCATCAATACGGCGCGCGGGCCAGTTGTGGATGAGCAGGCTCTCTACGCAGCGCTCGCCGAAGGGCGCATCGCCGGTGCGGCGCTCGACGTGTTCGCCCAGGAGCCGATTGGCCGGGACCATCCGCTGCTGGCGCTCGACAACGTCATCGTGACCCCGCACTCCATCTGCTGGACCGACGAGTTCTTTCGGAACAACGCCGAGAGCGCGTTTCGTTCCGTGGCCGCCGTCGCCGCCGGCCGAACTCCTACGTACGTGGTGAATCGGGACGTGCTGCAGGAGCCGCAACTGCGGTCGCGGTTGCTTGACCGACACCAGGAGGGCCCATAGAATGAGCCGGATTTCCGAACAAATTCACGCCCGCTAAACCATTTTCTTTCTGGGGGATCGACAGCTATGGCGGTGACAGCAACGACGACGTATACACAACCCGTCCCAACGAAGACGCCGCTCAATAGCGCTCAGAAGAAAGGATTCCTCGCCGCGTACGCCGGGTGGACGCTCGACGGCATGGACGCGTTCATCTACGGACTCGTCCTCGTCCCGGCGCTGCGCGAACTACTGCCGGCATCGGGCATCGAGGCGACGCAGGTGAACATCGGCATCTGGGGCAGCATCCTATTTGCGATGTTCCTCGGCGGATGGGGCCTGTCGATGTTCTGGGGGATGATCGGCGACCGCATCGGCCGCGTGCGCGCGCTGGCGCTCACGATCGTCGCCTACTCGGTGTTCACGTTGCTGTGCGGCCTGGTCGCAAACGTGTACCAGCTCGCGATTCTGCGCATTCTCTGCGGGTTCGGCCTGGGCGGCGAGCAGCCGGTCGGGTCGACGTTCGTGGCCGAATCGCTCCCCGAAGATCGCCGCGTGAAGTTCGCGGGCTACCTCCACACCGGCTACTACGTCGGTTTCCTGCTCGCGTCGATCGCGAACTACACGATCGGGGCGAATTTTGGCTGGCGATGGATGTTCGCGTTCGGTGGCGTGCCGGCGCTCTTCGTCGGCTGGATCATGTCGAACGTCAAGGAGTCACATAAGTTCGAGGAGATGAGGAAGACGAAGAAGCCATCGATCATCCAGGCGTTCGGCGGGCTCTTCACCTCGAAGTACAAGAACCGGACGATCGTCATGTCGCTCGTCTACCTCATCTCGATCATCGGGCAGTGGGCGGGATCCATCTACGTTCCGACTGCGTTCACGCAGATCGCGCTGCGGCAGGGGGCCGTCGCGGCCGATGCAGCGCGCATCGCATCATGGGGCGGAGGGGTGCTGGCGATTGGCACGGTGATCGGATGTCTCCTTGCGCCGATTCTCGCTGAGCGTTACGGCCGGCGCGTGGCGATGGGGCTGTTTATGTCGCTGCTCACCGTGACCACCGCAGTGTCGTTCGGCTGGGCGTTCTTCATCATGGGGCCCAATGCGTTGCCGATCTTCTTCGCGATGACGCTGCTGCTCGGCCTCGCCGGCGCGAACTTCGCGATGTACACGCTGTGGCTCCCGGAACTGTTCGAAACGAGCAGCCGCGGCAGCGGCATGGGCTTCATCAGCTCGATCGGCCGCTTCGTCGGTGTCGGCATGGTGTTCCTCATTGCGGCCGGTGTGAACCACTTTGGCAACATCGGCACGCCGATCGCGCTGACGTCCATCATCCTGTTCCTCGGGTTGTTCCTGTTGCCGTTCACTGTGGAAACGAAGGGGCAGCCCCTGCCGCGGTAAGAAGGTTCACATGAGAAAGCTCATTGCTTCTGCTCTCGTCCTCGGGTGTGCGAGCGCTGCGTTCGCGCAGCAGGGTGGTGGACGCGGTCAGCAACAGGCGGCCGCGCAGCAAGAGGCCGCGCCTGCGGGCATGGCGATCAGCTACGCGTACCGTGTGACCCATGCGCGCGACGCGGAGTTCCAGAAATCACTCGAAGGCTTCAAGATCTTCGACGACTTCTATCACGTCGGCGTCGGCACGGTCTCGACGTGGCTGATTCCAACGTCGGCCGGGCTCATCATGATCGACAGCTCGCAGGAGCCGTACATCGATCACGTGCTCGACAACATCCGCAACCTTGGCTTCGATCCAAAGGACGTGAAGATCGTCCTGATCGTGCACGGGCATCTGGACCACTTCGGCGGCGCGGCGCGCATCAAGCAGCTTTCGGGCGCGCGCATCGGCCTGTCGGAAGCCGACTGGAAGATGGTCGATGACGTCGCGCAGGGATATCGCGACAAGCCGCAGACGGCGCCGCCATTCAACGTCGCGGTGCAGCGCGGCCCGAACGATCTGACTCTCAAGGATGGCGACACCATCACGCTCGGTAAGACGTCGATCAAGGTCTACATCACCCCCGGCCACACGCCGGGCAGCGCGTCGTTCGAGTTCACGGTCCATGAAGGCGGCAAGGCGTACAAGGCCTTCCTGTTCGGCGGTCCCGAGCCGCGTGACGGCGTCGAAGGCGGCAAGAAGTTTCAGGCAAGCGTTGCGCGCGTGGCGCAGCTCGAGCCCGACGTCCAGGTCGGATTGCTCATCCACAGCTATCTCGCGATGTCGACCTATCCCAACGGCGGCACCTTCGAGCGCATGGTCAAGCTCCAGACCCGCAAGGCGGGTGAGCCGAATCCGTTCGTCGACCCTGCGTCGTGGCAGCAGTGGCTGGTACGGCTGAAGACGGTCGCGGACAAGTACATCGCCGACGAAACGGCGAAAGCCAGCTCTCCGACCCGGTAGTGGAGGCCGGGTCCTTTCGGACCCGGCAGAAGACATGCGACGAATATTCACCGGCGGCCTGATCGCAATCGGCTTGGCGCTCGTTCTCCACACGCCTACCGTCGCCCAGCGCGGCGGCGGCGCACCGCGTCCACCCATCTATCCGACGAAACAACAGTTCGAGGCCTCGGCCGAGGCGCAGAAGCACGTCGCTGCCGCGAAGGCACTGGCGGGGACCGATCTGCGGACGGAATTCGAGAACACCTGCTCGTATACCGGCCCCGAGCGTGCGGCGCTGAGGCGTGAGCGCCTCGGCCTGCCGCCGATGAAGGACTACACGTCCGAGCCAACGAAGATCTTCGACAACGTGTGGTTCATGGGGCTGGCGTCACAGGGCGCGTTCGTGATCACGACGACGCAGGGTCTGATCCTGATCGACACGCTCAACACCACCGACGAGGCGCGCGATATCCTCGTGCCGAGCATGCAGAAAGTCGGCCTCGACCCCGCGCAGATCAAGTACATCGTCCTGTCGCACGGACATCCGGGCCAGACGGATCACACCGGGGGCGCGAACTACCTGCAGAAGACGTATCACCCGCGCGTCATGATGGCGAAGGAAGACTGGGATGCGACGCTTCCGGCACAGAAGCCCGAGCGTCCGCTGGCGCAGCGCGACGTCGACATCAAGCACGGCGACAAACTGACACTTGGCGACGAAACGCTGACCTTTACGATCCTCTACGGTCACACGCCGGGAACGCTCGGCATCTTCATCCCCGTCAAGTGGCACGGCCAGCCGCACGTCGTCCTGCTGCACGGCGGCGGACTCCAACACCCGAATCGCGATTCGCTGACGCGGTTCGAGAGCGTCATCAAGGACTACGCGCTGAAGATGAATGCCGAGGGGATCCTGAACGCGCATCCTGGCATTTACCAGGACACGCTCTCCGACATGGAGACGATTCGAACGAACCCGGGCGGGAGCAATCCGTTGCTTTACGGAAAAGAGCGCGCCGCACGCTACTGGAAAATCATGGATGAATGCGCCACGGCGCGGGTCATCGCACTGGAACAGGCAGGAACGAAATGAAACGGATGTCGAGTGGTTTCGTCGGGGGGGTCATCGTGCTCGCCTCGCTCGCGTCGCCGTCCAACGCGCGCGCCCAGGGGCTGCCGAACGTGATCGAGGGCTTCTTCCCGACGCAGCTCGCGGCGGGCCAGAGCAATGTGCTTCATCTCGGTATTCCGGGCCGCGGTGACGTGACCGGTGTCGAAATCACCCCGGCCGCCGGCATCACCGTGAAAGACATCAAGCGCGGCGACGTCAGGGAAGGGTCATTGTTCTGGGATGTCACGATCGACGTCGCCAGCGATGCGATGCCGGGCAACCGGACGATCGTCGCCGTCAACCCCAATGGGCGCACCGCGCCGCGGCCGATCGCCGTCTACGCGCACGTGCCGGCGATCTCGAATCCGAAGGTCGTCGCGGCAGCAGTGAACCAACCGGCCATGCAGCTCCAGTTCTCGATGACTGAAACTCCGAACGACATCGGCGCCGCGCCATATGTCTGGTTCTTCCTCGGATGCGGCGGCGAACCTGAATCCGGCGTCGTGAAGGGAAAGTTCGCCAACGGCGTCGTCACGGCCGCCATTCCGAACCCGCGGACCCAGTTGAAACCGTTCGCGCCGCCGCCGAACAATCGCTGTGACCTCGAGTTCCGCGCCAGCGATTCGAAGATGGCCGACAGCAATACGCTCAAGACCACGGTTGATTTCAAATAGGTACGCAGGAGATTTCATCATGCGGTTCGCACTCATCGCGTCAGCGCTGGTCCTCAGCATCTCCGCTCCCGCGTTCGCGCAGGACGACTACACCGAGTTTGTGAGCAAGGAAGACTTTTTCACGATCACGTTCCCCGGTAAGCCGGTGCAGACAGACGGAACGTGGCTGACGGAGTACTTTGTCAACCTGCCGTCGAAGGTCTACACGATCAGCGGCGTGACGGGAAAACACACGTTGACAGTCGTCGACTACACACCGATCGAACGGGTGCTCGTCGAAAAGGCGACGAAGTGCCCAGCCGGGGCGGAGACGTGCATCGGCGTCGGCGATACCGGCTACGGTTACTGGAAGAACGACGTTCGAGGAGCGGTGACCTACGCGATGGACAGACTCATCGCCGACAAGGACGTCAAGGTCACGCATCTCATGTTCAACTTCATGGAGATGGTGGGCGGGCAGGAAATCCAGTTCACCAATTTGAAGGATCAGTCGCGGACGTTCGCCTCCGCCTATATGCACCGCAACCGGCTGATCATCGCCGAATCGACCGTGCCGAAGGGCTTCCCACCACCGACCATCATGCAGCAGTCAATCGGCTGGCTCGATGAGAACGGCCGCGGGGTTCGCTATCAGTACCTGTATTTGAACGAGCCCGACCACGCCGTTCCGCCGCCGCCGCGCCGCGGCCAGGCGCCCGCGCAACCCGGTCAGCTCCCCGACCGCATCGATCCGGGAGTCACAGGGCCGCCCACTCGCTGATAACTACCAACTTCCAACTTCCAAGGAGGATTAAGGTCGCGATCGCAACCTTCTTGGGAGTTGGCGGTTGGACCTTGGAAGTTGGCCGTACGCAGGAAAGCCCCTGGCGTCGTGAGATTCCAGGGGCTTTTCAGCTTTTCTAAGTGGGCTTAGAGACCGCGCGCGTTCGGGTCGACCTTCGGGTTCGGATTGCAGCGGTCGGCGACGATTCCCCCCTCCTTCGAACTGCTCTGGAGCGAACCGGTCGGCGTCACGTCGCGATAGATCTTGTGGCAGTTCGCGCACGTGTTATTCAACGCATCCGCCATCTCCGACAGCTTGTCGGCGTCGCGCTTGGCCGCGACCTCCTTCAGCTGGTCCGTGAACGCGATCAAGTCGTGGACGGCCTTCTGATAATCCGCATTCTGCAGTGGAACGGGACGACCGTTCTGACAGCGGCGGCCCGGCATCAGCATCAGCGGCGTCGTCTCTTTCAGTGCGGCAATCGCCTCGTCCACCGCCTGCCAGCCGTAATAGACCGTTCGCCCCCAGAGGACGTAGTCGTAGGGGATCGGCATCTTCGGCTTGTCGTCCGCCGGGCTCCGGATCTGCGCGTTGAAGATGACGTTCGCATTGGGGAATGTGATCCCGCGCATGAACTCCGCCAGGTTCGTGGCCACGTTGAGCGGAATGCCCTGGGCGCCGGCGACGGGAGCCGCTGCTGGAGCTGCGGTTTTCCCCGCGGGCAGCGTGAACTGCGTTGCCGTGGCGTCGGTCAGATCGGCGCCAGCCGGATACTTGCTGAATTGAAGGATGTAGGCGGTGATATCGGTGGACTGCGCACGCGTCAGCGTACCGGGAGCCTGCTGCGGCATCGTGCCCTGAATCTTCTGAATCACGTCGGCAACCGGATGGCCGCCGAAGTCCGTCAGGAAGTCGTCGCCCGTGAGCGGCGGGCCCACGACGCCCTCGAGCATCTCACCATGACAGGCGACGCACTGATCCGAGTACAACTGCTTGCCGCGCGTTGCCTGGGCGGCGGAATAGGAACCCGCGGCCGTCACTTCGCGCGCCTGGCCAGCATGTCCGGTAATCGAGAAGAGTCCCACAAGCGCGTAGGCGGCGATCGCCACCGCGAACGCGCTACGAACAGCCGCCGGGCCGAATCCAATACGGCGCATTCTTTCGTCCTCCAGACTTCATCGTGGGGTCCGGCTTTAGCCGGACCTGCAGTAGTTACTTCAGCCGGACCTGCAGTACTTACGAAGAAAGCAGAGTTTTGTTCAAAAGCAGTCCGTGATTATATCTGCCGTGAGAGCATTGTGTCGAACCGGAGGAGACTTTCTATATGCCGAGCTTTTCAGGAGTTATCCGTTGTTGCGCGTTGCCCGTGTTGCTCCTTGCCGCTGCCGCAACCACAGGCGCGCAGGCGCGGCTGAACGGACCCGCGACGATCAAGCTTGACGAGATTCCCTGGCCGACGGCGCAGGCCGGAGGCGCCGGAACGTCGGGCGCCAGCGGGATACAGACGGTCGTCATGAAGGGCGATCCGACGAAGCCTGGTCTGTATGTGCTGGCGCTGCGCACGGGACCGAACGTGACGATTCAGGCGCACTCGCATCAGGACGACCGCGTCGCGACCGTTTTGAAGGGCACGTGGTACTTCGGCTACGGGCAGAAGTTCGACGAGAAGGCGCTCAAGCCGCTGCCGCCGGGCAGCTCGTACACGGAGCCGCCGAACACGGCGCATTTTGCGAGGACGCGTGAAGAAGTCGTCCTCCAGATTGTCGGGTACGGACCAACGTCCACAACCTATGTGAATCCGGCGGACGATCCGAACCGGAAATAGTCGTTCGGGTCGTTCGATCCGTTCGGATCGTTCTGGTCGTTCAGGAGGCGTTATGAAGTTTCGCGGCTTGATTCTCTCGGCGATCGGGATCGCGGGGATCGCGATCGCGTCACCAGGTGCGCAGCAGCAGACCGCGCCGCTCACGCCCGACATCCCGCCGCACTTCGATGCGCCGACCACTGGATACGACTACGTCAAGCGCGACGTGATGATCCCGATGCGCGACGGCGTGAAGCTGCACACGGTCATCGTCGTACCGAAGGCCGCCCGCAACGCGCCGATGCTGCTGACGCGCACGCCGTACAACGCGTCGGCGCGCGCCCAGCGCAATGCGTCGCCGTCGATCGTGGCGACGCTGGCGCTGTTCGACGAGCTCTTCGCGGCCGACGGCTACATCCGCATTTACCAGGATGTGCGCGGAAAGTACGGGTCGGAGGGTGAATACGTGATGACGCGTCCGCTGCGCGGATCGCTGAACAACAGCGACGTCGATCACTCCACCGACGCGTACGACACGATCGACTGGCTCGTCGGCAACGTGCCCGAATCGAACGGCCGGGTCGGTATGGTCGGCAGCTCGTACGAGGGCTTCACCGTCGTGATGGCGCTCGTCCATCCGCATCCAGCGCTGAAGGCCGCCGTGCCCGAGAGTCCGATGATCGATGGTTGGATGGGCGACGACTGGTTCCACTATGGCGCGTTCCGGCAGGTGAACCTCGATTACTTCACCGAGCAGACGACGGTTCGAGCTACCGGACAGGCGGTGGTGCGTCAGGGTTACGACGACTACGAGAATTTCCGTCGTGCAGGATCGGCGGGCGACTGGGCGAAGGCGGCGGGCTTCGATCAGCTTCCCTGGTGGCGCAAGGTCACCGAGCATCCAGCCTACGACGCCTTCTGGCGCGAGCAGGCGCTCGACAAGACGATGGCCGCGCAACCGCTGACGGTGCCGACGATCTGGCTGCAGGGGCTGTGGGATCAGGAGGACATGTGGGGCGCCATCCACAGCTACCTCGCGGTCGAGCCGAAGGACACCGGCAACGACAAGAACTTCTTGATCATGGGACCGTGGTTTCACAGCCAGATCAACCGTGAAGGCACCTCGCTCGGGCCGTTGCGCTGGAGCACCGACACGACGCTGGAGGTGCGGCGCGACATCATCAAGCCGTTTTTCGATCAGTACCTGAAGGACGGCGCGCCCAAAGCGAACACGCCGCCGGTCCTGATCTACAACACCGGTGAGGATCGGTGGAATCGATTGTCGTCCTGGCCGCTCGCCTGCGACTCAGGATGTGCGGCCAAACCGACGCCGCTCTATCTGTCGCCGTCGTTCGGTTTGTCGTTCACGGCGCCCGCGGCAGCGCAGTCCTCCTCGCCGTACGACGAGTACGTGTCGGATCCGGCCAAGCCGGTGCCCTATCTGCCGCGACCCGTACGCTTCAGCGACACCGACCCATGGCGCCGATGGCTCGTAACCGATCAGCGCTTCGTTGCGGATCGGACCGACGTGCTGACGTATGCGACTACTCCGCTCTCGACGCCGCTGCGGATCAGCGGCGCTCCTGTCGTGCACCTCTTTGCGTCGACGAGCGGCACCGATGCTGATTGGGTAGTGAAGCTGATCGACGTGTACCCCGACGAGGTGCCGAGTCAGCCCGAGTTCGGCGGGTATCAGCTTGCTGTCTCGCTCGACATCTTCCGCGGACGCTATCGCGAGAGCTTCGAACGCCCGCAGGCCCTCACACCAGGCAAGCCGCTGGCGTTTACCTTCGCGCTGCCGACGGCCAATCACGTGTTCAGGCCCGGGCACCGAATCATGGTCCAGGTGCAGTCGACGCTCTTCCCGTTGTACGACCGCAACCCGCAGACCTTCGTGCCGAATATTTTCTTTGCGAAGCCCGGTGACTACGTGAAAGCGACACAGCGCGTCTATCACGCCCCTGGACAAGCGAGCTACATCGATCTGCCGGTGGTCGCAGCCGCGGTCACCCAGACGAGATAGTCGGAGACCTAGAGAAGACGCTCGATCACCAGGGCCGTCGACAGCAGATCGTTCGTCTGCGAGCGATGGCCCACGAGTTGGAGTCCCACAGGCAGTCCGTCTGCGGTCACGCCGCAGGGAATAGAAATCGCCGGGTGCCCGGTGACATTGAACAGCTGCGTCAGGCGCAGCATCAGTGCGCGGACGGGTTCCTCACGGCCGCCGATCGGCATCGTCTCGGCGCCGATGGGTGGCGCCGGGATCGGCAGTGTCGGGAGTACGAGCGCATCGCATCCCGCCAGCGCCGCGTCTACTTCGCGGCGCAGCAGCTCGCGCCCTTCCATTGCACGCGCGTAGTCCTGCGCCAGCACATACCGGCCGAGTTCCAGTCGCCTTCGCACCACCGGTGTGTAACGTTCGGGCTCAGAGTCGAGCGTCCGCGCATGGAACGTGGCGCCTTCCGATGAGTGAATGTGGATGTAGACAGCCGGCGTCATCGACGCATGCGGCACCGACACGTCCGTGAGCCTCGCGCCGGCGCTGCGCAGCGCGGCCGCCGCCTCATCGAAGCGCGCTCGGACGTCGTCATCGAGAAGGTCGGTGAGATAACCGCGAGGAATGCCGAGACGAAGATCCTTCGCGGACCTTGGCAGGTCCGCGCCGCCCGAAGGCGGGTCCGCACCTGTCAAAGCTGACATCGCGTGATGTAGGAGCGCCGCGTCGCCGACCGTGCGCGTGAACGGACCCACGTGGTCGAATGTCTTCGCCAGCGGCACGACGCCGTCTGTCGAAATCTCGCCGAGCGTTGGCTTCAGTCCGACGATGCCGCAGGCGGCGGCGGGGATGCGGATCGATCCACCGGTGTCGGTGCCGAGCGCGGCAAGCGCCATTCCCGTGGCGACGGCCACCGCGGATCCACCGCTGGATCCACCCGGCGATCGTGACGTATCGAGCGGATGGCGGATGGCGCCGAACGCCGAGTTTTCGCTCGTTGTCCCGAAGGCGAATTCATCCAGATTGGTCTTGCCGATGATCACGGCGCCTGCGTCGCGAAGGCGCGTGATGACGGGCGCATCCGCGGCGGCAATATGCCCTTCACGCACACGGGAGGCGGCCGTCGTCGGAATGCCCCTGACGTCGATGATGTCCTTGACGGCGACAGGGACGCCCTGCAGCGGTCCACGATCGCGGCCCGACGCGAACTCGCGGTCCGCCGTCTCCGCGTCCCGCTTCGCTTCGTCTGCCATGACGCGGATGAATGCGTTGAGCGACGGTTGGAGCTGGTCGATACGCTGAAGACAGCTGTTGGTGATCTCGAGCGCGGTCACTTCGCGCGCCCGAAACCTGCGAGCGAATTCCTCGATCGTCATAAGAAACGCAGGTCCAAAAAAAAGGCGGGTCCCAAAGGACCCGCCCTACCCTCGCGTAATTCTGTCCGTGTAGGCCGGGTCCTTTCCGCCTTCGCCAAGGCTACGGCGGACCGCCGTAGCTTTAGCGGAGGCCGGTCGGACCCGGCAGATCCGGCCTAGAAGGTCACATGCACGCCGAGCTGAACGATTCGCGGCGCATACGCGCGCGATTCGTTGTACGACGGCTTGCCGTACTGCGCACCGCTGCTGAAGGTGGTGGTGTACGAACCGTAGTTGACGTGGTTGAACAGGTTGAACACCTCGAACATCAGTTCGACGTTCCGGCGCCCACCGAGCGGGAGGCGCTCCTGGAAACGCGCATCAACACGATGAATCGGATCGCCAACGAGCTGAGCGCGATCGACGAGGAATGATCCGTCAGCCAACGTGACGCCCTTCACAGTGCACCCGCACACCGCGCCGAGAGAGGCGGCGGTCGTGCCCGGTGGCGTCAGGATGGAGTAGTTGGCGCCACCTGTGTTACGCAGGTCGGCACCCCAGCTCGTGCTGCGTCGCTCACCCGAGCCGAAGAAGTAGAGGCCGCTCAACTGGAAACCCTTGCCGAGATCCCAGATGCCGTTGAACGTCGCCCTGTGCCGCTGGTCGGTCGCCGCGAGCTGGTACAGCGGTCCCATGTCCGGCGCGAACGAGCCAGTGTACGGAGCCAACTTCGTCGTGATCTTCGCAGCAGGATCGAGCGTCGTGAGGAACGGGCCCGTGATGGCGCCGATGCCGCCGTCATCTTTGAAATACGACAGCGTATAGGTCGCGTTCGCCTGCCAGCGATTGCTGAACCGCTTGGTGAACGTGTTCTCCCAACCGTAGTAGTCCGAACGGCCGTTCATGATCTCGCCGGCAATCGGACCCCAGGACGGGAACGGGAGGTGCGCCAAGTCCGTCGTCGGACCAGTCGCCGCGTAGTTGGCGCCCGTCGCCGCGTTGATCGAGCTGTTCAGGTTCTGCCGCCGCTCCTCGGCACGTCCGCCGGTCCACACGACGTTCGAGTCGAGCGCGATGTTCGACGTGAACTGATGCTGGACACCGACCGACGCCATGTGGCTGTAGGAAACGGGGTGATCGCCGACCGGAATCTCGGATCCATTGCGGATCGACTGCGGGAAGCAGTTCGGCGAGTTGAAGGGCAACCCGACGATGTCGCACCGCCGAGCGAGGATCTGGTCGAGGGTCGGCTTCGGTCCGCCAAACGGGTTGGTGCCGAAGTCGGGGCGGCCATTGTTCGGCAGCGTGATGTTCGCGTTCTGCGTCAGGATGTACGACTGGTGCAGGGCGTCATCTTCGAGTTCGGTGAAGAAGAGGCCATATCCGCCGCGAATGACCGATCTGTCGTTGATCGCATAGGCGAAGCCGGTGCGCGGCGCGAAGTTGTTCTTATCAGTCGGACGTTGACCCGACAGCCATGGCAGGAACTTCACCCACTCGCCCTGCGCGCCATGATCGACGTCGTAGCGCACGCCCAGGTTCAGTGTCAGCTTGCTGCTGGCCTTCCAGTCGTCCTGGTACCACCCCGCATAGATCTCGCGATGAACTTCGTACGACATGTTGCCGATGGTCACGTTGTAATCGCGGAAGCCCGTGTACCCGGTCGCCGGATTGGCCACGGCCATCGCGTTCCAGTTCCACGTCGATGCGTCGCGCCAGTCGGGCAGCAGCTGTTCGAGGTTGGCCGGCGCGCGCGAATTCGAGGTGAACAGGCCGTCGCAGACATTGCACCATCCCTGCGCCATCGAGTATTTGATGAAATCGCCACCAAGCTTGACGTCATGACGGCCACCGAATTCGAAGGCCGTGGTGAAGTCGTCGCGAATCTGGTAGTTGTGCTCACCCGTGCGCTGCGGGGTGTTGGTCGGCGAGCCGATGGTATAGCCGGAGAAGGTGATCCCCGGAGCGCCCCCCTCGATTTCACGACCGGAGAACACGTCCAACAGAATCTTGTCGGTGTTCGGCGGGCGGCGGCTGCCGGTCAGGCCCCAGCCGGAGACCGGTTCGAGCGTGTAGTAGTTTGCCGCCAGTCCACCCTTGACCTCGTTAATCGTGTTGTTGCTCAGCACCATCGTATAAATGCCGAAATACTGATCGACGAACCGGTTGTTTTCCGTCGCGTTCGACGGGTTCGTGGTGTTGAGATTGGCGACGCTCTGTACCGGCTGCAAGCTCTTGTAGTGACTGTAGCGGCCAGTCACACGGTTGCGCGGGTTGAACTGCACGTCAACTTTCGCCCCACCCTGCTGGACGCTGTATTTCGCATCCATGTTGAGATTGATGCTCGAGCCGGCGTTCGGGAACGGGCCATTCGGCCCGCCGAAGGCAAATGTCTGCGGATTGCGCTCGTACTCGTAGTTGCCGAAGAAATGGACGCGATCCTTGACGATGGGGCCCCCGAACGTGCCGCTTACCTGCGTGTCCTTGTAGGGCAGTACTTTCTTCTGAATGAAATCCTCGGCATTCCAACTGTCGCGGCGGAAATAGCTGCCGAAGGTGCCGTTAAAGGTGTTCGTGCCGGATTTCGTGATTGCGTTCACCATCATGCCCATCGTCCGACCCTGCGTCGCATCGAAACGATTCGTTGTCAGCTGGAACTCGGCGATGGCATCTTTGCTGTACCGCGGCTGGTTTTGGGCACAGCAAACCGTGAGGGTGACCGACTGGCCATCAACGTTGGTCTGGAAAAATCCCTGCCGATCCTGCGGCACTTCGCTGGGCGAGTTGCTGCGCGACCCAGCGGCCGACATCGTGAGGTCCATCCAATTGCGGCCGTTGAGCGGCAACTGCAGCACCTGACGAGGGTCAATATTGGTTGCGATGGTGGAGGTCGTGGACTCGAGCAGTGGCGCCTCGCCCGTCACCGTCACGGTTTCCTGAAGCGACGACACCTGCATGGTGAAATCAAGTGAGACAGCCCGCCCCAGGAGCAGCTCGATATCGGGCCGTGTCGCCGTGGTGAACCCACCAAGCTCCGCGCTGATCTTGTAGACACCCGCACGAACCGGCATCCGATAAATCCCGCGCTCGTCGCTGACGCTCGTGAACGAGATTCCGGAAGCCTGGTTGGTGGCGGTGACGGTGACGCCTGGAAGAACGCCGCCGGTGTTGTCCTTGATGGTGCCGCTCAGTGTCGCATCCTGCCCGTAGGCGAGGAGCGGCAACGCGAGCAACGCGACGGTCAGACGGACCAATCGCCCGAGTTTCATCAGAGCCTCCTTCTGGTAAACCATGTGGTCGAACGCAAGATTATATACACCCTGCTTCCCGGCGATAGCCCCGGTCCGATGCTTTTCGAGCTGCGAAAACGGATGATAGAGCCCAGGAAAATTATGAAAACCATGAAGGCGTGGGTGCTCGGAAATCCCGGCGAATTGACCCTGGTCGACAAGCCGGTACCCACCCCTGGTGTGGCGGAAGTGCTCGTCCGCATCGACGCTGTGGCGATCTGCGCCACCGACCTCGAGGTGATCGCCCACGGCCCCCCCGCCATCATCGGCGGTGAGCCGCCCTTCAACAGGAACTTCACGCCGGGTCACGAGTACATGGGCACGATTGTGGAACTCGGACCGACGGTCGACGAATTTGTCATTGGCGAGCGGGTGGCGGTTGAAATCCATGCCGGGTGCGGCCGATGCGAGCGCTGCCGCCAGGGGATGTATACGTCGTGCCTGAACTACGGTCGCAACTACGGCGAATTCAGCAAGGGGCACCGCGCGAACGGATTCACGACCGATGGCGGCTTTGCGCAGTATGCGGTCAACCACATCAATACGCTTGTGCGGGTCCCGCGACATCTGAGCGACGAGGTCGCGACGTTGATTGTGACGGCCGGCACCGCCACGTACGGTCTTGATGTCCTCGGCGGACTCGTCGCTGGAGAAAGCCTCGTCGTCACCGGCGCGGGCCCGATCGGGTTGTCGGCCGTCGCTGTCGGGAAGGCGCTTGGCGCAAGTCCGGTGATCCTCACCGATATCGTCGACAGCCGTCTTGACGTGGGAACGCGCGTCGGCGCCGATGTCGTGATCAATGCCTCGCGGGAGCCGGTGGTCGACGCTGTGCGCAAGCTCACCGATGGCCGCGGCGCGGATCTGGTGTTCGAGTGTTCAGGAGCGGCGAATGCGGTCAACGATGCCGTACACATGCTGAAGCGGGGCGGCCGCGTCTGTCTTGGCGCCTTTTCGCAGCAGCCGGCGCTCGTGGACGTCGGCCACATCGTGACCAACAACATCTATCTCTACGGAATTCGCGGCGAGGGGCAGAGCGCCGTCCGGCGCGCGGCGTCGCTCATCGCGCAGAAGAAGCTCGATCCCTCGCCGCTCCACACGCACACGTTTGCGTTCGACGAGCTGCCGACCGCGATCCAATACTTCAAGGACAAGGTGGATGGCGCCATCAAGGTCGTGATCAAGCCGCAGGAGTTCAAGGACTAAAATAGGCCCGTTGTAGAGGCGGACCTTAAGGCCCGCCTCTACGCAGGAGGGTTGCATGAAGGTTTCGAGAGTGGCATCGTGGGCGGCCGTCGCGCTGATCACCGCGGCCGTGTCGCTGAACGCGCAGCAGGCGACGGCGCCGGGCGCCAATCGTCAGGCCGAGTTCGGCACATTCCCGTCGCGCGAGTTCGTTCGCCTCAACATCGACAAGTTCAAGTGGAATGCAACCGAGGGTAACAAGCTTGGCGTGCAGACCGTGGTCCTCGAAGGCGATCCCAGCAAGCCCGGCTTCTACCTGACGATCAACAGATTCCCGCCGAACACGATGAGCAGGCCGCACACACACCCTGACGAGCGGCACTGCGTCGTGTTGAAGGGGACGTGGTACACGGGCGAAGGCACCAAGACGTGGGAACACGCCAAAGAAGTCGGGTTGAAACCCGGCGAATTCATGCGGCATCCCTCCGGTGGCCTGCACTATGACGGTGCGCACGACGAAGAAGTGTGGGTGCTTATTTCCGGCTACGGCCCCACGCGCGCCGACGTGCTCGATAAAGGAGAGCTGTTCGGGAAGATTAAGTGAACGGAACTCGAGTCATAGGAGAAAGCAATGTTGAAACGAATGGCGGTTGGAACAGCTGTCGCGGCGCTCGCCGCCATGGCATTACAGGTTCAGGTCAGCGCGCAGCAGCAGGGACAGCAGGGCGGCGCGCCCGCGCGCCGCGCGGTCGGTGGAACGACGGCGGGCAACGACGCCTATCCGACCGACGATCAGTGGAAGAACTCGAAGGAAGCGCAGGCGCTTGTCTCGAGAGCGAAGGCAGCCGCGGGCAACGACGCCAAGCTGCAATCGCGCTTCGAGAAGGCATGCACGGTGCTCGGCCCGCAGCGGCCAGCGGTGCTTCGGCAGAACGCCGGACTTCCCGCGGAGCCCCAGCGCCAGGTCGACATCGTCAAGCTGTTCGACAACTTCTATTTCTTCGGGTTCAACACGGTGGGCGCGTGGGCGGTCGCCACGAATCAGGGGATCATCCTGATCGACTCGCTCAACACCGTTGACGAGGCCGAGAAGATCATCGAGCCTGCGCTCGTGAAGGCCGGTCTCAAGCCGGCAGACGTGAAATACATCATCGTCGGCCACGGCCACTTCGACCACTTTGGCGGCGCGCCGTACTTCCAGCAGAAATACGGGTCGAAGGTCGTCATGAGCAAGCTCGATTGGGACATGATCGAACGGCCGAATCCGAATGCGCGCGGGCCGCAGGCGAACCGGCCGCTGCCGAAGCGCGATGTCGAAGTCGTCAGCGACAACCAGAAAGTGACGCTTGGCGACGAGACCATCACGCTGCGCATCACGCCGGGCCATACGCCGGGCACCCTGGCCTACTACATTCCCGTGAAGGATCACGGCAAGCAGATCGAGATCCTGATGCTCTCGGGCGCGAACATCACGCCGGATCGCGCGTCGCTCGACGCGTTCAAGAAGGCGCTCGATTACGCGAAGCAGCAGAAGGTGCAGGCGCTCATCAACGGCCACCCAGGCTTGTTTGGCGACGAGATCGGCTGGATGGAGCAGGTGCGCAGCAATCCGAACGGCCCGAACCCGTTCGTGCTGACGACCGACGAGTTCGCCAAGTTCGCCGACATCATGAAGGATTGCGCCGAGGCACGCCTCGTTGCCATGGATACGAAGAAGACAGCGACGAATTAGGGACTGGGGCCTGGGGACTAGGGACTAGGGACTGGGGACTGGGGACTGGTAGGGACTAGCAGCTGCCAGTCCCCAGTCCCCGATCCCCAGTCCCTTCTACTTCGCCAGAGGATCCGGGCGAAGCTGAATATGCATCGCCATCGGTGTCTGGCCCTTACCCGTTTCCATATGGAACGGCGTCCGCGTGCTGGTGGTCACCCACAGCCCGCGTCCTTTCCATCCACCATTCGGGTTGTCGATGCGCCCGTCGATCCCTTTCGAGTACATCCCCATCGGATACGGCACGCGGATGGTGACCCACTTACCGTCTTTCAGCGCGAGGTAGCCGTCGGATTCGTTGCCCGTGGCGATCGGCGTGTTATCCCCCAAGCCAAACGTGTTGCGCTGATCTACCCACGCGAAATAGCTGCCCTCCGCGCTTCCTGACTGCTTCAGGTTCTTGAACTGCGGCAGCGGCTGCGCGTAGAAGGTCCACCCTTCGTCGCAGTGGCGGCCGGTCGCCTTCGGCCCGTTGAGCGGCCCTTTGCACTTGCGGCGGTCGAAGCTCGCCAGATGACCGCTGCCGAGCGCCACCCAGGCGACGCCGTTGCGGTCCACATCCATGCCGCGCACCGCGTACCCCTTGTCGGCAGCTACCTCGAACCGTTCGGCGAGCGACGTCTCGGCCGGATTTGGTCCCGGAGTGAGCCTGATAATCGCACCCGGATAACCATTGACCGAGCCCCAGATCGATCCGTCCGGCGCCGGATTGACGCTATACAACTCGTCGTCAATCAACTTGTCCTTGGCGGGATCGATCGGATCCTTCGGCGCAACGTAAGCGTCGCGCTTTCCGTTGCCGTTGGTGTCGAGGACGAGTCCTGTCCACCCTTGCGACTTTTGCGCGTCCTGCGTTTGATCCCACATCTTCGTGTTCAGCCAGCCGAAGATGGAGTGGCCCATGCCGAGGTCGTTGAACCACAGCGTGTTGTTCGCATCCTCCGCGAACATCAGGTGATGCGCGTGGAAGCACAGGTCGATGTACGACAGCTTCTTCGTCTTCGGGTCGTACATCGCCGCCTGCCGCACGGCCTCGTTCATCGGGAACCGCTTCGCGGACGGGTGGTTCGAGCCCGCCCTGCACCACGCCGGCGTCGCCGGTGGACGGATACGCGCCGTCATCCAGAGCCGGCCCTGGCCGTCGAACATCGAGTTGTGCACGTCGCTGCGGCTCGTCCAGATGTTTTCGTTGCCCCAGTACGGCGACGGCTTGAGAGTTGGTCCCGACGCGACTGGGGTCTTGGGATCCTGCGGCGGCACGTTCAGCGTCGATGTCTTCGACGAGGTCGGGTCGAGCACGGGCGTGTTCTCAGTGCTCATCTCCGGAGAGCTGTAGACGAGGCCGTTCGCATTCACCGTCGGATTGCGGCGATCGGTTACAGCCAGGTCGTGGAGATACGTCTTGTCCGTCCCCCAGTTCCATTCCGTGATGACGATGTTCCGCTCCACGCCGGAGGGACGCGGCGGCGCTGGCGGCAGCTCGCCCGCGCCAATGCGGTCGGTCCAGTCGGCGAACATTGCCACCGTGCGCTGCATGCCCATGAAGCTGAACATCTTCACCATGTCCGCGCCCGACTGGCCGGACTGGATGCGCCGCAGCCACGCTTCTTTGCTGTTCGCGAACGTCCCGAGCTCTTTCGGAATCTCGCGGGTTGCCTTATCGCCCAGCTGATGACACGTCATACAGCTTCCGAAGATGTCACCCGTCTTCATCAGCGCAAGGAAGTGGTCCTGGCTTTTGATGTTTGCCGTGAAGTTGCTGGCGCCGCCCTTCCCGGGAAATTCGCTCTTGTCCGGCACGTTAAGCAATGACATCCAGTACGCCGCGGGGTAGTACTGCGCCGCGGCCTTTGGATTCGGCGCGACGGACGCGG
>Ga0207659_10000241_pt1 | contig 33277 bp, 30 predicted proteins | sample KBSM43metaG_FD_184330 | JGI IMG/M metagenome (GOLD analysis project Ga0207659, IMG submission 184330) | Miscanthus rhizosphere microbial communities from Kellogg Biological Station, Michigan, USA - KBS M4-3 metaG (SPAdes) (version 2) | ecosystem: Host-associated > Plants > Roots > Rhizosphere >...
TGGCGGCCCCCCGCTTAGGAGGCGGGTGCTCTATCCCCTGAGCTACGGGCGCACGCTGCTCGCAACTATACAGCACCATGCGGTTTATCGCTTTTCACGAGTCGCGGACCAGAACGCCGCGCGGGCGACCCTCATTTCATATACGGCGCGATGTTGCCAGCGATCGTGCGAAACTCCACGTCGGTCAGCGGCAGCTGACGAATTGCGGCCCACGCTTCCCGCACACCCGGCATCGCCTTCGTCCCGCTGTCGGACCCGAAGAGCATGCGGTCGACGCCGAGTTGCCGAATCCGCGTAGCGATAAGCCCTGCCTTCTCTTGCCAGCGTCCCAGGCCCGCGATGCCCGACAGGTCGAAATAGACATGAGCCATCCGGGAATCATGGTTCGCGATGGCGTCGGCAAATACACCCACGGCCTCATCGGTCCCGGGCTCATCGTAACCACCGGAACCGGTGAGATGAGCGATCTGCACAGGCACATCGGGAGCGGCGGGCAGAATCTCCGCCAGGAATGTCCGCGCCACTGCGGCACCATATGGCCGCCGCATGGTCACCGACGGGCGCATGTGAACGACGATGGCCATCCCGCTGGCGTTCGCGACGCGAAACACTTCACGCACCCGCGCGCGGTGCTCCATGTTTTCGAGGTCTACATCCGAATTGCCGAAGTGCAGCTTGATGCCGAAGCGGAGGTGCGGGTTCCTGGCGCAGCGCGCGATCTCGGCAAGAGCGTAATCTTTCAGCGGGTTGACGCCGCAGAACCCGCGCAAGCGATCGGGGTAGCGGGCCACTTCGCGGCTGACCCGGTCGTTTTCCGCCTGAACGGCGACGTATTCGTTGGGCACGGCGGGCCGGTTCGGGTTGCCGAACTGATATGCCACTGAAAGAAGCACCGCGCGCCGTACGCCAGCCCGATCCAGCGCCCGCACGGCGTCGCTCGCAGTGATTGGCGTTAACCCAGGCGTGACCTGGGTCATCGTGGTGTTGAAGAGATGGTAATGATGATCGACGAGCGGGACGGTGTTTTCCTGTACGGCGGTCAGCGAGAGGAATCCAGCGAGCAACGATAGGAACTTGGCGTTCATGGTAGGCGTATGATCCACGAAATTCGGGGAATGAGCCACGCATGTTGATCGCCGAGTCGCCGCTCGCGGAAACGGTTCCTCCGGACTGGCGCGAGAAGGTAGGTTCGCGCGGTTTAGAAACTGATGATCAGGACCGCGTCGTGAACTTCGTGTGGGGCGGCGCACTCGGACGATTCACGCGCGGCGTGGCACTGCCCTTCGCGCACGTCGTCTGCACCGGGAAGTCTGCGAAGGTCGAGGCCTTTGCCGATCGCGGAACCTTCACTGTGCACGATGACACGACGGTCGCCTCGACGTGAAGAGGCGCTGATACGGATTGTACGGTTTGCGCGAACGGCACTGCGGCGAGGAGCGATACTCCGACGGCGGCGAAGATGAACATCGGGAACTTCATGACCCTCATTGGACCATCGATCTGATGGACGGCGGCTGACTGGAAGGGCCAATCGATTGACATCCGCGGCCACGCGACGGCCTTCCCAAAAAAACCTTTGCCGATCGGCAGACTGGTCGCACACTGGAGCGGCATTGCGAATCGCACGAGGAGCTGGAAGATGCAGACGTCCGACCTGACACAGCTGAACGATGACGACTTGCGGACCGCGCTGTTCGATTCACTCGTCGAACGCTTCGACGCAAAGGCCGTCGAAGAACCGTCGATCGCCGTCGTGAACCGGATGCCGACCGCCTTCGTCGTCAGCCGCGGAGGCAATTTGCTGACGCTATCGCAAGGCATGGGCTTATGGCTGCTGCGCGGCGACCTGAGGTGGAAGAATCGTGGCCGCGGCTTGCAAACCTTTACCGTCGGCCGAGCGCCGATTCAATCCCGGCTGGCGATCATGCCAGATCACATCGAAGGCACACCCGAAGAGGTCCTCGATCGGATCGTGGTGATGTTCCTCGAGTGGACTGCTGCCGAAGTGGCAAGCCCTCGGCCGGTTGCCGAACCTATTCAAGCGGTTGCCGAACCCATTCAGAAGGATCGATCGACCCCGCTCCGTGAGGTTCATGAGCCGGAGCCGGAGCCGGAGCTGGCGCCGGCGCCCACTTTAGTGCGACCGGCAAGCCCACCCAAACCGAGCGAACCGGAACCTGCGCCTCCGCGACCGGCTCCGGTTCAACGGACAACGCCTCCGTCACGAACCTACCAGTTGTTGTTCGAAACCGCCCGGCGGGAACTCGAGCAGGCGAAAGCGTCACCCTCTGGCAGCAAATACTGCTTGATCAGCGCGGGCGTGTTCGTCGCGTTGACGGTGGAGGCATTCTTCAACGATCTCGGATCGCGATTGATTCCCTCCTGGTCTCAGCTTCTGCGGCTCGACCCGCTCGAGAAAGCGGAGGTGCTCAACATGGAGCTGTTCAATGAGAAAGTGGACTGGAGCGTCCGTCCGTTTCAAAGCGTCGCCGCCGCGTTCGAATTCAGGCGGGCGCTGGCGCATGCGCATGCCGAAACGCTTTCGCTCGGGAAGGCGCTGCCCTTGGAGCGCAAGGACACCGAAGTCCCGCGAACGAGTCGGCCTGCCCGGCAGCAGCATTTCGACGACGCCACCATTCAACAATGGATCACCGATGTTCGTCTCCTGATCGAGCACTTTCTCCACACCTCCTGACGCGACCGCAATGATCCTCTGAATACCCGCTAGTCCAGGCATCGATGCTATATGCCTTGACACGTATATACCTGATAACGTATATTGCGAATCATGGAGTCGGCGTTCAACATCATCGCGGAGCCAAACCGCCGGGCGATCGTCAGCCTGCTGGCCGCCGCAGAGCGGTCGGTCGGTGAAATCGAGCGTCAACTGCGTCTGCCGCAGCCGACCGTATCAAAGCATCTCCGGGTACTGCGCGACGCTGGGTTTGTCGAATCACGGACCGAAGCGCAGCGGCGCGTCTATCGACTGAGGCCGGAGCCGCTGATGGAGTTGGAGGCTTTTCTCCTTCCCCTCCGGCGCTTCTGGTCAAAGCACCTCGATGCCCTCGAGAAACACCTGGACCGAATGGAGAGGGCGCCATCGATGAAAGGAAGGAAGAAATAATGACCAGCCGTGAACACTACACGCCCGGTGCCGCTTCTGGCGCCGAGGTCCAAAAAGATGGGGACAACTGGACGCTCGTTCTTGTCCGCAACCTCCGCCACCCTCCTGCCAGGGTCTGGCAGGCGCTGACTGACCCGCAGCATCTACGCGAATGGGCGCCCTTCGATACTGATCGAAACCTTGGAAGCACCGGGACTGCGACGCTCACGACCGTGGGAGCGCCGACGCCGCACGTAACCGAGGCCCACATCAAGCGCGCCGAGGCGCCCAGGGCGCTCGAATTCAACTGGGGTGGAAAGGACATCCGCTGGGAGCTCGAGCCGCTCAACGGCGGTACCCGGCTCACGCTGTGGCACAACATCGACCGGGGATTCATTTCGATGGGCGCGGCCGGCTGGCACGTCTGCTTCGATGTCCTCGAGCGGTTCCTCGCCGGCGAATCGATTGGACGCATCGTCGGCCCCGATGCCATGAAGTTGGGCGGCTGGCAGCGTCTGCACGCGGAGTACGCCAAGCAATTCGCTACTGAAACTCCCAACCGGCAGCCTCAAACGGCTCAGAACTCGTGAATCGATGGAGGTCACATTGAACTGGAACAAATGGGTTCGGCAGATCCACCGCTGGGTGTCCATTGCCTTCACGGTCACCGTCATCGCCAATTTCGTTGCCCTGGCACAGGGGACAGGAATGCCTCCGCCATGGATAACCTACTCGCCGCTGCTCCCGCTCGCCTTGCTGTTGTTCAGCGGTCTGTACCTGTTCGCGTTGCCGTATGCCACCAAATGGCGTGGCGCGCGAGAAGGGATGAGAACATGAAAGAGTCGGACGCTAGCCAGAGTCACTCGGCATCGGAACTCATCTCGAAGAGGATTGCCGCGCTTGGGGACTGGCGCGGGAAGACGCTCGCGAAAGTGCGCCAGCTCATCCACCAGGCCGACCCTGAGATCCTTGAAGAGTGGAAGTGGATGGGGACTCCGGTCTGGTCCCACGGCGGCCTCGTCTGCACGGGAGAGACCTACAGGAACATCGTCAAGATGACGTTCGCCAAAGGCGCTGCGCTGAAGGATCCGTCACGCTTATTCAACTCCAGCCTCGACGGGAATGTCCGGCGCGCCATCGACATCCATGAAGGTGACACGATAGACGAGGCAGCGTTGAAGAACCTGATCCGCGCCGCGGTGGCGCTGAATCTCACAACCAAGAGCAAGCCGAAGCCCCGCCGATCGCGCAGCAAGGGCTCCGGCTAACACGCGTCGCTTAGTCGTAACCGCTCGCGTAGGCTAACAGCGCGATGCCGTAGAGGACCGCCCACGCGACGCCGACACCGACCAGCACCTTAGTCGCCGGGTTCCACTTCGATTCTTTCTGCCGCTCGATCGACACGACGTCGGAGTATGCCAGTCGCCGCAGCGGCTCGGCAACGCGCGTCTTCGGGTTGACGCGCAGCTCGTGATCGTCGGCGCCAACCACGTATCCGCGAAAACTCTTGCCGCTGGTCAGGCGAACCTTGATGAAGGCATTCGGCTCGAGGTTCGCCGCAAAGGCGCGCCACGCCTCGTCGTCTCGAACGGTCTGTGCATTCAGCGGCGCCGCCAGCAGCGCACTCAAAACGGCGACGAGTATCACTTTGCCCATACCTGCCTCGCTGTTAGAAGTCCACGCCAAATCCGAGCCGTAGAATCGCGTGCGAAAACCCTCCGCCGCCGACCGCTGCCGAAAACTCCGATTTGATGAACGTGCGTTCGTTGAAATACGACTTGGCGCCGACTGCCACAAACGGCCGCACGACGACGTCGGTGGACCGTTGGTCAAGTTTCGGGACTGTGTACGTGACGCGATTGATCGTGTAGGTTTCGGCGTCGCGATACCGATGATTGGTTGCGGCTGCAACCTGTAGCCCGCCCGAGACGAACGGATGCATCATCTGGTTTTCGAAGAATTGATACGTCATTGCACCGGACACTGCGGTCAATTGCCGGTCGTGGCGGGTGAATGAATACGCGCCGGGAACATTCGGCAACGCGAAGGTGGTGTAGTCGTAGCCTTCGTGCCGGTGTGTCAGGATGATCGCCGTGTCGGTCTTGAGGTGGGTGTTCCAGAATCTGCCGAGTTCGAGGTGATAGGCAGGCTGTGGTTCTCCGTAGCTGTCGGTGTCGGGGTACCAGCCGTCGCCAAAGACCAGGCCGAAGCTGGCGCCAGCGTCCCATTTCTTCAGTTCTGGTTGCTGCGCCGACGCTGGTGACGCCGCAACCATCGCTGCCAGCACGAGGCCAAGTGTCAACCCGTTCATGGTGCCTCCCTGTCTGGGGATGCGCAGCCGGGGACGAAACCGGGTCACCGCTCGGAGGAATGAACGCCGAGATCGCTGAGAACGCCGAGAAATTCAGAGAAATGGAGACTCGGTCTAGCGGGCCGACACGAGCCGGATGTCGCGGCCGGTTGTGCCGGGGGGCCGGTCGAGCCCTTCGTGGGTTGCGGTGGCTTTGCGAACCGCGGCGAGGACGGCCCCGGCCACGTGCGGCGCGATCATCTGAAGCAGTCGGCAGCGACTCTCGTCAAACGAAGCAGTGTTCGCCGAATACAGCGTAAGCACGCCGGCGAGCGTCTCGCCGGTCAGAAGCGGCACGCTCATGCACTCGTGTTGCCCGCTTTGCTCGGCCACGTCTTCAAGGTCGAGGGCCGCATCAGACTTGGTAATCGGCTGACGCGAGGCTGCGACCCAGCCGGTCAACCGCTCGCCGACGCCAACCTGACGTCCGCGCAGAATGGCAGCGCTTGGACCGAACGCATCGGCGACGAACAATCTGGTCCGGCCCGCGTCCGGCAGGTACCAGGCGCCAGTCGCTTCCGGGATCAAGTCGGCGATAAGGTTCGAAGACAGGGCCAGCACGTCGGCGACGCCGCCGTCGCCCGACGCGATACGCGCCAGGCTGACAAATGCCAGCACTTCGCTCGAGACCGCTGCGGTCGGAATACCTTGCGCGGAAGTCGGGGCCGGCGCGGCCGGCTTTCGATCCGCGCGCGATTCGGTAATACGCCGCATGACGTCACGTTGCTGGGCGGTGTCTTCTTCAACAAAGGAAATTTCACGATAAACGGCGACGAACCTTTCGACGACGTGCGGGTCGTACATCGATCCGCTGCGTTCACGCAAGATCGCCAGCGCGGCTTCATCGGTCATGGCGCGGCGGTACGGACGGTCTGAGGTCAGCGCGTCGAAGCAGTCAACGACCGACAGGATGCGTGCGCCGATGGGAATGTCTTCGCCTTTGACGCCGCGCGGATAACCGCTGCCATCCCAGTTTTCGTGGTGGCAGCGAACGATCGGCACGACCGGGTACGGGAACTCGACCAGCGACAGGATGTCGGCGCCGATATCGACATGCTGTTTCATCTTGTCGAATTCGGGGGCGGTCAGCTTGCCGGGTTTGTTGAGGATGTGCTCCGGCACGGCGAGCTTGCCGGTGTCGTGGAGCAGCGCCGCCGCCTTGATCGCCTTGATCTGCTCTTCGGAATCGAGGCCGAGCGCGTTAGCGAGACCAATCGCGTAGGCCTGCACACGCCGAACGTGACTGTGGGTCACATCGTCTTTGGCGTCGATCGCCATGGCGAGAGTTTCGACCGTGGAGAGGTAGAGCCGGTCGAGATCGCCGAGATGGCGCTGCGCATCTTCGAGCCGGCCGAACGACGAGCGGAGCGTCAGGTGGAACACCGCCAGCAGCGGCAGCACCATCACTATCGCCACGACGCTGACGCGCTGACTCAAGAGGATGAAACAGAACGCAATCGACGCAGCGCCAAGGTAGCCGATCGACAACCAGAGAAAGTGTTCGCGCCAGATTTTCAGCGCCGAACGTCCCGATTCGAGCGCGATTGCCAGCGCAGTGAAGCCGGAGTTGAAAACAAAGTAAACGATGGTCAGGCAGAACAGCGGTCCGATTACCGCCGCCACTGGCGTGCCGCTTTCGGCGAGGGTGTTGACACCCGACAGCGCGAAGAAGACGTGACCGGCAACCCAGATCGACAGCGCCGGCGCCGCGGTGTTGAACGCGACGCGGTGCCACAAATGCCGCTTGCGCCACGAAATGACCCCGGTGTCGATCGCCATCACCACCGCGGCCGGCCCGGGGCCGAACAGCAGCGCGGCAGCGATGAAGAACGTGTCGGCGACCGAAATACTCGCCGGGACGGATGCAATGCGAAGTGTGAACGAGCCGGTCAGAATACCGCACGCGCCGAACAGCATCCACTGCCACGGATGCGGCGAGCGAAAGACATCCGTTACCGACTGCGTGAGGACGACCGCGCCCGCGGCCAGCACCAGGCCGACGTAGGTGTGCAGCGCCTGCCCCGAGCGGGCCGCCGTCGCCGGAGCCACCCGTTGCTGTGACGAGTGGGAGCCGGTCACGGAATCAGCGATCCTCTCCCCGAGTCAAGACGGTGTTGTCGGTGTTGGTGCCCCAGATGATTTCGTCACCGCCGCTCGTGCCCCAGATGATCTCGTCGCCACTCTGCGAGTAGAGCCGCGTGCCCCAAATGATTTCGTCGCCGCCTTGCGTGCCCCAGATAATCTCGTCGCCACTCTGACTGCGCGAAAAGCCCGCGACTTCGCCCCACACCAGGCGATTGCTGCCGGTGAGGGCGTAGAGCGGATTGTTCAAGCCGGCGAGGTTGAGATCGCCGAATTTCAGCATCGACGGGTTGAGCAGCGACAGCAGCGCGTCAGCCAGAGACAGCAACCGCACGCCGGTGCGGTTGTAGACCCGGTGACTCATCGAACCGGAATCCCAATAGACCACACCGCTGCTACCGCTGCCGAGCAGCGTGCTCAGCGTATTGGTCAGCGAATTCAACAGACCGTTGTAGATCAGTTTGCGCGACGCCCAGAAATTCACGCTGCCCGCTCCGGCGCCGATCAGGCCGGCGTCCGGCATGTAGGTCGCGCCCATCTGCAGGGCGACCTTGACTTGCGCCGGCGTCAGCGACGGAGAACCTTGAAGTAGCAACGCAACGCCACCGCTGACCATTGGCGTCGCCATGCTGGTGCCGCTGAGACGCATGTAGGCGTTGTTCCCGGTGCCGGCAACGTGGAGCGCCGGATAAGTGTTTTCCAGGTACCCGTTGTTGTCTTCGAGCGACACAATCCGGTTGCCGGGCGCCGCGATGTCCGGCTTCACCGTAAAGTCGTACGCCGCGGGCCCACGCGAGCTGTAGGTGGTCAGCTGATCATCGCTGCGCGCGGCGGTCGCCATCGTGTTGAGCGCGCCCACGGTGATCGCGTACGGCGAGTTGCCCGGCGACAGAATGCTGCCCAGCACCATGCGGCCATCAGGCGACAACCCACTGTTTCCCGCTGCCGCGACGACGACGATGCCCGCGGCGTTCGCGCGTCCCACCGCCTGGCACAAGGGATCGCTGGCGCACGATTCCGTCACCTGATGACCGAGCGACAGGTTCATCACTCGAATGTTGTAGCGAGACTTATTGGCGATTACCCAGTCGATGCCACGGATCACGTCGCTCGTATAACCAGTGCCGTCGTCGCCGAGCACGCGGACGTTGATCAGGCTCGCGCCAGGGGCAATGCCACCGGCGTAGAGCGGCGTGACCGAGGTGGAAGATCCGGCGATGATTCCCGCCACGTGCGTCCCGTGGCCGAAGCCGTCGTCGGTGGATGCGTCGCCGGTCACGAAGCTTACGCTTGCCGCGACCTTTCGATAAAGCGCGGTGTGCTGCGTGTTGATTCCGGAATCGACCACCGCGATACCGATGCCCTGGCCGTTGACGCCGGGTATTCCGCCGATGCCGAGCAGCAGGCCGCCTTGTCCCGCCCGCACTTGATCCGCTGCGGTCGCGGCGTTCGAGATCGACATCGTGTTGCGAACTTTGAGGTCGCCCGAGATGTTCGAAAAACGGGAGTCCGCGGCGAGACGATTCAATTCATCGCCGTTGGCCGCGAACACGGCGCCGCCGTCGAGGCGGCCGAGCAACCGCAATCCATAGCGCGACGCCGCTTCGTCGATGTCTCGATCGCTGCCGCGGACGATGACGCGCGTACGTGTGGCCGCGCGTTTCGCGACGTGCGGAAGCAGATCGCTCGACAGATGCGCCCGGTGCTCGGGAGCGGTGCCGCGCAAGGTCAGAGCGGACGCCGCAATCAGTGCGGCGACCAGGGAGGCTCTGAACCAGAGATTCTTTAACGCACTCATAAGACACCAACGCCAATAAAGGAACAGGCGCGACCGTCAGCGCAAGTGCGAGGCCATACAACCGAAGTAGTACCAGCGGTCGTTAAGTGTTTGTCGCGCAGCAAAATCCCCGTGCTCGCCGTGAATTACAGAATGGTCGTCGTGCTCCAGAACAAAACAGACGGGGTGTGCAGAAGCGTTTGAAGGTCGAAAATGCGCACAATATTCGATAGATCGAGGACCGTGCTTCGAAACGGCGCACGTAGCGCCAGAATCGGACACGAAATGGTGCGGTTATGGCGTGCCGAGCGCCTGTAGAGCGCGCGCGACCCTGATGTACTCCTCGTATCGCCGCTGATAGGTTTCGAGCTTCTCGCGCTCGACCACCTCGTGTCGGCTCGGCGACGATTGTGCTTCCGCGGCGCGCGCCTTGTACTCCGCGTCGTGGGCGCGCTCCCACGCCAGCCAGTCGGCGGTCCATTGGGCATGTGCCGCCTGAATGCGATCAGCGGTGAAAGGAAAAGTCGCGCCGGTTGCGCGATCGAGTGCAGCGAACGCGTCCGGGAATAACGAACGCATCGCGCGGGCGAGCGGCTGCCAGGTGAGTAGCGCGCGCGGATCGTTCTGTACGGTGGCGATCGCCGGCGCAAACGCTCGCGCGATTGCCAGCGTCTGCGCGCGAGCGGCTTCTTCACGGCCACGACGCAGTTCGCCGGCGATCAAGGTCGCCGCCCACACGACAGCGGCCGCGCCGATCAGCAGGCCGGCGAACGTCAGCACGTTAGTACTGGAGAACCGAGTGTACGGATTCGCCGGTCAGTTTGGCGCGGCCGTTCAGCGCCGCCAACTCGATCAAGAAACCGAGACCGACCACTTCCCCACCGAGCCTCTTGACGAGATCGGTTGTCGCCCGCGCAGTGCCGCCGGTGGCTAGCAAGTCGTCAATGATGATCGTGCGCTGACCCTCGCGCACGGCATCGGCGTGCATCTCGAGGGAATCGCTCCCGTATTCGAGATCGTAAGTCGCCCGGATCGTTGAAGATGGCAGTTTGCCGGGCTTTCGCACCGGAGCGAATCCGGCGCCGATCCGATCCGCGACCGCCGCGCCGAAAATGAACCCACGGCTTTCGATGCCGACGACCAGGTCGATCTGGTGATCGCGAAACGGCAGCGTGACCGCGTCGATCGCCAGGCGAAATCCTTCCGGATCCTGCAGCAGTGTCGTGATGTCGTAAAAAAGAATGCCGGCTTTAGGAAAATCGGGAACGTTGCGAATGCGTGTCTTCAGGTGATCCATAGTCACTTCACGAAAAAACCTGGCTCGCGGCCGCTTGGCGTGATGGCTTCGACGTCCATTTCGTCGACGCGCGCGCCGCGCGGCCCCTGGCGAAGCGTACGTTCGAATCGCTCGACGGCGTCGGCGTCGCCTTCCGCTTCCACCTCGACACGGCCATCGGGAAGGTTGCGAACCCAACCGTGGAGGCCTTCGCGATTCGCAGCCGCTTGAGTGAAGTAGCGAAAGCCGACAGCCTGCACGCGGCCACTGACGAGAAAATGCCGGGCGACGCGCATCTGCGGAAGAGTCAGTATGATAGCATGCGGATTTTGTCGATGACCTTGGGCGCGCGTGTCTGATCCATCCTCGTTTCCAACCCTGAAGCGGCTGCTGCTTGGCCAGCCGATTCCTTCGCACCTTGCGCATCACGAACGCCTGTCCCGAATCACGGGGCTGGCGGTCTTGTCGTCCGACGCGCTATCGTCGGTCGCCTACGCCACCGACTTCGTGGTCGCGACGCTGCTCCTCGCCGGCACCCAGGCGTTGGGCTACGTCATTCCGATCAGCATCGTCATCACCACGCTGCTGGCAATCGTCGCCTTTTCGTATCGACAGACCATTTTCGCCTACCCGACCGGTGGCGGCGCCTACCGTGTATCGAAGGAAAACATTGGCGTCCACGCCGGATTGATTGCGGCCGCGTCGCTGCTGGTCGACTACACGCTCACCGTGTCAGTCAGTATTTCGGCAGGTGTGCTGGCGGTCACCTCGGCGTTTCCGCAGCTCGATCCCTATCGCGTCGAGTTGTGCCTCGGAGCACTGGCCGTGCTGGCGATGCTGAATCTGCGCGGCATTCGCGAGTCGGGTCGGATCTTTGCCGTTCCCACCTACTTCTTCGTCGTCTGCATCTTCGGGTTGATTCTCGCGGGTCTCTACCGCTATCTGACCGGAAGCATTGTCCCGGTCGATGTCCCGATGCCCGAACATGTCGGTACAAAACCGCTGACGACGCTGCTGCTGCTGACCGCCTTTGCCAACGGCTGCACCGCGATGACCGGAGTGGAAGCGGTTTCCGACGGCGTGCCGGCCTTCGCCAAGCCGGAAGCCAAGAATGCCGCCGCCACACTCGTCACGATGGCGGTGCTGGCGATCGCGATGTTCATCGGCATCACGGTTCTGGCCCATGCCTACGCCGTGATCCCGTCGCCGTCAGAATCGGGGCTATCGCAACTCGGACGCGCGATTCTCGGCCGCGGCAATTTCCTGTATTACCTGGTTCAGGCCGCGACGACGCTGATCCTGGTGCTCGCCGCCAACACCGCCTACGCCGATTTTCCGCGGCTCGCCTCGATTGTTTCGCGCGATGGCTTTCTGCCGCGCCAGTTCATGAACCAGGGCGATCGTCTCGCCTTTTCCAACGGCATTATTGCGCTGTCGGCATTCGCCGGCGTTCTGATCGTCGCCTTCCGCGGCATCACCGAATCGTTGCTGCCGCTCTACATGATCGGCGTCTTCATCTCTTTCACGCTGTCGCAGACCGGCATGGTGCTGCACTGGCGCAAGACGCGCGAACCGGGATGGAAGATGAGCGCGTTCGTGAACGGCTTCGGCGCCCTGACCACCGGCATCGTACTGATCATCGTCGCGGTCACGAAAACGCTCGAGGGCGCGTGGGTTGTCCTGCTGCTGATCCCGGTGATCGTGACGATTTTCAAAGCGACGCGGCGGCATTACGATCACGTCGCGTCGCAGCTGACGCTGCGCGGCTACGAACCGCTGCCCCGCAAGCACAACACCGTCCTGATTCCGATCGGCGGCATCCAGCGGGCGGTCGTCGAAGCGCTGCGCTACGCTGAAACCTTGTCGGACGACGTGCGGGCCGTCTACGTCGACGTCGATTCGGCAGGCACCGAGGCGGTGCGTAAAAGCTGGGAAACCTGGGGCGGACGCGTCCAGCTGATCGTGCTCGATTCACCGTTCCGGTCGGTGATGGAACCGCTGCTCGAGTACATCGAGCAGGTCGAGGCCGAGCGTGCGGACGATTATGTGACGGTGATCCTTCCCGAATTCGTGCCGGCGCGCTGGTGGCAGCACCTGCTGCACAACCAGCGCGCGTTGCTAATCAAAGGCGCGCTGCTGTTCCGGCCGAACACGGTCGTGACCAGCGTGCCCTTCCACCTCGCGAAGTAAGGCTCACGGCGTTTTCGGCGGCTCCACTTTGAGCGGCTCTTTTTTGATCGGTTCCAGCTTCTGCCGCTGCAGTTGCTGGTTGACCGGCGGCATCCGGGTGGTGATCGCCGAATCGAGCTTGCCGAGCTGTTCATCCAATCGATTCGACAACGTGCGGAACATCGAATACGTCTGCTCGGTTGGGCGCACGTCTGCGCTTTCGACAATGCCCTGAAGCGCCGCGATCTTGTTGTTCAGCATGATCGGGAAGTTCAGCGGATCCTGACTGCTCTGCAGCCGCACCTGATAGATTTGGCCTTCGACATCGCTGACCGCCTTCTCGAGGTCGTCAAGCGCTTTGATGGCCGCGGTCTGTTTCCGATCGAGCTTTGCCTTGCGATCGGCGATTTGCTGCTTGATGCCGCGCGCGAGCAGCACCGCCTCGTTGGCCATGCTGACGCGATCGCGAATCTGGATCGCCAAATCGAACTGATCGCGCAGATCCTGATCCGTGACGTCTTTGAGTAATCGCGGCTCGCGCTTGATAGCAAACGATTGCGTTTCGGTTTGGCCGTCGACGGTCACCCGCACCTGATAGCTTCCGGGCGGCGCCTGTGGTCCCCGCGAGCTGGCCGCCCACATGATCAGGCCGGGAAAATCGGTCGCTCCCGCATACCGCATGTCCCAGGCCTGGCGATGCAGTCCGGCGGCAACTGGCGGATGTGGTTCAGGCGGTCGCCTGAACCCGCCGTCGTCGTCGCTCGGCGCGGCAGGTTTCTGTTGAGCATCGGCCGGCGTACCGGTGAACGCCCGAACCACCTTCCCTTGCGAATCGATGAATTCCATCTTGATGCTTTGCACCGCCTCTTTCAGGTAGTAGTCGACTGACAGGTTGCGGTCGAGCCCGCGCAGCACATCTTCCGGCTTGTAGAGATGGAAATTCGACGTCGTCTGCAGACCGCCCTGGCGCAGCGGCGAGATGTTATCCATGATGTAAAACCCGCGACCGTGCGTGCCGATGACCAGGTCGCGTTCCGCGACGGCGATATCGTGCACGGGCGTGTCTGGCAAGTTCTGCTTCAGCGATTCCCACTTCGCGCCGTCGTCCCACGACAGATAGATGCCATGTTCGGTGCCGAGGTACAGCAGCTTGGCGCGCTTCGGATCCTCGCGGATGGCGCGCGCGAAATCGTTCGCTGCGACGCCGCTGACGATCGGCGTCCAGGTGGCGCCGTAATCATCAGTGCGGAACACGTAGGGTTTGAAGTCGTCCTGCTGGTAACGATTGGCGGCGACGTACGCCGTGCCGGGACGATGCGGTGATGCCTCGACGAGGCTGATTCGTGCGTAGTCGGAAAGCCCCGGCGGCGTGACGTTCTTCCAGGTCGCGCCGGCATCGCGCGTCACGAAAACGAACCCATCGTCCGATCCGGTCCAAATCAGATTGGCGTCGCGCGGCGACGGCGCAATCGAGAAGACCGTCGCGTAGGTTTCGACGCCGGTATTGTCTTTGGTAATTGGTCCACCCGAGGCGCCGAGCGTTCGTGCGTCGTGCCGTGTCAAGTCGGGGCTGATCTTCGTCCAGCTCTGTCCTTCATTCGTGGACTTCCACAAGTGCTGCGAGCCCACGTACAGAATGTTCGGATCCGAAGGCGCAATTACGATCGGAAACGTCCACTGGAAGCGTTCGGCGATGTCGGCCGAGGCATATCCCATCGGGTTGTCGGGATACGGGTTGATCGCACGTTGCTGGCCGGTGCGACGATCCAGGCGCGTGATCAAGCCGCCGTAACTGCCGGCGTAGAAAATCTCGGGATTGCGCAGGTCGTTGGCGATGTAGCCGCTCTCGCCGCCGCCGACCGAATAAAACACTTCGTCTGCGCCTCCTCCCGAGCCGCCGGGACCACCCTGCGGCGCCACGCTCGAAACGCAAGCGGTACTGTTGTCCTGCTGCGCGCCACAGACGTGGTACGGCACGTGACCAGTCGTGATGACGTGGTAGAACTGCGAGGTCGGCATCGTTTCCGGCGTCCACGTTTCGCCGCCGTTGACGCTGACTGTCGCGCCGCCGTCGTTGGCTTCGATCATTCGCGTCGGCTGGTCCGAAGCGATCCACAGGTCGTGGTTGTCGCCGTGCGGTGGACGGAGTTGCGTCCACGTCTTTCCCGCATCGATCGACTTCCACATGTTGACGTTCAGCTCGTAGACCGTGTCTTTGACTTTCGGGTCGGCATAGACACGGGTGTAATAGAACGCGCGCTGTCGCAGGTCGCGACGGTCGTTGACTTTCGTCCAGGTCGCACCGGCGTCGTCCGACAGGAAGAAGCCGCCGTCTTCCGCTTCGATCTGAGCGTAGACGCGATTGGAGTCGGCCCGCGACACCGACAGGCCAATCTTGCCGAGCAGCGCCGCTTTGGGCAGGCCCGGGTTCTTCGAGATCTCCGTCCAACTATCGCCGCCGTTGGTCGTTTTGAAAATGCCGCTGCCCGGCCCGCCCGACGACATTTCCCAGGAATTCCGGTACGCCTCCCACAAGGCGGCGTAGATGACTGCGGGGTTGTTCGGATCGATGATCAGTTCGATCGCGCCGGTCTTGTTGTCGCGAAACAGGATTTTTTCCCACGTTTTGCCGCCGTCTTTCGACCGGAAGACGCCGCGCTCCGGATTCGGTGCGGCATGGTGGCCGAATGCGGCGACGTAAACGAGATCCGGATTGGTGGGGTGCACGCGGATTTTCGCGATGACCTGCGTTTCGATCAGCCCCATGTGCGCCCAGGTTTTGCCACCATCCGTGGTCTTGTATGCGCCATCGCCTTGAATGATGTTGCCGCGGATTTCCGATTCGCCGGTGCCGACGTAGACGACATCGGGATTCGACGGCGAAATCGCGATCGCGCCAACCGACGAACTCTTGAGCGTGGCGTCGGTGACCGGTCGCCAGCTGTTGCCGCCGTCGGTGGTTTTCCAAAGACCGCCGCCGGTGGCGCCCATGTAGTACTCGTGCGGCCGCGCCGCGCTGCCTTCGGCCGCGATCGAACGGCCGCCACGCGGCGGCCCAAGCGACCGCCAGCGAAGCGCGCCAAAGGGCCCGGCGCTGACCGCTGGCCCGGCGCCGCCCGGACGCTGCGCGTGAACAGACGGACCTCCGGCGCACAATGCGAGCAGAACAAGAAATAGGATTACCGTCTTTTTCATCCGACGATTTTATCCTCGACCCGCGCTGGCGTAACGGCCACCTCGCGCCGCCGGCCGGTTCGAAGCGCCCAAAAAATACCCGAGCTTCGGCGGGTCCATTCGTCGGCCTCCGCTAAGATCAAATGATCGTGCTCCGCCGCGCCGCGCATCGGCTCGCCCGCATCGTCGTTTATGGCCTCGCGGCAATCCTCATTGTGATCGGGGTCGGCCTGAGCGTGCTGGAAACCGGTTGGGCTAAAAACCGGCTGCGCGAGCTAATCGTCGGCCAGGCGAACGAGTATCTGACGGCAACGTTGTCGATTGGCAGTCTGAGCGGTTCGATCCTTCGCGGACTGGAGCTTGGACAGGTGCAAGTCGCCAAGGACGGCCGAACCCTGGTCAGCATCGACGAAATCGCGTTGTCTTACAGCATCCGCGAACTGATCGAAGCGGGCACCGTCATTCGCCGCGTTCGATTGACGCGGCCGCGCTTCGTCATCTCGCGAGAGTCCGACGGCCGTTGGGACATCGGCGCGATGGTCAAACGCGAACGGCGCGAGGGACGGCAGACCGGGCCCAATCGGCCGATCGTCGTTCAACGGATCGAGATCACCGACGGCAACGTGCAACTGAATAATCCGCTCGACTTTGGCGCGGCGCACGTCCCGACGCATTTCGACGCGATCGATGCAGTGTTCGCGTTCGCCTACTACCCTGTCCGCTGGCGGCTCGATTTCGATCACGTTTCGTGGTCCGGGAGCGCACCTGATCTGACGATGAATCGGCTGGCGGGCGCGCTCGGCAATGGTCCGGGCGGGTGGTTCTTCGAAAAACTGTCGATCCAAACGCCACAATCCGACTACACCGTCAGCGGCCGCGTCATTCGCGGTGATCAGCCGACCGCGCTGGATCTCGAGGTGCACGCGAAGCGGTTCGCCTTCCAGGAATGGTCGGGCGTGCTGCGCGGATTGAAGAACATAGCGGTCGAATCCGCGTTCGACACCACGCTCAAGGGACCGTTGTCGCAACTCGGCACCGACATCGATTTGCGCGGAACCGGCGGGACGGTCAAAGGTCATCTCACGCTCGACACGACCGTTCCGGGTTGGCGCGGCGCCGGCACGGTGGACGTCCAGAAGATCAATCTCGCGCGCTGGTTGAACAACGAACAGCGACCGTCAGATATCACCGGCCGCGTCGCGTTTGACCTTGCGCTCGAGCTCGGACGACATTTTCCGCGCGGCGTGTATCGCTTCGATGGCCGCCACGCGATGTACATGAACTACGCGGCGGACGATATCCGGGCGAATGGCCAAATCACGGAATCGACTGTACTGGTGCAGCACGCGACGGCGCGCGCCTACGGCGCCGGCGCAACTGTCGCCAACGGCTCGATCGGCCTCGACTCACCTTTCCCTTATCGCTTTCAGGGAGTCATCAACAAGATCGATCTCCGGAACATCCCGGCAACCGTGCCGGTGCCTCGCGTGGAGAGTGTGCTGACGTTCGCCTACGACGTGCAAGGAACCTTCACGCAACCCTTCATCATCGGCCAGGCGAAGTTCGAACCATCGACCTACCTCGGCGCTGCAATTGGCGCCGGCACGGTTGGTTCGATCGACACCCAGCAGCAGCCGCTCCATTACACCGGCGAGGGTGATGTGACCGGCGCGGACCTGCATCGTTTCGGGGCGGGCCTCGACGTCGCGTGGCTGCGCGACCCGCGCTACGACGGCACCATCAACGGCCACTTCCGCGTCGACGGAACCGGCACCGCTCGCGAGACGATGACGATGACCGCGAGTGGGCGGCTGGCCAAGGCGACGTTGTTTCACGGCACGATGAGCGACGCCGACGTATCACTGCAAATCGATCGCGGCAGCTTGCAGGCTGGCTATGACGGACGCTTCGAGGGCATTGATCCGGCGGTTCCGTTTGATGATCCACGATGGAAAGCAACCCTCAGTGGAACCGGCACGATGACGGCGACAGTTCGCGACCTGTTGATTCGCGACGTGACGCTGGACGACTACGACGTTACCGGTTCGCTGCAGTTGGGGTCGTCCACCGTTCGAGACGTTGCATTCGCTCGCGGCCGGGTTGACGGCACGCTGCGGGGACCGTCCCTGTCGCTGCGCCAGCTCGAAGCCGCCGGCGACACGATCGAGGGGCGCGGATCAGGCACCATCGCGCTCGACGACGCTGGGACGACCCGCTTTGATTACGATGTGACGCGCGCTGACGCTGCAGGGCTGCGCCAACTGACCGGCGTCGATGCGGCCGGCTTGATCGCAACCAAGGGCCACGTTGAAGGCCCGTGGTCTTCGCTACATTTCACCGGCGAAAGCACCATCACTGAACTCGACGCGTTCACGGTGAAGGCGTTGACTGTCAACGGCAAGTACGACGCCACCATTTCCACCGAGCGTGGTACATCCGCGCGCTTTGACGGCCTCGCAAGCTTCCTCACGCTGACCGGCCAGCCGGTACAGGAAGTGAGCGGCACCATCAGCGTCGAGCCCGCGCCCGGCGGCGAACGTATTGGCACGGATCTGCGCGTGCGTCAGGCCGATCGACGCAATGGATCGATTGTCGGGTCGGCCATCCTGCACGCCGAGCAGAAGACTCTCGACCTGCTCGATCTGACGATTGGCCTCGGCAATGCCCCGTGGCGCTTGCAGCGTGCCGATCGGCCACCGACCGTGCGCTGGGCAGACGATGTCGTCGCAGTTACTCCGATGGCGTTCGTCGGCGGCAATGGCGGCGAGCGGATTACGATCAATGGCGACTGGCGAACCGACGGCAACGGCGCCCTGCACTTCACGGCCACAAACGTTTCGCTGGACAATCTGCAACAGGCCTTCGAACAACCCTCGCGCTACGGCGGGGTGCTCGATGCCGACGCCACCTTGCGTGGCACTCGCGAGCGCCCTTTGCTGACGGGTACGGTGACTGTCAATGGCGGACGCATCCAGCAAGTCACCTACCAGCGACTGGCCGGTCGCGTTGATTACGCCTCCGAGACGTTCACGATCGATCTGCGTCTCGATCAGGCTCCGGGCGTGTTTCTCACCGCGAAGGGCAACGTGCCGCTCGCGTTGCTTGACTCCAGCTTGCCCCCCCAGCCGATCGATGTAGTGATCCAGTCGAGTCCGATCAATCTCGGACTGATCGAAGGACTGACCGACGTCGTTCGCGGCGTAACCGGCGAAATCAGGCTCGATGTGCGCGTCGTCGGCACGAGCAACGACCCACATCTGGCCGGCGCAGTGGCGGTCAACGGCGGCTCGTTCACGGTCGTGCCGACCGGCGTCACCTACAAGAACGCACGAATGGCACTGACCTTGTCGCCCGATCGGATCGTCGTCGACAGTTTTCACCTGGAAGACAGCAGCGGCCGACCGCTCGAATTGCGTGGCAGCCTCGGCACGCACGAACTTCGCGTCGGCGCGCTCGAGATCACCATTGATGCGCAACGGTTCGAGGTTCTCCGCAACGAATTCGGACGCATGCAGCTGGACGCACATCTCCAGGCCACCGGACAAGCCGAATCGCCCCTGGTCACCGGCAATCTGACGATCGGCGCGGGCGACATCCGCGTCGACGAAATCCTTCAGCGCGCGCTGTCGCGCCCCTACTCCACCGAAGCGACCGGCTTCACCGCCGCGCTGGATGTCGCCGGGACTTTGAATCCCTGGCAGCGTTTAACGCTCAACCTGACGCTGCGTGTACCGAACACCCTGCGTCTGAGCGGCGACAACGTCCGCCTGTCTCAGGGAACCCCGGTCGGCATCGGAAATATCGGCCTGCGCGTTGCCGGCGACTTGTACTTGACGAAGGATCCTGGCCAGCCGGTTTACGTGAACGGCGCGTTTGATACGGTGAGCGGCACTTACTCGTTCCAGGGGCGCCGGTTCGATGTCGATCCGGCGAGTTCGATCATCTTTCACGGCGATTTCAATCCCGAGCTGTACGTCGGAGTGACGCGAGATATTCAAGGTGTCCAGACGCGCGTCGTCGTGACCGGCGAATTGCAGAAACCCGAACTCGTCATGACCAGCGTGCCGCCGCTGTCGGAATCCGACATTCTGTCGCTGATCGTTTTCAATACGTCGACGAACCAGCTGACCACCGAACAACAGCAGGATCTGCTCGTCCGGGCAGGAACGCTTGCTGCCGGGTTCTTCGCCGCGCCGCTGGTTCAAGCCCTATCGAACCAGATCGGCCTGGATATTCTCGCGGTCGAGCCGGGCAGCCTGCCCGGTGAAGGTCCGCGCGTGACGATTGGACAGGAAATCGCGCCCGGCTTGCTGGCTCGATTCAGTCGGCAGTTTGGACCTGAACCGTACGACGAAGCCACGCTCGAGTATTACCTTTCCAAGATCCTCAGGCTGCGCGCGACGTTTTCCGATGCGCAAACGGTGACGTCGCGCTCGCCGTTCCGTCGAGTTGAGCGCGCCGGGTTAGACCTGCTCTTCTTTTTCAGTTTCTGATCCCTTTCCGCACGGCGGAAACTCAGCGGCCGTGAAACAGGACGCGCCACACGCGTCCTTTCTGGCTTTCCGAGATAAACAACGAACCATCCGGCCCTTGCGCGACGCCGTCGGCGCGATACATCGCCTCGTTCTGCCGCATGATCGGTGCCTTCCCCGCGAATCCGTCGGCGAAGATCTCGGACTTGCCGGACGCCTTGCCATTGGCGATCGGCTGGAAGGTGACGTTGTAACCATCCTGCGGCATCGGCGACCGGTTCCACGATCCATGGAACGCGATGAACGCGCCACCGCGATACTTCTGCGGGAACTGCGTGCCGGTGTAGAACATCAGCGCGACCGGCGCCGAATGCGGAGGAAACACCGCGACCGGCGGCGTGAACTGGCCACAGCGCCCCACTTCCTTACCGTCGCCGCCGTACTCGGGATTCAGGATCACTTTGTCCTGCGTGAAATCGTGCATGCAGTACGGCCATCCGAAGTTCGCGCCCTGTTCGGCGCGATACAGCGGTTCGGACGGACGATTGACGTTATCTTCCGCTTTGAATAGATCCGGCCACAGCGTGTCGAGTTGATCGCGGTTGTTCATCGCGATGTAAAGCGCGCCGTCATGCCAGGCGATTGCCGGCATCTGGCGCAACCCGGTCGCGAAACGGATCCCGTCAGACTGTTTCTGCCCCAGTTTGTTTTCGTCGAACTTCCAAATCCCGCCCACGGTTTCGAGCAGCGGACACGGATCCTGGCCGGCAACTTTCGGCCGTCGGTCCTGCGACTGGCACGCGTTGGATGGAGCGCCGATATTCACGTAAAGGCCGCCTCGCCCGTCGAACGCGATGCCCTTGTCTTCGTGCTGGCGCTGCAGCGGCAAGTCGGAAACGACCGCTTCGGCCGCGCCCGCTGGTTTCAATGTTCCGGCCGTCATCTTGTAGCGGACGACGGAGGTCGGCGTGCCGACGTAGAGGTAACCGTTACGCAGGGCGATACCCGTCGCGCCGGTTTCACCGAAGCGTTCTTTCACTTCGTATTTGCCATCACCGTCCGCGTCGCGCAGCGCAACCAGCGGCGGCTGTGCGTTGGCGCCGCGTCCACCCTGCGTCGCCACGTATGCGTCGCCGTTCGGAGCAATCACCAGATGGCGCGCCGGCCCGAGATCGTCGGCAACGACCAGCGCGCAGAATCCCTCGGGAAGCTTCAACCCACCGTTATCCGGATCGCACGCCGGCGCGGACTTGCGCTGCGCCGTCACCGGCACAAACAAGGCCGCAACCAGTGCTGCGGCCGACACACTCAAACCGATCCGACTCGTCATCATCGTCGCCCCCCGCAGCCTGGCCCCGTGGCACCTTATGTTTATAGCAACAGCGTTTCGACACGGTGAGCGTGAACCATGTCCTCGCACGGCGACCAGGCGAACACTGTAAAGCGTCCATCCTGCGAAGCCACCAGCGCGAGCGCGGTTCGTTGATCGTGGACGAACTGGGATGCCGACAGGTGGCGCGTGCCGCCTAGATAGGACGGGTTCACGACCGCCGGCTGACCGCCTTCGATTGGCTCGGTAACCGACACCTGTTCGACTTGCGGCGACCCTTTTTTTCGCGCAATCTTCGCACCGAATGCCAGCAAGTCGTAGTCGGCGGTCAGAATGGTCGCGCCATCGACTGCGGTCAAGTTGGCGAGAGCGTTCACCGCTTCATCCAATGCCTCTCGCCACACTTTGCGGCGAGTATCGTCCGGCTGCTCTTTCGACAGCTTCCCGAGCTCGGTGAACGGCGGCAGTGTTTCGTACGAAATCGGCTGCACGATCGAGTCGCGCCATTCATCGGAACCCGAAGGCACGATCAGCATCGAACCGCCGCGCCCGTGCCCGCGCATCGCGACCGCCAATTGCACGAGCACGTTCACGCTGTCAAACCACGACATCGGTGCGTCGAATCCAAGCAGCGACGTCAGCAGCGGCGGACAGTCCGGCAGCGACGAAGCGCGCTCGTCAATCACCTTGATCTGGTCGCCCTCGATCACCGCGACGTTCACGAACTTGCCGAGCACACCACCGCGCTGGTGTTTGACGACCAGCAGGCCGGGGGCCGCCACTTCGAGGACGAAACACAGGCGCGGCAAGGCGCGAACCGTGCCCCATACCGCCAGTTCCTGGTTGCCATTGCGCGCTACCCCAAGGTGAATTCCTGCGGGCGCCACTGCCGGCGCGACGCGCGTCAGGGCCGCCGCATCGAGCGGCAGCGGCTGGCGCAGTTTGAGCGGATGCTCCGCTTCTTCCGGCGACACGAACGCCAGCGAAATTTTCGGGGTGTAGTTCTCTTCGCGGCGCAGGCTTGCCCAGAAAGCGGCTTCCATGATCGCCGCGATCGCCCCGACGTCGGGCAGCGACGCCAGCGGCCCACGGGATCGGCCGCGGGCATCGGCCAAATGCCGCGCGAAGTGGTCGTACACCCGGGGAGCCAGGGCATGTGCGGCCGGATAGGCCTGTCCTTGAAGCATCACCAAATGCCCATTGTAGAACCTGGACTGTGTAACTCTTTCGTCTTGAAACCCAACAGTTCGGCAATCCTCAAAAATGGTAAGTCGTTGAACGTGCCCTCTTTCGGGCTTGTCACCTTATTTGCCATGGTCGCCCGGCGTGGCGACCCCGAAGCGGCTCTCCATTGTGCTCTATCAGGAGACGCCGGGTGTGTGGATTGGCCGCTGCCTCGAACACGATTTGAGCGCTGAGGGGCGGACAATCGGCGAAACCGTGCGAGCCATCCTCCGATTGGTGGATGCGCATACCCTGTTCGATGCTCGTCACGACCACCCGCCATTGTCCGCGTTTCGGGCAGCGCCCCAGGCGTACTGGAACGCCTTCTCCGCCGGCACGCACATCACCCTCGACCAGCTGGGCGCAACCGCACCACCGCCCTGGGAAATCCTGGTGTCGATCGCTCGCTATCGGCCGTCGCGGCGGCCATCCCCGTCGCTCCGCGTCAGCGCGTAGCCGTCCGACTGGCAGACGTCAAACTTCAAACTTCAGACTTGCAGGTATCCTGACCTGTGCGCCTCTCCGTCCTCGACCAATCCCCTATTTCTGAAGGCTTCACCGGCGCCGACGCGCTTCGCAACACCGTGGACCTCGCGAAGCTGGCGGATCGCCTCGGCTACCACCGCTACTGGGTCGCCGAGCATCACGGCACGCCGATGCTGGCGTGCGCGAGCCCGGAGGCGCTGATCGGTCCGATTGCCGCGACCACGTCGCGGATTCGCGTTGGCAGCGGCGGCGTGATGCTGCCGCATTACAGTCCGCTGAAAGTCGCCGAAACGTTCAGCATGTTCGCGGGTCTGTTCGGGGATCGCATCGACCTCGCGGTCGGCCGCGCGCCGGGAACCGATCCGACGACGATGTTTGCGTTACAGCGGGATCGGCGCCAGGCCTCGCCGGACGATTTCCCCGAGCAGCTTGCGGAGCTGCTTGGCTACCTTGGCGGGACGTTGCCGCGCGAACATCCATTCGCCCGGCTCGCGGCTCTCCCGGGCGGGCCCGGCCGGCCCGATCCGTGGCTGCTCGGTTCGTCTCCCCAGAGTGGCGTCTGGGCTGCGGAATGCGGACTGCCCTACGCCTTCGCCGATTTCATCAACCCATCAGGCGCCGACTACGCCGCGCACTATCGCACCACCTTTACGCCGTCCCGCTGGCGATCGCAGCCGGAGACGCTTGTCGCCGTATGGGTCGTTTGCGCCGACAGCGACGAGGAAGCTCGCCGGCTGGCAGCCAGTTCGGTGATGAGTTTCCGGCTGCTCCAGCGCGGTCAACTGATCCCGGTGCCGCCGGTTGAAAAAGCGATCGCGTTCCTCGACGCGGATGGTCCGCGTGCGTCGCACGGCCTGCCGATGCGAACCCGCCGCCGCGTCGTCGGCTCGCCAGCTCGTGTCAAAAGTGGATTGGAGGACGTTGCGCGGGAATATCAGGCCGACGAACTGATGATCGTGACGATCACCTTCGATCACGAAGCGCGCCGGCGATCGTACGAGTTGATCGCCGACGCGTTCGCCCTTAGGTCGTAGCGACCGTCGGTGCCGAGTTCGGTTGCGGCACCTGCAAATCGGGCATCGGCTTCGCGAGGAACAGCCGGCGGCATATGCCGCCCGTCAGGCGGGCCCAGCGAGCCGATCGCGACACGCGAGCGCTGTCGGTCGCGATCCCGGTGTTCGCGTACATCTGACGGTACAGTTTTGAAATCAGCACGAACGCGACGCGCGCTTTGAGCGACTTGACGACGTTCGAGCGTTTCCAGATGCGGCGCCAGCTGTAGAAATCGTCCCACGCGCCCTGGGTTTTGACGCGAATTTCTTCGAGCGTCATCGTCGGATGCTTCGTGTACAGCTTTGGGCGTCGCGGTTCCGGAATCAGCCAATGCTGCGTCAGCGGCACGCCGTCAACCGGCGGGTGCTGTTTGCCTTCGCCTGCGGCCCACTTTTCGAAATCGATCGTCCCAGGAAACGGAGTCAGCAGAACGAACTGAGCGAAAGTCAGGTCGGCCTTATCGGCGAGGCTCACGGTAGCCGCGAACGTATCGCTGCGATCGCTTGGCAATCCGAAAATAAACGAGCCGAGCACATGCACGCCGTGACGGCGGAACGTTTTCAATCGCGCGATCAGCGCATCGCCCGAAAGGTTGAACCCCTTATAGATGTCTTTCAAGCCCGCTTCCGTCACCGCTTCGACGCCGACCAGCGCGCCGCGAATGTGGGCGCGCTTCATCGCGTCGAGGAATTCCACGTCTTCCGCTGCTTCCATGGTGATCTGGGTGTAGAACACCAGATCGTCGGGAAGCTGCGCGAGACGGTCCATCAGGTCGAATCGTTCCTGGCGCAGTTCCTCGAGTTCGTGCGCGCGCGTCTTGTCGGTGCGCCTTCGGGCCTGCGCGAGATCGTCAAACGTCACCGGGTAAAAATTGTCGTCGGCCAGCGCGATGAAGCGGAAGCCGCGGCGCCGCAGTTCGACGATTTCCGAGACGACCGCGTCAACGCCACGCTGCCGCGGTTCCTGACCGTCGGTCCGCCACACCGAACAGAACGAACAATGCTTCGGACAACCGCGAACGGTTTGCACGGAAGCCCACATGTAGGAGTCGGGCGGGAGCAGATCCCAACGGGCCGGGATAAATTGGTCGCCGCCGATCTTGCCGCCTTCGTACAGCGGCTGCGGTTTGCCCGCGAGGCAGTCTTCGACCACGAGTTCCCAGATGCGGTCACCGTCGCCTTTTACTACGGCGTGCGCGGCGCCATGTTCCAGGACTTCCTCAGGAAACAACGTGGCGTGAATGCCGCCGTACACTACCCAGGCGCCGCGGGCGCGCGCTTCGCGACCGATCTCGTAGCCGCGCAGTGCGTTGCCGGTGTGAATTCCGATGCCGACGACGTCGCCTCGATTAATGTGTATGAAATCTACGCGCTCGAGCGTTTCATCGACCAGGTGCGGGTCGCCCCACTTCGTGCCGGTGGCTGCGGCTAACACATAGAGCCAACGCGGAGTGATGACGGCGACGCCGAAGCTGACGTTGCTGGGGTTGATGAGGTGAATGCGATTATTCACTGCGCCTCATCGTCATCGCCCCAGGGCGAAGGCTGAGGGCCGGGGACGATACCAGCGATGTCCGGATCTACTCCGCTGTCGGCGGCCGGCTTGGGTTGCCGGGATTTATCGGCGCGACGGGCTTCCTTCTCCTGTCGCTTTTCTTGACGCGCCCGCTCGCGAGCGCGCTTGTTTTGCGTGGGTCTCGATTTCTGCACAGGCCCTACAGTCTACCAGCGATTTTCCCCATCTAAGGGGTTTGTAAGGCGCTAAAGTTCGTCCGACGCGCCTCGCTTGACAGATAGTGACTATTGTTTATATAGTGACTAGCGTTACAGTAGTCAAGGAGGCTGGCTATGGATGCGGGATTGTTCGTCGGTCGCGTGGTGCTGGGGTTGTTGATGGCGGGCCACGGCGCGCAGAAACTGTTCGGGTGGTTCGGCGGGTATGGTCTGAACGGCACTGGTGGTTTTCTCGAGTCGCTGGGCTTCCGTCCTGGCCGCGCTTTCGCAGCCGCCGCGGCGATTAGTGAGCTCGGCGGTGGCTTGATGACCGCTCTCGGGCTCTTTGGTCCAGTCGGGCCGGCGCTGATCGTGTCGGTGATGATCGTGGCCGCTGTCACGGTGCATTGGGCACATGGCCTATTCGCGCAAAACAACGGCATCGAGCTGCCGCTCCTCTACGGTACCGTCGCCGCAGGCCTCGCGCTGACCGGCCCGGGAGCGATTTCGCTCGATTCCCTCTTCGGCTTCGCCGCGTTCAGTTCGCCGCTGTTCGCGTGGGCGGCGCTGATCGCGGCCGTTGCCGGCGGTTTCGGAAACCTGGCGCTCCGCCGTGTCCCCGAGGCAGTCACCGCGTGATGTGTCTCAGATAGAGAGGGGGCACGCCGGGCCAGAGCAGGGACGAGTACTTGTTATTTTTATAGCATCTATGCTATGAAGATCACATGGTCAACTTCGTCCCTGCGACACTTTTCGCTCTCGCCGCCCTCCTCGCCGGCCAGCCGTTCGGGTCCTTGACTGGGACGGTGGTCGATCCGCTCGGAGCGGTCCTTCCGAACGCGCGCATCGCGCTGGTCCAGCCCGCGCGACAGGCTCGCTACGAAATCAGCACGGATCGGAATGGGCAGTTCGAGTTTCAGGGACTGCCAGCTGGCGACTACCAGTTGGAAGCCTCCACGCCTGGCTTCCAGACATACCGCGACAGCCTTTCCATCGCCGGGTTGGCCGTGCAGCGACAGATCACCCTCAAGATAGGGCTGCTCCACGAAACGATTCGGATTGAGGAGTCCGACGCACCACCGGTGCCGCTGAAGCCGGCTCTGGCTTACACGGAACCGGCCTGCCCCGCCATTCAACCGGGCGGACCATCAGTCGGCGGCAACCTGCGGGCACCACGTAAGCTTCGCGACGCCAAGCCGGACTATCCGCCGACGTTGCGCGGCACTGGCCGCGACGCGACCGTCATCGTCGATGCTCGCATCGGAATGGACGGCGTTCTCAAGGATCTCCAGGCGAAAGAGCCGGTTGATGGCCCGTTCTACGATGCCCTCGTCCTGGCACTGCGTGAGTGGCGATTCTCCGCGACATTATTGAACTGCGTTCCGCAAGAGGTCGAGGTCAACATCACCGCCAATTTCCAGCACAGGTAGCCAAAACGCCTGTTGTCGATTCCTCGCTTCCCCAATCGACGTCAGAATGGGGAAGCAAGTAGCGAGTTGCGAGCCGCGAGCAGCTAGCCCCGAGCAACGAGTAGCGAGCCGCGAGCTACGATTACAGAGGAGCAACGACAATGCGTGTCATGGTCATCGTGAAGGCCACCAAAGAATCCGAAGCCGGCGTTCTGCCCAATACGCAAATGCTCACCGAGATGGGCAAATTCAACGAACAGCTCGTCAAGGCGGGAGTAATGCTTGCCGGTGAGGGCTTGCAAGCTTCTTCCAAGGGCAAGCGAATCAAGTTCTCGGGGGACAAACGCAGCGTGATCGACGGTCCATTCGCAGAAACCAAGGAACTGGTGGCCGGCTACTGGATGTGGCAGGTCAAGTCAATGGACGAAGCCGTAGAGTGGCTGAAGCGGGCGCCGTTCCGAAGCGAGGAGGTCGAGATTCGCCAGGTGTTCGAAGCCGGCGATTTCGGCGACAATCTGACGCCCGAGCTTCGCGCGCAGGAAGAACAGCTCCGCGCCAGGGTTGCGTCAAAACAATGAAATACGTCTGCCTGGTTTACGCCGAGGAACCAAAACTGGCATCTGTGTCTGACGGCGAGTGCATGGCGAACGGCAACATGTTGCGGCAGAACGGTCATTATGTGGCTGCCGAGGCGTTACAGCCGGTCAGCGCCGCTCGAACGGTTCGCGTCAGAGCCGGCCAGCTGTCCGTCACCGACGGGCCGTTTACCGAAACGAAAGAACAGCTGGCAGGCTTCTACTTGATCGACGCAAAGGATTGGGACGAGGCGATTGCGCTCGCCGCGAAAATTCCGCCCGCTCGAGTCGGCAGCATCGAGGTTCGTCCCGTTCGCGAATTGCAACCGGACTGAAAATGATGGTTTGATGGGTATCGGTGACCGCCACCGACACCCATCGCACAATCGACGCCATCTGGCGAATCGAGTCGGCCAAAGTGATCGCCGGCCTGACCCGGATGGTTCGCGACATCGGCGTGGCCGAAGACCTTGCCCACGACGCGCTCGTTGCCGCGCTGGAGCAGTGGCCCAACGAGGGAATTCCGCGTAACCCCGGCGCCTGGCTGATGGCCGCTGCGAAACATCGCGCGATCGACCACTTCCGCCGTAACGCGCTGCTCGATCGCAAGCATCAGGAACTCGGCCACGACCTTCTCGAAAAACAAGAAACCATTCCCGACTTCGACAGCGCGCTCGACGACGATGTCGGCGACGACCTGCTGCGGTTGGTGTTCACGGCGTGCCATCCAGTGCTGCCGACGGACGCCCGTGCCGCGCTGACGCTTCGCCTGCTCGGAGGATTGACGACCGAGGAGATTGCGCGGGCGTTCCTGTCCACCGAACCGACCATCGCCCAACGAATCGTCCGGGCGAAAAAGACGCTGGCCAAGGCGCAGGTGGCCTACGAAGTTCCGCGCGGTGTGGAATTGGCGGCGCGTCTGTCTTCGGTGCTCGAAGTGATCTACTTGATCTTCAACGAAGGTTACTCAGCGACGGCCGGCGACGACTGGGTGCGGCCGGCCTTATGCGAAGACGCGTTGCGTCTTGGTCGCATCCTGGCCGAGTTGATGCCTCGCGAGGCGGAAGTCCACGGACTGGTTGCGCTGATGGAGATTCAGGCGTCGCGGCTGCGCGCACGGGTTGGACCGTCAGGCGAACCGATTCTGCTGGCCGCTCAGAATCGCACGCTTTGGGACCGGCTGCTGATTCAACGCGGGCTGAATGCGCTGAATCGTGCGCGTGCTCTGGGCGGAGAGGCAGGCCCGTACGCATTGCAGGCGTCAATCGCCGCCGTCCATGCGCAAGCTCGAACCGCCGACGAAACCGACTGGTCCCGCATCGTCGATCTTTACACAGTGCTCGCGGAACGAATGCCTTCGCCGGTAATCGAGTTGAACCGCGCGGTTGCGGTGTCGATGGCCTCAGGCCCGGAACCGGCGCTTGCGATCGTGGATCGGTTGACGGCAGAGCCAACGCTGCAGCGCTATCACTTCCTCCCGACCGTTCGCGGCGATCTGCTCGCCAAACTTGGCCGATCAGACGAGGCGCGAGCTGAATTCGAACGCGCCGCCACACTCACGCAGAATGCGCGCGAACGGGATCTCCTCCTCGGGCGGGCGAAGGCCTGCTCGTAGAACCTCTACTTCTCCGGCTCTTCGAGCGGAGTTTCAGCGGGCCCCGAAATCACTGCGCCTTGCGCCGTAAATCGTGAACCGTGACACGGACAGTCCCAGGTGCGTTCCGCCGTGTTCCAAGCGACGACGCAACCCATATGCGTGCAGGTGGCGTCGAGCACGGTCAGCCGGCCTTTGTCGTCGCGCGACGCCGCCACTTTCTTTCCGTTTCGCTCGATGATCTTGCCTTCGCCGCGCTTGACGGCTCTCACTGAACGGCCCTCGGCGCCGGCGAAGCGATCGCGGAGCATGTAGTACGGGTAGTCGGTGTTCTCTTTCAGGTATTCCCAGAGCCCGCGGCCGAGCGCCTGGCGATTGATATCGAACAGGTCGGTCCACGGATTTTTCACACCGCCAATCGCGTCGGTCATCATCATCGCCGCGAGCGTGCCGAAGGTCATGCCATTACCGGCAAAACCGGTCGCGGCATATTGATGGTCGGTCATCTTGCCGATGTACGGCAGGCCGTCCGGCGTTTCAATCACCTGCCCCGACCAATGGTGGGTGAACGTCACATCCGGAATCTTTTCGCGCAGCGACCGCTCCAGCCGCTGGTAGCACGCCTTCGTGTCGGTTTCCTGACCGGTCTTGTGATCCTCTCCACCGTAAATTGCGAACGTCTCATCTCCCCGACGTTCAAGCCGCAAGTATCGATAAGGATCGCCAACGTCCCAGTAGAGCGCATCGGGCACCACGCCGTCGCGCACGCGGCCGGCAACGACATAGCTGGTGTAAAGCGCGAGTTTTGTCTGAAAGAATGTCGCGCTGGTCATGTTTGCGTTGCCAACCAGCGGATTGTGCGTGGCGATTACCAGGTCCTGGCACCGTACGACGTGATCGTTTGATCGAACACCGAGCGGAGCGTCGAAAAATTCATCCGCATTGCTGTTCTCGAAAATGTTGCCGCCCTGATGCACGATCGCCTTGGCGAGGCCCGCAAGATACCGGCGCGGATGAAAACGGAGCTGATTGTCGAAGCGAATGCCCGGGCCACCGACGAATGGCACGTCGGCGACAAATGTGGCGTCGAACCCGCGGTCGTGGGCCAGCGCCGCTTCTGCCCGAAATTGGTCAGCATCGCTTTTCCCGCCGTCAGGCGCATGCAGATACCCGTCAACCCATTCCAACGAGCAGTCGATATCGTGCTCGCGCACGATTGAATCGATCTGCGCCATCGCCGCGAGCCCGGCATCCCATACCGCTTGCGCGTGCAACCGGCCGAATCGTTCTTCGAGATCGGTCAACCGGTCGTCCGTTACCATCGTCACGTGCGCGGTAGTGTGGCCGGTGTCGATCTCTGCGCAGCGTGCGCGGTCCAGGACTACGACGGATCGTCCGGCCTTCGCGAGAAGATAGGCGGCCGTCAGGCCGGTAATTCCCGCTCCGACGACAAACGTCCGCCTCGAGATCGCGGTCGAGTTTGCCGAATCTTCGAAAATCGGCTGAGTCAGTCCAGATTGGCTGGGTGTCTGTCTGAGCGCTTGGGCGTGAAGGCATGCCGTAGTCGAAGCAAAGCGAACGCCAGTGCTTCTGGTCGCGCGCGATCAAGCCGAGCTGGAGCCCGCGCAGCACCGGATGGCCGGTGCCGCGCAAGCCCTACTAGCCGCACGCCGCGTGTCCGACCAGGTACCACACAACGATCACGCTAAACGGAACGCCCAGAAGCCACGCCACCATATATCGCATTCAGCACCCCCGGGCGTTCCTATCGCAAGAACGACGCCAGACTATTTCTTCTTGCCCGATCGCACTGAACGCTTCGCGTCCATCGCCGCTGCCCGCACCGCACGCGGCGATTTCACGTCCTGCTCTTCCTCTTCGCCCTGCGATGGGTCTGCGGCATTGGCCGCTTCCTGATTGACACCGCTCTCAGCGATAAAGGTTAACTTCTCGTCGGCGGCCTTTTCTTCGTCGAGCGTTTCCTGCAACAGATCCGCGGCTTCGTTGTGACCCATCCCGCGAGCCCATGCCACGAGCGTCCCGTACGCGGCCATTTCGTAGTGCTCGGCGCGCTGGCCCGACGCAATCAGTACGGCATCCATCGTCGCGTCGTCGAAGTCTTCGTCCATCGCGTTTTTGCCTTCTTCGATGATCCCCGCAATGCCATCGCAATGTTTCCCCTTGGCCTTCTCGTCGAGCAGTTCGAACACCTGTTCGAGGCGATCGACGTGACCCTGGGTTTCCTCGAGGTGGTTCTCAAAGGCGTCACGAAGTTCGGAAGAGGTCGCCGCCTTGGCCAGCTTCGGCAGCGCCTTGGTCAACTGTTTTTCGGCGTCGTAACAATCGCGAAGTTCGTCGAGAAATGCATCGTGCAGTGTTCCGGCTTCAGGCATGGCTGACTCCTTTTTCGGGTTGACTGTTTGTGGTCGTACTCCGAATTACCGAAGCACGCGACGTACCACTCCCACCCCCTCCTCAGCTTGCGTCCGATGCACAGTGAGACCACAATGCGGGATTGACCCGTTCACTGTGAGGAGGCGTCTATGGCGAAAGCGAAGAGTGCAGTTCCCGAAGGTCATCACACGATCACGCCGCAGTTGACACTGGACAACGCTGCCCAGGCCATCGACTGGTACAAGAAAGCCCTCGGCGCGGAAGAGGTCAGCCGCGCTGTTGGCCCTGACGGCAAGATCATGCACGCCGAGGTAAAGATCGGCGATTCGCGGATCATGATGAACGACGCAATGATGGGCGGCCGTGGACCGAAGGCGATTGGCGGATCACCAGCCTCGCTCTGGTTGTACGTCGAGGATTGCGATTCGTTGTTCAACCGGGCCATCACCGCCGGCGGGCAGATCTCGCAGGGCGGCATGGGCAAGATGCAGGACCAATTCTGGGGCGATCGCTCCGGTACCTTCACCGATCCGCACGGTTACACATGGACGATTGCGACGCACAAGGAAGACTTCACTCCTGAGGAAATGAAGAAGCGCTCGGAAGAGTTCATGAAACAGTTCGCGGCGCAGGGATCGCGCTAAGCCGACCTCATCGGACGGCCGGTCCGCGCGATCGGCCGTTCGCGACGTTTCTCGCGGCAGCGAGCGACTTCAATTACCGCTGCGTGGCGCAGCCTGACCCGCACTCCTTGGCGGCGTAGCAGAACCGGCGGTACTCTGGCCACCACGTCGCCTGCGTCACGCGCTCTTCAAGACCGTCGAGCAGCTCCGGAGAGGCATGCCCTTCCCGAACAGCGCAGCGCACGACCGCGCACGCGATGGCGCGGGAGCAGCTCCGGATTCGACGCAGTTCTGGATAGACGGAGCCGCTGTCGAGATCTTCGTCTGTCACCTGCTCGGCGAGCGTTCGCGCCGCCTCGAGGAACATGCGATCGGTCGCGCGGCGCACTTGGCCCACCCACAGTCCGAGCCCAACGCCCGGAAAGACGAACGCGTTGTTGCTCTGGCCGATACGGTGCGTGAGGCCGTCGAACG
>Ga0207659_10000244_pt1 | contig 33074 bp, 26 predicted proteins | sample KBSM43metaG_FD_184330 | JGI IMG/M metagenome (GOLD analysis project Ga0207659, IMG submission 184330) | Miscanthus rhizosphere microbial communities from Kellogg Biological Station, Michigan, USA - KBS M4-3 metaG (SPAdes) (version 2) | ecosystem: Host-associated > Plants > Roots > Rhizosphere >...
CGCAGGGTTTGCAGTGACAGCGGGCGCCAGCAACTGTGCTCGCCCAACCGGAAATACGCAATTCACCCTATGCCGCGCGCGGAGACTCTCGCCGTACTCTGATTAGGACTTCCGGCCGTCTTTGAACAGCAAGTTGCCGTGATCCGCCACATTCTCATCGCTGAAAGTGTAATGGCTCAGCTCCTGGGCTTTATTCTTGTCGCCACTCTTCTGACAGCGCGGCCACGTTCGATCGCTAACCGTCTGCTCGCCGCTGCCCTCCTCTGTGTGGTCTTCCGGCAGTTTGTTCTGGTGTTGACGATGTTTAGCGCGATCGCATCGTTCCCTATGTTGTTTCGGATGTCGTTTCCGTTCCAGTTGCTGGCGATTCCTGCGTTCTACCTGTACGCCGTCGCTCTCACGACACCGGATTTCAGGATCGAGCGCAAGCATGCCGTACATCTTTTGCCGTTTGCGGTGGGCGTGGTCTGGTATGGGGCTGTTTTAGTTTGGGGAGGCCCGTCGCCGTTCGAACTGGGGACTGCCCTCGACCGCGAACTCTATGCGCGAACAGTTGTGAAGCTGCTGGTGATGATTCCATACCTGATCCTGGTCCGAAGGCAGGTGCAGACGTTCGCGCGGGAGGTGAAGCAGCATGTTTCCGATACAAGTCCGTTCCGGCTGAACTGGCTGCGCACCCTTCTTGTCCTGGCTGGCGCCTCCGTGGCCGTGGATGTTCTCGATGTGGCCACAGGGCCGTCGATTCCATTGTGGTATCTCACTCCGGGCGTGTCGCTGATCTCCTTGATTGTGCTTTCCTACCTGTCCATGCGCGTGTCTCCAATATTTACTTCTGAAGTCCACCGGAAGCAGGAAGAGTCTGTTCCGGACGTCGTCCTGCCCCAGGCGGAAGCCGAGGAAGTCCCCATCGATGCCAGCCCCGGCCGGCTACCCGACGCTGAACTGGAGAAACAGAAAGAACGTTTAACCGGCATCGTCGTCGCTAAATCTCTCTATCTCAATCCCGACCTTCGTCTCTCGGATCTCGCGGACGCGATGGGCGTTCGACCGTATCGAGTCTCCCAGATTTTGAACCAGGGGCTACATACGTCCTTCTACGATCTCATCAATCAGTACCGCATCGAGAAAGCCCAGGAATTATTGACTTCACCGGCCGCAGACCGCCTGAATCTGCTCGGTGTCGCCATGGAGAGCGGATTTCGATCGAAATCCGTCTTCAACGAAGTGTTCAAAAAAACGACAGGGAAAACTCCATCGCAGTATCGCGACGGGAAGACGTCCGAATCGTCTGATTCGGTCAACCGAATTGCCCGGTCCGGGCGATAAGTCCCTGCAATTCCGGCATGTTTGGGCAAAGGAGTTCAAACATGTTTACGCGGATTTCGGATACACGCCCTCGCTGTCTGGAAACTCTGGTTCTTGATGACGACTCCCATTGGCGGCAACTTGTCGCCCTCAATCTGGAAACCCGCCTGGGCACAATGCCCTTTCTTGCGGCGGATGGAAAGGAAGCTCTGGAAATCATGTCCGAGCGCCCCATTGACGTCGTGATCTGCGACCTTCAGATGCCCGGAATGGACGGCCTTCAATTCCTGGAAAAGGCGCGAAAGGAATGTTCCAGGACGCAGGTGATCCTGGTTTCCGGCGACTTTAAGGCTTTTCCTACCCCGACCCGGGAACTGATCGATAAGGGCGCACTCGCGACAATTCCGAAAACGGAGATTTGTTCCACGCTGATCGATGTGCTCCAGGTCCTACAGGAGATGCCCGAACAGAGGGCGCAGATGCCGGACTGGTGCACACGAACATACAAGGAGTGGTTCAGCGTCAATTAGCGGCGCCCGGAAAGAAGAATTACCATTCCAAGTACGAGGTGTTGCCAATATCGGAGCTGAGAACAAACGTGCCGACACTGAAAAAGCTCGTCAAGGCATCGGTCCGGCGCGCGAAGGAAAGAAACGGAATCGTGAACTGAACCGACGGTCATTCTCGAGTCCATGCAGCAGCGACCCGCCATTATCGAGGCTACGAAAAACTTTGAAGCGTGGCTTGCGCGGCGCACTACGATCGTCCCCGGCGATCTGAAATTCAAGCACGATCAGATGAGCGCAGACGTGTTTCTCTTCATGCGCGCCACGTTCTACCGCTGGATCCAGCGATGGCAGGTGGACTGCCCGGCCGCGGCGCAGAGCCCCTCTGTGCTCGCGGTTGGTGACCTGCATATTCAGAACTTCGGCACGTGGCGTGATGCCGAAGGACGCCTTATCTGGGGCATCAACGATTTTGACGAGGCCTGGCCGCTGCCGTATCTCCAGGACCTCCTCCGTCTGGCGACCAGCGTGCACCTGCTCGCAGCACAGGGACATCTCGACATTCAAACTCGCGAGGCCTGCTCCCTGTTACTCGAGGGTTACCGGGAGCGGCTCGAGCGGGGCGGTTTGCCGTTCGTCCTCGGAGAACGCCACGAAACGTTAAGGCGCCTTGCTCTCGGTGATTTGAAGGAGCCGCGGACATTCTGGGAGAGACTGAACGGTCAGCCGCTGCTCCGAGGAAAAGAAATGAAGGACGTACCGGGTATTCTGCGCCGCGCATTGCCGGATCGGGATTTGACTCCTTCCTTTCATCAACGAAGGAGTGGCCTGGGATCACTGGGGCGTCAACGCTTCGTCGCGCTCGCGCAGTGGCGGGGTGGATTTGTTGCCCGTGAGGCAAAAGCACGGGTAGCCAGCGCGGTGAGCTGGGCGACCAACGCTTCACCCCGAAGCTACGCTGAAAAGCTCGCGAAAACAGCGGTGCACGTTCCAGACCCTTTTCTTCACTTCTCGAGCAAATGGATCCTTCGACGGCTTGCGCCGGACTGTTCCCGCATTGAGCTGCGCGGGCTGCCCAGCACAGCCGATGCAGAGCAGGTGCTCCGTGCGATGGGCGCCGAAACAGCCAATGTTCATGTCCCGACGGCGACGCGAGCGTTAAAGCGTGACGTTGCGAAACGGACCGCGCGCTGGTTGCATGCCCAGGCGGAAGTGATGGCCGCGGCAGTCCTCGAAGACTGGAAAAAGTGGCGCGAGAACAACTAGCCGCGGATCACACGGAGTTCGCCGGTACGCGCGCGAAGGACCATGCGAGTCATTCGTGTCATGCTCCGCTGAATGACCGCCGTGTCTTCTCAGGTTCGGTCCTGCCTCGCCGCGCCCCCCAAAAAAAGTGGAACCTTTTCTCCAGTTCCTGACAATTAACTCGGGGGATCATTCGGAAGAACGTGTGCCTTCTGGGCCTGGACGAACATTACCATGGAACCTTTTCGCGCTTTGATCACCATAGATGAGTGGTATCGATGATGCTGCCTTGCTTGAGCGGGCCCGTCGCGGGGATGAAGATGCTTTCTCCGAACTCTTCTTCCGTCACCAGCGCACAATTTTCCGCTACGCGGTTTACATGTGCGGAGCCGATGTCGCGGACGACGTTGTGCAGGATACGTTTATGAATGTTCTTCTGAAGTCGGGACGATATGACGCCTCAAAAGGCGCAGTCATCTCTTACCTGCTGGGAACAGCGCGACATCTCATGCTCCGGCGACTCTCCATCTCACGTTCGTCTCCTGTGGAGGAGTTTACTGAGAATTCGAATGTGGAGGGATCCATCGATCACGAAACTCCTCTGGATGATTTTGCGCGCCTGGAAACCGTTGAAGTTGTCCGGGCGGCGGTACAGTCATTGCCCCCGGCTCATCGCGAAGTTATCGTTCTATGCGAGCTTGAAGAGATGGACTACGTCGAGGCTGCAAACGTCTTACAATGCCCGCTGGGTACGGTCCGTTCCCGCTTGAACCGCGCCAGGGCATTGCTCAGCAGAAAGCTCGGCGGGGTGATTCAGGAATGACGACCAACGATTCAAACAACCACGATCCGAACCTGAGCGCCGCCTTGCGCGCACTGTCTGAAGACGACGCAAGATTCAGCGCGTCTCCGGATGTCGCCAAACGCCTCCTCACTGAAGTCCGGAGCATTTCTCGTGCCCGTCGCCGTCGCACGTGGCTCGGAGGGTCGTCAATAGCGGCCGTTCTGCTTCTTGGAATCGCGTTGTATGGATGGCGAACGGGAAACCGTCAGCCCTTGAACGAAGAGATGTCGCCATCGGCGCCTGAAGGAGGAATCGCAGAAGTCGCCACGGAATTTCTGCCCCTTCCTTATTCCCACGTGCCGATGAACATCGGATCGACTGTCCGGATCGAGGTGCCCGCAACGGCGCTCGTGTCATTTGGTCTCGCGCCAACGGATTTCCGAACAGCAGATGGCACAGTACAGGCGGACGTACTGATCGGCGAAGACGGACTCGCACGGGCGATTCGGTTTGTTCGGCAATTGAGGAATTAGGAAAGCACCATGACCAGGGCGCGTTATGTCTGTTTGGGCTTGCTGTTCGCATGGATACTTCAAGCGATTTCTGCTTCTGCTCAGATTCGTGTGACACCTTTGTCGCCGCAAACGCTCGACTTCATGAGTCTGGATGCGGCGACGTCGACGGTGGTCACCGGCCAGCCGTATTCCGCCGATGGTGTCACGAAGATCACTCAGACGCTCGCCGATGGCACGCGCATCCAGCGTGAGGTACGTTCAAAGTTTTATCGCGACTCCGCGGGTCGCGTTCGACGCGAACAGAATATTCTCGGTCTCGATTCGCTTCTGGGTCCGCTGAGCTCCGAGCCACAGACGGCGATTACCATTATCGATCCTGCTACAGGAACTGTGTCGACGCTCGATCCTGCCGGACAGCAAGGCCGCAGCTGGATAATTTTGAGAGACGGCTATCGCGTGTCGGTTCCCTCCTCTTCGCCATCCATAATCACGTTGCAACCCGCCCCAGCCGTCCCGACGCCGGCCCCGAAGACGGAATCACTGGGCACGCGTCAGATCGAGGGACTCTCAGCCACAGGCGAGAAGAGCTCTAGCATTATCCCTGCGGGCAGAATCGGAAACGATCGGCCCATTGAGATTCTGGATGAACGCTGGATATCGACCGACCTGAAGGTTGTACTACTTGCGCGTCATCGCGACCCGCAGACCGGTGAAGTGGAATTTCGGCTGACGAACATCAAACGCGCGGAACCGTCACCCGACCTTTTCAAGATCCCGTCGAATTCGTTCATTATGAAGAGCCCACCTCAGCCGCCGACGCCGGCTCCCGCTGCCTCTCCCGCTACGCCACAGAATCCACGTTCGCCCGGGCCAGTTCCCGCACCTCGGTAAAAGAATTTGGAACTTCTTGGCGCGTCTTCGGCCATATACCGAAGAAAGCGAGGAGTGTATGAGACGCCTGAACCTACCGGTGCTTGCAACGATTCTTCTGGCGACACTGTTGCCCACGCCGATACGTTCTCAGACTCAGGCAGCGCGAAGTCGAATTGAAGGCGTCGTCGTTCAAGCCGGCACCACGCCGCCGCAGCCGGTCGTCGGAGCGAGGATTACAGTCACGAAGGTAAATGCAGCGACGGGTGCGAATTTTGTCGTCGCGGGTCGAGCGGGTAGCGTGCTGATGACTGCCGGAAGCACCACACCTTTTCCCGGCACGTCGGCATGGACACTGCCGCCGATACCAGGGCTCCCGACTCCGCCACCTCCGGAAACAGCGCCTGCCATCCCGCCCGTCACGACGGATCAGTCTGGCCGGTTTGTGGTGCCGGACCTCGACGAAGGAGCGTACAAGCTTCTCATCACTCAAAACGGTTACGTGAAACAGGAATATGGCCAGCGCGTATTTCCAGGTCAAGGAACCTTAATTAGCCTCGCTGCAGGACAGGCTTTCAAAGACGTCACCATTCGACTCATCGAAACGGGAAATGCCGGCGGCCGAATCGTCGACAACACCGGGCTGCCGGCGGCCGCAGTCCCACTCCAGCTGTTGAAAGCAAGCTACAACCAGTTCGGACAGCGAATCTTCCAGCAGGCCGGAACCGCGCGCACCAATGATCGCGGAGAGTTCCGATTTTATTGGGTGACGCCCGGCCGTTACTACGTCGCAGGTGGAAACTCCGCCGCCAACTATACGTTCCAGGGTTATGCCAATACCAATTCGAACGAACCTGGCGACAGCTACACGCTCACGTACTATCCGGGGACAACGGACATCACGCGCGCGACCGTCGTCGATATCAAATCTGGAAGCGAAGCGGTTCTGGACTTCGCCGTGCCGAAGCAGCAGCTCTTTACGATAAAAGGCAAGGTCGTCAATCCAGGCTCCGCGGATGCGAAAGGAAACGTTCCGGCCGCTACGATTTCAGTCGCGTTCCAGACACTGACGGGATCCAACGGCGCCTTTTTTCCGCAGCAGCAAGACTACGATCCGGCTACCGGGAGGTTCGTGTTAAGGGACGTCCTTCCCGGATCTTACATATTGCAAGCCGCTGCGCCGCCCTTCTCGGCGAGACTCCCCGTCGACGTCACAAATGGCAACGTCGAGAACCTTGTTGTGGAGCTCCACACAGGGGTGAACATTACCGGTCGCTTTATCGCAGACGGCGAGAGCCTGCCACCGGCAAACACCCTGCAGGTACAAATGCGTCACGCATCAAATGGGTTGCAGAACTACATCATGGGAACATCGCCGTCATCACAAACTGCGGCGTCAGATGGTTCGTTCAGCATTCCGGGTGTTCTTCCGGGCGACTATCGGATCATCCCTACTCTATCGCAGGACTTCTATGTCAAAGAATTGCGCTACAACCGTTTAGATGCGCTCACGAATCCGATCTCCGTATGTTGCAACTCCGATTCCGCTACGATTGAAGTCGTCATCAGCCGGAATGTCGGTCAAATCGATGGCGTGATCGTCGACGAGCATGTGCAGCCCGTTGCTGGTGTTCAGGCGGTTCTCATTCCCGACGCGAGACAGCGCACAGAACTCTACAAGACGGCCACCACCGACCAGACGGGGCACTTTGTCATGCGTGGATTGACGCCAGGTGATTACAAGCTCTTTGCGTGGGAAGTGCTGGAGAATTACGGTTATTTCGATCCGGACGTGATGCGGCATGCCGAAGCACTGGGAAAGCCTGTCCACATCGGAGAGTCTTCCAAACTGGCCGTCGAGGCAAGGATTATTCCGGCAGGCAACTGAACCAATTTTGGGAAGCACCGGCTGAGTGCGACCGAGTTTCCATCAGTCCGGCTCGCCGCCTGTTCATCGTCGCAGTATCTTCCTGCCGGTTTCTTCCGCAACAATGCCGGAGCTGTCTACAAAGACTCAGACTGAAATGTAAAAAAGCATGGAAAAAAGTTGATGTCCGCGTGGATATACTTTCGAGGATCTGTAGGACAGCCTTAATGGACGTACCCGCCAAGATAGAGTTTTTGAAGACCGCTCTCGCTAGCCAGGAAACGACTGTGCGTTTGCATACAGCTCTGGTTGCGGTGCTGTTCGTCGTGGGAGTGACGGCTGCCCTTCTGAGTTTCGTGAGTCCCGGTCTGATTCTCGCGGAAAGCTTGAAAACGGGCCAGGCATTGGGTGGGATAGTAATCGCTACCAGTGGCTTCATTCCTATTTTCTTCAGTCGCCGTGACAGGGTCGTTGCTTTGCGTTCCTTGCTTCATAGCTATCAACACCAGCAAGTAGGAGGTCTGAGTCCGGACCCGAGGCTCGATCGATATTTCTATCAGTATTTCGCCGTCGTTTTGGGAGAGCAAAAATGAAAGACTCGACTTCGTTAGCGCCTGGCGACCAACTTCCCGGCCTGCTCGAGCGCGTCGAGCGCAGAGAGAAGTCTGCACGGATCCGCGGCGTATTGTATTCGCTGGTGCCGGTTGCGCTCACCGTCTCCCTGCTTGGCTACACGGCCTCGAGCACACGAAAAGCGCAAGAGCAGATCGACGCCTTGAAAAAGGAAGCATCGACCTACACCACTCAGATTGACTCGTTGAAGAAAAATACAGAGTCCTACAAGACCCAGTCACAATCGCTGCAAGGCGACACCGAAAACTACAAGAATCAGGTGACGGAGTTACAGACTCAACTGGCCGAAACGCAAAAGGCACTCGCAGAAGCGGTGAACCTGAGCCGAGCCGTCCGCACGATCGATTATGCGAACGCTAAAGAATTGGCCAGCCGCTTCCCCGGTAGCGAAAGCCTGTTGCTGGACCTTCTTGAACTCCGCCAGCGACGTATCAAATGGAAGGTGGGCGGGCAGTCTCCCCAGGAGGGGTTCGATTCTCCCAGTTTCGCTATGTATTTATTGAGGCAAAAGCGCGTCGCGGGAATCGAACTGCAACCCGGCGAATCGCTGACGGAGGCCAGTCGCAGCCTGTCTAATAAACTTCCGACAACCACCCAGCCCCGAACCGGCGATCTTGTGTTCTACCCTTCGGGCTACGCGATGTTCTACTTCGCGGATCCACGCGAAGGACCATTCGTCCTGGGAATGACACCCTTCGGAATTGCAGCATTGAAATCCGATTTTGCAAAGCCTGTCGGCTATCGACAGGTGCAGTGGCAATAACTGTCACTGCTGTTGCAAGTTCGGATCAGCTTCCACCACGAGACGACAACGACGGAAATCATGCGGCAACGCGCTCGGCTTCAGCCGTCAGGCGTTGATTCCGTTTGGCGAGGAAAGCGGCCAGCGCCAGCCACACCCCGACTGCCAGGATGTTAACGAACGTGAACGCCTGCACGGGCACACGGAGCCAGGTAATGAACACGAGAACAGCAACGCTGGACAGCAGGTCGCCTGTGCGCCAGAAGAACGTCTCCACTGCCTGCAGCGCCTTGTACTTTGCGTCGCGGTTCGTCGGCAGAAAGAGTGCCCGCCTTACTGTGTTCTGCAGCGAATAGTCCGTCGCGTTTTCCGTAATCTTCGCTATGCGGATCATCGAAAGCACCGGTGCCAGGGCAAACAGGCTGTAACTGCCGAGCGCGATCAGCGGCAGCACGAACAGAGCGCCCCCCACGCCAAGGTATTTGAAAATCCGGGAGACGAGAAAGAACTGAATCGCCATCGCCAACAGGTTCTGCCATAGGTCAACGTCAGCCATGGTGGCCAGGATGATATCCGCCTCGCTCTGTGTACCTGAGCGCGCCGCGCCGTCAGCCATTCCTGCGACGGTCTGATTGAGTATGAAGTTTCCGTTCGTGTTGACAACCTGCGCGGTCAGCGTCAGCAGGCCGATGCCCAGCAGGTACGAATTTCCCAGAACCAGCTTGAATCCTCCCTGCCCCCCAATCGACTTCTCGGCTGCTGTGTGTTCGGAGTGGGCAACGGGCTTACGCCGATCGCGCTGGTGAATCACATACGTCAGCAGTATGCAAGTCGCCAGCATGACCGCTGCGATGATCATCATTTGCATCGCGCCGACGCGAACGGCGAGGCGCGACGCGATCAGCGCGCCGGTGGCCGCGCCAACCGATCCGCCAAAGCCGACTATCGCGAACAACCGCTTGCCCTGCTCCGGCGTATAGAGGTCATTTGCAAACGACCAGAACTGCGCGATCACCATCAGGTTGAACACGCCGATCCACAAGTAAAACAGAACCCCGACCGCCGTGGGCAACGCACCGCTGGCAGCAATCGCGTAAAAGCCCAGCAGGGTGACGATGAAAAACGTCGTAACCGATGTGAGGAGCCGGATGCGATTGACCCTGCTTGCAAGCGAGGCATAGAGTGGAACGATGATCAGAAACAGCACCGCCAGCACCGCGCCAAGGTACGAGGTGATTTCAGCACCCTTCAGTAGCGGGGCGCCCGGCACCTGGATCTCCACCGGCAGCAAAAGCGCAGATCGCAGCGGACGGATGCAGTAGTAGGCCGCCAGTAAGAGAAAACCATTCAGCGCCAACAACAGGGCCGTGCCGCCCTCACCGGCACGGACGTCTGCCCCAAGGCTCAGTAGGCGATCGAGCAGTGATTTGCCCTCGCCGACGAGAGTGGGGGTGTCCGTCGTCACAGGATCCGCAGGCATCGTCTGATTTTCCAGGCGAGACGGTATCACCGTAAAGCGCGGCGGCGCAAACCCCAACCTCGCCGAGCATTGCTCCAACGTACTTAGTTTCGAGTCCTGAGGATCGGATATGTCTTCTCAGCTTTCAGTGCATCGTCCAGGAAATTCCAGTTGAGTAGGCCATCGTTCGAGCGAGGTTCGATCAAATAGAACGCCAGCCGCGACAACGGCTGATTCATGGGAACGCGATAGAAGCCGGGCATGATGGTTCGTTCGACCGGTTGATAGGCTCCCGTCACGGTGCGCGCCCGATGCCCTTCGAAGGTTTGCTCCGCAGCCTGAATCGTCTCAATCCGAAATTCTTCCAGGCGAATCGTGGCCTGCCGATCTATTTGCTCGAGCCTGATGCCGTGATCCCTCAGTCGCTCAAGGACAGCGGTTAGAGCGGGCGGAATGTAGTACGCCGAGGGAACGCGTTCAGACTCCGTGGATTCAAAAGTCGCATCGAGCCACATCGCTTCTGGCCTGCGAACATCCAAACGCCTGAGCATTGTTTGACTGCTCACAGGATTGATCTCTTCGGCCGTGTCTCCCATCAGAATCTCCGCTTTCGCTGCGGATCTCTTCAACACTGACCGAAGCGATATGCGCCGGCCTACCAGGGACCGTGTGTCTGCGTCCTGGGCCGCCTTGCGTATGCGCCCGGCGTTGGCGTGCGCAAAGTTCAGGATCTCTTCTACGAATCGGGCAGCGGTCTGGATGCGTTCCTGAAATGTGAGATAGGAGTACGTTTCGCTGAGAATTCCGAAACGGTTACGGAGACCCCAATAGTTATGAGTATATCGGGGCAGGTCCTCGACCGTTGTCCAAACCCGATCCGGTTGCTGGCCCTGAACGTCGCCATAGGAGTGCAGCGCCCAGCCGTCTTTTTGCTGGATAACCTTCGTGACAGCCGGCATCCATTCGTCGCGAGCAATCCTTGTGATGCTCGCGTCTACGGCGGGATTGTTCGGTATCTCCCACGTGAGATGGTAGGCGTGATGCGATCCGTTGGTCGTATGAAGATCGATCATGACGTGGGGATCGTAGTCGTTCAACAGTTTGGCCATCGATCGCGCTTCCGGCGTATCCAGCTTCATGTTGTCGCGATTCAGATTCAGGCCCTGCGCGTTGGCGCGAATCCCAGCGCCGGCGATTGGCCCGTTCTGAGGTCCACGGTTGGCAGGTGAGACACGTTCATTTCCATCAGCGTTATAGATTGGGGCAATGAGCAGGACCATGGAGTTCAGCCATTCCGCGTGTTTTCCTGAAGCAATCTCTCGTATCAACGCCAGGGAAGCTTCCTTACCTTCGACTTCGCCCGCGTGGATATTGGCCTGAATGTAAACGCGCAGCTTTCCGGACTCACGAACCGTGCGGGGCGTGGCATCGCCGATCCTGCCAACAACCGCGAGCGGCAACGCACGGCCTTCGACGGTATTACCGAACGTCGTGTTGTGAACCAGCGGCGATTGCTTCGCTGCGGCATCCAGAAACGCAACGACATCGTCGTACCGGCTCGTCTCCACGTAGTTGGTCCGCTCGGCCCTGGTCTGAATCTGAGAGTGAAGCGTCATGGTCCAAAGCGCGCACAGAATCGCCCCTGGAATGATCGACCTTCGCATGCGGCGTAGATTAGCAGAATGTAGCTGGGGAACCGCGCGCTGTCTACTTGCAAACAACCGCGGTCGTCCGCGCCGTAGTGCTATTCTGCCGACATGTCGGCGCGTTCTCTTGGCTGGTTCCTGTCTGTTGCCGTTCTCGTGGTTCCAACTCTCCTCACGCTCGATGCAGTGCAGTCACAGGGGTCCGGCTATCCGTGGGCACCCGACGCCCGTTGCAGCCTCAATCCTGCGAAACCGGCGGGACTTCATCCGGAAGCGATTGCCGCACTGCAGGGTCTGGCTCTGGCGCACCGCATCACTCAGGGAATTAATCACGCTGTCGAGCGCGGCAATGTGCATGACACGGACGGTCTCGTCGACGGAAAGGCCTATACGGCAGCAGCAGACATCAGCGTCCGCTGCTTGAGCGAGGCGCAAATCCGTATGTTGCTCGACAGGCTTGCAGATGCCGGATTTGCTGCATGGTATCGAAAGGATGGTCAGGATGGTTGGAAGGGCCCTCCACACATCCACGCCGTCTTCGCAGGTTGCAGACTGAAGCCGGTACTCCATCTGCAGGTGGAAGACTGGCTTCGCGGCGGCACCGGTTTGTCGCGAAATGACCCGTACAAGTTCTGGCAGCCTTCCAGCTTGGCTCGGGAGAAGTTGTTCGATCGTTATCGTCCGTACTCTCCCACAGGGAAGCCATAGTTCAGATCCGTGGGTCCTGACATGCTTCAAACCGTCGTCCCGAATTCCTCCCGGTCTGAGTTTTGAGCCAACGATCGTTTGGGATAGTCTTGGCCGCAACACATTAAGCAAGTAGGAGCACCTATATGGCGACAGCTCTAGTGCGCGCGGTCAGGCCTGGCATACTCGGCGTGGCAATGGCAGCACTTGTCGGGGTAGTGGGCGGACAAGTGAAACCCGGCGCGAAGGCAATGACGCTGACGCCGATGGACTATATTGAAATCCGTCAGCTCGTAAACCGGTATGCATTCGCTCTCGACACGGGCACCAACAATGGCTACGAGTACGCCGATTTGTTCGCCACGGATGGTGAATCCATAAGGCCGTACGCGAAAGGACGCGAGCAACTTGCAGCGCTCGCACGCGGCCCACGGCTCGGTCCGAACAACACCGAGCGCTACATCATGAATCACGTCATCGAGCCGACATCCGAGGGCGCGATCGGCAAAGCGTATCTTGTCGAGCTTAATTGGGGCATCGCGCCTGCGCCGGCCGCCGGCGCAGGTCGCGGAGCGGCCACAGGACCGTCGAATGGTTGGGACCTCGTGGGCCGCAAGGCCGGCGAGCTTGGCCTGACCGGCGGACATTATGAGGATGTCTACGTCAAGACGCCGGTAGGCTGGCGATTCAAGAAGCGTGACTTCATCCCATCGACGAGCGGCGCCGATCCAGCCCCTCTGGTGCCGCCGAGCGTTCCAGCGGCTGTCGCGCTGATCGACGCCAACGCACCGCTGAAGCCAGCCGCAAACTTTGTCGCACCCACGCAGCAAACGTCACTTGCTGCGACGGACTATCTTGAAATCGCGCAACTGGTAGCCAGCTATGGCCACGCGCTCGACTCCGGTTACGGCAAGGGCGAGAACGGCGAAGCATACGCGAGCCTGTACACTCCTGAGGCCTCGTTCGCAGGCGCCACGGGCCACGACCAGCTCGTTCGGCTAGGGCAGATTCAGCCCCGAGGCCCGGATTTTGTGCGTCACTACCTCACCAATCACGTGATCGAACCCATGCCCGGTGGTGCGAAAGGCAAGGAATATCTCGCTGTCATCGACGTTGGCGAGAATGGCAAGACGAGCTCGCTCTTTCTCGGCGGTCACTACGAAGACACCTACGTGAAGACCTCGCAAGGCTGGAGGATCAAGACGCGGCAGCTCTTTCGACCGCAGTCGGGACCACAACCGCAAACGCAGGCTGTGGTGCCGCCGTCGGCAGCGTCAACCCCGCCAGTTTCCGGAACACCCGCAGTCACTGCCCCAGTGAACCCGCTTACGGCGAGCGATACCCTCGACATCCAACAGCTCATCGCGCGGTCCGCGTACGCACTGGACACCGCCGCCGACAGCGGCGCCGCCTATGCGCAGCTCTTTGCGACGGACGGAGCGTTCGCTGCGAAAACAGCACGCCCGCTCGAAATCAAGGGACGCCCTCAGCTCGCTGCATTTGCCTCAGGTGATCTTATGCATCGTGGCCCTGCATTTGTTCGCGAGTACTTGACGAACACCATCATCCAGCCGTCACGCGGCGGGGCGACGGGTCGCGTCTATGTCGTCTGGATCGAGGTGGGCGAAAGCAGCAATCCGGGTGCGATCCGAGGCGGCGGTCATTACGACGATGAGTATGTCAAGACGCGGGAGGGTTGGCGAATCGGCAAGCGCACTTTCGTCCCTTCAAGACTTGGACCGCGCGACACCTACGACGTCGATCGCAACCCGCGATAGCCACGACCGGCGAGCTTCCTACTCCTGTGACGCTTCAAAGACTGTCATAGTCGTCCGCTGCATTGTGACGGCGCCCCGGTACGATCCCCTCGCCTCGAAAACCCGTTCCGCGAGAGCGGGACTTTGACATAGAGGGGGTCTATAATGCGCCCACAAATCTTATGGCATTCCTAGCCTTCTTGCTCGCCGTCGGATCCCTGATCTTGGCGTTCAGGAATCAAACTGCAGCTCGCGAGCTCAGAAGGCAGCAACTACAGTTGCAACGAGAGAACGCAAAGCTCAACGACAAGTTGGCCAGGATACTTGCGGGGCAGGAGCCCGTCCCGTTGATGCCGGCTGCGCCCACACCGGCACCAACACCAGCGCAGCCGCTCGCAACACCTGCACGCCCCCCCGTGCCCAGGCCTGCTGAACCGGAGCCGCCCGCAGCACGGATAGAGCAACCGATGCCGGCGCCTTTGCTCCAGGTCGATAAGCCGGCGGCGCCGCCAGCGCCGCCAGCGCGCTTTCCTGCCCCGCCTCAACCCAGATCTGCTTTCGATTGGGAAAGCCTGGTGGGCGTGAAACTCTTCTCATGGATCGCCGGCATTGCGCTTGTCTTCGCGGCAATCTTCTTCCTGAGATACTCGGTCGAACACGGCTGGCTCAGTCCGCCGATACGAATGGCCATTGGTCTCGTAACTGGAATCTCTCTGCTCGTGCTCTGCGAATTTAAGGCGGCGCGCCGCTACTCTGTTACTGCTAATGCGCTCGACGGCGCGGGAATCGCGATTCTCTATGCAACGTTCTTTGCCGCGAACTCCGCGTGGGGATTGCTCGGCGTTCTTCCAGCCTTCGGAATGATGGCACTCGTCACAGTTGTCGCGGTGCTGCTTTCTCTTCTTCACAACTCCGTCTTTGTTGCCCTGCTCGGGCTCGTTGGCGGATTCGCAACGCCTGCACTATTGGCCACCGGCGAAGACCGTCCGATCGGTTTGTTCACCTACCTCCTGATGCTGAACGCCGGTCTGGCTTGGGTCGCGTATCAGAAAAGATGGCCTCACCTGACAGTCCTCAGCACTGTTTTCACGACGCTGTATCAGTGGGGCTGGGCAATTCAGTTCCTAAAACCCGGCGTTATGCCGCTGGCCCTGACAATTTTTAGCATTTTCCCATTACTCGCACAGATCACCTTGACGCTCGGCGAGAAGGAACGAGATCCGGATCGGCACAGCTCACTCTTTCGACATACGTCGGCAATCAGCATGGCGTTGCCTTTGTTGTTCTACGCCTACATCGCTGCGCACCCGAGCTATGGCAGCCGCTACTGGCTTCTGTTTGGATTCCTGTTCCTGCTGGATGCCGGACTGGCGTGGATTGCAATGAAACGCGGTCCCGAAGCCCTTCATCTCGCGGGAGGCGCGGGCACCATAGTGAGCCTCCTGGCCTGGCTGCAGTCGTCCTATTCGAGTGCCGCCTGGCCCGCTACTCTGGCTGTGGTCTCTGTGTTTGTACTTTTCTACCTGGCCATCGCCTATTGGTCTCGTTTCAATGAAGTCGGTACATACGGAGCCCTTGTCGCGCCCTTGATGATGATCGCGTTTCCGATCCTGGCGGGTATCGAGCCCGCGGCTTCCAATCCCAGCGCCCTTTTCGCTGTGCTCTTTGTCCTGACTGGAGGAGTTGCGGCCTATTCCCTCTCGAGGCGTCATCCGGCAGTTCATGTTGTTGCCGGCTTGTTTGTGATGGCGACCGAGGTCGTGTGGTCGATTCGGCACCTTCAGACCGGCAACCTGTTTTCGGCTCTCCTGATCTATGCGATTTTTGCTTCGCTCTATCTTTGCGTCTCCATTCTCCAAAGCGCGTGGAAATCTGAGGGTGAAGGACCTGCTGCCGGGATAACAACTCATCTCAGCAGCACTCTCGCGTGGAGCGGCCATGGACTTCTTCTGTTCGTTGTTCTGGATGGTGCACTTACCTTACCCGCATGGCCATTCCTGATCACCCTGGGCTTTCTCAATCTGACCATGGCTTTTGCGGCCCTCTACACACAGCGAGTCGAACTCCACCTCGGAGCGCTGGTGGCGTCGCAACTCTTATTGGTGATCTGGCAGAGCGGTTTTCAACCTGCCCCATGGCCGGCCGTCGGAGCTGTTTCCGCTGTGCTCGTTGCCGCTATCGGCGTCATCGTTTTCCTCATCGGAAGCCGTCGCGGAATGACGACACCGGAAATGACCGGATCTATCCTGGCGTTGTCGTGCGCGATACCCAGCTTTATCGGAATGATTGTGCTCGCTGTGTCCGCGTCGGTAGCAGAAAGCCCCAGTGTGTTGCTGCTGACAGCCTCTTTGGCAACCCTCATCGGCTTTATCCTCCTGGTCGACAAAGTCACCGGGTGGCACGTTCTGGCTCCCGCGTCGGTTGTGGCATCCGCGCTGGTGGTTCTGGTCTGGTCCACCCGCCACTTTGTCCCGGAAAACTGGAGTCAAGAGCTTTTGTTCGCAACAGCGATCCATTTGATCTATCTCGTATTTCCGCTGCTTCTCAAGTCGGACCTGAAAAAGTCCATTGAACCCCATCTTGCCGCGGTTCTGTCCAGCGCCGTGTTCTTCCTGTTCGCACGCCATAGCCTCTCGGCCGGAGGTTTCGAAAACATCATTGGCCTTCTTCCCGTCGCGCAAGCCGGATTGATGGGAATTCTCCTCTGGAAACTGCTGAAGCTCGAGCCGCCGGAAGAGCGGGCGCTGGGACGGCTGGCCATGGTAGCGGGAGCAGTTCTGGCGTTCGTCACCGTGGCCATTCCTCTGCAACTCGAAAAGGAGTGGATTACGATCGGTTGGGCTTTATTAGCCGCGGCCCTCGCATGGCTCGGGCTGAGAATTCCCCACAGGGGGCTGGTAGTCTGGACCGCTGGTCTGCTCGTTGCCGTCTTTGTGAGGCTGGTGTTAAACCCGGCTGTGCTCACGTATCATCCAAGAAGCTCCATTCCGGTTTTCAACTGGTACCTTTACACATACCTGGTCGCGGCCGCCGCCTTCTTCATGGCTGCACGATTACTTCGAGGACGAGACGAGTTGATGCAAGGGGTGCCGGGCATCAGCGCGCTAGCCACTGCGGGCGGAGCTGTTCTGTTGTTTCTATTGCTCAACATCGAAATCGCGGATTACTACTCTGTCGGTCCGAGCCTGACCTTCAACTTCGGTGCGGGCCTCGCGCAGGATCTGACGTATACGATTGGGTGGGGTCTATTTGCATTCGCGTTGTTAATCGCGGGTATCGCCTGGGCGAACAAGGCCGGCCGGATCGCGTCCATTCTTCTGTTGAGCGGGACGGTACTGAAGTGTTTCCTTTATGACCTCTTGCGTCTCGGGGGACTTTATCGTGTGGGTTCGTTCGTGGGTCTCGCGGTATGCCTGACGCTGGTCGCGGTATTGCTACAGAAATTTGTGCTGCAGACGACGAAGCCACCGGTCGAGCAGTAATTGCCGCGCAAAAAGTTACTGCACCTTGAGCTTGATCGAAGTTTCAAAATGCTTGTGGTTCTTGTACTCGACTGCGATGTGCCAGGTATCGCCGCCGGCGAAAGTCATGAAGTAGTCACCCGCAACGGGAACCAGAAAGTCGCGATCTCCGATCGTGACGTAGCTCCATACGAGGACCTGTCGGGATTGGACCATCTCGAACCCCGAGGGAAATCCAGTCTGCACAATCTCCATTTGAAGTACCCGTCCTCCAGGGTCATCAACGAGAATTCGACCCGACACGGGGCCGCTGTACATAAACTGCCCCAGCTGACCGCCACCGAAGCAACTATCGGACGGAGCAGAAAACGCATAAGCGGAAAGTGACCTGCCGCGAACTGACTCCTGTCCCTTGAATTCGATGATGTTTTCGCACTCCGGATCAAGCAGGGGCTTGATCACAGCGCCGAACCCGACTCCCCAATTTATGCCGGGAAGCCAGACGGATTTTTTGTTCCAGGCCTTGCCGTCTATTCGAACCCGCTGGCGAGTTGCTTCACTCCCGTGAAATGCGATTTCCGATTCGACGGTATCCTGAAGCTGAAAATTAGAAGATCCAATGACCTTCTGGAAACGCTCGGCCTTTTCATCCGCGATAAAGTTCGGCATGTTCGCAGCATCTTCGAGGTTAACTTTGCGCACCTGCGCCAGGACAGCCGAGTCGGCGGCGGAGGGCTTTTGTCCTCGCTTTTCGACGTCCTGGGGCGGAATCGTCAAAAGGTTCTCTCCTTTCTTCCACTTCAGCGTGGCGCGGACTCTCAGGAGTTCGTCCGGAGATGTGGGCCTCAGAAAACGCAGCTTCTTTAGTTCAAGCACGAAGTAGTGGTCAGTCCTGGTGTCCAGAAATGTATCGATGGACTTACAGGTGATCTCGACCTGATCCGCCAGATTGTATTGAGACGAAATCGGCCCCGCCGAAAGGTTGCCGTTCTTCGGCAGCCGCGCTTCGACAACTTTGCCGTCGTACAGGCGAACCGAAATTGATCCGTTCGCGACTTGAACAAGACTGCCGGAGTAAACGAGATCTGCTGCACGCCCGGCAATCGGGGAGAATACGGCCAGCAGGAAGAGCACAAGATTTCGCGTTTTCATTCCAGCGGTTTGATTGAAGGACATCACGCGCACCAATCTAACTCAGAACCTGCGGAAGGCGCTAAGTACCAACTGCGAATCTAACGTCTGTTTATTGCACAAACAGACGGTCTGGGTGAACGGCGAGATTCTCGATGAAGAACTCCATCATACGGTTGTTGTTCACACTGCCGTGGCCCGCGTCCGGTCCGACCTGGACTTCAAAACTCTTTCCGGCGCGTTGCAGGGCGCGAATGAGCTGCATGGAGTTGTTCGGGTGCACGTTGTTGTCGGCGGTGCCGTAGTAGATGAGCAGGCGCCCCTTGAGCTTTGCGGCATAATTCATGGCGCTTCCCGCTTCATAACCTTCCTTATTCTCCTGCGGGATCCACATGTAGCGTTCGGTGTAGATGGTGTCGTAGTGATACCAGGCGGTGACCGGGGATGAGGCAGAGGCTGCCGCCCATATGTCCGGATACCGCAGGAGAGACATCACTGCGCTATAGCCGCCATAGGACGTGCCGTAGATGCCCACGCGCCCTTTGTCGAAGTAAGGCCTGTCCCACAACGCCTGGATCCCCAGCGCCATATCGTCGATTTCCGTCATGCCGAGCTTCATGTAAGTCGAGTCCAGAAGGCGCCGGCCTCTGCCGGGAACGGACCGGGAGCCGATCTGGATAATCAGAAACCCGTATTCCGCCGTCGCGTTGGACATGGCGAAGTTCTCGTTTGTCACGGCAGAGCCCGGCCCTCCATACACGGAAGCAAGGGCAGGGTACTTTTTCGACGGATCGAAGTTCGACGGAAAACTGATCGTGCCATAGAGCGTCGTCTTGTTGTCGGCCGCAAGGTAGGTGAACATTTCGACCTTCTTGAGGCCGAGTTGCTCGAAACGTGTCATGTCGCTCTTTGCGATCTCGGCGAGCACTTTACCGTTCGACGCGTCGACGAGTCGCGACGCCGGTGGCTGGTCGTGCGTTTGGTAGGCATCGACAAAATGCGTAATGTCCGGCGAAAGGTTGACGCTGTGATTGAACTTCGTGTCCGTGAGCCGCACATCGTTTTCGCCATCGAGGCTGACGCGGTGCAACTGCAGCTTCATGTAATTGTCGCCATCGCGTGCCATATAGAACATGACGTTGTGTACTTCGTCCACCTTGACGATGGCGCCGGATTCGAAGCTGTCGTTTCTGGTGATGGGGTGGAGCAGCTTCCCTGTCAGGTCGTAAAGATAGTAGTTGGAAAACCCGTTCCGATCCGACTCCCAAATGAAGCGCTTGCGATCGGCGAGGTAGCGCATTTGTGGACGATTGTCGACCCACCCCGTCGGCCATTCCTCATGCACGATGACGCGGCACTTCGTTGTCGAGGGATTGCAGGCGATAAGGTCCAGAACCTGCTGTCGGCGATTCGTGCGGTTCATCATCAGTTCGGAGCCGTCGGGCGACCATTGCATCGCGTAGACGTAATGACCGACGACGTCGTTCTGACTGAAAGGCTTCCCCTCACGAATGTCGAGCTTCGAGGTTTTACCGGCCGCCAGATCGTAGACGTAGACCTCAACGATGGGGTTGTCCGAGCCGGGTTTCGGATACGCCTCCGCATCGATGGAAGTCTGGACGCTCGTCTGCTCCATCTGCAGGTAGTAATCCTTCACTGGGCTTTCGTCGAAAAAGTAAAAGCCCACCCTCGTGCTGTCGGGTGACCACCACATCGCGGTGGTCTGGTCCAGTTCTTCGCCGTAGACCCAACTGCCCGTACCGTACTTCGTCCGATCGGCAAAGCGGCCGTCGGTGGTGATTTGCTTTTCATTCGTGCCATCCGCATTGGCGATCCACAAATTCCGGGCGCGATAAAACGCCTTCAGTTTGCCGTCCGGCGACATGGCACAATCCAGCTGCCGGCCTCTGGCTGCGCTTGTATGAGGACAGCCCTGCACTGGCTCGGCAGGCATTTCGGTTTGGGCGGTTGTTTGCGCGCCACGCCCTGCGTTGCCCCCTGGGATCCCATTGCCGGCTGCAGCGCCGGCTGCCCCTCTGCCCCCACCCCTTTCGGGTTGTGTCGATACGCGCTCTGTGGAGGTCAGCGTCGCAATCTCAAACCGATAGTTTTTTCCCGCGTGGGTATACGTGAAGGCTTGCCCATCGGACGCCCACGAAGGGGTAATGCTTCCTGATACGAAAGCCGCTCCGCCCTGCAGCGTCGCCTGCATCTTCTGGCTCTGCTCGTAGCCGGGCATCGAACGCAAACGATCTTGGGCTCCGATCGACACAAGACAGAAGAAACCCATGCACAGCGCCAGGGGCGCGATCCGTCGGCGGATTATCGAAGAGACATCACGGAAGGCCAGAGCCATCGTCAGCGCAGTATATGTTGCTGCCTCTTTAATTGCGACTTGAGAGAACAATGGGGAACCGCGGACCTCTCCTTCTCAGCGGAGGTGGTGTCGTCAAAGCAATGAGAAGAATTTCGAAAATGGAGAGTCCCGCATTGGACGTTCGAGGTTGGAAATCTCAAAATGGACTCGGTGCTGTGTGCGTTCGGATACATAGGTAACACTTTTTACCGGAGACATGGGTAACACATTTTAGCTAACGCTCTCGGGATGACGAAGAGAGGCGTTGATCGGAATCCTGCGGCGAAATTGGCGTGAATTTCATGGTTTCTTCGTCGAAGAAGCCCAAATCCAGGTCCATAAAATTGATCCTCCAGATGCCATCTTGTTCTTCTTCGAAGCCGATGGTTTGATCGGCCAAGGCTTGGCTGATAAAGAAATTCTTGTTCCCGCGGAAGTGGACGCACCCACTGGTACGTACGACTCGAACCAGGTCGTGATGCGAATAGACCGGTTCGGGCAGACTCTCAGGATAGCGTTTTAGGGATGGCTTATAGAGGTCGGCGGGACATTTCATTTTCAACGCTTCATGCGGTCGACGCTGGTTGAAGTCCTCTCGAAACCCTGGAGGCAGAGGTCCAATCTACGATTTCCAACCTCGAATTTCCATTGCAAGGACTCTCCATTTTCAAGTTAACCTCCCTCTTTTTTGACCATACGCCGTCCGCTCCTCAGCTGAGGGGGCAGCGAGCTATCGTGCTCCGATAACGAACTCGGTCAGGTAGCGGCGAAGTTCATCGCGATGTTCCTTGCGGTACTTCGGATAGTCCTGGGCGATTCCTGCATCGGGTCTCGCGATAAGAACGTAGGCCTCAAGCAGCCCGGCGTCGTGGACCTTCATCAGGTTCGCGATCGAAACATTTAGCTGCTCCTTCTTCAGTTTCCCGTCCTTCAGGCTTCCCGAAATCCCTTCCGCTACAGCGCGAAGAGCACCCGCTTCTTCGGCCAGGCTGTGCCTGTAGTTCTTTTCTTCCGGAAAGGTCTCGAGAAATACCTTGGACATCCATGCGGCGCGCACAAGGCTGTAACCCGTCCACGCGTCGGTACCATCCTCGGCCTTGCCGCCGGAGGCGGGGTTTACCACGATTTCAACCTTACCGTCGCTGGTTCGCCGAACAGAATTCTGGGGCGATTCGATGCGAGGATGGGCCAGTGGCGTCCTGGTCCTCTGGCCCCACTGCGTTAGTCCGGCAATCGCGTTGCGGTTGTAAGGCTCGGCGATAATCGCCTCGACGAACTTTGCCTGAGCCTCATCAACCTTGCTATCTCCCATGAGCGCGTCGCCCCAATAGCGGTAGGCGGTCTCACGGTCGGGATTGATGCTGATTGCGCGGGCAAACCACTGTCCGGCAGTGTCCATCTGCTTTTGCTTGAAGTAGACATCTCCGGAGAAAAGGGCCGCTTCATAATTATTCGGGTCCAGATCGAGCACGCGTTGGTAAGCCGCTAGAGCTCCTTTGAAGTCGCCTTTCGCGAACGCGCTTTCGCCCTCGCGCATTGCATCGTCTACCTCTTTGCGATCGGAAAACTTTGGCCCGGCTTCTGGAGAGGATTCCAAAACAACGCGAAGAAGATTGCTGTTGTCACCCATGTCCCTCGCTCGGACTGCGAGCGTTCGAGCCCTCTCGCGAATCCGCTGCCTGTCTGCTTCGTCCGTGGCCCCAGCGGCGGTGACGAAGGTTGCGAAAGCTAGCCGCTCCAGGACAAGGACATCCGTTGGGTTATCCGTGTTCAGCTTTTCCAACAGTGGTACAGCATCGACCATGTTGTTCTTTTCAAAGAGATCGAACGCTCTTCGTCGGAGTTCGTCGTTCGCATTCGCTGTCTGGGCCTTGAGACTTTGCGCCGAAACCACCAGGAGGCAACACACCAGCGCGGCAATACCGAAAGGTGATTTGTGAGCATTCATGGGTTTGTCCTGAACGTTGAGATTAGCGCGAGTATAGAACAAGGTCGCCGCAATTGTCCCTTGGTCTCGATCCCGAGGTTCTTTTGACGGGAATTGTCACCAGAGTTCAAGGCATCATTACGGGGATGAAGCCACGCATAACACTGCTGACTCTTGGCGTCGATGACCTGGAACGAGCGGTTGCCTTTTATCGCGATGGACTGAGATTTCCGACCAAAGGAATCGTCGGCAAAGAATTCGAACACGGAGCGGTCGCGTTCTTTGACCTTCAACCCGGATTAAAGCTGGCGCTCTGGAATCGCGAGGACCTCGCCTGGGATGCGGGAATTCCGAAGACCGCGATCAGCCGGACGGAATTCAGCATCGCCCACAATGTGAATTCAGAGGAAGAGGTCGATACCGTGATGAATCAGGCGGCGCGCGCTGGAGCCACTATCGTCAAGCCCGCGAGTCACACCTTCTATGGCGGATACGCCGGCTATTTTCAGGATCCCGACGGACATCTCTGGGAGATCGCATGGAATCCGCAGATTACCGTGGAATGACACGCGAATTCGATCAATGTCCCTTGTATTCCGTCCGTTTTTGCATGGCAGTCGACCTTCAGCGCTTAGCTTCCTCGCTCATTGCGTTCACCTCACACGCGGAAAAGGCAGTGATGCGATAGTTCGCCGGTGCCGGGAATCAGTCATGCCCCGAGCTGAGTCGCCAGATCTTCCATGTTCTTCGCCGCAAGATCAACCGGCACACGCGGCGCCGATTCTCCGGTACCAGGACCATTCTCTCCCGGCCTTGCGATGTGTGCAGTGCGCAACCCATTCGAAGCCGCCGACTGCAGATCGTCGCTGTGCGCGGCGCACATCATCACTTCGTCGGGGCGCAGGTTCAGCGCCGCTGCGGTCATGAGATAGACGGCCGACTTCGGCTTGAAGTCGCGTGCGATTTCGGAACCTAGGACCGCGTCCCAGGTGAATTTGTTGCGGCGCGCAATGTCGACCATCAGCGCGATGTTGCCATTCGAACATGGCGCCAGGATGAATTTCTTCTGTAACCGCACGAAACCGGGGACTACGTCGGGCCAGGTGTCGAGGCGGTGCCAGGCGAGGTTAAGATCGTCCGCAACTTTGGCATCGAGTTTTTCCAGGCCGAATTTCGGCCTGATCTGATCGAGCATCCGCCGGTGCAGGATGTCCAGCTTGACGTATGGCTCTCGCCCGGAGCGCACTTCCTCCATGCTCGGCTGATAGAGTGCGCGCCAGGCATCGGCAAAAGCGAGCCAGTCGATCCGGTAGCCAAGCGGCTTCAAGATCCGTTCGGCATCGCGCGCTACACCACTGCGCCAGTCGGTGCAGGTGCCGAATACGTCATAGACCAGAGCCTTCACGCCTTCAACTGTGACGCCGGGTTTGGCTTGCGCGAACACCTCGGCTGGATCGAGAGTGCTTCCGGGAAGAGTACCGGCCGCCGCTAATGCCGTTACACCCCGAAGCACACTACGACGACTCATACGCGTCATCTTCTTCTCCCTTGTTGTGGTCTTGTAGTATGGCCAATGACGGTGCGTCAAGAAATAGACGGCGAAGATCTCGCAAGCCTGCTGCGCCGACTCGGCCGCCGAAGAGATTGCGCGTGCCGACATTCGCAGATCAGAGGGGTGCACGGTCAGGCAGTCCTGTGATAAAGAGACGATTGCGCCAAACCTCCAAAACAAAATGAACACCATCCAACTCCATGAAGCAGTCCGCGAAAACCCGCGATGGGTGGAATTTGCGGCCAAATTGAAAGAGGCGATAGAGGATGAATACCGGCTGGATGGCGTCACCGTTGTCCTCAGAGAAATGACTGCCGAAGAAGCCCAGGGCGGTGAGTCCGAGTTGCTGTCCTTCAATGGGCAGAGCCAGAGTTTTGAATTCGCACTGCCACGCGGCGGGAAGTTTCCTGCTGCCTGGAAGGTCTCGGATCGAATCGATTCTTTCCTTAATCCGGATACTGGTGGCGATGGGTGAAAGGTGAGCAGGGGGAGATCTGGGTGTCTGAGATCTGGGGACAGACTCCGAATTCGAACTCTAGAATCCCTACAGTCTGCGAAAACTTTTCAGTTCGAATTCGGAGTCTGTCCCCAGATCTCGGTGTCTAATCGTTCATGCTCAGTTTATTGACAGCAATCTGGCTCAGTCTGTCCACGCTCGCTCCACAGCAAAACGGAATCCTTCAGGGGACAGTACGACGCGGCGGGACATCGGAACCGATCAGCGGTGTCGAGATGTCGTTAATCCAGCCCGAGAGCCGTATGCGATTTCGAACGGTTTCCGATGCAGAAGGACGATTTGTTTTCGACGCTCTTCCATTCGGAAGATACATGCTGCAAGCAGCGCGAGAGGGCTACTTTACCTACCCGCGTGGAGTTGCGCTGCCGCAGCCCGTGGCATCCGTTACTGTCGACGCGTCACGCAATTATCTCTTCGTCGATCTCACACCAGGCGCCGCAATTGGCGGCCGCGTGACAGATCCGCAGGGCCGTCCGCTTCACGGCGTCCAGATGAGCGCCATGGAATTGCAATATCGTGAGGGACGTCCTGCCTTTGGTGTCGGATCTCTTCCGAAACCGACAGATGACCGCGGCGAGTTTCGATTGTTCTGGTTTCCGCCGGGCGAATACTACCTCCGCGCCGAATATTCGAGCGACCAGAACAATCTGGCACGCAAATCCTATTATCCCGGAACAGTGGACTCTAGTAGTGCGACGACGCTTTTGGTCAGGGGTGGTGAGTCGCTGGACAACCTGAACTTCGTGATTCCCGCCGCTTCCTCCGTGCGAGTTTCAGGACAGGTCGCTCCGGATGTGCTCGGCCCGGTTACAGGTCTTGTGAAGACTTTTTATCTGTTGCCGCTGGATGGCCGTCCTTTAGAAAGGTACCCACTCGAGTTCACGAACATGCTTGCGCCGAGTATCAGCGAAGCCGGTCCGTTCCCCTTTGCAATCGATTTGCGCGGCGTGGCGCCAGGGTTGTACGACCTCGCCCCGTTCTATATGGACAGAAGTAACGCGTACCATTCCGGCCGCACACGAATCGAGATCAGGGACGAGAACATCGAGAACATCACCGCTATCATCACTCCCAACGTTGCTGTCAGCGGCCGCATCATCATGGAAGGCGAGAATGCGTTTCAAGGATTCAGTGCGCTGCAACTACAGTTGCGGGCGAATGACACTGCTGTCCCTTTGATGTCTCGCACATCCTTCGCAAAGATTGAGCCCGACGGAGCATTCGTGATCCCCGATATCTTCGAAGGGCGTTATCAGCTTTATTTCAGCGCGGCAGCGCGTACGTCGGATCTGTATGTATCGGAAATCCGGCAAGGGGGTCAGGATATTCGTAACGAAGGGACCGTCGATGTGCGCGGGTCGATGCCACCCCTGGAAATCCGGATCCGCGCCGGTGCCGGCACCATTCGGGGGAACGTCGAAGGCCCGGGCGGTGTGATTGCCTCACAGGTGGACGTAGTGCTGGTGCCGCAAATTCCATTCCGGGAGAACACTCTCTTTTACGACCGCACCACAACCAGCGAGACAGGCGAGTTTAAATTCGAAGATATTGCTCCAGGCGAATATAAAGTCTTTGCTTTCGGACAACTCCCCGACACGGCGGAGCAGAATGCCAGATTTATCGCTCGCTATGAGACGCTGGGACAAATTGCTACCGTGAAATCGAGGATGACGACAGAACTTCGAGTTCGCCTCGTGCGCTAACCGCACCCAGACGATGATGATAGCTCGCGCGCCCTACTTCCGCCCGAACCGGTAATCGCCCGAGACGTGCTTCACGAAGAGTCCCCCGGAGCCTTCCTTCGAGAACTCCACTCCGAGACCATACAAACCGGAAAAAAGAGTCTCGGATAATGCGGTCAAAGGCACCTTGCCTCTGCCGTCCATGTCGGCCAAAAGCTTGCCGTTCGACACCGTGATCTCGACAACGCGTGGAACGTTTCTCCAATACGGGCGCTGCTCTTCATAGGTGCCGATGTATTTCTGGAGGATCTCGGAGGCGACTTCCACTGCGCCTTTCGTTTCATCTGACGCTTTGCCGATCCAGTGATCTGTTCCGCGGCCGTTTTCATTACAGACCCATTCGAGCATTTCCGTATCTGCAGCCAATTGCGCGCGAACCGCCATAGTCCAGGGCCTCGCGTAAACGGCAGGGTCTGAGAGCGTAACTTCGAGTTCAAGATTCCCGAAGTCGCGGCGGCGGTAGCGTTCGGTCATACGCAACGCCTCGGTGTGGGGATGGCCATCATGATCGAGCCAGGTACGATCGTTGAATCCGAAACTGTCGACAACGAGCGTGTCGCCCTCCCAGTGCCCGACCGAATAACCCATCCAACTGGGATTGGGATCAGCTTCCAACTTACGTCCGTCGAGGAAGATCTGACGATAGGTGAGATCGGGGTTCAGAATGAGGATGAGCCCGGGAGTTTGGACAATCTTCATCATTTCCGCACCGGTGCTGTCCGCTGCGGTAGCGTAGCCGGGCCCTAAAGGGACGCACTTCACATTCATGTACTCCCGGCCAAGATCTTCGCTGCGCTGGTCAACCAGGGCTCGCGCCCACGGCTGGATCTCTTCGGGCCTGAGGTCTGCCGCGATGTTCCGGGAATACTTCGGAGAGATTTTCGTCCAGAGACCCGAGAAATCGGGCTTGCCCTCTGGCGTGCGCGGTGCGGCCGCGGATAGATTCGGTTTGCCGTCGGAAGTGCGCGGAACGCCGGGCGTGGGCTGAGTCAACCATTGAGCTGAAAGCGGCGCGCTCAACGCGAGGACGACCACGGCGATCCGAGTGGCATTCATGATTGCGACCTCCTTGGATCTGGGGGAGCGACCAGTTGGCCATTGGCAAGATCATTGGATGGTTCCCCCAAACATCCGATGTGACGCTCGCATTGGTTACATAACATGCCGAAGATCTTATCGACAATCTCTGCGTCTGGCCGCCTCGCCTTTGCCCAACACCCTAGAAGTTCAGTCTCGCAGTGAACGTAAATCGACGTCCGGCAATAGTGTTGTCCGCCTGATTCGCGCCGGTAGGATCCGCAGCGGTCAGGCGGCCGAAGTTGACGTTGTTGATGTCGGTTCCACCGTTGACGAAGTTCCACCGTGGATTGTTCATTACGCTGACTGCGTCCACACGAATTTCAAGTTCCTTGCTTTCTGCCAAACGAATCCGCTTCACCAGGTTCACATCGAAGTTTGCGTGTGCGGGAGCTTCGATCCACTGGCGGCCCAGCGTCCCGACGACACCGGGAGCGGGGCTGGAAAGAACCGTGTTGCCGTTGGCGTCCTGCAGAATCTGATTCGTAAAGGCGCTGCGCAGCGTTTGCGACGCCGTGACATCACTGCCGGCCGGATCAGCGATCTGCTTCAGGTCGGGAAAGTACGTGGCCCCATTGGACGTGTACGTCAGTTTTCCGCTGCTCTTGGGGAAAGCGCCGAGGATATTCGGCGTGTTTGGCGTGCGGGTGAGCGCAAGCGTAACCGGGATCTGAGTCCACGTGAGTTCGGAGTTCGACGCCGTGAGGGTCGTAGGAGCGCCGGAGCTCCAGCTGAAGATGCCGCCTAGCTGCCACCTTTCAACGATCCTCGAAACAAACGACGGCGCTCCGCTGAGGAACTTGCGGTTAGGGCCGAAGGGCAATTCGACGGTCCCGTTGCTGCGGATGTCGTGCGTGCGATGGAAGCTCAAAAGAGTCTTGTTCAGCCGCCAGTTTCTTGGATCGACATATTCCATATTCCCGTCACCGGCCTGTTCGCCAATGGCGCGGCACCATGTGTAGCCGAAGGAGTACGTGAATCCATGCGTCAAGCGCTTCGTGAGCTGAAGAGTCATTGCGTGATACGTTGAACTACCCGGATTCGACGTCATGACAACGGCCGCGTACTGAGGATTTGCAACGATGAAGTTGTCAGGGAATCCGTTTTTGGCGAGCAAACCACCGGCCTTGCCCGTAACTATCGTCGAGGAATTCAAGGCACTCGCAAACTGGCCAACGTTCCCGTTAGCAAGGAAGCTGCGGAATGTAGTGTTGGCTCGCAGCGCAGCTGAGCCGGTAAGCGTTGTTCCGTTCACCGTACCCTGTCCAAGGGCAGGGTTTGGGTTTGTGGCTGCGTTCAACGTAATCCCGTTCAGGATCTGGTTGAACAGCGGTGCGTCGCCTCCGGCACGCGTGATATTGAAGGCTTCGAGAATTCCGTTCTCATAGATATTCACATCATTGATTGAAATTCCTCCCAGAAGGTGCGTGCCCTTGCTTCCTACGTAACGCACTTCAAAGGTGAAGTTCCTGGCGATCTCGCGTTGGATTTCAAGGTTCCAGTTTTGCATGTAAGGGTTGACGCGATCGTCGTCGTAGCCGGCAAGGGCATTCGTCCGAACGTCAAAAGGTTCGCGGGTGAGCGGCGCAACGCCGGTCGGGACGGGCACAGGCACGGGGAGGTTGGGCGAAGAGAAATTCAGGTATGTTGCGCCGAGTCCCAATGTTGTCAGGTTCTGGGTGTACGACAGTCCCTGATTGTTTCCTGTCAGGAGACTCAGTCCGGCGTTGTAAGACGCCGCGCCCTGATAGTTGATCCCGTAACCTGCGCGGAGGACGGTCTTACCCTTCCCAAACCAGGGCAGCGTCCAGCTGATTCCCAATGCCGGAGCGAAGTTGTTCCAGTCGTTGTTGTAGAACGGCGTATCGGGATTCGGCGAATTCTTCCCCGCAAGTTGCAGGTCGGTGGGTTTGCCGGCCATGCGACCCGGTTGCCAGAGATCGGCGAGGCTGGATCCGGAAATGCCAAACAAACCCGCAGAACCCCCGACGGGCACGGCATTCAGTCCACTATGTTCGTAAGGCACACCGTAGTAGTCGTATCGAATGCCGACGTTAATCGTGAGGTCATTTCGGAATTTCCAATCGTCTTTGAAAAAGACGCCCCACTCGTTTTGGTGGAAGTCTTTAATCCTTGCCTGGGGCTTGAAGGTCATGTCGTCAGAACTGACTACGTTGAAGGCATTGCTCAATGTGACGTTGGATACCGAGCCCGCAAGATCCGTAAGAATATTTTGAGCCAGCGTCTGGTTTCCGCCGATTCCGGGAATTGTCGAGATGCCACTAACTGGAACGCCCGAGGCACCCACGGCGACGAGCGGCATCGCATACAATGACGGATCCTCGCTGCCGTTGAATCCACGCGAGGACGTGAGGCGCAATTCGAAACCACCCTTGAAAGCGTGCTTGCCTTTAGTCCAGGAGAGCGTATCCGAAAAGTTGTACAGAGGACTGGTCTGGCCGCGTGTGGATGCTCCGCCGAATCCGGTAATGATGTTGTTCGTAAGAACATTATGCTGCGGAATGAAAGGAATGCCGTTTTGCTGCGGCAGGATCGCGCGAGCGGCATCCCCTTCTGCATCCGGCCGCAGGAACGAAGCCCAGACATAGGTCCAGTTCTTGCGGGCTCCCATCCTGAATTCATTTAGCAGATTAGGCGATAAAGTCGATACCACCGAGGCGGTGAGAACATGCGGCTTCCTCGAAATTGTTCCGTTGTACCCGCCGGGCCAGTTCGTCAATCCGGCCTGTGCGGACTGCGCCGAATTGCGCTCCCATGATCCGCTGAAGCTCGCCTTGTGCTTTGCATTGAAGTTGTGGTCGATGCGGACGTTGTACTGATCGCGATTTGTATCGTTGCCATCGCCATTCGTGGAATCCTCTCCCTCCACCCGGCGCAACCATCGAATTCCTGCGGTGTTCATTCCATCGCCGATCGTGTAATCGTTGGGAAGCGGCATGCGGCCGAACAAATACGGAACCCATCCGGAAGGATCGAACCCTGCCCGGTTCGGATCCCAGGGCGTGAACACTCCATTTACGTTCCTCCCGAAAAGGCTCACTGTTGTAAGATCGCCTGTTGCGGTTGATGGCTTCACCGGATTGCCGGAGCGATCCACGGTCGGGACGTTCGACAGAGCGTTGCCGTTCTGTACTCCGGGGAAGTAGCGGAAGTTGCCCTGGCGCGCCTGCTCAGTAAGAACGAGACCATTAAAGTAACTCTTCGTTACGAATCGCTGGCCGTCGTAAAGGAAAAAGAAGAACGTCTTGTTCTTGATGATCGGCCCGCCGACTCGTCCGCCAAATTGGTTCCCGTTGTAATAGTTCTTGGGGACGCCCTGGAAGTTGTTGTTCCAGGAATTCGCAGACAACTTCGAGTTGCGGTTCGCCCAGAAGAGGCTGCCGTGAAAATCGTTTGTACCGGAACGCGTGGACATCTGAATCTGGCCGGATCCGCGACCTGTTTCCGCATCCGCCGGCGCCACGATAACTTTGATCTCGTCAATCAGGTCGGGGCTGACGTAAGTCGTCGTGGAAGCACCGATGTCGTAGCGGCCGTCGCTGACGGGAATGCCGTCGCGGGTGGTGTTCAACTGGGTGAGACGCCCGCCGGCAAAGTTGCTGCCCTGTGTCCCCGCCGTCGTTCCGACGAGATCCAGAGCATTGCGGGAAGCCGTCGGTAGATCGCGAACCTTGTATTCCGGAAGCACCGCACCGATCGATGAGGACGTTGTGGCGATAAGCGTGTCCGGAGAAACGTTGATATCGACGGTCTGCGCTTGCGTCCCAACTTCCAAAGAGAAGTTCAGACGTACCTGTTGCGACACTCCCAAAACGACATCGTTATAGGTCTGTGTCTGAAAGCCGGGCAGAGTTGCCGAGACCTTGTAGGTACCGGACTGCAGCGACGGAAAGTTATACGAACCGCTTTCATTGGTGATTCCCGTCGAGACAATGCCTGTTTGCGTGTTAGTCGCGGTAATCGTCACCCCCGGGATCAGCGCCTTCGTCGGATCTGTTACGGTTCCGCCCAGGGTCGCATTTGTAGTCTGCGGCGCAGCGTTGGAACAAATGGCGAGAAGAATTGCGCAAGCGAGAAAAATTCTTTTCATAGCCCCCCCAAATGAGTCGAAGCAGACATCTGAGAATCGGTTTATTTCCCGTCAGAATTTTCACGAATCGTACTACAGCGATGTGCCGTCACTTAAGAAGATTCAAGCAGCCGCAACAGCTTGATCAGGCCTGGCACCGGCCGCGGGAGAGGAATTCCCCCACTGCTAAATTCTTCACACGAAATTCGAACGGAGGTCCGAACCTCTCACGACGGTGTTTGCGTGACTTATGTCCCGCGCACAGAATGCGGAAATGGCACCCTATGCATTTCTTACCTGGCGACATCCCAGGGACCTTTCACGGCGGATCGGTGCGCTGGCAGCCGCTATTTGCATCGGGTTGGTCCTTGCTGTGACGGGTCACTCCGCAGAGAAAGTCGTAGACCATCCTCACGTACTCAAGACTGAGATCGGCGACGCGACGATATATGCATCTCACTTTGAGGGTCGGAAGACCGCGAGCGGCATCACATTCAGTGGCGACAAACCCATGGCCGCGCACCGCACCTACCCCTTTGGTACGGTGGTGCGCGTAACGTATCTGCAGAACAAACGATCCGTGAATGTCGTTGTCGTGGACCGCGGGCCGTACGGCAAGAATCATGAAGAAGGAGCGATCATCGACCTATCGCCGTCAGCCGCGAAAAAACTGGGCATCGTCAGAGTCGGGCAGGCGCGTGTAAAAATAGAGGTGCTCAACTGGGGCAAAGGCGAATATCGAAACTGAGTTCGCCGATTGCCATCCTCCAGTCTCAACTTCTGCTATTATTGCGGCCGCGGTGCAAGCCGCATCCGGGTCCGCGGAAAGGGTTGAACCCACTTGCCTCCTGATTGCATATGTTCCGAACCTTTATGCAGCCGGAATTGCGGACCTTCGGCACTAACGCATGGAGGTTTCGATGCCACAACTACCTGCCAACCCGGATTTTGATCATCTAAAGAAACAAGCGAAGGACCTACTGCGCCAGCTCGAGGCGAACGATGCGGAAGCTTTCGAAAAACTGCGCCGCTTCCTGCCTGCGGCCGAGGGAAAAACCGATGCCGAAATTGCGGCGCTAGGTTTGAAACTGCATGACATGCAGTCCTGTATCGCACGTTCGTATGGCCTGCCCGCCTGGAAGAACCTGCGCAACTACGTCGATTGGTCTAAGAGCAAACTTTCGACAGCACGTAAAGACATCATC
>Ga0207659_10000245_pt1 | contig 32989 bp, 23 predicted proteins | sample KBSM43metaG_FD_184330 | JGI IMG/M metagenome (GOLD analysis project Ga0207659, IMG submission 184330) | Miscanthus rhizosphere microbial communities from Kellogg Biological Station, Michigan, USA - KBS M4-3 metaG (SPAdes) (version 2) | ecosystem: Host-associated > Plants > Roots > Rhizosphere >...
TCGACGAACGCGCGCACTGCACTTGGCGTGTCGGCGTGGCACAGCAGCACGCCGTGGACGCCGGTCGCCAGCACCTGCTGGAACATCCACGCGTTCGCTCGCACTGTCGCTTCATCGGTTCCGTTCACCGGCACGTTGACGATCACAGCTGGCGTGCGATGGCCGCTCTTGGTCGGGCCTGCCGACGCCAGGCCGCGCATGTAGTCCGCGAGGCCTTTGATGTCGTACGGCGCGTGCTCCATGTCGTAGCTGATGTAGTCGGCCCACGTCTGTGCGTCGCGAACACCCGCCTGGAAGCCACCCTCAGTGCCTTCGTGCGAGCCGGTGTAGTAGATCGGCTGCCCCTGTTCGAGAAGCTCGATCGCGCGGTTGATGTGTTTGGTCTTCGGAACGTCGGCGCGGAGCCCGATCACGCAGACAACGAAACAGACGCAGAGCGATAATACGCGTCTCATACAATTCTCCTTACCCCGGCGCCGCTCCTTGCGTATTCACGTACACGGCGTAGAGCGACTGGCTGGCGGCCATGAACAGGCGATTACGTTTGGGCCCTCCGAAGCACAGATTGCCGCACACCTCCGGCAAACGGATCCGGCCGATCAACTTTCCCGCCGCGGTCCACACGGTGACGCCGTTGTAGCCGACGGCGCGGCCGGCGTTCGACGAACACCACACGTGGCCGCTCACGTCGCAGCGAACGCCGTCGGGTGAACAGCGCACGCCGTCGATCTCGAAGTCTGAAAACACGCGGCCATTCGATACGGCGTTGTTCGTGCCGAGATCGAACGCAAACATGTTGCCCTTGCCGCCGGGACCGGTGTCGCCCGGGCCACGTCCGGTGCTGACCACGTAGAGCGTTTTGTGGTCGGGCGAAAAGGCAATGCCATTCGGATCCGGCACTTGCTCTTCCGTTACGACCCGCGTGATCGTCTTGTCGGGGGCAACGCGATACACCGCGGTTGGCAGCTCGCGTTTTTCCGGACGTCCTTCATAGAGGCTACGTCCGTACGGTGGATCAGTAAACCAGACGCTGCCATCCGGATGCACGGCGGCGTCGTTGGGAGAATTCAGTGCTTTGCCCTCGAACCGTTCGGCGAGGACGGTGATCGTCCCGTCATGCTCGTAGCGAACGACGCGATGGGTCAAATGCTCACACGAGATCTGGCGACCCTGAAAATCGAAAGTGTTGCCGTTGGAGTTGTTGGACGGGCTGCGGAACACGGTCACCCGCTCGTCGTCTTCCGTCCAGCGCAGTTGACGATTGTTGGGAATGTCGCTCCAGACCAGGTAGCGTCCCTGTCCCGACCACGCCGGCCCTTCGGCCCATAACGCTCCGGTCCAGAGCCGCTGAATTGCGCTATTCGACTGAATCAGTCCGCCGAACTCGGGATCGATAGAGAGAACGTCGGGATCGGTAAAGTAGGTGGTCGGCGGCGCGCCAGGCCTGAAGTCTCGCGGCGGATTCGTAACAACGCTCGGTGGCCCCTGCGGCGACTGGGCAAATGAGGACCGGGCGATCGCGCCGCATGCAGCCGTTCCGAGCAACTTGATGGCCTGTCGACGAAACATAGGCATAAGGGTTCGGGGTAGTGGGTTCGACGCAGCGGGTTCCCCGGGTTCGAACCCCAAGAACCCGCTACTCTGAACCCGCTACCCCGAACCCGATCGGTTTTTTCAGAACCTCGCCTTGAACGCCAGCTGCACCTGCCGTTCGGTGGTTCCGCACAACGCGCACGACGGGCTGGCGAGCATCGCCGAGATCGTCCCGAACGCCGCGTTCCCCAACTGGCCGTTCGGGTTCGCGAACTGCGGATGGTTGAAGATGTTGAACGCCTCGATCCGGAACTCGGTCGTGACGTGCCCGATCGGCGTCGACTTGATCATCGACAGGTCGACGTTGAACTGACCCGGGCCGCGCACGGTGTTGCGACCGGTGTTCCCGAACGTGCCAGTGGTGTCGGCGACTTGCGCGAAGCACGACGTGTTGAAGAATTTATCGATTGTCGAGCTGCCGCCGAGGACCGGATCGCAGATGGTGTTGGGCCGGTTGTTGGTGATGCCGGTCGAAAGCATGCTCTGCGACTGAGTGATGGTGATTGGCAGACCTGACCGGGCGTAGATGATCGTGCCCATCTGCCAGCCGCCGTACCACTCGCTCGTTCCGAACGGCAATTCGTAGATCACGTTCGTGCTGAACGTGTGCGTCACGTCGTAGTCCGCCGGACCGCGGTTGTACTCCGGATGGAAGATGTCGGTCAGCGTGACCGTGCCGTCATTGTCGGAGTTCAAGTCGATCGCGCGCCCGTAGGTGTACGAGTTCAGGAACGAGAAGTGGTTCGCCGAGCGCCGCTGGAATTTCAGCAGCAGTCCGTTGTATTCGACATAGCCCGTGCTGGACAACGCGCCGACCGTGCGCAGACCAGGTGCCAACGTCGCAAACGGGCGATTGATGTTCTGGTCGGTAACACCGACCTTCGGCGTCGCCTGATTCAGGTCCACTTTCAGTGCCGCGTCCTTGGTGCGCGATCCGGAGTACGCCACCTCGGCCATGTAGTTCCGGCCGAACTGCCGCTGCATGTTGACGTTGAAGTTGTGAGCGTGCGCGTCGCGAAAGTCAGTGAGAAACGCCGACCGCGTCGAACCCTGCGGCGGGACGTTCGGGTTCACGCCAGGAGGCGCTGCGAGCCCGTTCGAAATCACGATGTTCGTTCCGAAGTTGGTCGTTGCCGCCTGCGCCTGAAGGAACGGCTGGTTCTGCGCCTTCGACGATGACGTCCCGCCCGGTGTGAAGTTCCAGAACAGCCCGTAGCCGGCGCGGACGATCGTGCGACCGCTGCCGTTCAGGTCGTAGGCGAATCCGAACCGCGGACCAAAGTCGGTCTTGCCGTAGGTCTGGAGGTAGCGCCCCACCTCAACGCCGTTGATCTTCGCATCGTCGGACGCGACGACGAACCGGCCAGTGGACACGTCAAAGTTCGACTGCTTGTTGTCTTCCTCGATCCATGGCTTGTAGAGGTCCCACCGCACCCCAGCGTTCAGCGTCAAGCGTGTGCTGACGCGGATGTCGTCCTGGTAATACAGCGCGATTTCGGGCCGGAGCTCGGTGTAGGTGCCCGGATCGAAAAATGTCCGGCTGGCGTTGCTCGCGTAACCGAGCAGGAAGCTGGCCAGGTCGAAGCCAGTGTTCGCAATCGGCGTGCAGGTGCCGGTCACGCCGCCGCAACTCGAGGTCAGGTTCTGATTGAAATCGAACCGTCCGACGATCGTATCGGCGTTGAGAATTTCACGGGAACGGTGCGTATAGCTGCCGCCGGCTTTCATGGTGTGCTTGCCGGCGACTCGGGTGACGTTGTCGAACAGCTGGAAGTCGTTCTGATTGGTAATCAGCGGCTGGTTGCCATTCGACCCAATGTTTCGCATGCCGCCGTTGTTGAACATGATCTGGCTCATCGCCGACGTCGTCTCGCCGAGGTTGACGCCCGGGATGCCGACGGTCTGCGCGATGTTGGTGCCGTAGTCGATCGGCGTCATGAAGAACTTGATCGAACTCCAGCCGGCGCGGAACTCGTTCAGCAGATTGGAACTGAGCGTGTGGGTATCGTTGAAAGCAAGGCCCTGCGCCTTGATGTTGCCGTCGCCGGCGCCGAAGGTAACGCCGGCGTCGCCGTGCGGCAGAGTGGCCGGCAGCACACGATGCGTCTTCTGATAGCTGTAGCGGACGAAGAAATGGTTCGCCGACGACAGGTTGTGATCGACCTTGGTGTCGATCTGGTTGTCCTGGCGCGTCAGCGTCGGGTTGATCAGGTAGTTGTTGATCGTCTGTCCGTTGGCCGAACGTGTGCCGCCGGTGTTTGACTCCGGAATCAGCGTATTGAGCATCTTCTGCGACGTCGGGTTGAACCGGTTGACGGGAATGACGTTGCCGGGGAACGGCTGGCCGGTGAGCGGGTCGTAGATGATGCGGTTGATCTCCGAGAAATCGCCCACGCGCATCTTGGCAGACGGCACGGTTGACAAGTAGGTCGCGCCCTGATTGATCTTGTAGCCCTGGTAGGCGCCGAACACGAAGGTGCGGTTCCTGGCGATCGGACCGCCGAAGGTGCCGCCGTACTGATGCTGGCTGAAGTCGGGCTTCGGCCGGCCGGCGCGGTTGTTGAAGAAATTGTTCGCGTCAAACGCGTCGTTGCGCAGGAACTCGAACCCGCTGCCGTGCATCGCGTTGCTGCCCGACTTGATCTGCAGGTTCACGACACCGCCGAGCGACCGGCCGAACTCGGCCGAGTAGGTGCTGGTCTGCAGTTTGAATTCGTCGAGCGCGTCGACGCTCGGGAAAATCACCACCGTCTGCAGCCAGGTTTCGTTGTTGTCGACGCCGTCGAGCATGTAGTTGTTGTCGCGCGGCCGCTGGCCGTTGGCCGAGAACGATGCCGAAGCGCGCCATGCCAGGCTGCCCGCGCCGTCGATGTTCGCACCGGGGATGCCGCGCACCACGCCGGGAACCGAGCGGGTGAGGTTGACGAAGTTACGGCCGTTCAGCGGCAGTGTCTTGATCTCTTCTTCCGCTACCGTCGTGCCGAGCTCCGACGAGTTGGTCTGCACCAGCGGCGAACTGCCGGTAACGGTGACCGACTCTTCGATCGCGCCGATTTCGAGCCGCACGTTCACGCGGATGTGCTGATCGACACCGAGGTCGATGTTCTGCGTCGTGATCGTCTTGAACCCCGACAACTCCGCGGCGACGGTGTACTTGCCGGTCGGCAGCGACGGCGCTGTGTACTCGCCGTTGGTATCCGCGACCACGACACGGGTCAGTCCGGTATTGACGTTCCTCAACGTGACCGTGGTGCCCGGCATGACCGCGCCGGAGCTGTCGGTGATGGTTCCGAGGATGGTGCCCGTCACGGCTTGCGCCGCGAGCGATGCCGGAAGCAAACCCGCCACGAGCAGGAGACCCAGTGCAACTCTCTTCACTTTCTCCCTCCATGCGCCGGCCGAGCGGCGCGGTACGGTTCAACAGACTCAGATTCGGACACCGCGCCCAATTCGACCGAAATCGCCCGTGCCGTCTCGACCAGTGCGATCGCCATCTCGCTGCCTTCCAGGGGATAAGGCATGCGATCGGCCGGTCCGGCGACGCTGATGGCAGCGACCACCTCGCCGGCGTGGTTCGAGATTGGCGCGGCGATGCAACGCACGCCGCTTTCGTGTTCCTGTTCGTCCAGCCCATAGCCGCGCGCGCGAATCGCCCGCAGGTCTTTCATCAACTGCCGCACCGAGGTGATCGTGTGCGGCGTCATCGCCTTCAGCGTCTGCGTCGACAGCCACGCGTCGACCGTGCTTTCGGGTTTGAACGCCAGCAGCGTTTTGCCGAGGCCGGTGCAGTAGGCGGGCACGATCCCGCCGATCCGCGATCGCATGAACCCGATCGGATGCGGCGTCTGCAGCCGCTCGAGATATAACACCTGCCAGGCGTCGAGGACCGCCAGATGCACGGTCTCGCCGGTGACGTCGCGCAGCCGCTCGAGATGCCGCTGCGATTTCTGGCGAATGTCGAGAGTAGCCGCGACCACGTTGCCGAGCACGAAACACTTGATGCCGAGCTGAAATTCGCCGCTGACCTTCGCGACAAACCCCGCTTCTTCGAGGGTCGTCAGCAGTCGAAAGGCGGTCGGGCGCGGAATGCCGGTGCACGTAGCGAGATCGGCGAGCGACAATCGCGGCTCGCGAAACGAGAACGCGCAGAGCAGATCGAGCGCCTTCGCGGCGGCGTCCACCGTGTAGCGTCGCGTCGAAACTGGCCTCGGGGACCGTTTCATTGGGTGAAATGGTATATCGCAGAGTAAACTAAGTGTCAACGGCAATGATCTGGGACCTGATTGCCCTGGGCGAGACGATGGCCGCGTTCACGCCATCGCCTGGCCAGGCGTGGCAGTCCGCTTCCGAGGCTCTCGTCGACCACGCGGGCGCCGAAAGCAACACCTGCGTCGGCCTGGCCCGGCTCGGATTACACGTGGCCTGGGTCAGCCGGCTCGGCCTCGACGGCCCCGGCGATCGGATCCTCGACGCGCTTCGCGCCGAACGGGTCGACACCCAGTTTGTCGTGCGCGACGGAACCCGCCCCACCGGCATCATGCTGAAAGACAGCGGTGTGGTGCGGTATTACCGCAGTGAATCCGCCGCCGGCGCCATCACTCCGCGGGACCTTGCCGACGTCCCGGTCAGCGACGCACGGGCAGTGTTGGTCACGGGCGTCACCGCGCTGATCGGCCGGGGGCCGCAGGCGGCCGGCTTAGCGCTGCTCTCTCGCGCCAGCGGAATCCGCATCGTCGATCCCAACCTGCGCGCTGGGTTGTGGGGCTCTGCCAGGCGCGTCGAACTGGTGCGTCCGTTCATCGAGCATTGCGACCTGGTGTTGGGTGGCGCAGCGGAATTCACCGAAATCTTCGACGCCACGGGTGACGAGGCGCTCGCGCAGCGCGCCTCTGAATGCGGTCCCCGAGAGGTGGTCGTGCGCGGTGCCGAGAGCGTCGGCGCGATGCGTGACGGCCAATGGTGGACACAGCAGATTACCCGGAGAGACGCCATTGATCCGATTGGCGCGGGCGACGCGTTCAACGCCGGTTATGTCGCCGTCCGGCTGCGCGGCGGATCGATCGACGCAGCGCTCGCCGCCGGCGTTCGTTGCGGCGACGCCGTCACGACAGCGCCGAGCGATACGTCGGCGTTCCCGCGAACGCTCGTTTGAAGACCAACGTCGCGGCAACGACGATCACTCCCGACATCAGTGCGGCCGCAGCCAGTAATCGCAGGCCGACCAGGTAGTCGCCGGTCGCGTCCTTCATCCAGCCCATGATCGACGGACCGAGGAAGCCCCCCAGGTTACCGACCGCGTTGATGAACGCGATGCCGACCGCTGCGCCATCGCCGCGCAGAAACGCCGTCGGCAGCGACCAGAACGGCGGCGTGAACGAATAGAGGCCGATGGCGGCAAGCGACAGCGCGGCAAATCTCGCCGGCGGCGGCCACGGCATCGCCGCCAGGGTGAGGCCTAACGCGGCAACGCACCCGCAGGCGGCCACATGACCGCGGCGCTCACCGGTCCGGTCCGAATGCGCCGCGACCGTCACCATCGCCACAGCGGCGAGCAAGAATGGCACTGCCGTCCACGCTCCCACGGCGAGATCGGATGCGCCGGAAAACGCCTTGACGATCTGCGGCAGAAAGAAACTGAAGCCATACCCGCTCGTCACGATCAAGAACAGCCCGGCAGCCAGCCACCACACCGCCGGATTCAACAGCCCGGCGCGAACCGTGGTTGCCGACTGGATCGTGGCCTCACGATCGCGACGCATCGCGTCGCTCAACCATTGCTTTTCGTCGTCCGGCAACCATCGAGCCCGGTCGGGAGTGTCCGTCAGGAACATCAACGCGACTACGCCGAGCGCCACCGCCGGCAATCCCTCGACGAGGAACAACCACTGCCAGCCTTCCAGCGCCGCGCTTCCCCGCAGCGACAGGAGAGCGCCGGATAGCGGCGCGCCGACAATGCCGGCCGCCATGCTGGCGGTCGAGAACTGCGCCAGCGCCCGGGCGCGATCGGCCGCCGGAAACCAGAAGGTGAAATACAACACGATGCCGGGAAAGAAACCCGCTTCCGCCGCACCAAGCAGGAACCGCATCGCGTAGAAACTGCGAGGGCCGCTGATGAAGATCATCGCCATCGATACCAGGCCCCAGACGATGGCGATGCGCGCAATCCATCGCCGCGCGCCGACTCGCGCCAGCACGTAGTTGCTGGGGATTTCGAAGAGGAAGTAACCGAGGAAGAAGATTCCGGCGCCGATGCCGAATACGCCGCTCGACAGCGCCAGGCTCTGGTTCATCTGCAGCGCGGCGAAGGCAACATTGACGCGGTCGAGATAGGCGACAAAGTACATCGTCGCCAGAAACGGAATCAGTCGCCGTCGCACCCGCGCGATCGCGCGCGCGCCGACTGGTTCGGCGGTCACACCCGCTCGGTGCCGCGGTGTTCCCAACCCTCCTCGAACAACTGCAATCGTCCGCCGGTTCGCGGGTGGGCGCGACAGGCATCCGCGTTCAGTGTGACGCCGAGCCCGGGCCGCTGGGGAGCAGCGAAACAACCATCCGACGCGCTGACCGTCGGTGCCTCGTCCACCAATTCGCGGACCCAGGCATCGGCGAAATCGTTGAAGTGCTCCAGCACTTTGTAGTTCGGTGTGGCGACTGCCAGATGGAGGTTCGCCATCGTGCCGACCGGACCACAAACATTGTGCGGTGCCATCAGCAAGTGATGCGCATCGGCCCAGCCGGCGACGCATTTCGTCGCAAGGAAGCCGCCGAAATGCGTCAGATCGATCTGAATGATGTCGGCGAGGCCGCGTTCGACGATCGGCCGGATTTCGGCGATCGTATGCGCGCGTTCGCCGGTGGCGATCGGAAGACGAGTGCCGGCTCTAACCCGGGCCAGCGCCTCGTCGTTATCTGGCGGGACCGGTTCTTCGATCCATTCCGGGTCGTACGGTTCGAGCATCGCCGCCACCCGTACTGCGGCTGCCGACGTGAATCGGCCGTGCATCTCGACAAAAATCTGAACGTCCGCGCCGACCGCATCGCGGACCGCCGCCATGATCGCTTCGACGCGGTTCCATTCTTCGGTTGGCAACTCGGCGTGCGCGGCACCGAAGGGATCGAGCTTGAGAGCGCGGTAGCCGCGCGCAACCACTTCCTGAGCGCGCGAGGCAAAGGCTTGCGGCTCGCGCGCGGTCTGATACCACCCATTGGCGTAGGCAGGGACGCGTTCGCGAAAGTTTCCACCCAGCAGTTTCCAGATCGGCACGCCGAGTGATTGCCCCATCAGGTCCCAGCACGCGATGTCGAATGCCGCAAGCGTCGACTGCGTCACCTCACCCGGCCGTCCGTACTCGGCGCGCTGGATGTTCCAGGCGAGTCGTTCAACGTCGAACGGATCGGCGCCGACCAAGTAGCGCGGCGCCAGTTCGTGGATACAGGCCACCAGCGTGTCGGTCTTGTTGACCATCCGCACTTCACTCAATCCAACGCGGCCGTCCTCGGCGATCAGCTCGAGAAAAACCAGCTCGCGCCACGGCGTGCCGACGATCGTCGTGCGGATGTCGCGAATTCTCACCAGTGCCCTCCGTTCCGAGTCGTGTATTATGCGCGCGATGCTACGCGTTCCGGCCTACTTTATCGTTACCGTCTTCGTGGCATGGTCGGCGGCCGCGCCGGCCGCAAACGACGTCACGCTCGAGCTCCGCGACTCCGTCACGTTTCCGATCACCGGAGTGCTCGACGGCAAGGGGCAGACCGACGGGATGCTGGCGCGGATCAATATGCTGCGCGAAGAACCGGGTGGGGCATCGCGGCTGTTCGTCAACGATCTCAACGGTCCGCTGTACATCGTCGACAAATCATCAAAGAAGGTTTCACCCTACCTCGATTTCAACGGCCGCGAGGGTCATCAGGGACTGTTCCGCCATCTGGCGTATGAAGTCGGCTATGCGAACGGTCTGTACAGTTTCCAGTTCGACCCCGATTACAAGGCGAACGGCAAGTTCTACACCGTACATATCGAGGATCCGTCGCTGCCGGGCTCGCCGGTGCCGGACAACACATCGTATCGAGCATTCAAGATCGACGGCTACACCGTTACGCAGCCGATTCCGACGCCCGGACCGATCCAGCGCGAGAGCGTGCTGGTCGAATGGACCGATACCAATCCGTCCAACCTGACGTTCGAGGGCACCGCCCGCGAGTTGATGCGGGTGCCGCTGAACACCCGCATCCACACGATGGGCGACATCGAGTTCAACCCGGCCGCCCGCCGCGGCGACGCCGAATGGCGTGTGCTCTACATCGGATCTGGCGACGGCGGTTCCGGTGAATCACGGCTGGCGATTCGCATGAATCCGCAGCGCCTCGACACGTTGGTCGGCAAAGTGCTCCGGATCGTGCCCGACCTTGCCGAACATCAGTCGACCAGCACGGTCAGCGACAATCGCCGCTACCGGATTCCAAACGACAACCCGTTCGTGTCGGTCGAGGGGGCTCGAAAAGAAATATGGGCCTACGGTTTTCGCAATCCGCACCGTCTGCATTTCGCGATCGATCCGGCGAATCCGTCCAACAACCGGCTGATCGCGAACTCCATCGGGCTGCACACCTGGGAAACCGTCAACATCGTCCACAAAGGCGCGAACTACGGCTACTCGCTGCGCGAGGGCAACGAACTCCTGCAGCGCGACAACAAAACCGCACATCTTGAAGGCGACGACACGATTCCGGTGCAGGTGACCGACACGATCACGCACGGTACCATCCGGCCCACCTACCCGGTGGCGCAGTACGGCCATGTGCCTGGCGGCGGCGACGCGATCGGCAGCGGATTCCTCTACAACGGGAAACTTCTGCCGTCACTGCGCGGCAAGTACATCCTCTCGGATATTTCTACCGGTCGTCTGTGGTTCATCGACTATCGCGAGATGCTGGCCGCCGACGACGACAAGGCCGAGACGCTCGCGACGCTGCACCCGATTGGGTTAGCGTGGGACGATCCGCACGATTCGCCAGACGTTGGGAAAACGATCTACGACACGATGTTTCCAATCGCGGAGGCGGCGTACCACTTCCGCGGCGGCAAGAGCGTTCACCTGCCGGGGATGGCGTTGATTTCGAAAGATGGTCGCGCCGACGCTCACGTGGCGGTGGACGGCGCCGGCGAGTTGTACGTGTTTACCAAGACCGACGGCATGCTCCGAGTGGTGACAGGCCTCGCTGCCCGCTGAAATCGAGTCGTGACGGTCAGCGCGGAAGCGATACCGTAGCTGAGGACCGCGATGCGACAGCTGTCTTGGTACTCCGGCATCCACGCCGCACTTTTTCCAATGTTTTAGGGCGCGTCGATGGCAATCGCCTCCGCGCCGAGAGAACGGGGCAGCGGAGTCAACGGAGTTTTTGTCGCGGCGTGGATTGCTGCGGTCGCGAGCGGCGAGGACGTGAAGACCATCCAGTCCGGCGAGCGGCGCAAAGCGCCGCGGAAGGACACCGCGATCCGCGAACACGAGACGCCCGGCGCCAGTGCGTTTCGTGTTCACGGATCGCGGTGTCCTTCCGTCGGGCTGCCTTCGGCAGCCCACTCGCCGGACTGAGACCCGTTTGCTCTGTGACTCTGTGGCTCTGTGGCTACTCTTTTGCCCCCAACGATGCCACCAGCGCTCGCGGATCCCGCGCTAGGATTGATCGGCGCGCTGTAGCAGCTTCTTTAATCCGGCCATGCTCTGGCGCGACGATTCTTCCGGCGAGCCGCCGCCGCGCCAGTGGGTTTCGAGCGACATCACGCCGCTGTAGCCGTCGCGTCGCAGCGCCCGGAACTGCCCCACGAAGTCGATTGTCCCGGTGCCCATCGCCGCCCATTCGGTCTTGCCATTGCCGCGATCGACCACGTCCTTGAGATGCATGTGCGCGATGCGGTCTTTCGGCAGCTTCGCGTAGCCATCGGGGAACGGTTTTTCGCCGCGCGCCGCAGCGTTGCCCGGATCCCAATTCAGCATCAAGCCCTTCTCGCGCACTGCGTTCAGTAGCCGGGCCGCCTCGCCTCCGGTCGCGGTGTTGCACGCGTATTCGTTCTCCAGTGTCAGCGTCACGCCGTTCTTGGCGGCTTTGATCGCCGCTTGCCGCACCCGCTCGTCAATCGCCTCGCGATGCGGTTTTTGGTCGGCGAGACGCCAGAAGTCGAACATCCGGACTGGCGCGTTGCCAAATGCTTTCGCGAGTACAAACGCGCGCTCGAGCAGCTCGTCCTGCTGGTCGAACGAGAAGTCGGCGCCAAACTGCGGATTCTTCGGGCTGAATTCCGACTTCGGCGCGCCCGGCCAGTCGGTCTTGAACACCGGCGATGCGATCTCGGACACGCGCAGGTCGAAGCGCTGGAGAACCTGCTTCGCTTCGGCAATGTCCTTCGCATCCCAGTTGATGATGTTCTTGTCGTGCATCGCCCGCAGTTCGACCCACTTGAGACCAAATTCGCGGGCCGCCACGTCGCAGGCGTGACCGAAGTCCTGCGAGATCTCATCGGTGATCACCGACAGCTTGAACGGCTCGGCGCAGGCGATGCGCCGGGCGAACGGCGAAGCAGCGAAACCGAGCGCAACCAGAAACTCCCGCCGTGACGTCATGGCATCCTCCGCACGCGTCATCCTAACGCAGCTGCCCGCCAAAATGAACGACCGGCGCAACGCTAGCCGCGCTCGAATGCGACTTCCGCGAGCAGATTCTCGCGGTCGCGAGAGATTGTGGCGACGGCCAGGGTCTTGCCGTTCCTAACGAATCGGGCGATTGCGTTGCGATCGTCGAGCGAGCCGTCGATGGCAATCTTGTCCCACCGCTCGGCATGACCGACATAACGAATCGTGACATCGTAATGCTGGCTCCAGAAGAACGGCACCGCGTCGAACGGCTCCCGACGACCGAGCATGTTTCGCGCGGCGGTCTGTCCTTGCCGCTGAGCGACGACCCAGTGTTCGACACGGATGCGCTCGCCCGAGTGCGGATCTGGCCAGCGAGCGACGTCGCCTGCGGCGAAGATGCCACGCACGCTGGTTTCGAGGAATTCGTCAACCGCTATGCCGCGATCGATGGAAAGTCCGGCACGCTCGGCGAGCGCCGCGCTGGGGCGCACGCCGACGCCCATCACGACGAAATCGGCGTCGAGCCGGCCGCCGCCGCTCAGGGAGACGGCTCGACCGTCGACCGCTTTGACTGTTTCACCCAGATGAAAGCTGACGCCATGCGCTTCGTGCAGCGATTGCACGAAGCGGCCGATCTCGGATCCCATGATCCGCTCGAGCGGCACGGCTTCGGGCGCGACGACGTCGATCGCGATACCGCGCTGGCGCAGCGAAGCCGCCACTTCGAGACCGATGAAGCTCGCACCCACCACCACGACGTGCTTGGCAGCGGTTGCACGCTCGACGATGGCACGGCTGTCCGCAAACGATCGCAGGTAATGGATCCGACCGCCATCGTCTCCGGGCATCGGCAGGCGAACTGGGTCCGCACCGGTCGCAATGAGCGCTGCGCCGAAGGCGATGCGCGACCCGTCACCAAGTTGCAACGTACGAGCCGCTGGTTCGATTCCCGTCACCTCCGTCGCGAGCCTCAGGGTCACCTGCCGCTCACCATACAACTCGCTCGGCCACATCGGGATCCACTCGTCCTTCGCCTCTCCCGCCAGATAGTCCTTGGACAGATTGGGACGATCGACCGGCGCGTCGTGATCGGCACTGATCATCGTGATCGGGCCAGCGTAACCCTCGCGCCGCAGCATGTCTACGGCAGCAAGGCCTGCGGCGCCTCCGCCGATGATGACGATGGACGAAGGGTGGCCGGCGGCGTCGCCAGACCGTGCGCCCGACGGGACCTGTGGCGACATCCGTTCGCGCACGAAAACACGACCATCTCGCTGTTCGACGCGCCAGCATGGAAGAGAGTCGAGTGCAGGTGCCCGCACGGCATCGCCGCTCTTCAGGTCAAAACACGCGTGATGCCAAGGGCAGCGAACCGTGCCGTCGACGATCAGCCCTTCGGCCAGCGGTCCATGGTAGTGCGTGCAGTGCGCTCCCACGGCGAACCATCGATCGCGGTCGCGCACCAACAGGACGTCGTCATCGCCTGCTTTTCCTTCCAGGCTCTCGCCATTCCGCAACGAGTCGGCGGGTACTCCGGCGATCAGGTCAACGGGGATCTTGTTCATCGCAGGGTCCTTCAGCAACCCGACCGTTCGTCAGCACTTGGACTGCGGCGTCTACGTCTACGCCGGTTCGCGAACCGCGTAAACGCGCCAGTGTTTCTGATCCTTCCCCAGCGAATGCGAGCCGCGATCGGCAAACCGCAGCCCGGACCCGGCGACCAGGTCGACAACCGTGCGGGTCACGACGATTTCACCCGAACGGGCGAGCGCGGCAACGCGGCTGCCGATGTCCACGACAACGCCGTGCGGAACGCCGCCAATCAGGTCGCATTCTCCGGTGTGAAGACCGAGCCGCAGCGGGAAGCTGTTGCGGTGCGCCTCGGCGCTGATCGCACAACCACAGCGAATCGCCCGCGCCGGACCATCAAACGCCACGAACACGCGATCGTCACATACCCGGATGGCGCTGCCGCCGAACTCCGGCGCGCGGTCCTCGATCAGCTGTTTCAAGCGGTTCAGCGCGGCCGATTCGCTGCCGTGGCGCTTGGCGCTCGCCACCGCGCCGCAGAGGATGGTGACGAGCACGCGGTCGGCGTCAACGTGGGCGCGGCGCTGCGCCAGAAACTTTTCAATTTCATCCAGCAACGCCGCCTGATCGCCGACAAATGGCAGATGGTCGTCGCCCGGCAGTTCCACGTAGGTCGCGGCGGGAATCAAACCGGCCACGTAGCGGCCTTCCGCCGCCAGCACGCAGCGGTCGCCGGCGCGATGCAGGACCAGCGTCGGCACACGAACCGTCGGCAGGATGTGTCGGACGTCGATTTCCGCGTTCATTTTTGTCAGCGCCACCGCAGCGGCGGGGCTGGCGCCCATCCGCAGAAACGACCCCCACCATTCGCGAAACGCCGGATCGCGCGCGACGCTTGGCGCGCGTTGTTCGACGCCGACCGGCCCACCCCAATGCTCGATGATCTCGCGGAAAAACGCCTCTCGCTGCTCGCGGGTCGGCGCCCATGGATAATCGGCGGTTCGCAACCGCCGGGCGTAGGTACCGATCATGATCAACGCTTCGGTTTGCTTCGGATGCATCGCCGCGAACAGGCTGCACATCGGGCCGCCTTCCGAAATGCCGAGCAAGACCGCGCGCCGCGATCCCACCGCCTCGAGCACCGCGCGGACATCGTCCATGCGCTGCTCGAGCGTCGGCAGTCGCGAGACCGGATCGGAAAGACCGGTACCGCGTTTGTCGAAGAGAATCAAACGGGAAAACGACGCGAGCCGGCTGAGAAACCGCGCGAACGACGGCTCTTTCCAGAAGTACTCGAGGTGCGAGACCCAGCCCATCACGAAGACGAGATCGACCGGCCCGTCGCCGCACACCTGGTAGGCGATGTTGACGTCGCCGCTTCGCGCGTATTGGACCGGTCCGGGCGTTACGCCAACCGGCAGGCTCGCGGGGCCCGAACGCGGCGGCCCTGAATCCTGCGGCGGCGTGGTGACCTCGGCGATGAATCGATAGCCGCGGCGGTGCGCGGTTTCGATAATCCGCGGCTTCTGGGCATCGTCGCCCAATGCGCGGCGAATCTCACGGACGCACACCTTCAACGCACCGTCGGCGACGAACACCCCGGGCCAGATCGCCTCGAGCAGCTCGTTCTTCCGAACCAGCAGGCCGGGACGTGCGGCCAGGTATTCGAGCAGCGAGAGCGCTTTCGGCGTCAGCGCAATCGGACCGGACGAGCCATAGAGTTGTCCGCGTGCGGAGTCGAGCCGAAACCGATCGAAAACCAGCGGATCGGGATTCGTCAATACTGTCACCGGCGCCGAAAGTCATCCTACTCCATCAGGCGGCGCAGCCGATCGGTTCCGAGGTCGCGAGCGACACGTTTGATGTTCAACAAGTGACGGTGGGTGACATTGTCGGTCGTCGCGTTGCCGCCAAATGTTCCACAGCCCAGGGTCATCGAAGCATCGAGACCAGTTGTGATGCCGCAGCCGCCCGGCGCCGCTGGTGTGTTCACCAGAATGCGGCCAGCCGGGATCGCGCGGGCAAAGCGCTCGACGCGGGCGGCGTTGCTCGTGTGAATCACCGCAGTGTGGCCGGCGCCAGAACCTTGGAGAAGCGTCCGGCAGAGCCGAATCCCTTCATCCTCTCCGGACACTGAAAACAGCGATGCCACCGGCGCGAGCTTCTCGCGCGCCGAGAAATCGTCATCGGCACCGGGCGTCGCCCTTATCACCAGCAACCGGATCGAGTAGGTCCGGACGATGGCCGCTGCGCGGGCGATCGTCGCAGCCGAGCGGCCAACGAACTCGCGCCGAATCGAGCGCTCTGTATCGAGCACGGCCGCGGCGAACTGCGCCACTTCGCCCGCCGTGAGGACGGCGGCGCCGTGCTGTTCGAGCGCCGCGATCAACCGATCGACACAACGATCGTCCACGACGAGATTGTCTTCTGTTCCGGCAGTCAGTCCGTTATCGAACGCCTTGCTGGTAATAATCGCCCGCGCCGCGCGCGGCAGATCGGCGTCGGCGCAGATCCAGGCCGGAGCATTACCGGGGCCAACTGCGATCGCCGGCTTCCCCGAGCTGTAGGCCGCCTTCATCAACTGCGGCCCGCCAGTCGCGAGCACGATCGAGACTCCCGGATGGTGCATGAATTTGCCAGTCAGCCGGCGGCTGCCATGGCGGTCGATCGACTGGACCAAATCGATCGGCGCGCCGTGCGCCTCGAGCACGCGGCGAATGATGCTGCCGACCGCGGTTCCAAGCCCCTGCGCCTGTCGCGGAAAACAGACGATCAGCGCGTTTCGTCCCTTCAGCGCGATCAACGTCTTGAAGATGGCGGTCGCGACCGGACTGGTCGCCGGAACGACGGCCAGCACTATGCCCATCGGACTGGCCAGCTCTGTCACCTGACGTTCCGGATCGAGCGACAGCATTCCTTGAGCAGGTTTGCCGGCAATCGATTCGTAGACGCCGAGACTGGCGAATCGATTCTTCATCGTCTTGTCGCGAACGTTGCCGATCCGTGTGACATTCACGGTCATTTCCGCGAGGGCGCCCGCTCGTGCAGCGAGCGCTTTCGCCATATCGCCCAACAAGTGGTCGATGCGTTCGTCGGTCCAGTTTTCGAATACCTCCTGCGCCGCGCGAGCGCTGCTGACCACACGATCGACGTCTCCGTCCAGTCGCCGCTCGTCCGCGACAGCATCGAGCAAATGAGCGGCGATCGCCGCGCGGGTTTGAGGCGTGGCGGCCCCCAGCGATCGAACCAATGAGAGTCCCAGCGACGGATCGATCTCGACCACCTGGTCGACGGCGGCCTGCAGTTCCGACCGCGCGTCAGTGGTCGGTTCAGGCGGAGCATCTGGCATCGTAATCATGGACGACTCCCTGCAACTGTCTGTCTGCAGAACTCGGCGTTCCTGTTCGGGCTAGAGGCGACGGTCCACCAGACGTCTCCACAGTAGTCGCCCGCCGAGTCGGAGTCATGAGCACGCCGTGAGCAACCGCTTTCTAACCGAACGCTCACCAGAGTCTCAGGACCGGCCGCCGACGGTCGGCGAAGATGGTCGCGCAACACAAGCCAATTGGAGAACGTTATGAAGATCATCTCGACACTCGTAATCGCAAGCGCGCTGTCGGTATCGGCCAGTGCGCAGGTTCCCGACTTCACGCCCAAGACACCGCTGCTCGGAGCGCTGCTGCATAACGACAGCGCCGAAGCGAAGCGGCTCCTCGAAGCCGGAGCGGATCCGAATGAAGGGCGCTTCATCGGTTTTCCGCCAGTACTGCTGGCGGCGGTGCGTCAGGATCTCGAACTCGTGCGGCTGATGGCCGCCAAAGGCGCGGACCTCACGGCCACCGATCCATCCGGTTCGACGGCATTGATGTGGGCGGCATTCAACGAATACGGCGATGCGCAACTGGTTCAGGAGTTGCTGCGGCTCGGCGCTGATCCGTTCGCGACGAACAAGGCCGGCGAGACGGCGTTGAGCTGGGCGGAGCGGCGCGGCGACACGGCGGCGGTCGAGGCGCTGCGAAAAGCTGGTGCGTCGGATTCCGTGCGGGTCAAGGAGGCAGTAGAAAAGTCGCTGGCCCTGCTGCAGCGCAGCGGCGCGCAGTTCACTCGAATATCCGGATGCTATTCCTGTCACCATCAGTCGCTGCCGCAGATGGCGCTCGGCACGGCGCGAACCCGCGGCCTGCAACTCGACGAACCGGCGGCGCGCCTGCAGACCGAAACAATTGTGACGGTGTTGAAGCGCGTTTACGAAGAGGCTCGCCGGAATCGAGACCGCATTCCGGACCCGCCGATCAGCGTCAGCTATACACTGCTCGGTCTCGGCGCCGCCAAGTACCCCGCCGACGACATCACTGGGGCCCTCGCAGAAGTGGTCGCCGCCTGGCAAGGCGCGGACGGCGCGTTTCATCCGCTGCCGGCAGTCAGGCCGCCAATCGAATCGAACGCCTTTGCCGGCACCGCGTTGAGCCTGCGCGCATTGCAACTGTATGGCAGCCAGCCGCAGGAGCGCATCGCCCGCGCCATCCGCTGGTTGAGCAGCGCGGCGCCGCGGAACACCGAGGAACGGGCGATGCAGTTGCTTGGCCTTGCCTGGGGCAACGCAGCGGCGGGCGAGATCGGCAAGTCGACAAACGCGTTGCTCGCCGACCAACGTCCCGACGGAGGCTGGGGTCAGCTGCCGTCACTCGAAACCGACGCGTACGCTACCGGACAGGCACTGGTCGCGCTGCAAACCGCCGGCTATCCCGTGACAAACGCAGCTTATCGGCGCGGTGTCGCGTTTCTGATGCGAACCCAGTATCCGGATGGCTCGTGGCTCGTTCGCACCCGTACCTACCCGGTTCAACCGAAACGGGAGAGCGGCTTTCCGCACGGCGACCACCAATGGATTTCTGCCGCCGGGACGAGTTGGGCAGCAATGGCGTTAGCGCTGGCGGTTCCACCGGCTGCCGGCGCGAACGTCGCGCAACCGGTCGATCAGACGTACATCGATCGGCCGTCGCTGAGCGCCATCCAGCCGCGCGCGATCCGGTAGATGAACCAGAGGCTGACGATCCCGATCGGCAGCCACGCGATCAGCAGACCGAGGCCAAGCGTCGCAATGATGAAGAAGAGACAGAGCGAAATCCACAGCAGTCCGAACCAGAAGGTGCGGATCTGCCAGCGGAAATGCGACTCCAGCCAGGTGCCGCGCGCCTCGCTGCGCTTCACGTAATTGAGGATGACCGCGATGATCGACGGCCAGCCAGTCAGGAAGGCGCCGACGACCGTCGCGGCTCCCAGGATCCCGGTGAGCAGGCTGAACGCATGCAGGCCGTAGATCACTTGCGTCCAGGTGACGAGCGACGGTTGCGGTTGATTCATGGTGGCGGCGCCAGTATATCAACGGCCTCGCCGCGACCGACCTGTGGTCGCTACGTGGTTACGGCGGCGAGCACACCTCTCATGTAGGCCATCGATTCGATCATGCCGGGCAACGGGTTCTTGGCGTTGATCTCGTACTCGAGCCCGACCTGGCCCTGGTAGCGAATCGCGATCAGCGTCCGAAACAGGCCGGGGAAATCGATGATGCCGCGCCCGACTTCGACCTGGCTCTCCTTCGCATCTTTCGAGGCGAGATCTTTGACGTGCATGTCGTACAACCGATCGCCGCACTCGCGGCACGCCGCCACCGCGTCGGTGCCGGTCCGGGTGGTGTGGCCGATATCGATGCACAACCCAAGCCGGCGATCGCGTGACTTGATCGCCGCATACGCATCCTGCGGTCGCGGCCAGCGCTTGTCTTCCGGACCGTGATTGTGAATCGCGACCTTGATGTCGTAGGTCTTCGCGAGCCGTTCGATGGTGTCGAGTGCGGCCGGTTCGGGGTCCACGTAAATCAGCGGAAAGCCGGCGTTCTTCGCGTAGACGAATTCTCTTTCGATCTGCGCCGGATCGTTCGGGATGGTGATCGTGCCGCCGCCCATAATCGTGATGCCGGCTGCTTCGATCTTGGCGCGCAGCGCACGTGTCGCCTCCGGCGGATCGGTGCGCGGCACGTGCACATCCTTGAATGTCATGTGCCGTACGCCGAGTGCCTTGGCCATTTCAAGCGCGCGATCCAACGGGAACTCACGGAACGAATACGAGGCAACGCCGAGCGTCAGCGCGGTGGAGCTCGCCGCGGCGGCGAACGCCTTCGTCAGCGACGGCCCGACCGTCGTCCAGGCAGCCGCCGATGCGGCGGTGGCACAAAACTGGCGGCGCGTGCGGTCAGTCATCATAGGGTCTCTCTCTCTGCTGGTCTCCGCGTTCCTCTTCCGACCACAAAGATTTAACGCAAAGTGTTCTTTCCTTTGCGAACCTGGCGAACTCTGCATTTGATCCCTTTATTGGAAGTTCGCCACTAGAACGACAACCGCATGCCGAGCTGAATCTGGCGCATGTTCCGCGCACTGCGAATCTTACCGAATGTCGCCGGCGCATTGAGCGAGGTACCGGGATTCATCAGATTGACGAGGTTGAAGACGTTGGTGGCCTCGAGTCGGAACTGGAACACCGTCCGGCCCTTCAGCGGAATGTCCCGGAAAATCCCGAGGTCGACGTTGCGAATGCCAGGTCCATCAATGATGTTCCGGCCGGAGTTGCCGTCAGTGCCGACGGCTGGAACCGCAAATGCCGCGACGTTGAACCAGCCTTCGATCAACTGTTCGGTCGGACGATCGTGATCGAGCTCGGGATTCCCGACGAGATCGGCGCGATCGTTCGTCAACCCGTCGAAGTTCCGGTCGCTTCCCGCAGCGATGGTCAGCGGCGTGCCGGTTTGGAATGTGGCGATCGCCGACACGGTCCAGTCGTGCGCGAGAACGGCGGCGACCGACGAGGAGTTGCGCAAATAGTCGATCCGCCACACTCCTGATAGCACCAGACTGTGCGTGCGGTCGTTCGAGTTGCGTGCGCGCTCGGCCGCGAGGTTCATCGCGTTCTGTACGCCGGGCAGGCCCCCGCCCTGAAAGTCGACGTCCTCGTAACCGCGGCCGTACGAGTAGTAGGCCTTGCCAGACAGTTTCGCGCCGCGGCGTTCCGCACTGATTTGCAGACCGTTGTAGTCGCTCGCGAAGATCGACGACAGCACTGTCGCCGCGCCGATGGTGCCCGGCATGTAGGGCCGGCGGGTATTGACGTTGGCCGTCGTCGCGCCCGGACCGTACACCGGATAGTTATTGTCGACGCCGGCCGCGAGGTTTCGTCCAAACGAACCGACGTAGGAGGCAGTGACGCTGAGGCTTCTGCCAAGCTCCTTCTCGACGGTCAGGTTCGTCTGATAGCTCAGCGGCCAGACGAAGTCGAGATCCGGACCGAACACTTGCGCCGGCAGCGTGAACCGCGGCGAGCCTGGCGTATAGATGAACGGAAATGGGCCAACGCCTCCCGGCAGGTTGCGGTACGGATCAGACAGCGTGAACACCGTCGGGAACGACTGCCGGACGGTGAACGGCTGGTTGTCGGCGGTGGTGTTCCATTCGTTGCCGGTGATGCTGCCGTAGAACATGCCGAACGAGCCACGCACCGCCATCCGACCGTCGCCCTTCGGATCCCACGCAATGCCGAGCCGCGGCGCGATGTTGTTGATGTCGGTGTGGACGATGCCGCGGCTGATCCCGGTGTCGCCGGGGAACAACAACCCAACCGGTGCGGTCGGATTGACGGTGGATTTCCGACCAGGGACGAACGCCAGCTTGCGATCCTGCGGATCCGTATACGGGAATTGCAGGTCGTAGCGCACGCCGAGGTTCAGCGTCACCCGGGAATGAATACGGAAATCGTCCTGGGCAAAAGCGCTGAGGTACATTCCGTTGTCGGTCTTCCGCACCGGTGCGTCCTGCGTCATCGTCGCCGGCAGGCCGAGCAGGAAGTCGGCGTAGGCGTTGCCGGTCTTGCTGCCGTTGAACGCAAAGACGCCGTAGTTGTCGAGCAGGGTGTCGTGGATGATCGCCTCGTACGACACGTCGCCGCCGATCTTCAGTGAGTGTTTGCCCCGGGTAATGCTCAACACATCCTTGACGCCGGTGTAATTGCTGCCGGCATCGGGCCCGGCGATCGCGGTTTGCGCGGTGAAGAAGCCGGTAACGGTGATTCGCGGCAGCGTCGGGTCGCCCTGCGGCGTGAATTTCGAATTCAAGTCGGCCAGCGATGTCGTCGGATTGTTGACGCGCGCGCCGAATTGCCGGACGTAGTTACCGCGCAGCTGATTGATCATCGACGGCCCGAGAATCCAGGTGTGCGAACCGTTGATGTTGTGCTGCGTCCACTCGAAATCGCGATCGACCCACGGAATGTTGCCGGTGCCGGTCAGCGGCTGCGTGTCGACACCCCGCAATTGGAAATAGCTGAAGGCCAGCGACTGCGACGTCGACAGCTGGTGATCGACCTTCAACGTCCCTTCGTTGGTACGAATCGGATCCGGAGCGCGCACTTCGTAGAAATTGTTGGGGAGATTCGACATCGGTACGAAACGATCCTGAATCGTCTTGGCGGCGACGTCGAAGCGATTCCCTGGGATGATGTTGCTGGGAAAGGCCACACCAGTGACCGGATCGCGCGGCTTGCTGGCCGACGCCGAGAAGTCACCGGCGCGTTCCGCGGCGGTCGGTACGACCGCAGTGTTCCGATAGTAGGTTTCTTCCTGACGCAGACCGGAATAGCTGACGAAGAAAAATGTCTTGTTCCTCTTGATTGGGCCGCCAACCGCTCCGCCGAACTGCTTCCGATCGAGCGGATCTTTCGTGCCGGTCACTCCCGGCGGCGCCCAGCGGGCCGAGTTCAAGCTCTCGTTCCGGAAGAAATCGAAGATTGCCCCGTGAAAAATATTTGTCCCGGATTTCGTCACAATGTCGACAACCCCCGCGGAGTAGCGGCCGTACTCGGCAGAGTATCCGTTGGTCAGCACCCGGAATTCCTGCACCGCTTCGGGGTTCGGTGCCGGGTTGCCGGTGCCACGGAGACCTGCGGTGTTGTTGCCGCCGTCCAACTGGAAATTGACGGTGCCCATCTGCGCGTTGCCCGAGCCGTTAATCGTGGTGTTCTGCTCTGGTCCGCCTAACGCATTCTGGCTCGAGTTCGCGGTGACACCGCCGGTGATGCTCAACAGCGCGTAGAGATCGCGGTTCACCAGCGGCAGATTCAGGACCTCGTTTTGTCCGACGGTACGCGCCAGGGTCGCCGAGGCAGTGTCGACGAGCGGCGAATCGCCGATCACCGACACGGTCTCGCTGACCGCGCCGAGCTCGATGATCGCGTCGACGCGGGCGTTCCGGCCGACTTCGAGCACGATCCCGGACTGCGTGAAGTTTTTGAACCCTGGTATCGTCACCGCGACCTGATAGTTGCCAACCGGCAACAGACGCAGCGCGTACTCGCCCGCATCGTCGGTGACGACAGTGCGCGAGAACTGAGTGCCGGTGTTGGTGGCAGTGACCGTGGCGCCCGGCACCACTCCGCCCTGGCTGTCCTTGACGCTGCCGAGAATCGTTCCAGTTGGAGTCTGCGCCAGGACGTTCGTCGAAACGAGCAGCGCGGCGAGAGCGGCGAACGTAGATCTGGCAAACATACAGGCTCCTTGTCAGGCCACGACAGGCGCGGCGAAGGCCGGTGCTGCGACAAGCATCGCCGCGCCTTTCAGGCGCGACTGCTCTTCTGCTGAAACGACCACGATGTCAACCGAATCGGCGGCTGGAATCAGCGCTCGCTCGGCGAGCGCGCTTCTCACTGTCCGTTCGATCAGGTCCCATGCGGTCGTGAGTTCGCCGCCGATGAAGACGTGATCCGGATCGACGATGTTGATGATGCCGCCGAGCCCGATGCCGAGATATCGGCCCGAAACACGCAGCGCGGTCAGCGCTTTGGCGTCGCCGGCCCGGGCACGCGCGATCAAGTCACCCATCGTGAACGGCCGTTCGCTCGCGGCGGTTGTCTTGCGGCCACTGCCGAAGTAGCGCGTCAGTGTCGCGCGATTTGAAATATGCGCTTCCCAGCATCCGACCGCGCCGCAGGAGCACATCGGGCCCGCCTCGACGCTGATCGGCATGTGCGCAAACTCGCCGGCGATATTGTGCTTGCCGCGCAGCAGTTCGCCGTTCACCACGATGCCGACGCCGACGCCTTCGGCAACGCTGACGAACACCAGGTCCCGCACCGGGGCCGCCGCACTGCGCGCCTCCCAGACGCGGGCGAGCGCGCAGGCGCGTCCGGCGTTCTCGATGTGGACCGCCAATCCGGTGGCCGCAGCGAGCCGTCCGCGCAGGTCGACATTGCGCCAGCCGAGCGTTGGCGCATGCATCACGACACCGGTACCAGGATCGACCATGCCGGGCGCGACCACGCCGATACCTTCGCACGTGCCCGCCGTCTCGCCATGCTTCTCCAGCAGCTGACGAATCCGTGCCGCCAGAGTGGCAACGAACCGTTTGGGATCAGGTGCGGTCGGCAGGCTGATGATGTCCGACCGCGGCTGGCCCATCCGATCGGCGAGCATCACGTAGCTGCCGGTGGCGCGAATGTCCACCGCGACGCTCGATCCCTTCCCGGTGTTGATGTAGAGCAGCGTCGGTTTCCGGCCGCGAGCGATCGCGCCGGTGCTGCCTTCGACGATGAGCCGTTCCTGCAGCAGCTCCTGCACCAGCAGACCGACGGCACCGCGGCGCAGCTTCATGCGGCGCGCGAGGTCGGCGCGCGAAATCGGCTGGTGACTGCCGATCAGGGTAAGGGCGATCTGGCGGTTGATGTGCCGCGCGGTGCGGCGGGTGGCGACGTGGAAGCGATTCGGGTCGATTCGTCGCATTTGTATCAAGTTCGAGCAAATCAGCCGGTTTCCACCGCCCGACCGCTCGAAACGCCCACCGCCGACGGCGGAGCCTCGACGAAATCAGCGATATTGTCCCAAACGGGGACAAAAGATAAGTGAAGCCGGTGGCGGTGTCAAGCGAAGCCCGAAAAACAGTCGGATCAGGCGCCGGGTGCCGGGGAAAGGGCAGAGTCACAACGCGAAGGATCGCAGTCAGGCGCTTCGGCCGCTTTCGCCGAACTGGATAGTCCGGGTGTCGGGAAATGCTGTCGCCGAGTGTCAACAGCGATGCCGAAACCATCGCGCCGCGGGTCAAACCGAGCCGTTTCGAGGCGCGTAGAATCCCCCACCGCTGCGTGAAATCCCGCAGCCGAGGACACATCGCCGTGGCACTCTCGGCGCGAACACCTGCCGATTCACGGCACTGCCATTGCGTATACGCCGCCAACGCTGGATTACACGGTCAGCAAAAGGAGTGTCGTGATGGGTCGTCGATTGTGGCTGCTGGTCGTCGGCGCGTGCGCAATCCCCACTGCCGGATTCCCGGCACCCCTCGTAACCTTCACCAAAGATATCGCACCGATCTTTCAAGACAAGTGCGAGGCCTGCCACCGGCCGAATCAGATGGCGCCCATGCCGCTGGTCACGTTCGAAGACGTTCGCCCTTGGGCAAAGTCGATCGCGGCGCGGATCGGCGGACGGCAGATGCCGCCCTGGCACATCGATCGCACCGTCGGCATCCAGAAATTCAAGAACGACCGATCGCTATCCGATCAACAGATCGCCACGATTCTTCGCTGGGTGAATGACGGTGCGCCGAAGGGCGACCCCAACGACATGCCGCCGCCCAGGGCTTGGAGCGACGACGCGAATGTCTGGACCGAGGCAGCGAAGCTGGGCCCACCCGATCTGGTGATCAAATCGACGCCCTATACCATGCCGGCCATCGCGCAGGACGCATGGTGGAAGCCGTCAGCTCCGACCGGCTTGACCGAACCGCGCTGGGTGCGCGCTATCGAGATCAAGCCATCCACGTTGCAGGGTCGCAAGATCACGCATCACGCGCTGGCGCGACTGCAACAGCCCGAGGACCTCGATCCGGCGCTGTTCACCAACGATCCGGACGTCGCCGGCGACGGCCTGTTCATGGAATGGGCCGTCGGGAAGAATGCCGACGAAATGCGGCCCGATTCGGGCCGTCTGATGCTGCCAGGCTCGAAGATCACCTGGGACATTCACTATCACGCCGTCGGCGAGGAAATTACCGACAGCGTGGAGCTGGGCATCTGGTTCTACCCGAATGGCCAGGAACCGAACCATCGCGAGGTGCTGGCGCTGTTCAATACCTTCACCGGCTCCAATCGCACACTCGACATTCCTCCGAATCAGGTCACCACCACCGAAAGCTTCGTGCCGCTGAAACAAAACGCCCGCATCGAGAATTTCCAGGCCCACTTGCACCTCCGCGGCAAGGGCATGTCCATGGAAGCGATCTACGCGGACGGTCGTCGCGAGATGCTCAGCCAGATTACCGATTTCAATTTCAACTGGCACAACATCTACATTTATGACGACGACGCCGCGCCGCTGCTGCCCCGGGGAACGCTGCTCCACTTCATTACCTGGTACGACAACACCGCGAACAACAAAGCGAACCCCGATCCCAACCAGTGGGTCGGCTGGGGCGATCGCACCGTCGACGAAATGGGCCATGCCTGGCTGAACATCACCTACTACGGCGACGACGAGTTCAAAGCCGAAGTCGCAAAGCGCGCGACTTCGAGGGTGACTCACGATGAAAAATAAACTGCTCGCCATCATCGCAGCGCTTGTCGTGGCGTCGGCACTGCTGCACGGTCAGCAGGGGCAGGCGCCGCAAACGCTACCGTTGTCGCCGACCATTCGGCCATCGGGCCAGGGCGTAACCGCCGCCTACGAAGGCTGGTTCTATAACAAGGACGGGTCGATTTCGCTCCTGGTCGGCTATTTCAATCGCAACCAGAAGCAGGAGCTCGACATCCCGATCGGACCGAACAACCGCATCGAGCCGGGCGGTCCCGACCTCGGGCAACCAACCCACTTCCTGGCTGGCCGCCAGTACGGCGTGTTCGCGATTCGAGTGCCGAAGAATTTCGGAACGCAGCAGTTGACCTGGACGCTGACCGCGAACGGTCAAACCAACGCGATCCCGATGCACACCAAGCCGGACTGGGTCGTCGAACCGTTCGAGGATGCCGGCTCCAGGAATACGCCACCGACGGTGCGGTTTGAGCCGACTGGCCAGACGGTCACCGGACCGCCCACCGGCGTCGCGACCACACTCGCAGCGATCGCCGGCGAACCGCTGTTACTCACCGCATGGGTGACCGACGAACTGGCCCGGGTGAATGTCGCGACTCCCGCGCGTCGACCACGTCCTTCGACCACCGGTCCGTCGACTCCCCCACCGCCCTTGTCGGTCGCGTGGAGCAAATATCGGGGGCCCGGCACGGTGGCGTTTGTGAACGCCAAACCGACGATCGCCAAAGAGCGCGATGGCGAGGCGCAGACGACTGCGACATTTACTGCGCCGGGCTACTACGTGCTGCGCCTGCAGGCCAACGATCAGTCCGGCGATGGTGGCGGCGGCTTCCAATGTTGCTGGACGAACGCCTATGTGGCGGTGACAGTCAAGGGGCCAGCAGTCACCTCAGACAAATAGATCGGAGACACAGGTTGAGAATGGTGCGGGTCCATCCGTCGCTTGAATTTGCAATCCTGGCCGGCGCGCTGGCGTTGATCGGCCCGGAGTCTGTATTCGCGTCAACTTCCCTCGCACCGCCCGGCTGGGACGCAGGGTTGAAGCTCGCCGTCGCGCGAGACACGAACCCGGATCCGCACATCGTCGAAATCGACCTCACTGCCCGAATCGCCGCCGTCGAAGTCGCGCCGGGGAAAGTGGTCCAGGCGTGGACGTATGACGGCGGAATTCCAGGCCCGCTGATTCGCGCCCAGCTGGGCGACCGGATCATCGTCCACTTCGTGAATCAACTGCCGCAGCCGACGACGATCCACTGGCATGGGGTTCGGGTGCCGATCGAAATGGACGGCGTTCCGGAAGTGTCACAGCCTGAAGTGAAAACCGCGGGCACTTTCACCTATGACTTCGTCGTACGCGACGCAGGACTCTACTGGTACCACCCGCACGTGATGTCCGCTGCGCAGGTCGGATTCGGACTGTACGGCGCGCTGGTCGTCGAGGACCCGCACGATGGCGTTGACGTGGCCGACGAGCTGACGCTCGTATTGAGCGACATCGGTTTCGACTCAAAGGGCGTGCTCGAACGGCCCGACAGCGGCGGACCTGCGGGGATGGTTTTCGGCCGCGAAGGTGCGTACGTGCTGGCGAACGGCAAGGTCAAACCGACGCTCCGGGCGCGTTCTGGCGCGATGCAGCGCTGGCGCATTGTCAATACCGCGAAGAGCCGCTTCTTTCTGCTCGATCTCGATGGCCAGCCATTCACGGTGATCGGAACCGATGGCGGCCTCCAGGAACACCCAGTGACGGTCGACGCACTGCTGATCACTCCTGGCGAACGCGCGGATGTGCTGGTGGCACCCAAAGGTCCGCCCGGCGGAACGATGGTGTTGCGGGCGATGCTCTACAACCGCGGCTACGGCAGCGTCGAATATCGCGACGCCGAAGATGTTCTGTCGATCGCCTTTACAGAACAACCAACGCTGGCGGCGCGACCAATGCCGACAACGCATCGCGAGTTCGCAGTACCAGCCGTCGACGATGCGACGCGCGTGGACGTCGTGCTGACGCTGCCGCCCGCTGGTACCGATGGCAAGTCGGAATTTCAGGTGAACGGCGCGCCGTTCTGGAAAGCCAGACCGTATCTCGCGGCGCTGGGTGAAAAGCAGATCTGGACGGTCAGGAACGACAGCAAGTTTGCACACCCGTTTCACCTCCACGGCTTCTTCTTCCTTCCGCTCGACCAGGACTTGAAGCCGATTCGCCCGATGGCGTGGAAGGACACGCTGAACATTCCGCTCGATGAAACCGTGCGATTCCTCGTCGTCTTCGACGAGCGGCCGGGGCTGTGGATGTTCCATTGTCACATCCTCGATCACGCTGACGGCGGACTGATGGGGCACGTGCAGGTGGGGACGAACGCGTCTCCAACCCACGTGCACGCAAAGTAAGACCCACGCATACAATCAGTAGACCGTGGCGATGACGAGGAAGGCACCTGGCATTCAGTTTCGGACGATCCTGTGCGCGGTCGACTTCTCGGCACATGCCAGGCATGCGCTACGGCTGGCGGTCGCGGTCGCGAATCAGTTTGGCGGACGCGTCACGGCATTGTTCGTCAACGATCCGCTGTTACTCGCCGCCGCAAGACGTCTTGACGGCCCTGATGTCGTCGACCGCAGTCGGCGGGAATTGACGAAATTCATCGCTCACGCGGTGGGTGAACAAGACCCGCCGGTAATCGCGCTCGTCGCGGCCGGTAATCCCGCTGAGGAAATTCTGAAAACGGCGCGGCGCCTGCGAAGCGATGTCGTGGTAATCGGCAGCCAGGGGCTGAGCGGCGTGCCGCGACTGTTCTTTGGATCGACCACCGAGCAGGTGCTGCGGCGGGCGACGGTCCCGGTGTTCGCGATTCCACCGTTGAAAGGCCCGCGGCAGCCGCCGACCGACCGGCTGCACGTCGAGCGCGTCGTCGCTCCGATCGACCTCGCTGGCGAATGGCAAGCCGACGCGATTCGCGCAGCGGCGATCGCGAAACAGCTTGGCGTGCCGCTGCTGTTTGCGCACGTGCTGCGGCCATCGCATGTCCCGGACTGGCTTCGCCCGGTTGCGCCGGTGACTGAACGGGAACGGATCCGCAAAGCCACGGACGTGCTCAAACGCGTCACGCGACACTTCGCCCCGGGCGTCGAGGCGACGTGCCATGTATCGGTCGGGGATCCGGCGGATCAAATCGCGATGCTGACCCGGCGCGGGTCGCCACTGCTGGTCATGTCGTTGCGGGGCACCGCGGGCCTGTGGGGACGTCGTGGCGCGATCGCCTACGGCGTCCTCACACGTTCGTCAACGCCGGTACTGGCATTGCCGCGCCGACGGATCGGCGGCCGGCTGTCCGCGCGATTGAAGAGAACGATCGACGAAACCCTCGCGGCACGCGATCGCATCGAGATTGCCGGAATCGATGCGCTACTCTCGGCGGCAGCCGGCAAGCCCAAGGTCAGGACGAAGTAGTCAGCCGGCGACGCAGAAGTTTTTCAAGCTCTCGGAACCACAGTCCGCTACTCGCCACCAGCGCGCAGCGGGTCCAATCTGATGCCGTCAGCGCCGCCGTGGAAAACGCCCGTTGCAGGAACGGCGAGTAAACGACGGCAATCTGCAGCAGCACCGAAAGAAGAATTGACCCCCACAGCCAGGCGTTGGTGAACAAGCCGTGAAATGCACTGTCGCGTTCGGATCGGGCGTTGAAGAGATTGAACAGCTGAAACAGCATCAGTGTGGTGAAGGCCATGGTCTGAGCGTGACGCAGGCTGCCCGACCCGGCGAACATTCCACCGGGCAGGTCGGCGTCGAGCACGTACAACGTGCCGGCCGCCATGATGGCGCCAACGAAAAAGATACCGCGCCACATCCGCGCGGTAATCACCGGTTCCTCGGGTCGCCGCGGCGGCGCACTCATCAGTTCACGATCGGCCGGCTCGACACCCAGGGCGAGGGCCGGCGCACCGTCGGTGACCAGGTTGATCCACAGGAGTTGCGTCGCCACCAGCGGCAGGACCAATGCGCTGCCGTCTGAGGCGAGTCCGATGTTGTCGGCCAATACAACGCCAAAAAACATCGTCATGACTTCGCCGATATTCGACGACAGCAAATAGCGGAGAAACTTCCGGATATTCGAGAAAATCGAGCGGCCTTCTTCCACCGCCGCAACAATCGTCGCGAAATTGTCGTCAGCCAGCACCATGTCGGCGGCCTGCTTCGCGACATCCGTGCCGGTCATCCCCATCGCGATGCCGATGTCGGCACTTTTCAGAGCCGGCGCGTCGTTCACGCCGTCGCCGGTCATCGCCACCACGGCATGGCGCCGCTGAAGCGCCTGAACGATTCGCAGTTTGTGCTCCGGGTTGACGCGAGCGTAAACCGACACTGCGCCAACTGTTTCGTCGAGCTCCTGCTCGGACAATCGCTCCAGTTCGGTGCCGGTGATTACATGGCCATCCGAGGTGAAGCCGAGCTCTTGCGCAATCACCGCCGCCGTCTTTGGATGGTCTCCAGTAATCATGATCGGCCGAATACCGGCGCGAATCGTCCGCGCGACGGCAGCACGCGCTTCGTCTCGCGGCGGATCGATCATGCCGATGAGACCGGCAAACACCAGGTCGCGCTCGAGATGCTGGCCGATATCGTCGGTTGCGATCGTTCCGTCGGTGACGGCGCGAAATGCGACGCCGAGCGTGCGCAGCGCGCGGCCGGCCAACGCGTCGTTCACTCGGAGAATTTCCTGGCGTCGCGTGTCCGACAGGTCGCGGCGTCCGTCGCCAACTAGTTCCTGGGTGCAACGCGTCAGCAGGATGTCGGGGGCGCCCTTGGTGAACACCAGCACTCGTCCTGCGGTTTCAGCGTCGGTGTGAACCGTGCTCATCAATTTGCGCTCTGCCGAAAACGGGACTTCACCGCGGCGCACGAAGCGAACGTTCAACTGTTCGGCTTCCAAACCGGCTTTCCGGGCGGCCACGAGGAGCGCCGCTTCAGTCGGATCGCCAATCACCGTCCAACGTCCGTTGTCGTCGCGAACCGACGCGTTATTCGCGCGATCGGCGACGGCAAGCGCGCGCTCGAGTTCGAGCCTCGAGTCGTTCACCACCGCGCCGCCGTCCTTCTGCCGTACTTCGCCAGTTGGTTCGTAGCCTGTACCGCCGACCATCACGTGTCCGCTCGCAGTGACGACCTCGCGGACCGTCATCTCGTTTTTAGTGAGCGTGCCGGTCTTGTCGGACGCGATCACGGTGGCCGATCCGAGCGCCTCGACCGCGCTCAAATGACGGATGATCGCGTGGCGCCGCGCCATCCGTTGAACGCCAATCGACAGCACCGCGGTCACAACCGCCGGCAAGCCCTCCGGTACCGCCGCAACCGCCAGCGCCACGCCGAGAATCAGCACGTCGAGAAGCGCCGACAACCCCCGAACCTGTTCGACGATGATGATGGTCACAATCATCACGACGGCAATGACGATGACGACGAGGCCGAGCAGCTTGCCGATACGATCGAGTTCGCGCTGGAGCGGCGTCGGTCCGCTGCCGACTTGCGACAACATTCCGGCGATGCGTCCAACCTCGGTCTGCATTCCAGTGGCGACGACCACGCCGCGACCGCGGCCGAAGGTCACCGACGTGCCGCTGAACAGCATGTTCGTGCGGTCTCCCAATGCGACGTCGCCAGGGATCGCGTCAGGAGCCTTGGTCACCGGCAGGCTTTCGCCGGTCAGTGCCGCTTCCGACACACACAGGGCGGTGGCGTCGATCACACGCACGTCGGCAGTCAAGGCGTCGCCGTCCTCAGCCAGGAGAATGTCGCCGGGCACCACCGCCGATGCGGGAATGCTGGTCGGTTGACCGTCGCGGATGACGTGAGCGCGCGCTGCCGCCATCTGCCGCAGCGCCGCTATTGCCGACTCGGCGCGTTCCTGCTGGACGTAACCAAGAACGGCATTCAGCAGCACGACCGCGCTGATCGCGATCGCATCGTAGGGCAGCGCCGCGTCACGCTCGTAAAGCCAGAGCGCAAACGACGTCGCGGTCGCGATCAGCAGCAGAACGACGAGGACGTCGCGAAACTGACCGAGGAATTTTCTCCAGGCCGGAATCGGCCGCTCGGAGGCGAGTTGATTCGGCCCATAGCGACCGAGCCTGGCGCGAGCTTCGTCGTTCGTCAGGCCACGAAGCGCGTCACTCTCGAATGCGCGAACGACGTTTTCGGCCGACTCCTGGTAGGGGGCCGTCACCGGCTTACTGACCGTTGATTGGCACGCGACGCCGCAGCTCTTCGAAGAAATTCATCACGAATACGACGGAGTGTTCGCGGGCCGGCGCTTCGCCATCCACCAACTCCATGACCAGATAGTTCGCGCCGACGCCGTGGAGCGTGCCGATATGCGGGTGATTCAGCGCGGCGACCCCGCGCGCCTCGCGCTCGAACCGCTCGCTGAACTGCAGCGTACAAATCTTGACGGCAACGTCACGGCCGATGCGCGAATCGCGGGTTCGATAGACCTCGCCAATACCTCCCGCGCCGATGCGCGAGAGGATTTCGTAGGGCCCGAGTTTGTCATCGACCGAGAGCGACATCGCGGACGAAAGTCTACCGCGAATGCATCAGCCGCATAGCGTCCGCCCGCAG
>Ga0207659_10000246_pt1 | contig 32971 bp, 26 predicted proteins | sample KBSM43metaG_FD_184330 | JGI IMG/M metagenome (GOLD analysis project Ga0207659, IMG submission 184330) | Miscanthus rhizosphere microbial communities from Kellogg Biological Station, Michigan, USA - KBS M4-3 metaG (SPAdes) (version 2) | ecosystem: Host-associated > Plants > Roots > Rhizosphere >...
CCTTTCGGCCTCGCCTTAGGTCCCGACTAACCCTGAGCAGACGAACTTTACTCAGGAAACCTTGGACAATCGGTGGTGGGGAGTCTCACCCCACTTTCGTTACTCATGCCGGCATTCTCACTTCCAGCCACTCCACGGGGCCTTACGACACCGCTTCACGCAGACTGGAACGCTCTCCTACCGCGTGCAGAGCCCGCAGGCCTGCACACCCATAGCTTCGGAGGCTAGCTTTAGCCCCGTTGAATTATCCGCGCCCGAACACTTGACCAGTGAGCTGTTACGCACTCTTTCAAGGATGGCTGCTTCTAAGCCAACCTCTTGGTTGTCTCTGCATTCGGACATCGTTTGCCACTTAGCTAGCACTTGGGGTCCTTAGCTGATGGTCTGGGTTGTTTCCCTCTCGCGTACGAAGTTTATCCCCCGCACACTGACTCCCGAGTTAAATGTAACGGTCTTCGGAGTTTGCCTGAAGTCGGTAACCTGGTAGGGCCCCTAATCCAAACAGTGCTCTACGGCCGCAACACAATTACTCGAGGCTATACCTAAATATATTTCGGAGAGAACCAGATATCTCTGAGCTTGATTAGCCTTTCACTCCGATCCACAGGTCATCCGCCCAGTTTTCAACCTAGGTCGGTTCGGCCCTCCACGAGGTCTTACCCCCGCTTCAGCCTGCCCATGGATAGCTCGCTCAGTTTCGGGTCTACCGCCAGTGACTGATTCGCCCTGTTCAGACTCGCTTTCGCTACGGCTCCGCTCATCGCTTAACCTTGCCACTGACGAGTAACTCGCCGGCTCGTGATGCAAAAAGCACGCCGTCACACCCGAAGGTGCTCCGACCACTTGTAAGTCTACGGTTTCAGGTACTATTTCACTCCCCTTCAGGGGTACTTTTCACCTTTCCCTCACGGTACTAGTTCACTATCGGTCACCAAGTAGTACTTAGCCTTGGAGGGTGGTCCCCCCAGATTCAGACCACGTTTCACGGGTGTGGTCTTACTCAGGAACGTCAATCGGCAGATCAGAATGTTTTCACCTACGGGACGATTGCCCTCTGTGGTGCGAGGTTCCACTCGCTTCGGCTAACACCTGATTTTGTAACTGCCGCCAGACCGGCACGGCCTGGACATGACGCCCTACAACCCCGGATGAGCAACGCGTGCCGCTTACACTCATCCAGTTTGGGCTGATCCCCTTTCGCTCGCCACTACTAAGGGAGTCTCGGTTGATTTCTTTTCCTCGGGCTACTTAGATGTTTCAGTTCGCCCGGTTCCCCTCCGGTGACTATGTATTCACCACCGGATGACACCGCATTACCGGTGCCGGGTTTTCCCATTCGGAGATCCGCGGGTCAATGGCTGTTCAGCGCCTTACCGCGGCTTATCGCAGCCGTCCACGTCCTTCTTCGACTCTTGGTGCCAAGGCATCCACCGTAAACTCTTACTATCTTGACGGTGAGCGACTCACTCACTTAAAAGTATGTGAATCGATTAAATATACCCTCAGGACCCACGTCGCGCGGGTCCTGAAATTTTGGCCTTGTGCAGTTTTCAAGGTCCACCGAGGCGCACCCCCGGGGTCTCCGGAGGCGGTCTCTCAAAACTGAGCAGCGTCCCACCAACCGAGGCTGATGGGGAGTCCGGTCGACGTTCTAGAGAAATCTCCCTAGAAAGGAGGTGATCCAGCCGCAGCTTCCGCTACGGCTACCTTGTTACGACTTCACCCCAATCACGGGCCCCACCTTCGACGGCTCCCTCCTTGCGGTTAGGCCACCGGCTTCGGGTGTTGCTCGCTTTCGTGGTGTGACGGGCGGTGTGTACAAGGCCCGGGAACGTATTCACCGCGGCATTGCTGATCCGCGATTACTAGCAACTCCACCTTCATGGAGGCGAGTTTCAGCCTCCAATCCGAACCGAGGCGCACTTTATGGGATTTGCTCCACCTCGCGGTATTGCTGCCCTTTGTATGCGCCAATGTAGCACGTGTGTAGCCCTGGACATAAGGGGCATGATGACTTGACGTCATCCCCACCTTCCTCCGGTTTGTCACCGGCAGTCTCCCATGAGTCCCCAACTGAATGCTGGCAACATGGAACGGGGGTTGCGCTCGTTGCGGGACTTAACCCAACATCTCACGACACGAGCTGACGACAGCCATGCACCACCTGTGATGGTGTCCCGAAGGAAAACCGTGTTTCCACGGCGGTCACCAACATGTCAAGCCCAGGTAAGGTTCTTCGCGTTGCGTCGAATTAAACCACATGCTCCGCTGCTTGTGCGGGCCCCCGTCAATTCCTTTGAGTTTTAGCCTTGCGGCCGTACTCCCCAGGCGGGGAACTTAATGCGTTAGCGTCGGCACGGGAGGAGTCGACACCTCCCACACCTAGTTCCCATCGTTTACGGCGTGGACTACCAGGGTATCTAATCCTGTTCGCTCCCCACGCTTTCGCGCCTCAGTGTCAGTAACGTCCCAGCGAGCTGCCTTCGCTATTGGTGTTCCTCCTGATATCTGCGCATTCCACCGCTACACCAGGAATTCCACTCGCCTCTTCCGTACTCTAGCCTCACAGTATCCACCGGCTTTCAAAGGTTGAGCCTTTGACTTTCACAGCGGACTTATGAGGCCACCTACGCGCGCTTTACGCCCAATGATTCCGGACAACGCTTGCTCCCTACGTATTACCGCGGCTGCTGGCACGTAGTTAGCCGGAGCTTCTTGTGGAGGTACCGTCAACCCGCACGGCTATTCACCGGCGAGCCTTCGTCCCTCCTGAAAGGGGTTTACAACCCGAAGGCCGTCTTCCCCCACGCGGCGTTGCTGCGTCACGCTTTCGCGCATTGCGCAAGATTCCCCACTGCTGCCTCCCGTAGGAGTCTGGGCCGTGTCTCAGTCCCAGTGTGGCTGATCGTCCTCTCAGACCAGCTACCCATCGTTGCCTTGGTAGGCCGTTACCCCACCAACAAGCTAATGGGCCGCGAGCCCCTCCCAATGCGGAGGCCGAAGCTTCCTTTAGCGAACAGGCTGATGCCTGTGCGCCACATCCGGTATTAGCCCGAGTTTCCTCGGGTTGTCCCGGTCATCGGGGCAGGTTACTCACGTGTTACTCACCCGTTCGCGGCTTTGCCCCAGGGGCAAGCCCTGGTTCGTCGCACCACTTGCATGTGTTAAGCACGCCGCCAGCGTTCGTCCTGAGCCAGGATCAAACTCTCCGTGAAATTTACTTCTACAGAGAGCCTGTCATATCTCAGTTGGCCGCCGAGTACACAAATACGGCGACCGACATGACGAGGTAAATCAAGACCATCCGGCACGCTGGCGCACCGAATGGGTCGGACTCGAACATTCCGCAGACCAGTTGCTCGGGTCCGCGGAGTGCACGCTGCTCAGTTTTCAAAGACCACTGCGCCTCCGCGACGGGTCTCGTCGCTCTCAGCGCTTGGGGCCACCACAGGCAGCCCCAAGAGGGCAAAGAAATATAGCACTGCTGAGGCGGCTTGCCTAGGGGGTGGACCTCAGGCGGCAGAAGCGTCGCTTCCCCACCTGCAGCACGTGCCCGTCAAGACTACCTGACTCAAGATCGAGCGGCTCTGCGGCCAGCGGCTCCCCGTCGAGCTTGACCGCTCCCTGGGCAAGCAGGCGCCGCCCCTCGCTGCTGCTGAGATCGAAGGCGCCGGCGATCAGGCGCGGCAGGTGGACGAGGCCGTTGCCGTCGGCCCGGTAGTCCCCGAGGTCGACCTCGGGGATCTCGTCCGGCACCGCGTGCTGGACGTGGATGCGGTTGAAATGCTCCTCCGCAGCCGCCCCCGCCCCCTCGCCGTGGAAGCGGTCGACCAGCCGCCGCCCCAGCTGCCGCTTCGCCTCGTTCGGCGGCCCGGCGGCCTGCTCGGAGCCCAGCAGCAGCCGGTAGTACTCCGGCATCGCCTCGTCGGGGATGCTCATCAGGCGGCCGAACATCTCCTCCGGGGCGTCGGTGACGCCGACGTAGTTGCCAAGCGACTTGCTCATCTTGCGCTCGCCATCGGTCCCCACGAGGATCGGCAGGGTCATGATCGACTGCGGCTTCTGGCCGTAGGCGCCCTGGACGTCACGGCCGAAGAGGAGGTTGAACTTCTGGTCGGTGCCGCCGAGCTCGAGGTCGGCTTCGACCGCGACCGAGTCGTAGCCCTGCAGCAGCGGGTAGAGCAGCTCCAACGCCGCGATCGGCTGCGCCGAGGCCATCCGCTTCTGGAAGTCGTCGCGCTCCAGCAGGCGGGCGACGGTGGTCTGCGCCAGCAGCCCCAGCAGCGCCTCCGGCTCCATCCGCAGCCACTCGCTGTTGCGCCGAACCTCGGTCCGCTCGCGGTCGAGGATCTTGAAGGCCTGGTCCTGGTAGGTGGCGGCGTTCGCCTCGATCTCCTCGGCGCTCGGCACCGGCCGGGTCGCCGAGCGCCCGCTCGGATCCCCGACCTGGGCAGTGAAGTCGCCGATGATCAGGACCACCTTGTGGCCGGCGCGCTGGAACTCGGCCAGCTTCTCCAGTACGACCGTATGGCCGAGGTGGATGTCGGCCGTGGTCGGGTCGATTCCGAGCTTGACCCGCAGCGGCCGGCCTTCCTCCAGCTGCTCGGCGAGCCGCCCCGCGGGCAGGACGTCGACGGCGTTCCGAGTCAGATCCGGCATCCGGGCAATGCTAGACTGCCGCCTCCGCTCGGCGGTCCGTCACGGACGTCGAGCTGTTTTTTGCTGTGCCCACTCGATGGCTGTCCTAGGACTAAAGAGACGGCGAAGCGGCGGCGGTGAGATCCCGCCCATCCCCCCGGCTCCGACGACCGCGCCGGGCCCCCCTTCGCCCCCGAAGAAGTCGAAACCGCGCCTGAAGAAGCTGCGCGTCCTCTTCGTGCTGCTCGGGCTCGGGGTCCTCGCCGTCGTCTCGATGGTCTTCGGGATGATGGCCGCGGTCTCCCAGGACCTGCCGGCGATCTACGACTTCGCCCAGTACAAGGCATCGAAAAACAGCGTCCTCGTCGACGCCAACGGAGAAGAGATCGGGACCCTGAGCAGCGACCAGAACAAGATCCTCCTCAGCTCCTCCCAGATCTCGCCCAACGTCAAGAACGCGGTGGTCTCGATCGAGGACGCCCGCTTCTACGAGCACAACGGCGTCGACTTCGAGGGGATCGGCCGCGCCCTCGTCAAAGACATCCTCAGCGCCAGCGCCGCCCAGGGCGCCTCGACGATCACCCAGCAGTTCGTCAAGAACGCGCTCGAAGCCCAGGGCGACCGCACGCTCTTCGTCAAGTTCAAGGAGGCCGCGCTCGCCTACCGCCTCGAGCGCCACTGGAGCAAGGACAAGATCCTCACCGAGTACCTGAACACGGTCTACTTCGGCGAGGGCGCCTACGGGATCGAGGCGGCGGCCCGCACCTACTTCGGCCACGCTCATCCCGGCTGCGGGACCCAGACTGAGCCCTGCGCCTCGGTGCTCGAGCCCTGGGAGGCGGCGATGCTTGCCGGGATCATCCAGTCGCCCACCGCCTACGACCCCAAGGTCTACCCCGAAAACGCCCTTGCCCGCCGCAACGTGGTCCTCGAAAAGATGGGCGAACAGGGCTACATCTCCGAAACCCAGGCGCGCGAAGCCCAGGAGCAGGCGCTCCCGCCCGACTCCAGCATCGAGCCCCCCAGCCTCGACTCCAAGGCCCCCTACTTCACTGCCTACCTGCGCCAGCAGCTGGTCGAACGGTACGGCGCCTCGAAGGCCTTCTTCGGCGGCCTGACCGTGAAGTCGACGCTCGACCTGCGGCTGCAGGAAGCCGCCGAAGAAGCGGTCAGCTCCTACCTCGGCTACTCGCCGGCGACCGCCTCGGTGGTCGTGATCGACAACCACAACGCCGGCATCAAGGCGATGGTCGGCGGCCCGGACTTCGACACCAAGCCCTTCAACCTGGCGACCCAGGGGCACCGCCAGCCCGGCTCCTCGATCAAGCCCTTCACCCTGCTGACGGCGCTCGAACAGGGGATCTCCCCCTACACCGTCTACCCCTCCGAAGAGCGCTTCTTCCCCTTCGGGAAGAACGGCCAGGAAACCTTCCACGTCACCAATGACGAGGGGTCCTACCTCGGCTCCTGCGACATCGTCTGCGCGACCACCTACTCGGACAACTCGATCTACGCCGCCCTGGCTCTGGAAGGCCTGAAGGGGAAGAAGATCCACGAAAAGACCGGCGCGATCGCCGGCACGATCCACAAGGCCGGCTACAGCGACCCGATCTCGATCAACCCGGCGATGGTGCTCGGCGGCCTCACCCTCGGCGTCACCCCGCTCGGCTGGACCTACGCCTACAGCACGATCGGCAACAACGGCGACCGGGTCAGCGGCACCCTCGCCCCCCGCCCCGGCGACAGCCCCGTCGCCTTCACCCAGGTCACCAACTCCGACGGCGAGACGATCAAGGGCGGCGACAACGACTCCAAGCACGACCAGATCTTCGACCAGGAAACGGTCGAAACCGAGAAGGGGATCCTCGAAACCGTCGTCCAGAACGGCACCGGCACCAACGCCCAGATCGGGGTCGAAGGCCAGTGGGGCAAGACCGGGACGACCGAGAACAACGGCGACGCCTGGTTCTGCGGCGGGATCCAAGACGAAGTCACCGCCTGCGTCTGGGTCGGCTACCCGGACACGACGACCCCGATGACGACGCTCTACAACGGCGGCCCGGTGATGGGAGGCACCTTCCCGGCCCTGATCTGGGCGCGGGTGATCTCCGCCTGGCGCGACATCCAGGCCGAACACGCGGCGGAAAAGGCGGCGCGCAAGGCCGCGAAGGAAGAAGGCGAAGACTACGAAGCGGGCGAAAGCGAAGGCTACGTGGCGCCGGAAACCGAATACGGCACCCCGGAACCCGAACCCGAAGCGGCCGAACCGGCGCCGGAAACCGAAGTGACGCCGGAAGCGACTCCGGAAGCGGCCCCCGAAGCCACGCCGGAAGCGACGCCCGAAGCCGCCCCGGAATCCGGCGGCGGTGGCGGCATCACCGCCGGTTAAGGACGCGGGCGGGAGACATAGGGGCTGCCGGCGGCGCAGAAGCGCCAGGGGCGCTCGACGGCTTTGGTGATCCCGATACGGGGGCCGGCGACGATCCGCGGCCGCTCGCCCTCCGGCGCGGTCAGCAGGAACGGCTCGCGGGCGAGGTCGCGCTCGTTGTCGCCGAGGTCGACCCCCAGCGCCTCGGTCAGCTTGCCGGGACCCGAGCAGAGGTCGGCGTCGGCCTTGCCACCCCGTCGCGCCCGCATCTCCTCGACCCCGTGGGTCGGCTCCAGTGCCCGGATCAGCACCGCCGCCGCCTCGCCCTCGGGTTCGGCGACCGCGTTGAGGAGGCTGTGAATTCCGTAGGAGAGATAGACGTAGGCGTAGCCGGGCGGCCCGAAGAGCACCCGCGTGCGCTCGGTGAGGCCGACGTAGGCGTGACAGGCGGGATCGTCGGCCTCGTAGCTCTCGGTCTCGACGATTACGCCGCCGCGGCCTTCGTAGAGGAGGGTGCAGCCGATCAGGTCCCGGGCCACCTCATGGACGGAACGACCAAAGAAGTCGTGTTCCAGGCGGTCCACCGCGATGCTCAGGAGCGGTGCTCCTCGACCCGCGCCTGGACTGCGCCGAGCGTCTGCCGAGCCTCCTCGATCTGCAGCACCAGCGGCGCCGAGCCGGTGCCGCCGGCGATCCGCTTCGACTCCAGCCAGCTGCTCTGCTGCAGGACCTCGTAGTAGGAGTCGTCGAGGTGCTCGGAGCGCTCGCGCAGCTCCTGGGGGGTCAGCTGCGAAAGGCTCTTGCCGCGCTCGACCGCGTCGCGGACGAGCCCGCCGACGATCCCGTGGGCCTCGCGGAAGGGAACGCCGCGGCGGACCAGCAGGTCGGCGACCTCGGTCGCCGCCAGCATCTCGTCGCCGGAGGCCTCGAGCATCCGCTCGCGGTCGAACTCGATCCCGCCGAGCATCCCAGCGGTGGCGTCGAGCAGCGCCTCGATCGTGTCGATCGCGTCGAAGAGCGGCTCCTTGTCCTCCTGCATGTCCTTGCCGTAGGTGAGCGGCAGCGCGTGCATGACGCCGAGCAGGGTCTGGTGGGAGGCGGCGACGCGCGGGCTCTTCGCCCGCAAGAGCTCGGCCGAGTCGGGGTTCTTCTTCTGCGGCATGATCGAGGAGCCCGAGGAGAAGGACTCGTCGAGCTCGCAGAAGCCGAACTCCGAGGAGCTCCAGATGACGATTTCCGAGCCCAGGCGCGAGAGGTGCATGGCGCAGGTCGAGGCCGCATTCAGGTAGTCGAGGACGAAGTCGCGGTTGGAGGAGCCGTCGATCGAGTTGTGGCTGACGTGGGCGAAGCCGAGGTCGGCGGCGACCGCCTCGCGGTCGATCTCCCAGTTGACGCCGGCGAGGGCTCCCGAGCCGAGCGGCATCACCGAGGCGCTGTCGAGGGCGAACTGGAAGCGGAGGACGTCGCGGGCGAGCATCCAGAAGTAGGCGAGCAGGTGGTGGCCGAGGTAGACCGGCTGGGCGCGCTGCAGGTGCGTGTAGCCGGGCATCGTCCAGTCCTTGTGGCGCTCGGCGAGCGCCAGCAACTGCTCCATCGCGGCGCCGCAGAGGTCGATCGCCCGCAGCGAGTGGGCCTGGACGACCATCGCCACGTCGGTCGCGACCTGGTCGTTGCGGGAGCGGCCGGTGTGCAGCTTGCCGGCGAGCGGGCCGATCTCCTCGCTGAGCAGGCGCTCGATCGCCATGTGGATGTCCTCGTCGGCGGGGTCGAACTCGAAGCCGTGCTCGGCCATCCGGGAGCGGACGCGATCGAGGCCGTCCTCGATCTGCGTCAGCTCCTCGCCGGTGAGGACGTCGATCTCGCAGAGGCCGCGGGCGTGCGCCTTCGACTGGTCGATGTCGTACGGGGCAAGCCAGGCGTCGAAGGCAAGCGAGCGGTTGAGGCGCCAGAAGCGCGGATCGGGCTCTTTGCGGAAACGAGACATGAGGCGGGCGATTATGCCGTCAGGCGCCCTGGCCGAGCGCCGCGGCGAGCTCCTGGCAGACGCGGTCCACCTGCTCCTCCCCCATTGCCGGGAAGAACGGCAGTGCCAGCGAGTCGGCGGCGGCGGCTTCGGCGACCGGGAACTGGCCCTCGCGGTAGCCGAGCTGGCGCAGGTGCGGGAAGAGGTGGATGCAGGGCAGGTAGGCCTTGCTGGCGACGCCGCACTCGCCGAGGCGGCGGATCACTTTGTCGCGGTCGGCGCCCTGCGGCAGGCGCACGGTGTAGACGAACCAGCTGCGCACCTCCGCTCCGCGCGAGGCGATCGGCGTCCGCACCCCCTCCAGCCCGGCCAGCCGCTCCTCGTACATCCGCGCCACCGCGGCCCGCCGCTCCAGCAGCGAGTCGAGCTTCTCGACCTGGGCGACGCCGAGGGCGGCGGCGAGGTCGGAGAGCCGGTAGTTGAAGCCGAGCCGGTCGTGGTCGAGCCAGCCCATGTCGACGGCCCGGCCCTGGTTGCGCTCGGAGCGCAGGCGCGCGGCCTCGTCGGGGTCCCGGGGGACGATCATCCCCCCCTCCCCAGTCGTCATCTGCTTGTTGGCGTAGAAGGCGAAGGTGGCGAGGTTGCCGCGGGTGCCGACCCGCCGGCCCTCGGAGTCGACCGCGCCGAGCGCCTCGCAGGCGTCCTCGAGGATCCCGAGGCCGTGCCGCCCGGCCATCGCCTCCAGCTCCGGCATCGACGCCGGGAAGCCGAAGATGTGGACCGGGAGCAGGCCGACGGTGTCCTCTCCGACAGCGTCCGCGGCGGCGGCGGGATCGAGGTCGAGGCTCTCCTCCTCGACGTCGACGAAGACCGGCTTCGCGCCCTCGTAGAGCAGGCAGTTGGCCGAGGCGACGAAGCTGAAGGGGCTGGTCACCACCTCGTCGCCCCTCCCCCAGCCCAGCATCCGCACCCCGAGGTGCAGCGCCGTGGTGCCGCTGGAGGTCATCACCGCGTCGGGGACGCCGAGCCAGGCGGCGAGCTCGCGCTCGAAGCGCTCCCCCATCGGCCCGAGCGAGAGCTGCCCGGAGCGTAGGACCTCGAGCACCAGCTCCTCCTCGCGGGCGCCGATCTCGGGCTTGGCCAGCGGGATCTGCTCGGCGCTCACTGGAAGGCGTACTCCAGCGAGTCGACCAGCGCCTCCCAGGAGGCCTCGATGATGTTCTCCGAGACGCCCGTCGTCCCCCACTCGCGCTCGCCGTCGGCGGAGTCGAGGAGGACGCGGGTGACCGCGCCGGTGCCGTGGGCTTCGTCGAGGATCCGCACCTTGTAGTTGGTCAGCTCGACGTCGGCGAGGTGCGGGTAGCGGTCGGCGATCGCCGCGCGCAGGGCGCAGTCGAGCGCGTTGACCGGGCCGTTGCCCTCGGCCGCCTGGAAGTAGCGCTTGCCATCGACCTCGACTTTGATCGTCGCCTCGGTCGTCACCTCGCCGTCGGCGTGCTTTTCGACCACGACGCGAAAGCTTTCGAGCCGGAAGAGCGGCTTGTAGGTGCCGCTCTCGCGCCGCAGCAGCAGCTCGAAAGAGGCCGGCGCCGCCTCGTAGTGGTAGCCGTCGTGCTCGCGCCGCTTCAGCTGCTCGACCGCGCGTGCGGCCTCCGCGTCGTCCATCTCGAGCCCGATCCGCTCCGCCTGGGCCCGGATCGTCGCCTTGCCCGAGAGCTCCGAGGGCAGGATCGCGCGCTGGTTGCCGACCGCGGCGGGATCGACATGCTCGAAGGTGCGGGCGTCGGCCTCGACCCCGGCGACGTGCATCCCTCCCTTGTGGGCGAAGGCGTTGCGCCCGACGTAGGGCGCGTCGGGGTCCTGGGTGACGTTGCAGAGCTCGTCGACGAAGTGGACTGTCTCGGCCAGGGAGGCGAGCTGCTCGGGGCTGACCACGCCGTAGCCGAGCTTCAGCTGCAGGTTTGGCAGGATCGTCGTCAGGTTGGCATTGCCGCAGCGCTCGCCGTAGCCGTTGACGGTGCCCTGGACCATGCGGGCGCCCTCGGCGACCGCCGCCAGCGAGTTGGCGACGCCGCAGCCGGCGTCGTCGTGGACATGGATCCCGACTTCGGCCCGCTCGCCCAGCTTCGCCACGACCTCGCGGGTCGCGGCGGCGATCTGGTCCGGCAGGCTGGAGCCGTTGGTGTCGCAGAGGGTGACGTTCTCGGCCCCGGCCTCGACCGCCGCCGCCAGGCACTCCAGCGCGTAGGCGCTGTCGTCGCGGTAGCCGTCGAAGAAGTGCTCGGCGTCGTAGACGACCCGCTTGCCCTGCCCGCGGCAGAAACCGACCGAGTCGGCGATCATCGCCAGGTTCTCCTCGCGGCTGACCTTGGTCACCTTCTCCAGGTGCAGGCCCCAGGTCTTGCCGACCAGGGTGACGACCGGGGTGAAGGCGCCGACCAGCACCTGCAGCGCCGGGTCGTCCTCGGGGGCGGTGTCGCGGCGGCGGGTCATCCCGAAGGCGCAGATCGTCGCCTGCTCCAGCTCCAGCTTGGCGAGGCGCGCGAAGAGCTCCTCTTCCTTCGGGTTGGAGCTGGGGAAGCCGGCCTCGATCATCTGCACCCCGAGCTTGTCGAGGGCGAGGACGACCCGCGCCTTCTCCGATGCCGAGAGCGACATCCCCTCCCCCTGCATCCCGTCCCGCAAGGTGGTGTCGTAGAGCTTCACCTGTTCCATCTGATTGCTGCCTTTCGAGTCGAAGAAGATCGGGTGGACCGTGCCGGTCCGGCATGCGCGGGCGTGCCGCGCCGGCCGCTTATGCGGCGGGGGTAATTCGCCCGATCGACTCCGAGCCGGAAGCCTCGGTGGAGCCGTTTGAATTGTTCCCGGCGGGGGCCTCGACGAAGTCGAGCCACTCCAGGTACTCCTCCGCCCTGCCGGTCAGCGCGTCCTCGAACTTCGCCTGCACGTGGCGGGTGACCTCGCCCGGCTGGCCGAGCGGATGGTCGTCGATCTCGCGCACCGGGACGAGCTCGGCGGCGGTACCGGTGAGGAAGACCTCCTCGGCCAGGTAGAGCTCGGCGCGGGCGATGTCCCGCTCGACCACGGTGTAGCCGAGGTCGCGGGCGATCTGGATCACCGACTTGCGGTTGATCCCGTCGAGGATCGAGGCGACGTGCGGCGGGGTCAGGATCTGGCCGTCGCGGACGACGAAGATGTTCTCGCCCGAGCCCTCGCAGACGAAGCCGCGTTCGTCGAGCAGGATCGCCTCGTCGTAGCCGGCATTGTGGGACTCGGTCTTGGCGAGGATCGAGTTGAGGTAGGAGCCCGAGGCCTTGGCGTGCGGGATCGAGCCGCCGGGGCTGATCCGGCGCCAGCTCGAGACCTTGGCGCGGATGCCGCCGTTCTTGCTCTCCTCGCCGAGGTAGGCGCCCCAGGGGAAGGCGGCGATGATGACGTCGATCGGCGCGTCTTTCGCGTAGAGGCCGAGCGAGCCGTAGCCGCGGTAGGCGAGCGGCCTGATGTAGGCGCTGCTGAGGCCGTTGCGGCGCAGCAGCTCATGCGTCGCCTGGCGGATCTCCTCGGCCGAGTAGGGCAGCTCCAGGTAGTAGAGCTCAGCCGACTTCTCCAGCCGGTCGAGGTGGTCCATGTGGCGGAAGATCGCCGGCCCACGCGAGGTCTCGTAGCATCGGATGCCCTCGAAGACGCCGGTCCCGTAGTGCAGCCCGTGGCTGAGCACGTGGGTCTGAGCGTCCTCCCAGGGGAGGAACTCGCCGTTCCGCCAGATCAGCTCGACCGGATCCATGACGGGAGATTATGCCCGATGGACGGCCGCGCTTCTAGCGGCAGCGGAGCCGCGGGCGGCGATCAGGCGCCGAGCTGCTCCAGGACCGCCGCGGTCATCTCCTCGGTCCCGACCTCGCGCTCGACCATCGGCTTCTCGCTGGTCGGCGGCTGGGCGACGGTGCCGGAGGCGAGGTCCGGGGTGCGGAGGCCCTGCTCGAGCACGGCGTCGACGGCGGCCTCGATGCGAGCAGCGTCCTCGCCGCGGCCGAGACCGTGGCGCAGCATCATCGCCGCCGAGAGGAAGGTCGCGAGCGGGTTGGCGACGCCCTGGCCGGCGATGTCGGGGGCCGAGCCGTGGACCGGCTCGAAGAGGCCGGGGGCGCCCTCGGCGCCGAGGCTGGCGGAGGGCAGCATCCCCAGCGAGCCGGTCAGCATCGCCGCCTCGTCGCTGAGGATGTCGCCGAAGAGGTTCTCGGCGAGGACGACGTCGAAGTCGGCGGGCCGAGAGACGAGCTGCATCGCGGCGTTGTCGACCAGGAGGTGTTCGAGCTCGACGTCCTCGTAGTAGACGGCGACGCGGCCGACCACCTCGCGCCAGAGGCGGGAGGTCTCGAGCACGTTGGCCTTGTCGACCGAGGTGACCTTCGGCCTGCGGCCGGAGCTCTCGGCGCGGCGGCGAGCGGCGTCGAAGGCGGTGCGGGCGATTCGGTCGATCTCCTCGACCGAGTAGGTGCAGGTGTCGTGGGCGACGTCGCCCTCGCGGCCGGAGTCGCCGAAGTAGATGCCGCCGGTGAGCTCGCGGACGACCAGCAGGTCGGTGCCGGCGATCCGCTCCTCGCGCAGCGGGCTGGCGCCGACCAGGGCCGGGCTGGGCCGGACCGGGCGCAGGTTGGCGTAGAGCCCCATCCCCTTGCGCAGGCCGAGCAGGCCCTGCTCGGGCCGCGGCGCGTCGGGGTCGGTGGTGTCCCATTTGGGGCCGCCGACCGCGCCGAGCAGGACGGCGTCGGCACCGCGGCAGGCGTCGAGGACCTCGTCGGTGAGGGCGGTCCCGTGCTCGTCGATCGAGCAGCCGCCCATTAAGCGCTCGTCGTAGGAGAACTCGCCCAGGGAATCGAGGACCTGCCGGGCGGCGGCGACGATCTCGGGGCCGATCCCGTCGCCGGGCAGGACGACTATGCGCGGGGTGCCGTTCATGAGGCGGGCACTCTAGTCAGGACGCCCTGGCGTCGATGTTGAGGCGCACGTAGCGGTAGGAGATCGGCTTGGCGAGGCGTTCCATCACCGCGTCGACGAAGGCGTCGTGCTGCTCGGTCGGCAGCCGTTCCAGGTGCGGTGCGAGACCCGCGGTGGCGCCGAACTCACGCGGCTGCTCCGGTTCGACCAGCTTCTCCTCCAGCCAGCAGCGGACCTCGCCGAAGCCGGCCTCCCGCAGGCGCTCTTCGGTGACGGCTGGGCCGGCGAAGTTGTACGGCGTCGGCCAGCCCTCGAAGGCGGCCGCAAACTCCGGCAGCGCCGAGGCCTCCTCGATCGCGGCGATGAACTCGGCCACATTGCCCTCACCGCCGCACTGGGCGACGAGCGGCGCCCCGGGCTTCATCGCCTCGCGCAGCCGCCGGAAGAGGGTCTCGTGGTCCGGGACCCAGTGGAAGGTGGCGTTGGAGAAGACGGCGTCGACCGGTTCGGTGAGCCGCAGCTCGAGCAGGTCGCCGACGCGCAGATCCACCCGGTCGCTCCACTGCTCGAGATTGGAGCGGGCCTGGTCGATCATCGCCTGCGAGCCGTCGACGCCGATCATCCGCCCCTGCGGCAGGCGCTCGAGCAGGAGCCGGGTGACGCCGCCGGAGCCGCAGCCGGCGTCCACCACTGTCTCGTCGCCCCGCAGGGGCAGGCGCTCCAGCACCTGCCGCGCCCATTCCTCCTGCGGCTTGGCGAGGCGGTCGTAGGCCTCCGCGTCCCACTCAGCTGGTCCGCCGGCCATCGCTACAGGCTCGTCGTGACCGGGCCGAAGCCGGCGGCCGGCTCGGCCTCGAAGCGATCGATCGCCCCGTCGTTTTCGAGCGTGATGCCGATGTCGTCGAGACCGTTCAGCAGCCGGTGCTTGACCTCGGGCTCGATCTGGAACTGGAAGACGCCGGCGGCGCAGTTGACGGTCTCGTCGTCGAGGTCGATCCGGGCCTCGCCGGCCTCGGCGACCGCGCGGCAGTGCTCCTCGTCCAGGACCGCCGGCAGCAGCCCGATCTTGGTGCAGTTGGAGTAGAAAATGTCGGCGAAGGACGGGGCGAGGATCGCCTGGAAGCCGAAGTCCTCGAGCGCCCAGGGAGCGTGCTCGCGGGAGGAGCCGCAGCCGAAGTTGGCGCCGGTGACGAGGATCGGGTTCGGCTCCAGCTGGATCTCGCCGTCGCGGATCCAGTCGTAGAAGAGGAACTCGCCGAAGCCGGTCCGCTCGACCCGCTTGAGGAACTGCTTGGGGATTATCTGGTCGGTGTCGACGTCGCTGCGGTCCAGCACCGACACCTTGCCTTCGATCTTGTCTATCGGCCTCATGCTCTAGCTCCAATCCCTGATGTCGACGAAGTGGCCCTCGACCGCGGCGGCGGCGGCCATCTTCGGGCTGACGAGGTGGGTGCGGCCGCCCTTGCCCTGGCGCCCCTCGAAGTTGCGGTTCGAGGTTGAAGCGCAGCGCTCGCCTTCGTCGAGGGTGTCGGGGTTCATCCCCAGGCACATCGAGCAGCCGGCCACGCGCCAGTCGAAGCCGGCGCTCTTGAACACCTCGTCGAGGCCCTCTTCCTCGGCCGCCTTCTTCACCTGCTGGGAGCCGGGGACGACCATCGCGCTGACGCCGCCGGCGACCCTGCGGCCCTCGACGATCGCGGCCGCCTCGCGCAGGTCCTCGATGCGGCTGTTGGTGCAGGAGCCGATGAAGACCCGTTCGGGGGCGATCTCGGTCATCGGCGTGCCCGCCTTCAGGCCCATGTAGGCGAGGGCGCGCTCGGCCGCTTCGCGGTCGGCGGGGGTGTCCATCTGGCCGGGGTCGGGGACGCTGTCGGTGACCTCGACCCCTGGCCGGGGTTGGTGCCCCAGGTGACCATCGGCGAGATCCCCGAGGCGTCGATCTCGACCTCGGTGTCGAAGCTGGCGTCGGGGTCGGTCGGCAGCTCGCGCCAGCGGGCCATCGCCGCCTCGAAGTCGGCTGGAGCGGCCGGGCGGCCCTTCACCCACTCGAAGGTGGTTTCGTCGGGGGCGATCATCCCGGCGCGGCCGCCGCCCTCGATCGTCATGTTGCAGATCGTCATCCGGCCGGGCATCGCCAGCGCCTCGATCGCCGGTCCCGCGTACTCGACTGCGTAACCGGTCATGCCGCCGGTGCCGAGGCGGCCGATCGTCGCCAGGATCAGATCCTTCGGCGTGACCCCGTGCCGCAGCTCGCCGGCGTAGGAGATCCGCATCGTCTTCGGCCGTTTCTGGACCAGGCACTGGGTCGCCAACACGTGCTCGACCTCGGAGGTGCCGATCCCGAAGGCCAGCGACCCGAAGGCGCCGTGGGTCGAGGTGTGGCTGTCGCCGCAGACGATCGTCATCCCCGGCTGGGTCACCCCCAGCTCCGGGCCGATCACGTGGACGATGCCCTGGCGGTCGGAACCGAGCGAGTAGACCGGGATCCCGACCTCCTCGCAGTTGCGCTCCAGGGTTTCGACCTGGACACGGGAGAGCTGGTCGGCAATCAGCCGCGCCGCCATCGTGCCGTCGGTGGGCGTGTTGTGGTCGGCGGTGGCGAGGGTCTTGTCCGGGCGGCGGACCTTGCGGCCGGCCAGGCGCAGGCCGTCGAAGGCCTGCGGCGAGGTGACCTCGTGGACCAGGTGCAGGTCGATGTAGATCAGCCCCGGCCAGACCTCGTGCTGCTCCCAGATCTTGTCGAACATCGTCTTTGGCATATGCGTCAGCTCCTCCTCAGCCCGGCGGCGATCACGGCGAGGAAGCGGGTCGCCTCCTGGCCTTCGTTCTCGAAATGGTGCGGAAGGTCGGCGTCGAAGGTGACGCTGTCCCCCTCCTCAAGCTCGTGGCGGCTGCCGTCGACGACCAGCGCCAGGGTGCCGGCGAGGACGACCGCGGTCTCGCGACTCCCCGGCTCGTGCATCGGCGGGTCGGCGGCGCCGCCGGTGGTGGCCCCGGGTTCCAGCACGTGCAGGGAGACGTCGGCGCGCTGTCCCGGCAAGGGCGGCGTCAGCTCCTCGAACCGGTGCCCCCCGCGCTCGGAGCGGCGGCGGCCGGAAGCGCGGCTGATGGCGACGTGCTGGCCCTCGTCAAGGCGCAGCAGCTGCGAAAGCGTCAGCTCCAGACCCGCGGCGATCTTGCCGGCGACGGCAAGCGTCGGACTCGTCTCCCCCCGCTCCACCTGCGAGAGCATCGGCGCGGAGACGCCAGAGCGCTCGGCGAGATCGCGCAGGGACAGGCCCATCGCGTCGCGGAGCGCGCGGACGCGCGGGCCGACGGAGGTTGCGGGGTCCTTGGAGATGCCGGCGGGAGAGTCCGTAGCGGCTGAGCCCTTGGTCACAGTGGGGGCCATTGGTTGTACGTTATCACGGACGTTTGTATTAAGGCTTGTTCTTCGGGCGCTTCGGGCCGGGCCAGGCGGGTGGGTTGTTCTTCAGGAGGGCTCGTAGGTCGGCGGCTATTGACCCGGGTTCGTCGTCGAGCTGGTTCCAGGTGAGGTGCATGATCGTGTAGCCCGCAGCGATGAGACGGCGGTCTCGGCCACGGTCCCCTTGGAAGGCGGCTTTGCTCTTGTGAGCCTGCCAGCCATCGAGTTCGACGATCGCCTTGGTCCCGGGCCAGCGGCAGTCGACCTGGTAGCGCTTGGCGTTCGGGAGCATGATCCAGTCGTTGTAGCGGGGTAGGACAAGGTGGTGCCGGCGAAGGAACGGGCTGAAGCGTTCCTCGAGCTTGCTGCGCTTCCGTCCCGACGGCTCTTCCTCCAGCCGCTTCAAGGCACTTCTCACCGTGCGCGAACCTCGTCGTCCTGGGTATCGCTCCAGCAGGTCCCACAGAGAGAGCCGATCCCACAGCTCTCGATATTCCGCCTCCCGCAGCATCGAGACGACGGCGTCCACGTCCTCCGTTGCCGCAAGATCCAAGGTGGTGCGCGGAACCGAGGTCACCGGTACCCCCTCCACCACAGCCCGCTCGTCAGCCGGCACCCGCGAGACATGCCTGCAGATCGCCCTCGAGGACCGGCTCCGACGCGCCACCGTCACCTCGATCCGCGCGCGCGAGTTAGGCCGGATCATCCAGAGGGCCGCGGCCGACCAGTGGCTGAGGACGGCATCGGGGCCAGAGGCCAAGACGGCACCCAGCCAGCGTCCCTGTCGTGAGATGGCTCGATGTCCCACGGCAAACGCTCCCGGGTGGAGCGGTCGCAACCGTCCAAGACGCCGCCGATGCCTGATCGCGGCCTCGCCCAACCCAAGCTCCTCCAGTTGAGCGCGCCCGACAACCCCATGCTGCCGATCAGCCAGCCGCCCCAGCGCCTCCTCGACATCGCGAGTCCGCGAGACCTGACGTATTACGTCAGCTTTGGCGGACTCGGTGGGCATGGGTCGAGCCTGCCGGGAAAGTCCGCACGTGTGGCGCGGGGTTTGCGCCAACTCTCCAACGACAACGCCACCAAATCCGTACCGGAACTTCGGAGGGGGTGGGTGACCCTCCCACAGAGGCTCCTGAGACCACAGCCGCGCCCAGCAATACGCCCCAGCTGCGCGACGGTCTCTGGGGGAGGGTCACCCACCCCTCACCCAGCACCAGGGTTAAGGCCCCGGCGTCCGCTCCACGACCGCTTCGGCCGTAGCCGCCTCCGCCTCCCGCGTCGCAGCCCCTTCCAGGGCATTCGACAACGCACGGACGTAGGCGCGCGCGGAGGCCTCGAGGATGTCCGTGGCCACCCCCTGGCCGGTAGCCAGGCGTCCCGCCGCCCGCATCTGCACGGTCACTTCGCCGAGGGCGTCCTCTCCCCCGGTTACCGCCTCGACCTTGTACTCGACCAGCTCGCACTCGGTCCCGACCGCGTCCTGGATCGCGTGGAAGATCGCGTCGACGGGGCCGTCGCCGCTCGCTTCGCCGACCGGCTCCTCACCGGAGGGCTTGGTCACGGCCACCTTCGCCACCGGCGGCTTCCGGGTGCCGGCCTCGACCTCGAACCAGGCCAGCTCATGGGCGTCGGAGCGCTCGCGCATCTCGTCGGAGACGATCGCCTCCAAGTCCAGCGCGGTCACCTGCTTCTTGCGGTCGGCGATCGCCTTGAAGGCCTTGAACGCGTTGTTCAGCGCCTGTCCCTCGACGACGAAGCCCAGCTGCTCCAGCGCGTCGCGCAGGGCGTGGCGGCCGGAGTGCTTGCCCAGGACTATCGAGTTCGACTCCAGGCCGACCTCGGTCGCATCCATGATCTCGTAGGTGCTGCGCTCCTTCAGCACCCCGTCCTGGTGGATCCCCGACTCGTGGGCGAAGGCGTTGCGGCCGACGATCGCCTTGTTCGGCTGCACCGGGTAGCCGGTCAGGCGGCTGACCATGCGGCTGGTGCGGGCGATCTCCCGCGTACTGATCCCCGTCTGGAGGCCGTGGACGTCCTCGCGGACGGCGACCAGCATCGCGATCTCCTCCAGCGAGCAGTTGCCGGCCCGCTCGCCGATCCCGTTGACCGCGCACTCGACCTGCCGCGCGCCTGCCAGCACCCCGGCGTAGGAGTTGGCGACAGCCATCCCCAGGTCGTCGTGGCAGTGGACCGACATCTCCACGTCCCGCAGCGCCGGCGCCAGCTCGTACAGGCGGCGGAAGTAGTCGGCGTACTCCTCGGGGGTCGTGTAGCCGACGGTGTCGGGGATGTTGACGACGGTCGCGCCCTCCTCGACGGCGATCGCGCAGACCTCCGCGGTGAACTCGATCTCGGCCCGGGTCGCGTCCATCGGCGAGAACTCGACGTCCTCGCAGTAGCTCTTCGCCAGCGCCACCGCCGCCCGCGCCTGGCCCTTGACGTCCTCGCGGTCGGTCTGCAGCTGGTGCTCGATGTGGATGTCCGAGGTGGAGATGAAGGTGTGGATGCGCGGGCGCGCCGCCTCCCTGATCGCTCCCCAGGCCGCGTCGATGTCGGCCTTGTGGGTGCGGGCCAGGCCGCAGATCGTCGGGCCCTCGACCCGGCGGGAGATCTCCTGGACGGCCTCGAAGTCGCCGGGCGAAGTGATCGGGAAGCCGGCCTCGATCACGTCGACCCCCAGGCGGGCGAGCTGCTGGGCGATCTCGACCTTCTCGGCGGTGTTCAGCGAGATCCCGGGCGACTGCTCCCCGTCTCGCAGCGTGGTGTCGAAGATGTGGACGCGGTTGGCGTCGGATTTGTTGTCACTCTGGGGTCCCATCGGACCTCTCCTTCTCTCTTTGAATCGAATGGCCTTTGTCTCTCGCGGCTATCGCGCCGCCCAGCGCTATTCCCCCCGAGGGGGGAGGAGAAGGAGTAGCGCGAGGCTGTCGAGCCGGAAGCCCATTCGGCTCCGAACCTTAGCGTAGGCTGCGCGAATCTCAACCCCGGCGCCCACCAGCACCGCCGCTCAGCGCACCAACTGGCTCGCCCTCTTCGCGATGGGGATGGCCGTCGTCGTGATCGCCAACGACTTCACCGCGGTCAACGTCGCCCTGCCGACGATGGAGGCCGACTTCGACACCAACATCAACACGATCCAGTGGGTGATCAACGCCTACGCGCTGACCTTCGGGGTGATGATCGTCACCGGCGGCCGCCTCGCCGACATGTTCGGCCGCCGCAGCGCCTTCTTCCTCGGCGCGGCGATCTTCGCCTCGATGTCGGCGCTCGGCGGCGCCGCCCAGACGGAGACCTGGCTGATCGCGGCGCGGGTGCTGATGGGGATCGGCGGGGCGTTGATGTGGCCGGCGATCCTCGGCATGACCTACGAGCTGCTGCCGGAAGAGAAGGCTGGCCTGGCGGGCGGGATCATCATCGGCGCCGCCGGCCTCGGCAACGCCGTCGGCCCGCTGCTCGGCGGCTTCCTCACCGACGAGCTGAGCTGGCGCTGGATCTTCTTCCTCAACGTCCCCATCGCCCTCTTCGCGGTCGCGGTCACCTACCTGCTGGTCCACGTGAAGGAGCCGGAGAGCAGCGAGCGGCGGATCGATTACCCCGGGATCGCGACCCTCTCCGTCGGCATCGTCTCCCTCCTCGTCGCCCTCGACCAGGTCGACGACTGGGGCTGGGGCGACCCGAAAACGATCGGGTTGCTGGCGCTGGCCGTGGTCCTCGTCGCCTCCTTCGTGCAGCTCGAGCGGCGGGCGGGCGCCCACGCGCTGGTCCCGCGCGAGGTGATGCGGAACGAGAGCTTCACCGCCTCCTGCATCGCCATCCTCTTCATGGCCGGGACCTTCTTCGCCGCCCTCCTCTACCTGCCCCAGTTCATGGAGAAACAGCTCGGCTACTCGGCACTGGAATCGGGTCTGGGAATGCTCCCCTTCCTCGCCGTCTTCGCCCTCGCCTCCTTCGCCGCCGGCCCCCTCTACAACCGCCTCGGCGCGAAGCCGCTGGCGGTGGTCGGCGCCGCTCTGATCGCGCTCGGGCCGCTGCTGCTCTCGCTCGTCGACGAGGGCTCGGGCTACGGCGCCCTGGTCCCGGGGATGATCGTGCTCGGGATCGGCGCCGGCAGCTTCATCCCCACCGCGACCACCGCCGGCGTCACCTCGGTCGACGACTCGCAGACCAGCCTCGCCGGCGGCATCATCTACATGTTCCAGATCGCCGGCGGCTCGATCGGCCTCGGCCTGACGACGACCGTCTTCTCCAGTGCGATCCCGCCCTTCGTCGACGGGATCCAGGCCGGCTTCCGGCTCGACGCGGCGCTCTCGCTGATCGGCCTGCTGGTCGCCGTCGCCTTCGTCGGCGGCCGGATCAGGGGATCAGCTGGTTCTGACCCGGCCCCCCGATGAGATTGTCCTTGTCGGGGCCGCCCCGCAGCTGATCGTTGCCCGGGCCGCCGCTGAGGACGTCGCGCCCGGGGCCGCCGAGGATCCAGTCGTCCCCGCGCCGGCCGAACAGGTGGTCGTCGCCGGGGCCGCCGACCACCTTGTCGGAGGCGCCGCCGCCGTAGAGCCTGTCGTTCCCTCCGCCGCCGCGGATCGTCACCGGGACCGGGATGTCGCTGGTGAAGAAGACCGAGTCCGTGCCGCCGCCGGAGTTGACTTCGAAGCCGGCGATCTCGGGCGCGGTGCAGAGGAGTTCGTCGGGATTTTCTTCCGGGTGCTCGCAGAGGTTGCCGCCGACTTCCAGCGGCACCGTGGAGAGGATCGAGTAGTCGCGCCCGTCGGCGCTGAGGGCGATGTGGAAGCCGTTGTTTTCCGGGCCGCCGCTGATCAGCAGGTTGACCGGTCCGGCGGCACGGGCAACCGGCGCGGGCACAGCCGCGACCTGGACCGCGAGGAGCGTCAACGCAATGAGGATCGCCTTCTTCATCGTTCCCTGGGCTTTCGGATCCAGAGGACCCACCCAAGGAAACAACTCTTTCGCGCCGACGTTGCGGCGCGCAACCCCGGAGTTGGCTAGAGGTCGACCGAGCGGCCGTTCGAGAAGCCCTCGAGGCCGAGGATCTTCTCGATCGCCTCGGAGCGCACCGGGGCGTCGGTGGTCAGCGCCATCACCGCCCGCTCTCCCCCGCTTTCGGCTCCCACGGCGGCGGAGACGATGTTGACCCCCTCTTCGCCGAAGAGGGTGCCGACGCGGCCGATCATCCCGGGCTGGTCGGCGTAGCGGAAGACGGCGATGTGATCGTCGAAGGGCAGGTAGAAGCTCTCGCCCCAGACCGAGACCAGGTAGGGCTCGTTGCGGGGGCCGACGCTGGTGCCGGCGACCTCGACCTCGCCGCCGGCGGTGTGGACGCGGACGCGGACCAGCTCGGTGAAGTCCTCGGCGCTGGCGTCGGTCGTCTCGGAGAGGTCGATCCCCCGCTCCTCGGCCATCTGCGGCGCGTTGACGAGGTTGACCGGCTCCTCGGTGTGGCCGGAGAGGATCCCCGCCATCACCGCGATCCCCAGCAGGCGGGTGTCGTGGGAGGCGATGCGGCCGCGGAATTCGGCGCTGACCTTCTCGACCGAGCCGTCGCCGAGGCCCTGGGCGAGGCGGCCGAGCTTTTCGCAGAGCGGGACGAAGGGCGCCAGCGCCTCCATCGCCTCCGGGCGCACGGCGGCGATGTTGACCGCGTTGGTGACGACGCCGCCGGTCAGCGCCGCGGTCACCTGCTCGGCGGTGACGACCCCGGCGCGGTCCTGCGCCTCCGCGGTGGAGGCGCCGAGGTGCGGGGTGACGACGACGTCGGGACGGGAGAAGACCGGGTGCTCGGTGAAGGGCTCGGAGGGGAAAACGTCGAGGGCGGCGCCGCCGAGCTTGCCGGACTCGAGGCCGGCAAGCAGCGCGTCGAGGTCGACCAGCTCGCCGCGGGCGCAGTTGACGATGCGGGCGCCGTCCTTCATCACCGCGATCGTCTCCGCGTTGATCATCCCGATCGTCTCCGGCGTCTTCGGCGTGTGCAGGGTGACGAGGTCGGCCCGGCCCAGCGCCTCCTCAATCGAGTCGCAGCCCTCGACGCCGAGGTCCTTGAAGCGCTCGGCGGAGACGAACTTGTCGAAGGCGACGACGTCCATCTCGAAGCTCTGGGCGCGTTTGGCAACCAGCTGGCCGATGCGGCCGAAGCCGATCACGCCGAGGGTCTTGCCGTAGAGCTCGGCGCCCTTGTACTTGGCGCGGTCCCAGCGGCCGGCGACGAGCGATTCGTGCGCCTGCGGGACGTTGCGGAAGAGGGCGAGCGCCAGCGCCAAGGTGTGCTCGGCGGCGGCGACCGAGTTCGATTCCGGCGCGTTGGCGACGATGATCCCGCGGCGGGTCGCGGCCGGGATGTCGACGTTGTCGACCCCGGTGCCGGCGCGGCCGATCACCTTCAGGTTGTCGGCCAGCTCGATCAGCTCCGGCGTCATCTTCGTCGCCGAGCGGATCAGGATCGCGTCGTACTGGGAGATCTGCTCGCGCAGCTCCTCGTCGGACATCTCCAGTCCGAGGTCGACCTCGAACTGCGAGCGCAGTAGGTCGACGCCGGTGTCGGCGATCTTCTCCTTGACCAGGACCTTCACTTGGCGACCCCCTCGACGTTGGCGACGACCCAGTCGATGCAGGCGGTGAGCGCCTCGACATCGTCGGGGTCGATCGCCGGGAACATCCCGATCCGCAGCTGGTTGCGGCCGAGCTTGCGGTAGGGCTCGACGTCGACGATCCCGTTTGCGCGCAGCGCCTTGGCGAGCGCGGCGGCGTCGACCGAGTCGTCGAAGTCGATCGTGCCGACGACCAGCGAGCGCTTGGCCGGGTCGGCGACGAAGGGGCCGGCGAACTCACTGCGTTCGGCCCAGCCGTAGAGGCGGCCGGAGGAGTCGGAGGTGCGCTCGACGCAGCCGGCGAGGCCGCCGAGCCCGAGCATCCACTGGACCTGGTCGTTCAGCAGCAGCAGCGTCGCCAGCGCCGGCGTGTTGTAGGTCTGCTCCTTGCGCGAGTTGTCGAGCGCGGTCTGCAGCGAGAGGAAGGCGGGCTGCCAGCGGTCGGGGGCGCCGTCGAGCGCCTCGATGCGGGCGATCGCCTCGGGGCTCAGCGCCGCCAGCCAGAGGCCGCCGTCGGAGGCGAATCCCTTCTGCGGAGCGAAGTAGTAGGCGTCGGCCTGGATCGCGTCGAGCGGCAGCCCGCCGGCGCCGGAGGTGGCGTCGACCAGAACCAGCGACTCGGCCGCGCCTTCGGGACGCCGGACGTCGACCATGACCCCGGTGGACGTCTCGTTGTGGGCCCAGGCGATCACGTCGGCGGCGGGGTCGACGGTCGGCTCGGGCGCGTCGCCCGGCTCCGCCTCGATGAGGATCGGGTCCTGCAGGAACGGCGCCGCCGCGGTCGACTTGGCGAACTTCGAGGAGAACTCGCCGTAGGTGAGGTGGAGCGCCCGCTCGCGCACGAGCCAGGCCGTCGCCGCCTCCCAGAAGGCGGTGGTACCGCCGTTGCCGAGGGCGATCTCGTAGCCGTCGGGCAGCGAGAACAGCTCGGAGAGACCGCCCCGCACCTCGCGCACCAGGTCCCGCACCGGCGCCTGCCGGTGCGAGGTCCCCATCAGGTCCGAGCGCTCCGCCAGCGCCGCCAGGGCCTCCGGCCGCACCTTCGAGGGACCGCAGCCGAAGCGGCCGTCGGCCGGCTTGATCTCGCTCGGAATCTGCGTGGTCGTCTGCGCCTCCATCGGGCTCGACAGGTTATTGACCAAAGCCTGCGCACGACCCGCCGGGGCCAAGGTAGGCTCGCGGCCGCATCCGCAAGCGCTTTTCGGAAGGAGACAGACGATGGAGGCCTCGGTGAAAGAGGGCGACGGCTACGCGGTCGCCAACCTCGAAGACCTCGGCGAGGGCTGGGGGTTCCGCAAGGTCCGCAAGGAGCTGGGCGTGAGCGCCTTCGGCGTCAACGCGATCGTGATGCCGCCGGGCTACGAGTCCGGCAAGCACTACCACGAGGAGCAAGAGGAGCTCTACTTCGTGCACCGGGGGCGGATGGAGATCGACCTCGACGGCACCAAGCACGAGCTCCCCGCCGGCAGCTTCGCCCGCGTCGACGCCGGGGTCGTGCGCAGCCTCAAGAACCTCAGCGAGAACGAAGACGCGATCTACATCTGCGTCGGCGGCAAAGACGGCTACGTAGGGCGCGACGGCCGCCTCCCGGAGGGCGAGACGGACCCGCGGGGGCCGATCAAAGGCTGATTCGCCCCAGGGGTTCTGAGGCCAAGCAGTTCAAGGACGCAGGGAGCGTGGCGTGCTCTGCACGCGAGCGACCGAGGACGCCGAAATGCGCCGGCCTCAGGACCCCTGCTACTTCGTGTCTTTGAAGCCCTGGTCTATCCAGGGCATCATGTCGCGGAGGTCGTGTCCGACCTCCTCGATTTGGTGCCCTGCGCCCTCGGCCCGCATGCGGTCGAAGTTCTCGTTGCCGGCGCGGTTCTCGGCGATGAACTCCTTGGCGAAGTCGCCGGACTGGATCTCGGACAGGATCTGCTTCATCGCCGCCCGGGACTCCTCGCCGATCACCCGTTTGCCGCGGGTCATGTCGCCGTACTCGGCGGTGTTGGAGATCGAGTAGCGCATTCCCTGGATCCCCTTTTCGTACATCAGGTCAGCGATCAGCTTCAGCTCGTGCAGGCACTCGAAATAGGCGAGGCGGGGGTCGTAGCCGGCCTCGACCAGGGTCTCGTAGCCGGCGCGGACCAGCTCCGAGGCGCCGCCGCAGAGGACGGCCTGCTCACCGAAGAGGTCGGTCTCGCACTCGTCTTTGAAGGTCGTCTCGATCACCGCGGCGCGGCCGCCGCCGATCCCGGAGGCGTAGGCGAGGACGAGGTCATGGGCTTCGCCGGAGGCGTCCTGGTGGACGGCCATCAGGCAGGGCACGCCGCTGCCTTCCTCGTACTGGCGCCGGACCAGGTGCCCCGGGCCCTTCGGCGCGACCATGCCGACGTCGACGCCGGGGGGCGGCTCGATCTCGCCGAAGTGGATCGCGAAGCCGTGGGCGAAGAGCAGCAGGTTGCCGGGGGCGATCCCGTCGGCGATCTCCTCGCGCCAGACCTCGGCCTGCTTCTCGTCCGGGAGCAGGATCATCACCAGGTCGCCGCGGCTGGCGGCTTCGGCGACGTCGAGCACCTCGAGCCCGGCCGCTTCGGCCTTGGCGCGGCTGGAGGAGCCGGGGCGAAGGCCGACGACCACCTCGACGCCGGAGTCCTTGAGGTTGAGCGCGTGGGCGTGGCCCTGGGAGCCGTAGCCGAGGATGGCGACGGTCTTGCCGTCGAGCTTGCCCAGGTCAGCGTCTTTGTCGGTGAAGATGTCGTCGGTTCGCATGAGGCGGCAGGCTAGCGGAGCGCCCTGCGCATCAGCTTGCCCGAGGGGGTGCGCGGCAGGGCCGAGGCCAGCTCGACCCGCTTCGGGACTTTGAACCCGGCCAGCGATTCGGCGCAGTGGCGGCGGAGTTCGTCCGGGCTGACGGCACCCTCGCTCTCGAGCACGACAACCGCGGTGACCGCCTGCTGCCACTCGGGGTCCTCGCGGCCGATCACCGCCGCCTCGGCCACCTGCGGGTGGCGCAGCAGCACCTCCTCGACCTCGGCCGGGATCACGTTCTCGCCGCCGCTGACGATCATGTCGTCGATCCGGTCGCGGACGTAGAGAAAGCCCTCCTCGTCGATGTGGCCGAGGTCGCCGGTATGGAGCCAGCCGTCGGGGTCGGCGCTGCCCGGGGCGACGGTCGGCCCCTGGACGAGGATCTCGCCGTCCCGGATCCGCAGGTGGGTGGTCAGCAGCGGCCGCCCGGCGGAGCCGAGCTTGCGCTTGGCGTCGGCAGGCGCCAGCGTCGTTACCTGGGAGCAGGTCTCGGTCAGGCCGTAGGTCTGGACCACGGTCGCGCCCTTGGCGAGCGCCTCTTCCAGGGGTTCGGCCGGAACCGGCCCGCCGCCGACCAGGATCGCCCGCGGCCCGGATAGGTCGACGCCGGCGTCGAGCAGGCGGGTCAACATCGTCGCCACCAGGCTGACCTGGGTGATCCGGTCGCGCTCCAGCGCCTCGGCCACCCGCTCGACGTCGAAGCCGTCGTGGACGACCGCGCCGGTCCCGTAGACGACCGCTTTCATGACGATGCCGAGGCCGGCGATGTGGCTGAGCGGTACGCAGCAGAGCCAGCGGTCCTCGGGCTCGACGCCGATGTTGAAGGCGGAGCCGACCGCGTTCCAGAGGAAGTTGCCGTAGCTGAGCGGGATCGGGCGCGGCTGCCCGGTGCTGCCGCTGGTGAGGACGCGGCAGCAGATGTCGTCCATGTCGTGCTCGCCGAGCAGCGGCAGATCGGCCTCGGTCTGGGTCAGCTGCCCGGGGTCGTCGAGGTCGATGATCGGCTCCTCGGCGCCGACGATCGCGGCCCGCTCGGCCGCGGTGAGGCGCGGACCGAGCGGCAGCAGCTCCGCGCCGAGCTTCATCAGCGCGTGCAGCAGGACGACCTGCTCGCGGCGCGGGTGCATGGTCAGCGCCGCGGTCGAGCCGCGGCGGACGCCGTGAGCGGCGAGCCGGCGGGCGACCCAGGTCGCTTCCGCCTCCAGCTCGGCGTAGGTCATCTCCGCCCCGTCGGCGACGAGCGCCGTGCGGTCGGGGCAGCTCTGCGATCTCTGGGAGAGCCAGTCGTCGAGCTTCATCGGGATATCGTCCCCATCATGCCCAAACGCCACAAAGGAGCCCCGCCCGAGGAGCGGCTCTACGCGCCGATCGAGTGGACCGCGGGTCCCGGCGAGTACGAGGACATCCGCTACGAGACCGGCGGCGGGATCGCCAAGGTGACGATCGACCGCCCCGACGTGCTGAACGCCTTCCGCCCGCAGACGCTGATCGAGGTCTCGGCGGCGATGGAGCTGGCGCGCGAGGACAACGAGGTCGGGGTGATCGTCTTCACCGGCGCCGGCGAGCGCGCCTTCTGCAGCGGCGGCGACCAGACCGTCCGCGGCGACACCGGCTACATGCCCGAGGGCGCCTCGGTCGGCCGCTTCCACGTCACCGACCTGCAGATCCAGATGCGGCGGCTGCCGAAGCCGATCATGGCGATGGTCGCCGGCTACGCGATCGGCGGCGGCCACATCCTCCACCTCTGCTGCGACCTGACGATCGCCGCCGACAACGCCGTCTTCGGCCAGACCGGGCCGCGGGTCGGCTCCTGGGACGGCGGCTACGGCGCCTCCCTGCTGCGCGACCTGGTCGGGACGAAGAAGGCGAAGGAGTTCTGGATGCTCTGCCGCCAGTACGGCGCCGAGGAGGCGCGGGAGATGGGACTGGTCAACGCGGTCGTGCCGCTGGCCGAGCTGGAGCGGGAGACCGTCGCCTGGTGCCGCGAGATGCTCGCCCTCTCCCCCTTCGCCCTGCGCCTGGTCAAGGCCAGCTTCAACGCCCACGAGGACGGCTACGCCGGGATCCAGCAGCTCGCCCACGACGCCAACCTCCTCTTCTACGGGAGCGAAGAGGCGGCCGAGGGCCGCGAGGCCTTCAAGCAGAAGCGCTCCCCCGAGTTCTCCAAGTTCCCCCGCCGCCCATGAGGATCTGGCTGATGGCGGCGCGGCCGCGGACGCTGCCGGCGGCGATCGCGCCGGTCCTGGTCGGGACCGCGGCGGCGGTGCAGTGGGCCGGGGAGCTGCCGCGCTGGGGCGCCTTTCTCGCCGCGCTCGTGGGCTCGATCTTCATCCAGATCGGGACCAACCTCGCCAACGACTACTCCGACGCCAAGCGCGGCGCCGACACCGCCGACCGCCTCGGGCCGGTGCGGGTGACCGCCAGCGGCATGGTGACGCCGCAGCGGGTGATGACGGCGACCTGGATCGCCTTCGCGGTCGCGGTCGCCTGCGGTGTCTACCTGATCGCGGTGGCGGGCTGGGTGATCCTGCTGATCGGCGTCCTCTCGATCGCCGCCGGCGTCCTCTACACCGGCGGCCCCCGGCCCTACGGCTACGCCGGCTTCGGCGAGGTCTTCGTCTTCCTCTTCTTCGGCCTCGTCGCGGTCAACGGCTCCTATTACGTGCAGCTGGAGGAACTCGATGCGCTCTCGCTCGGGCTCTCGATCTCGATCGGGTTCCTGGCGACGGCGATCATCGTCGTCAACAACGTCCGCGACGTCGAGACCGACCGCCGCGCCGGCAAGAACACGCTGGCGGTGCGGATCGGACGCGAGGCCGCGGTGCGGCTCTACGTGATGCTGGTAGTGGGCGGCTTCCTGGTCCTGCCGGTCGCCCTCTGGGCCGGCGAAGCAAGCGCGCTGCCGATGGTCGGCTGGCTGGCGGCGCCGCTGGCGGTGAAGCCGGCGCGGACGCTGGCCGAGCGGCGGGACGGCCCGGCGCTGAACGCGGTCCTGGCGGCGACCGGAGCGGTACTCGGCGTCTTCAGCCTGCTCGTCACCACCGGCCTCCTGATCTCCGCCTGAGAGACTCGGGGCGTGCGCCTCAGCTCGATCGAGGTCATCCCTTACGCGCTGCCGTTCAAGCGGCCGTACGTGACCGCGCGCGGGGTGCTGCGGCAGCGCGAGATGGTGCTGCTGCGGGTGCGGGACGAGGACGGGGTGGTGGGGCTGGGGGAAGCGGTGCCGCTGTCGCTTAGGGGCGGGGCGAGCTTGGGACAAGTGGTGCGGGAACTCGAGGAGTGGGCGGAGGAGCAGGCGCTTGAGATCGAGGGACTGTCCGCTCCGGCTCGCTGTGCGGTGACGGTGGCGCGGATGGATTTGCAGGGTAGGAGGGCGGCGGACCAGGGTGCAGGTGAGGACGAAGCCGTTCCGTGTAACGCGACGCTTGTGGCGGGCGAGCCGGAGGCGGTCGCGGCTGACGCCGAGGCATGGGCGGCTGACGGGTTTGGGACGTTCAAGCTGAAGCTCGGGGCCGAGTCCGCAAGAACTGACGATATGCGTCAGGTTTCGCGGACTCGCGGGAACGAGGACGTGCAGATGGTCCGGGCGGTGCGGGGGGCGCTGGGGGCTGAGGTGCGGATTCGGGTGGACGCGAACCAGGGCTGGGACCTCGAGACGGCCAAGGCCACGCTGACCGCATTGGAGCCCTATGGGATCGAGCTGGCTGAGCAACCGGTCGGGACGCTTGCCGAAATGGCGGAGCTGGCTCTGGCGATTTCGATCCCTCTCGCGGCCGACGAGAGCGTCGCGTCTCTCGGCGAGGCCGAGGAGGCCGCTTCGCTGGGCGCCTGCACCTACACCGGGATCAAGCTCTCCAAGGTCGGGGGACCGGAGGAAGCACTGCGGATCGCCGGCGTTCTCCCCGCCTACATAACGAGCGCCCTCGACGGGCCGGTCGGGATCGCGGCGGGGGCGCAGACGGCGCTCAGCCTCGCCGAGACCGGGCATCCGGAACGGCTCCACCTCGCTCATGGGCTCGCCACCCAGCGCCTCTTCGCGGAGACGATCGCCTCGGTGGAGTGCGAGCTGCGGAACGGGATGCTTCACCTGCCTCCGGGACCAGGGCTCGGGGTCGAGATAGACGAGGATGCCCTAGAGGCGCATTGCCTCTGACCCATGGATCCGACCAACGCGAACACTGCCCTCGCCTCGGCCTTCGCCGAGGAGCTCGCGCGCGGCGGGCTGCGGCTGGCCGTGGTCTCCCCCGGCTCGCGATCGACGCCGCTGGCGGTGGCGCTCTGGCGGCAGCCGGAGATCGAGGTGAAGGTGATCGTCGACGAGCGCTCGGGCGGCTTCTCCGCCCTGGGAGCGGCGCAGGCGAGCCGCGAGCCCGTGGCGCTGCTCTGCACCTCGGGGACGGCGCTGGTCAACTACCACCCGGCCGTGGTCGAGGCCGACGAATCGGGGATCCCACTCGTCGTCCTCAGCGCCGACCGGCCGCCGGAGCTGCGGGGGATCGGGGCCGGGCAGACGATCGACCAGATCAAGAGCTTCGGCTCCTCGGTCCGCTGGTTCTGCGAAGTCGGGACCCACGAGGCCGACGATTCCGGCCTCCTTCACTACCGCTCGGTCGCCTGCCGGGCGCTGGCCGCGGCGCGGGGAGAGGCCCGGCCCGGTCCCGTGCACCTGAACCTGCCCTGGCGCGAGCCGCTGGCGCCGGTGCCGGTCGAGGGCGCAGTGACCGCCACCGACGAGCTGGCGTTGAAGGGCCGCGACGGGCGGCCGCTCACCGCGGTCACCCACATCGACCTCGAGCCCTCCGCCTTCCTCCTCGACGAGGTCGCCGGCCACATCGGCAACGCGATCTCCGGCGTGATCGTTGCCGGCCGACAGCTCGACCCGGAGCTGCGCGAGCCGCTGGCGCACCTGGCCCGCGTCGCCGGCTTCCCGATCCTCGCCGACCCGACCTCCCAGCTCCGCTGCGGACCCCACGACCGCTCCCACGTCGTCGCCTCCTACGACCTGCTGCTGCGCGAGGCGCACTTTGCGCGCTCGGTCGTCCCCGACCTGATCCTCCGCTTCGGCGAGATGCCGACCAGCAAGCCCCTGCGTGCCTGGATCGAGGCCAGCGGCGCCGACGAGATCGTGGTCGACCCCTACGGCGGCTGGAACGAGCCGACCAACCGGGCGGCGGCGATCCTCCGCGCCGATCCGACCGAGCTCGCCTCCGGCTGGGTCGCGCGGGTAGAAGGCCTGGAGGGGCGGGAACGGCCCCTGCCGGAGCGCTGGATGGGGGCGGAGCGGGCGGCGCAAGCGGCGCTGGACGATGCGTTCACCGGCGCCGAAATCTCAGAGCCGTCCCTCCACCGCGCCCTCGGCGCCGCCCACCGCGACGGCGACCTCGTCTACACGAGCTCGAGCATGCCGATCCGCGATCAGGAGGCGTTCCTCGCAGCGGCGAGTACCGACGTTCATTTCCTCTCCAACCGCGGCGCCAACGGGATCGACGGCCTGATCTCCTCCGGCATCGGCGCCGCCCAGGCCAGCGGCCGCCCGACCACCATCGTCACCGGCGACCTCGGCCTCCTCCACGACATCGGCGGACTCGCGGCGCTGCGCGACGTCGAGACCCCGATCCGGATCGTCGTCATCGACAACGACGGCGGCGGCATCTTCCACTTCCTCCCGCAAGAGTCAGCGTTGGACAGCGACGAGTTCGAGGCCCTCCTCGGCACCCCCCGCGGCGTCGACGTCGTCAAAGCCGCCGCCCTCTTCGACCTCCCCCACCGTCAGCTCGATTCTCTGGCGGACCTGCCCGACGCGCTCGCCGCCGGCACGGGCCTGATCGAGGTCAGGACCGATCGCCGCATCAACGTCGAGGCGCACCGCCGCCTCGCCGCGGATGTCACGGCAACGTTGTCCGCAGTCGGCGACTAGCTCAACAGTTGAGCGGCGCGGCGCCGGCGCTGGCGCCCGGCCGCCAAATCGCTCCGTAGTAGACCGCGCTAGGGCTCGAGAAGCGGGTCCGCGAGCAGCCGCTGTTGAGGTCGAGCTCGACGATCGAGTCGCCGAAGCCCAAGAATCCTCCGCTGGTATGGATGTGGTTGATCCCGGTGTAGACGAGGTGGCTGCCGGAGGGGTCCCAGTCCGGCGCCAGCTCCAAGACCCCCGGCGTGGAGGTCAGCCTCCGCATCCCGGTTCCCCCGGCCTTCATCACGAAGAGGTCCGTCAGGAGCGTCGTCTCGGTGGTCTTGCCCACCTTGAACGTGCTCCGGGGGCCGCC
>Ga0207659_10000249_pt1 | contig 32757 bp, 32 predicted proteins | sample KBSM43metaG_FD_184330 | JGI IMG/M metagenome (GOLD analysis project Ga0207659, IMG submission 184330) | Miscanthus rhizosphere microbial communities from Kellogg Biological Station, Michigan, USA - KBS M4-3 metaG (SPAdes) (version 2) | ecosystem: Host-associated > Plants > Roots > Rhizosphere >...
CTGCGAACCTGGAAGTGATCGCCATGCAAGGCTGGCAGCGAGACCTCTATTTCGAAGCGACCGGAGTGCCGTGGGTGATGCCATCACCGAACATTCCAACGATCGAGACCACGGTCGTCTATCCCGGCACGGTGCTGTTCGAGGGCACGAACGTCTCGGAGGGACGAGGCACCACCAAACCATTTGAACTGATCGGCGCGCCGTGGGTCACGTCCGAGCGTTTTGCGGACGGCTTGAACCGGCTGGAATTGCCCGGCGTCTATTTCCGGCCAGTCGTATTCGAACCGACTTTTCACAAACACGCCAAAACCTCGTGCGGCGGCTGCCAGATTCATCTGCTCGATCGGGCGACGTTTCGACCGGTCGAAACCGCCGTGGCGCTGCTGGCGGCGTTTCGAGCCTGCGGCTCCGATCAATTCGCGTGGCGGCCACCGCCGTACGAGTACGAGCATCACAAAATGCCGTTCGATATTCTCGCGGGCTCGTCCGAGTTGCGCGAACAGGTTCAGGCAGGCTTGTCGGCAAGCGAGATCGCCCGATCGTGGGAGCAATCCACCAACGACTTTCAGGCGCTGCGCAAGCGGTTCCTACTCTACTGATCCGTGGTAACGGAGCGTACGGAGGCACGAGTTCAACACGGAGCAACCCGTGTCTCCGTCCCCTCCGTTGCCGTGTCGTGCCGACGTTGGAAGACTTCATGCGCCCTGACGGCGATCAGCCTCGCGTCTTGGCAATGCCCGGCGCGGCGGCCTCCTGCTGCGTCGCGGGTTCGAGGTGATGCGCGATCAGATGTGAACGCAATTGTTCAAACGCATCGGTCGGCGTGTCGGCAAAATGCAGCAGCTCGAGATCCTTCTCTGCGATCGCGCCCCACTCGGCCATCGGATCGAGATGCAGCACCTGGTCCCAGTACTCGCGTCCGTAGAGAATCACACCGATCTGCTTGGACAACTTGTCGGTCTGCACCAGTGTCAGGATTTCGAATAATTCGTCGCAGGTGCCGAACCCGCCCGGAAAAATCACCAGCGCTTTCGACAAGTAGGCGAACCAGAACTTGCGCATGAAGAAGTAGTGGAACTCGAACTGCAGGCCCTCGGTGATGTAGGGATTCGCACCCTGCTCGAACGGCAGGCGAATGTTCAGTCCAATCGTCTTGCCGCCGGCTTCACGCGCACCGCGGTTTGCGGCCTCCATGATGCCCGGGCCACCACCCGAGGTGACGACGAAACGGTGATTCTCTGACTGAATCGTCGAACTCCACGCGGTCAGCAACCGCGCCAGCTCGCGCGCCTCTTCGTAGTAGCGCGCCCACTCGAGCGCTTTGCGGGTTTTGTTCAGTTCCTTCTCGTAGTGATCGTTCGCGTCTCGCACACCACGGGCGCGCAACGTCCGCAACGCCCGTTCAGCCCGTTCGCGGCTGTCAACCCGAGCCGATCCGAAGAAGACGACGGTGTCCTGGATTTTCTGTTCCTTGAAACGCCTCAACGGTTCGAGGTATTCGGAGAGAATGCGGATCGGCCGCGCCTCTTCACTTTCAAGAAACTCCGGCGACAGATACGCCATCGGCTGCTGCGACATACGGCCAATTTATCATCAGGTGCGTTAGAATCCGCTGCTTATGACCGTTGCGCGACTTCTCACGACTGCACTGCTGTATTCCGTGCTGCTCACTTTTGGCGCCGCCGCTCAGCAAACGGCCGTAACGCCGTCGATTCACGGACGGCAACCGCGGCGTCTCATCATCCGCAATGCGATGGTCATCTACGGCAACGCAAAGCCGGCGTATGGTCCGGTGGACATCACGGTCGACCGCGGCCTGATTACGTCGATTGGCAGTGCCGGCGATGTCGCCGCCAGCGCACTGAGCAACGATTCCACCACGGTGACCATCGACGCGTCCGGCAAGTACGTCATGCCGGGCATCGTCAACGCGCACATGCACTGGCATGAAGAGCGGCAGCCAGACATCCCGCAGCCGATCCAGTACGAGCGGAACCTGTATCTGGCCGCAGGCGTGACGACGGTTCGCGAGGTTGGCGGCGACTTCGAAAAATCCAAACGCTGGCAGGCGGAGAGCAACGCGCACACGATCATCTCGCCGCGGATTCTGGTGTATCCGTTCGTCAGCAAGGGGCGGACTGGCGCGCCGGCGGAAATCCGCGCCTGGATTCGCGACATCAAGCAGCGCGGCGCCGACGGCTTGAAAATCATCGGCGCGGATCGCGACCAACTCGAGGCGATTCTCGACGAAGCGCATCAGCTGGGTTTGCGTACCGCCGCCCATATCGCGGTCGAAGAGACCACCGCGAAGGATTACGCCGAACTCGGCGTGAATTCGATCGAGCATTTCTATGGCGTCGCCGACGCGGCGCTGCCCGGCGTCCAGAACTTTCCGCCGGAGATGAACTACGCCAACGAGATTCATCGTTTCGGCCGCGCCGGCGAGCTGTACGCCCAGGCCGATCCCGAGAAGTTGAGCAAAGTGCTCGACCTGATGGTTGAAAAGAAGGTCGCGTGGGATCCGACCTTTTCGATCTACGAAGCGTCGCGCGATTTGTTACGCGCGCAAAACCAGCCGTGGTTCCGCGACTATCTCCACCCGTCGATGGAGGTCTTCTTCCGCGGCTCGGTCGATAATCACGGATCCTATTTCTTCGGCTGGACCAGTTCGCAGGAGGCGAAGTGGCGGAAGCAGTACCGCCTCTGGATGGACGCGGTGCGCACCTTCGCGAACAAAGGCGGGCTGGTCACGACCGGCGACGACGCCGGCTACATCTATTCGCTGTACGGGTTCGGCATCGCCCGCGAGCTGGAACTGCAGGAGGAAGCCGGCTTCCACCCGCTTGAAGTGATCGAGCACGCCACCTGGAACGGCGCGAAGCTGCTCGGCCTCGACGATCGGCTTGGAAAAATTCGCGAGGGATTCATCGCGGATTTGGTGGTGGTCAACGGCAATCCGCTCGAGAACCTCAAGCTGCTGAATCCCTACGGCACCGATGTGATGCTGTTGAATGGCCGTCAGGCATCGGGCTACGCCGCGATTGGCGTCGGTGACAAGGTCCAGAACGTTCACGGCGGCGGGATCGAGTGGACGATCAAGGACGGCATTCCGTATCACGTGCCGACGCTGATGCGCGAAGTGAAAGAGATGGTGACCCGCGCCCGCGCCGGCCGTCCCCGTTCCACAGCCGGGGAATGAGCCCGGCGCCATCCCTCGACGTTTCCGCCTTCATCGCCGCTCCGCCCGGGCGGGTAATGCGCGCTTTTTTCGACCCGCAGGCCCTGCACGCCTGGTGGCAAGCCGACAACGCAGTGACCACACCGCGAACGCTCGGGCCGTACGCAATCGAATGGCCGGTGACCGACTTTCGCGACGACGTACTGGGACGCTTGGGCGGTGTGTTTCGCGGGACGGTGATGCAGTTTCATCCGTCACAGGGATTTTTCGTCGCCGATGCCTATTGGCTTCCACCCGATGGGGAGCCGATCGGCCCGATGGCGCTCCATGTCACCGTGCGGCCCGAATCCAATGGCACCCACGTGCGGATCGAGCAGACCGGCTTCGAAGAAAGCGAGCGCTGGCGCCGGTATTACGAAGTGATCGGACACGGCTGGACACGAGCGCTGGCCGGGTTGAAGTCGCTGCTCGAAAAGTGAAACCAGGACAGTTTGAACGCAGAGTCCGCCGAGTTCGCCGAGAGAAATATTATTCTACTCGGCGTTCTCGGCGTCCTCGGCGTTCGTTTTTACTGCGGAGGCGCGATCGGCTTGCCATCCGTATCAAGGAACGTGATGTCCTTGTAGGCAGCCAGCTGATCCTTCACTTTCGCGTAGTCGCCGACGATCGCAATCACCGAATCCTGCGATCCGAGCAAGGTGCCGGCGCCGCTTTTGACCTGTGGCGGCTCGACGGCCGCGATCTTCGATCGGAACGTTTCGGGATAGTCCTTCGGCAGACCGAAGACATAGACCGAGTTGAGCACGTTCGCGAGGCCGTTCTGGGTCGCCGTCTGAATCGGGAAGATGCCGCGCACGTAGGCCTTGCCGCCTTGTAGTTCGGCGCCGTCGACACCTTCGGCGCGCATCCGGTCGATTTCTTTGAAGACCTCGGTCAGGGTCGCGCCGGTCACCTCGTTGCGGACGTCGGCACTGAAGCGATAGAAACCGGCGTCGGCAAACCCGGTCAGCGCCGATCCCGGCGAATAGGTGTAGCCCTTTTCCTCGCGGATGTTTCGAACGATGCGGGAATTGAACGCGCCGCCGAAAACGGTGTTGGCGAGCGTCAGCTCGTACCACCGCGGATCGCTGCGTTTGACCGCGATGTTTCCCACCGAGATCGAAGACTGAATGCTGTTCGGCCGCTGCACGAAGTAAACCTTACGGCCGCTTACCGACGGTGGCGCCGGAAAGGTCGGCTTCGGCACGTCGCCACGCGTCCAGCCGCCGAACGCTTTTTCGACGGCAGCAATCGCCGCCTCCGGTTCCAGCGCGCCGACCACCAGCACGAACGCGTTGTTCGGTCGGTAGTGCGCGCGGTGGAACGCCTCCACCTTCGCCCGATCGATCGCCTTCACCGAGGCCTCGCTCTCGCTGGTGCGCGCGTAGGGATGGTTCCCGAACAAGGCCTTGCGGAAGATCTGATTCGATAAGAACTGCGGCGACGACTTGTTCTGCTCGACCAGTTGCAGGTGCTGCTGCTTCATGATCGCCAGTTCGTCGGCAGGCAGCGTCGGCGTCATCGCGACCTCGGCGAGCAGGTCGATCAGCCGGCTCGAGTACTCGGACAGTCCGCGCACCGACAGCGACGAATAATCCTGCGAGACCGTCGCGTTCAGCGAACCGCCCATCCCGAAGACGTCGCGACGGATTTCCTTGCTCGTCCGGTTCTTCGTGCCTTCCTGGACCAGATCGGCGGTCATCGACGCCAGCCCGGTCAGGTCCGCCGGATCACTGGCGTACCCCGAAAGCATCGTCAGCGTGACCGTCAACTTCGGCACCACAGTCTGCCTGGTCACGATCACGCGCAACCCGTTCGGCAGCGTTTTTTCGATCCGCGGCGCCAGCTGAAAAGGCTTCTCGGCGGACACCGGCGGTACCTGAGCAACCGCTACACCGCTCGATAGCACCCAGCACACGGCACCAGCACCAAGCACCCGGCCCCCGGCACCAGCACCCAGCACCCAGCACCCAGCACTCAGCACCCTTTTCATTTCGTACCCCCCTCCGGAACGCGGTCGATGATCGTGCGATTGGCCGGCACCAACCATTTCCGCGCTGCGGCGCGGACGTCGGCCGTCGTCACCTTGTCGAGATCGCTCAGGATGGTGTTGATGCGATTCGGATTGTCATCGTAGAGGGCGAGCGCCGCGAGCAGGTCGGCACGGCCGAATCCGGGAATGAATCCGCCCTCGAGATTCTCGAGGAACGACGACCGGATGTTCACCTTGGCTTGTTGCAATTCCTCCTCGGTGATCCCGTGCTCCTGCACGGCGTTGATCACCTTGTCGACGATCTTCAAGACGTCGGTCCCCTTCATGTCGGGACGATAGTCGACGCGGAAGGTATAGAGCATCGGACCGTTGTAGTCGAAGTTGTTGCCGAGGCCATAGTTGAAGCCGCCCTGCACGTTCGAAGCGATCTGGTTTTCTTTTACCAGCGCCTGATACAGCTTCGCGCTCTCATCGCTGACCAGCAGCGGATCGAGCAGGGACAGCGCAAAAAAGTCTTTGGTCATTCGCTCGGGCAGGTGGTAACCGAACGCAACGGCCGGCGTCCGCGCCAGCTTGTCCTTTTCCACCGACGACTTTTCGGCCGTCTGCGGCGGCTCGCTGATGTCCGGACGCGGCGGCAGCGTGCGCTGCGGAATGGCGCCGAAATGCTTTTCCGCCAGCCGCATCACTTCGTCGACGGTGGCATCGCCGGTGACAACCAGTACCGCGTTGTTCGGCGCATAGTAGGTGTCGAAAAAGTTCTTCACATCCTCGATGTTCGCGGCCTCGAGATCGTGCAGGTCGCCGTAGAAATTGTGCGCGTTGTACCAGTTGGTATTCGCTTTCTGTGGCAGCCCGAGCCATTCGAAGGCGCCGTACGGCTGATTCAGGACGTTGACGCGCACTTCCTCGCTGACGACGTCCTGTTGGTTCTTCAAGGTTTCCGGTGTGATCTTCAGCGAGCGCATCCGGTCGGCTTCCAGGTAGATCGCCACCTCGAGCGCATTCGACGGCATCACCTCGAAATAGTTCGTGTGATCGAACCGCGTCGACCCGTTCAGCGTCCCGCCATTTTCGTTGACGATCCGGACGTGTTCGAACTTGCCGACGTGCTCGGAGCCCTGAAACATCATGTGCTCGAAGAGATGCGCGAAGCCCGTCCGGTTCTTCGGCTCAATCCGGAAGCCAATCCGGTACATCACTTCGACGACCACCACCGGCGCCGCGTGGTTTTCGCTGATCACCACCCGCAGGCCGTTCGGTAATTTTCGGTAGACCACCGGCACCGAGAAATTGGATGACGAAGTGTTCGTTTGTGCGCTGGGTGTCGCAGTGCCGGACATCGCCAGGCAAACAGCAGCGAGCAGGATATTGCGCATAACTCGTGAGACTACCACACACAATTTGGCATTCGTGATCTGGTCGTCTAGTAATTTGTTCATCTGGTCATTGCATTGGCCAATCGATCAATCCAATGACCAGGTGACCAGATCTCTAAATTGACCGGCGTCCGTAAGGCCTTATGCCTCGGCCGACGAAAGCGGTCATCAACCGCCGCCGCAGCTCGTTGGCGACACGGCCCTGATTGAGCGGCAAGGTCTTGAACTTGACGCGCAATGTGGCCGCGCCGTCGACAAGCGATTCGATGCCGACCACCTCGAGCGGCGGCACGACCCGCGTTGACCACTGCGGATCGTTTTCCATCGCGGCGCCGACCTCGCGCGCGGTACCAATGACGCGATCGATGTTCTCGTCGTACGCGACCTTCACATCGACGACCGCGTAGGCGAACTGTTTGCTCAGGTTGGCGAGCGCGGTGATCGTCCCGTTCGGAAACACCTGCACTGCCCCGTCTCCGTCGCGCAGGACGATCGTTCGCAGATTGATTTGCTCGACCAATCCGGCGATGCCGTTGATCCGCGCCAGGTCGCCGATCCGCACCTGATCTTCAAGGATCAGAAAAAATCCGGAAATGATGTCGCGGACCAGATTCTGCGCGCCGAAGCCGATCGCCAGGCCGGCGATGCCGGCGCCAGTCAGGATCGGCACGACATCGATCGACAGTTCGCGCAGCACCATCAGCACCGCCACGAACCCGACCGAAACGGTCACCAGGCTGGACAGAATGCCGCTCAGCGTGGTGGCGCGACGCTGCCATTCGAGATCGGTCGCAGCGTGACGACGCGTCAGGCCGAGCTGCAGCTGGTTGATTGCCAGGCCGGCCGCGCGCGTGACAATGAACGCGCCGAGCAGGATGGCGAGCGCGTTGATGCCGTGGGTCAGCGACCAGTTCAGTACCAGCCGCGGGTCCCACTGGGGTTCCTGGATGCCGATCCGTTTGAGCACGACTGCAATCACCGCGCGCAGCGCGAGCAGCAGTGCAAGGATGCCGACGGCGTTGAGGACGTAACGGATCGGTTTCACAGGCGCTGAATTTTCAGATAGTTGGCGTCACTGCGGGTCAGGTCGGGACTGATGCTGACAAACACCACCGTCGCACCCGCGGCGACAAATGCGCGGTCGATCAGCGCGGCGCCGACCCGCGCGCTGGCCTCGTCGAGATTGTCGCCGATTGTCATGTGCAGCGGCACAACGCCCCAGTACATCGCCAGGCGGCGCGCGGTGGCGTGCTGTTCGGTGGCGGCGATGATCGGCGCGTTCGGCCGCCGCGACGACAAGCGACGAGCGGTGCTGCCGCCACGCGTGATCGCGACAATCGCCTGGGAGCTGGCGGCGCTGGCGAGCGTGCAGGCCGCTTCGCAAATCGCCTCAGCGTGATCGTCGTGCGTCGCCGACCGGCGCCGCTCGTGCAGTTCGTACGACGGGATTGTTTCCGCGTCGCGGATGATTGCTTCGAGCGTTTGCACCGCTTTTACCGGATATCGGCCGGCGGCCGTCTCGCCAGCCAGCATGATCGCATCCACGCCATCGTCGACCGCATTCGCGGCGTCGTTCACTTCCGCGCGAGTCGGCCGCGCTTCGCTGGTCATCGATTCGAGCACCTGGGTGGCCACAATTACCGGCACGCCCCGGCGGCGCGCCTGGCGAGTGATTTCCTTCTGGGCGCGAGGAACGCGTTCGAGCGGCATTTCGAGCCCCAAATCGCCGCGCGCGACCATCACCGCGTCGCTGACGTCGAGAATCTGGTCGAGCAGCTCGATGGCCTGTGGCCGTTCGAGCTTGGCCACCAGCGGAATCTCGGGATGGCCGGCCTCCACCAGGATCTGCCGCGCGTAACGCATGTCTTCCGGTGTCTGAACGAAGCTGACCCCAACCAGATCAACACCGAGCGCCGCGCCGAATTTCAGGTCGTCGACGTCTTTCGGCGTAATCGCTGACGTCGGAAGTGCGACGCCCGGCGCGTTGATGCCCTTGTGCTCGCCGATCTCGCCACCATCGATCACCGTGGTCGTGATTTCCTGACCGTCCGTGGACTCGACGCGCAGCTCGATCAGACCGTCAGCGAGCAGCAGACGATCGCCGGCGCGAACATTTTTCGCCAGACCGGCGAACGACGTCGACAGCCGTCCCGGTTGACCGGCAAAGTCGCCGGTGGCGATCTTGAGAGTCTCGCCGGCTCTGATCGGAATCGGCCGGTGATCGACGTTCAAGCCGGTACGAATTTTTGGACCGGCGAGATCCTGCAAAATCGCCACTTCGCGCCGGGCCCGTTCGGCTGCGGCACGCACGCGCTTGAAGGTGACGGCCTGCGATTCATGAGTGCCGTGCGAAAAGTTGAGACGGACGATGTCGGTCCCCGCATTGATCAGCGCGACGAGGACGTCATCGGAGCAACTCGCCGGGCCGACGGTCGCGATGATTTTAGTGTGACGCATGGTGGAACGTGAAGAAGCCCAAAGTGTGAAGTCTGAAGTCTGCCTCATTTGAAGGACCGGGGTGGCCACAAGCAACCCGATTCTGCGAGCGTGGCTGACTTCACACTTCAGACTTCAGACTTCAGACTTAGAATACCCCGATGGGCGCCATCGTCCCCGATGCGATTGAGCAATACCTTGCACGACTCAACCACGCGGTCGACCCGGTGCTGCAGGACATCGCGGAAAAAGGCGCGGCGCGCGAGTTGCCGCTGGTCGACGCGGAAGTTGGAGCGTTACTGCGGGTGCTCGCGGTTTCGATCGGCGCCGCGAAGATCCTCGAGATCGGCACGGCGGTCGGCTATTCCGGCATCTGGCTCGCCGGCGCTTTGCCGGCCGACGGCATGCTGATGACGCTCGAAATCGATCCGGATCGGGCGCGCGAGGCGCGCGAAAACTTCGCGCGCGCCGGCCTTACTGATCGCACCAGCGTCATCGTCGGCGACGCGGAACGGATGATCGCGAAGGTGGCCGGACCGTTCGATCTGGTTTTTCAGGACGGCGCCAAGCACCTCTATTCACCGTTGCTGGATCGGATCGTGTCGCTGCTGCGGCCGGGCGGACTGCTCGTCACCGACAACGTGTTGTGGGGTGGCAAGGTGGCCCCAGGGTTTGCACCGGTGGCGGCCGACGACGACAATACCCGAGCGATCGCGGAGTACAACGACCGGCTGGCAACTCATCCCCAGTTGTTGACGGCAACCGTGCCGTTGCGTGATGGCGTGTCGATTTCAGTAAAGCGATCATGACGATTCAAGCCTGGCTGCAGTCTGCGGTGGCCGACGCCGAGCGGCGAAAACTTCCCGAATTGAAAGCGCTGCTCGAGGCGCTGGCGCGGTCGCTGACCGCCCTGCGCGCGGCAGACTTCAACGATCACGCAAACCACTAATCGATCATGCACATCGAAGAATTCGCCCGTCGTCTGCGGGCGCGCGAAACGACTGTCGAGCAGGCGACCAACGAAGCCCTGCGGCGCGCGGAAGCGGAACAATCACGCCTCAATGCGTTCATTCGAATCATGCATGCCGAGGCGCACCAACAGGCGCGTGGGTTGGATCAGGAACTCGCGTCCGGCCGCGACCGCGGGCCGCTGCACGGCATTCCGGTGACGATCAAGGACATTCTCGATATCAAAGGCGTCGCAACTACCGCCGCGTCGAACGTACGCGAGGGCTCTATCGCTCAGCGTGATTGTCCGGCGGTGGCGCATCTTCGGCAGGCCGGCGCGGTGTTTATCGGAAAAACCAACCTGCACGAGTTCGCGTTCGGAACCACCAACGAAGACTCGGCGTTCGGCCCGGCGCGGAATCCGTTCGATCCATCGCGATCGCCGGGTGGCTCGAGCGGTGGATCGGCCGCGGCGCTTGCCGCAGGCATCGGCCTGGCCACGATCGGCACCGACACCGGCGGCTCGATCAGAATTCCGGCCGCCGCTTGCGGTCTGGTCGGTCTGAAGCCGACGCTCGGTGAAGTGTCGACCGAAGGTGTGGTTCCGTTGTCGCGCACCATGGATCACGTCGGCCCGCTCACGCGAAGCGTTGCCGACGCCAGCCTGGTCTTTCACGCCCTGCTCGGCGATCCGGCCAAGAGCCCGCCACCGCCGGTTCCGCTCAGCGGCCTGCGCCTGGCTGTAGCACGCAAATACTTCTGCGATCTGCTGGACGACGGCGTCCGCAATGAATTCGAAGCGGCACTCGATCGGCTGCGCAAGGCGGGCGCGCACGTAGACGACATTGAAATCCATCACGCGAACGACATCGCGCCGATCTATCTGAGCCTGGTTCTTGCCGACGGTGCCGCCTACCACGCAACAACGCTCGAGGCGATGCCGGAAAAATACTCGCCCGCAGTGCGACTGCGACTGGAAATGGGACGCTACATCCTGGCCGAGGATTACGTCCGCGCGTTGGCCGGCCGCGAAGTGTTGACGCGCGAAGTGGACGCGGCACTTGGCCAGCACGACGCGCTGGTGCTGCCGACACTGCCAATTCCAGCGCCGGTGTTAGGCGCGTCGACGGTCGAGGTTGATGGGAAACTCGAATCGATTCGCAACGTGATGTTGCGTTTGACGCAGCTTTTCGATGTCACCGGTCATCCGGCGATCGCCATCCCGATGGGAATGACGACGGCCGGACTGCCGACTTCGCTGCAACTGGTCGGTGGCCGCCAGCAGACCGACGCGCTGTTACGTGTCGCGCTGGCGTGCGAAAGACTCATCACTAAATAGGCGTGTCGCCGCGCTCCGGCGTCGTCGGCGGATACATATCGGGCTGCCCTTCGGGCGGCTGAATATCCGGCGGCGGAACCGGCTTGATGTCGGGTGGCGGCTTATCGATGGGGTCGGGGGGCCGCGGAATTTCCGGCTTTTGCGGTTGCTGCTCGATCATGCTCCGGCAGGTGCAAACCCGCTGCCGGACTTTCGACTTTCGACTTTCGACTTTACACTTCCAGCCCTACCGCCCTCATCAACGCCAACGCATTGCTGTGTTCGACGACGCCAGGCCGCATCCGGTAGTCGAACGCCATTTTTCCATCGACCAATCGGTCCTCGAAATGCTTGTTGACCGCAACGGCGCCGAGACGTGACGGCAACTCCGTCAGTGCCAGATCGTGCGTCGTGACCAACCCGACCGCGCCGGCGTCGGCCAACGCCTTGACGATTGCCTCGGCACCGATACGCCGGTCGTGTGAATTCGTCCCGTGAAGGATTTCATCGAGCAGGAACAGCAGCGGGGTGGCACCGCGAGCGGTATCGACAATCGATTTGATGCGGAGGATTTCGGCATAGAAGCGCGAGTGGCCTTCTTCGAGCGAGTCCTCCACCTTCAGCGTCGCCCCGAGCGCGAGCGGCGACAGCGTGAGCCGGGTGGCGCGGACTGGCGCGCCAGCGAGTGCCAACACCACATTGACGCCAACCGAGCGCAGCAAGGTGCTTTTGCCGGACATGTTCGAACCGCTGATGACCAGGATGCGCGGCTCTCCAGGGCCGCCGAGCGTGACGTCGTTACGAACCGACGTGTCTTCGCGCATCAGTGGGTGCGCCAGGCCGGCTGCATCGAAACGCGGACCGGTTTCGGATACGACCGGAAACGGATCGTGGGGATGTTCGAACGAATACGTCGCCAGGGCCGCCAACGCTTCGAGCTCGCCGATCGCCGTCAACCAATCGACAACCCGTCGGCCATAACGTGAATGCCAGCGATCGATCGCCACGGCCAGCTGCTGTGGCAGCAGAATCGCAAAGGCGATTGGCGCGAACAGCTGGTTGCGGCTGGAATCAAGCCACGACACCAGCCGCCGCAACTCGTCGATCCGCCGCGACGGTGGCATCCCTTCGGTGAACAGCGCATCCTTGATTGCCATCAACCGCGGCGATTGAACGGTTTCAGACTCGATCCGCGCCAACGCGTCTCGCACTAACGACAGGTCGCGATCCGCGGATCCGATTCGCGCCAGCACCTGGTGCACGGGCTTTCGCCAGATTGCGGCGATCGCCCCTGCCGCGATCAACCAGAAAACGAAGTAACGGCTCGGAATCCGTTCGGCGAAAGTCAGCGCCAGCACGACGATCGTAACCAACGCGCACGCCGCGAACACCACGGCGACCGCTACGGTCAGTCCGGCCGGCGACGCACTCGCCCACGCCGCCATTGATCCGGTGCGGCTGATTTCGGTTTCGGCAGCCAGCACCGCGAGCTCTTCGCGAAACACCGTCTTGTCGCGCAATTCCGCCACCGCGACTTGCCGGGCGAGCACTTCCGGAATCGGCGCAGCCGACTTCAGCCACGCCGCCAGCGTCTCTTCACCGATCTCGGTGGTCGCAGTGTTCAGCAGCTGAAACAGCGACGCGTGTCCAAACAGGTCGAGGTCGCGCCCGTAGGTGTGGCCTTTGAGGAACGGTGCGCCGTCGCGCCGTTCGCCGGCCCATTCGCCGTCAATGCGAAGCAAGCCGCGTGCGTACCATCCTGCGGCGCGCCTGGCTCGTTCGAGCCGCTGCAACAGGCGTGCATGCACGATGACCAGGGCGAAGAACATCAAGCCTGCGGCGATTGGCCACAATGGCGACCATCCGCGGCTGATGGCGAACCACAACAGAATCGCACCGATCAGCGCGACCACCAGCCGGCCGTTCGAAATTCGCAGGTGTGTCGCTTCGAGCGCGGCGATCCGCAGACGGCAGGCGCCAAGTCGTGCCTGGTAGGCAGCGCGAGGGTCGGTCACATCCTCAATAATGCTCGGGCCAGTGTTTCGTAGTGATCGACCGCGGCGTGCAGCTCGGTGATCGACACGAACTCGTCCGCCGTGTGGGCAAGGTGAATCGATCCGGGCCCGAACAGCAGCGGCTCGCCCCAGGCCTGCAGGAAGGGAATGTCGGTCGTGAACGGGAACACCGCGGTATCGAACCCTGGCACAGTTTTCAAACGCACCGGCGGAACTTCGAGCACATGTTCGATCGACACACGCGGCTCGAGCACCGCCACCGCTCTTCGTACACGTTCCGCATCATGCACCGTCCGGAACATCACTTCAGCTTCCGCGGACGGCGGCACCACGTTCGGCGCCACACCGCCCGAGATCAGACCCACCGTATAGTGCGTGGCGCCCAGCACCGGATCTTCCGGCAGCTTCACGCGCCGCAACTCGATCAACGCGTCCACCAGTTTGTCGATCGCCGAATCGCCAAGTTCGGGAAACGACGAATGAGCTGCTCGACCCGCGGCCCGCAGCTTCAACCGCAGCACGCCGCGCGTGGCCGAGCCCAGCCGGTTGTCGGTCGGCTCGCCATTGACCAGAAACCGGCTGCGTGTCGTCGTCTCGTTGGCTTTTTTGGCGCCGTCGCTGCCCCGTTCTTCGCCAACCACAAAGACCAGGCCGACGCGCATCTCGCCGGTGCGGCGCAGTCGTTCAGCCGCAGCGACCTGCGTCGCGAGAATGCCTTTCGCATCGCACGATCCGCGGCCATGCAGCCGATCGCCGGAGACGCGGCTCGGAAAAAATGGCGGGACGCAGTCGAAATGCGTCGAGAAGGCGATCTCCGGTTCGCGCGTGACGGCGATGACGTTGAATCGCGACGTATCGACCCGCTGTTCGGAGACAACCCAGTCGCGCCGGCGTAGATAATCCGCCAGAAACCGTCCGCACTCCCCCTCGCGCCCGGTCGTCGAATCGATGTCGACCAGCGCGCGCGTCAGTGCGACCACGTCGACGTGATCGAGCCGGGCTAGCGAATCCATGCTTCGAGTTCGGTGCGAGTGTCGGTTCGCGAATCGCGATACTTGACGATCACCGGCGTCGCCAGCGACAGTCCCCACTCCGGGCCCTTCCCGCCGCTGACCGCGCGCGCTCCGGGAACCACGACGGCGCCTTCCGGGATAACCAGCGGACGGTCGCCGGACGGTCTGATGATCGCGCCATGTGCCAAGTCGTAGACCGGTGTCGAGCCGGTCAGCACCGTTCCGGCGGCGACCACCGCGCGCGCTTTGATGATCGCGCCTTCATAGATTCCGGTGTTACCCCCGATCAGCGCTTCGTCCTCGATAATCACCGGGAAAGCACCGACCGGTTCGATCACGCCGCCGACTTGAGCTCCGGCGCTGACGTGCACCCTGGCGCCAACTTGAGCGCAGGAACCGACCAGCGCGTGCGAATCGATCATCGATCCCTCGCCGACGTAGGCGCCGATGTTGACGTACATCGGCGGCATACAGATCACGCCGGGCGCCAGATACGCGCCATCACGGATCGCCGAACCGCCGGGGACGATGCGAACGCCTGCGCCGAGTCCAGGTTTCTTCAGCGGCAAGGTGTCCTTGTCGTAGAACGGCAGCTTACCGTGGTCCATCGACGCATCCACCAAGTCGCCGAACTTGAAACCGAGCAGAATGCCGTGCTTCACCCAGAGATTTACCCGCCAACCGATCGGACTCGAAGCGTCGGGTTCGGCGGCGCGCACCTGGCCGGCGGACAGCGCTTCGCGAAGCCGCGCGAACGTGGCACGAACGGTGTCGCGATCAGCCGACGAACCGGCAGCGACCAGCCGTTCAATCTCGAGCTGCAACGACTGCGTCACGCGAACGCCGGTTTGAGCAGGTTCAGCTCTTTGAGGATCTTCGTCAGCTTTTCGCGTGATTCCGGTTTCGGTGAACACATCGGCAGGCGGTACTGCTCTTCGAGCAACCCCATGGCGGCCATCGCCGCCTTGACCGGCACCGGGTTCGCCTCGATGAAGTTACCGAGCATCAGCGGCAGGATCCGCTGGTGCGTTTGTCGGGCGGTCGCAAAGTCGCCTCGTTCGGCGGCTTCGACCATCTGCACCATCTCGGCGGGGATTTCATTCGACGCCACGGAAATGATTCCGCGGCCGCCGATCGCCATCAACGGCAGCGTCAAGGCATCGTCGCCGGAAAGGACGAGAAAGTCGTTGGGCACCGCGCGCACAATCTCGCACATCTGGGTGACGTTGCCCGACGCTTCCTTCACGCCGACGATGTTCGGAATCGGTGCCAGTCGAGCGAGCGTCGCTGGCTCGACGTTCACACCGGTACGGCCGGGCACGTTGTAGACCACGATCGGCAGCGTCGTACTTTCCGCGATCGCTTTGTAATGTTGATAGAGACCTTCCTGGGTCGGCTTGTTGTAGTAGGGCGTGACGGACAGCAGTCCGGCCGCGCCCGCCTTCTGCATCAACGCCGCAAGATGGATGACGTCTTTCGTGTCGTAGCCGCCGGCTCCTGCCAGAATCGGAACGGCGCCTTTGGCTTCATCGACCAGGATTTCCACAATGCGCCGGCGCTCGTCGTCGGTCAGCGTCGGGTTTTCACCGGTCGTGCCGCAGGGACAGAGAAAATGGATGCCGGCGTCGATCTGCCGGCGGCCAAGCCGCCGCACTGCGGCCTCGTCGAGCGCGCCGCTCTTGGCAAACGGCGTAACCACTGCAGTCCCGACTCCTGTAAATGCGGTTCTCATTGCGACACTCCTCCGCGAAACTGCCGGTCTGTCCGACACGACGATTCCCTATTCGACTCCTAGAACATCTTTCATTGTGTACCAGCCTCGTTTGCCGTGTAGCCATTTCGCGGCGGCAAGCGCGCCCCGGGCGAAGGCCGTGCGATCCCTGGCAGTATGGGTCAACGTAATCGTTTCAGCTGGTCCGTCGAAGCCCACTGTGTGGATGCCGGGAATGAAACCAGCGCGAGAAGCCGCCACGTCGACCGCGCGTCCGTAACCGGCTTGTTCGATCGCCCGCTTCAATAACAGCGCGGTTCCAGATGGCGCGTCTTTCTTCTGGGCGTGATGCGCTTCGTGCAGGAATGCTCCGAAATCTTCCCGGGCCGCGAACAGCGCCGCTGCATGTCCGACGATCGCTTCGAACAGCACGACACCGGTCGAAAAATTCGGCGCAGCGACTGCGGCACCGCCGCCTTTCGCGACCGCGTCACGAACCGTCGCCTCATCCTTCTGCCAGCCGGTCGTTCCGATGACCAGGTTGATCCCCCGCCGCGCCAGAGCGACCGCGTTGCCCACGACCGCCGCCGGCGTGGAAAAATCGATCGCCACGTCAACCTCCTGCCACTTCGGATCGTCCGGATCGCCTCCGTGCGACGCCGACTGCGGATCGATGACGCCGGTGATCTCGTGGCCGTACTGCGGCGCCAGACTGCCGACCAACTGACCCATTTTTCCAAATCCGACTAACAGTATCTTCATGGCATTTGAGGATTCGTGGATTTGAGGATCTTAGGATCTGAGGATCTTCGGATCTGAGGATCTGAACTCGCCACGCTCGAAAAATACATCATGGAGCCTGGTCATCGCGTGCGGCACGTCGGAATTCTTCAACACGAAGGTGATGTTGCGGCGCGAGGCCGCCTGCGACACCAGCCGCAGCGGAACCCGATCGAGCGCCGTGACGGCTCGGCCGAACAGCGCCGGGTCCGAACGCAGATTTTCTCCTACCGCGCAGATGATCGCCATCTCGCGTTCGCAGTTGACGTCCGCGAAATTGCGGAGGTTGTCGACAATCGCCTCGAGCCGTCGAACGTCGTCAACTGTCACCGAGACACTGACTTCCGAGGTGGTCACGACGTCGACCGGCGTTTTCAACCGCTCGAACACCTCGAACAACCGCCTCAGAAAACCGTGCGCCATCAACATGCGAGTCGAGGTGATGTCGATAACCGTCACGTCGCGCTTGCAGGCGATGGCGGTCAACTGACCGCCGGTGCGTCCCTCGGCGGTAATCAGCGTGCCGGGACTGTCGGGCCGTCGAGAGTTGAGAATGCGCACCGGGATGTTCTTCGCGACCGCCGGCAGAATCGTGCTCGGATGCAGCACTTTGGCGCCAAAATACGCCAGCTCGGATGCCTCGGCAAACGACAACTGCGGCACCACGCGTGGCTGCGGCACGATCCGTGGATCGGCGGTCAACATTCCGTCGACGTCGGTCCAAATCTGGATTTCGTCAACTTCGAGCGAGGCGCCGAAGATCGCCGCCGAATAGTCTGAGCCGCCGCGGCCGAGCGTGGTCGTCACGCCGTTCGCCGTGGCACCGATGAATCCACCGGTCACCGGCACGCGGTCGTCGGCAACCAGCGGTGCAATGCGATCGCGCGCCCGTTCCGCGGTGGCGATCATATCCGGCGCCGCCGTGCCGTGCTCGGCGTCGGTGACCAGCACCTTCCGCGCGTCTACCCAACCGCTCGCCAAGCGATGGTCGGCGAGCGCTGCCGCGACGATGCGGCTGCTGACGACTTCGCCGACCGCAACGACGGCATCGTGCGAACGCGGCGATACTTCGCGCAGCACCGACAATGCGTGCACCAGGCCGATCAACTCGTCGAACTCGTTCTTGACGTCGCTGATGACCGCGCTGCGACTTTGGCTGGTGATCGCGCCGGCCACCGCGATGTGTCGATCGAGCAGCGCTTGTAGTTCCGCTGCGGCCTTGTCCGCTTCACCTTCTTCGGCGAGGCGAGCCACCGCGACGAGCTTGTCGGTTACGCCGGCGAGCGCCGATACGACCACCACCGGCGCTGTCTTGTCTCGTTCTTTTTGCTGACGGACGATGCCGATCAACCGATTGATGGCGTCAGGATCCGCGACCGAGGTCCCGCCGAATTTCATCACGGCGCTCACAGCAGGCCCTCGCGGTGCATCAGTTCAGCATTCAGGATCGCCGCACCCGCCGCGCCGCGGATGGTGTTGTGGCCGAGTGCCACGAACTTGTAGTCGAGAATCGGACAGCGCCGCAGCCTTCCAATGCTGATCGTCATCCCGCCATCGCGGTTCGCGTCGAGTGCCGGTTGCGGGCGGTTGGCTTCCGTGAGGTAGACGATCGGCTGCGGCGGAGCCGACGGCAGCTCCAAATCCTGCGGCCGACCAACGAAGGTGGCCCACGCAGCGACCACCGCGTCGGCGTCAGCCTTCTCTTCCAGCGCCACCGACATCGAGGCGGTATGGCCGCTTTGCACCGGCACTCGCGTCACCGCCGCGCTCACGTTCACCGGATGATTGCTGACAGCCGCGCCGCTCAGCGAACCGAGAATCTTGTTGGTCTCGGTTTCAATCTTTTCTTCTTCGCCGCCACCGATGAACGGGATGACGTTGCCGAGGATGTCCCACGATGGGACGCCAGGGTAGCCGGCGCCGGAAATCGCCTGGAGCGAGGTAATCATCGCGCTCTTCAAGCCAAACTGCCGCAGCGGCGCCAGGGCCATTGCCACCACAATGACGACGCAGTTCGGATTGGTGACGATCGCGCCTTTCCAGCCACGGCCGCTCGCCTGCGCTTTCAGCAGCGCGAGATGGTCGGCGTTCACTTCGGGAATCAGCAGCGGAACGTCCGTCTCCATCCGGTAATTGCGAGAGTTGCTGACGATGATGTGTCCCGCCTGGGCGAAGGCGGCTTCAATTTCACCCGCTACCGACGAGTCGAGGCCGGAGAACACCAGTTTCGGCGCATGCCCGGGTAGCGCCGCATTCACCTGCTGCTTCGCGACATCGTCCGGGCACGGCGTCGGCAGGCGCCACGCGCTGGCGTCACGGTACGCCTTGCCTTCGGACCGCTGGCTGGCACCGAGCCACGTGACTTTGAACCACGGATGATTCGCCAGCAGTGCGACGAACTGTTGTCCCACCGCACCAGTGGCCCCGAGTATCCCAACGTCAATCGCCATTTCGCTTCCCTTTGTGTCCTTTCTTTCTTTTCACGCCGCCGCCCTTTGTGTCCTTCGTGAAAATAAAAAAGCCGACGCGGTTTTCACCGTGTCGGCAGCCTGTCGCTTGATTGAAAACTATTTAGCGTTCGATCATGCAGTTTCCGACACGTTGGTCGCTGGGGCCCGCTTTCGGCCCATGCGCTTGATCGTGTTGGTAGTGAACCGCATGAGCCGTGCAGTATAGCATGAGGATGGATGCTTCGAGCAATCTTCCACGCCTGGGAACGGCGCCTCGCCGACGCCACGACAGATCGCGTTGTTCGCCCTTTTGACTGGGGCGCCGAATGGATTCCGTTCGTTTCGCAGAGTTCGCTCGCGGCTGGCCGCCAGAACGGTGGTAACGGCCACGATCCGGCGGCGTCAGTGGAGGCCTGGGTGTCGGAGATCATGGACGACACCGACACCTTCTATACGCCGCCACCGACGTCCGACTTCACGCTCACCGCGGGCGCCGACGGCGACCTCCTGACTTTTCCGAGCGCCCTCCAGACGCCTCATCCCGAGAACAACACCGTCTACTGCCGCTATTTTCCGAACCCGCGTGGATCCGGTGTGAAGCAGCGCGTCGGCACTGCCGCTGCGACGAAACGCGCCGCAGTCCTGGTTTTGCCGCAATGGAATTCGGACCCGGGCGGCCACGTCGGATTGTGCAAGCTGCTCGCATGGTCCGGTATGAGCGCGCTGCGTTTAAGCCTGCCGTACCACGATCGGCGCATGCCGCCCGAACTGCATCGCGCCGACTACATCGTCAGCGCGAATGTTGCGCGGACCGTACAGGTCTGTCGGCAAGCGGTGCTCGATGCGCGGCGCGCGATCGCCTGGCTGGCACAACAAGGCTACGACCGCATCGGCATTCTCGGCACCAGCCTCGGATCCTGTCTCTCGCTGCTGACTACCGCACACGAGCCGCTGATCCGCGCGCAGGCGCTCAATCACATCTCCCCGTATTTTGCTGACGTCGTCTGGCGCGGACTATCGACGCGTCACGTGCGCGAGGGCCTGAACGGGCACATCGAGCTCGAACGGTTGCGGGCGCTGTGGAAGCCGATCAGCCCGCGGTGCTATCTCGATCGATTGCGCGACCGGCAGACGCTGCTGGTCTACGCGCGCTACGATCTGACGTTTCCGGTCGATCTATCGGAGGAGTTGGTCCAGGCGTTTCGCGACGAGGCCGTGCCGCACGACGTCGCGGTCCTGCGATGCGGCCACTACAGCACGGGAAAGGCGCCGTTCAAGTTTGTCGATGGTTGGCTGCTGACGAGATTTCTGAAGAAAGCGCTGCTCGAAGTCTAAAGTCGAAAGTCGAAAGTCGAAAGTCGACTTACAGGTATTTCAGGATTCCCGCGAACGCGTTGTAGAGCACCGAGCCGAGGCTGCGAACCAGCGGCGAGATCTCGCCGTCGTTCACTGCGTTCGCCACGGTCACTGGCTGCGTCAGGAACAACCAGATCACCGCGGCGGCCAGCACGATGCTGATCACGGCGACGACGGTAAACAAGCTGACGCTGATCCGCCCGATGGTGCTCACGGGAGCAACACTACTTTCCCGAACTGTCCGGATGCTTCGAGCTGCTGTTGCGCCGCCGCCGCTTCGGCAAGCGGATAGGTCCGATCCACGACCGGCTTGAACTGTCCGCTAAAAAAGTACTGCGCCGCGTCCATCAGGTCGGCCTTGGTTCCCATGTACGAACCGTAAACGGTGAGCTGCTTCGAGAACAACGCGGCCAGGTCGAGCGTGCCCTTGGCGCCGCTGGTCGCGCCGCACGTGACCAGGCGGCCGCCGCGGGCCAGCGAGCGCATGCATTTCGCCCAGGTGGCTTCGCCAACATGTTCTATGACGACATCGACGCCCCGCTTGTTCGTCAGCCGTTTGATCTCGTCGGCGATGTCCTGCTTATGGTGATGGATAGCGGCGAACGCCCCCATCGCCCGGGCGCGCTCCAGCTTGTCGTCGCTGCCGGCGGTGGCGAACACCCGAGCGCCATGCAGCAACGCGATTTGAATTGCTGCCTGGCCAACACCGCTGCCGGCCGCCAGGATCAGCACATCCTCATTACGCTGAATTCGTGCTTTGGTCACTAACATGTGCCAGGCGGTCACGAAGGTCAGCGGAAACGCAGCGGCGTCGACGAAGTCGATGTGGTCGGGAATCGGCACCAGATTCTGTAGCGGCACGTTGACAAATTCAGCATAACCACCCGGATGATTGCGGTAGCCGAGCACTTCGTATTGCGGACACTCGTTGTCAACGCCTCTCAAGCACGCCGGACAGCGCCCGCAACTGACGCCGGCCTGCAGCATCACCCGCGCGCCGGCCGCCACGTCAGACCCGACAGCGGCGACGACCTCGCCGGCGACGTCGCTGCCGGAAATATGCGGCATCGGAATCTTGACGTGCGGCAGACCGCGCCGCGTCCAAAGATCGAGGTGGTTCAAGGCGCAGGCGCGCACCCGCACCAGCACTTCACCGGGTCGCGGCTCGGGATCGGGTGCGTCCTCGTAGCGCAGTACCTCGACGCCGCCGTGCTGGTGAAAACGAACGGCTTTCATGATTACCCAATTTCGCGCTCAGAAGGCTTCCGCCGACAGGACCAGCGGCTCGCCTAGTCCGAGGCGGCTGAGGTCCTGGCCGATCACATCGAGATCGCCGACGATCAGCGTCGTCAGCCGCGACGGGTCGACATGCTTGGTCATGACCCGCGATACCTCCTCCTGCGTAATGGCCTCGACGGTCGCCACGAACCGCGCGTAATAGTCATCCGGCAGATCGTAGAGCGCCAATTGCATAATCGCTCGCGCCATTTGATCGGCGGTCTCGAAGTTGCGCGCGTAGCCGCGCGTCAGGGCGGCGATGCCGAATGCCAGCTCGTCGGAGGTCACCGGACGGGTGCCGCGGATGTCGGCGATCTCGCCGATCGATTCCTCGATCGCCCGCGCTGTCGCGGCGGTTTGCACGCTGACCTGCAGCAGAAACGGGCCGGGGCGGCGGCGAAACTCGAACGAGGTCCGCGCACCGTAGGTGAATCCTTTGTCTTCGCGCAGGTTGAGATTGATGCGGCTGACGAACTGTCCGCCGAGAATCGCGTTCGCCAGCGCCAGCGCGTGATAGTCCGGCGTCCGGCGCGGCACCGCGACGTGGCCGATCCGCAGTTCCGACTGCGGTGCTTTGGGGCGCGGGACGATCGCCAGGCGCGGCGGCGCGATTGGCGCCGCTGACGGCAGGTTGTCGCTGCCGCCGCTGCCGATCCAGTGGCCGAACACCTCCGCCGCCTGCCCCACGACCTCGGCGTGCGTGCAGTCGCCGACCGCAATCAGCGTCGCGGCTCCGGGCGCAATCGCCGAAGCGTGATAATTGCGAACATCGTCGATCGTCAGCGAGGTCAGCGTCGTCTCGTGACCGATCGGGGCGTGCCCGTACGGATCATCGGCGTAAATCAATTTCAGGAACGCGCGATCGCCGACCGCGGCCGCCGAATCGCGCATCTGTTTCAAACGGTGCAGCCGCAGCTGGCGGACCCGTTCGAAATCCGCCTCGCGCAACGCCGGCCGAACGACAACGTCGCCGATGAACGCGAGCGCGCGTTCGGCCACCCGACTCAGTGCGGTGACGCTGATCGCGGTCGCATCAGCGCCAATGTCGGTGTCGAACTGCGCGCCGAGCCGTGCCAGCGTCTCGTGCATTTCAATCGCCGACCGCGTGTCGCTGCCTTCGTCGAGCATGTCCGCGGTGATCGCGGCAAGACCGTCCTTGCCCGCCGGATCGGACGAGGCGCCGCGGGCGATCAATAGCACATAGGCAACCAGCGGAATCTGAGCGTGGCGGACGGTCCACACCCGCAGGCCGTTCGGCAGCGTGGTCTTCTCTACTGGAGGCAGCAGGAACGGCCGGCCCGGCCCGGGTACCGGCAATTTCGATCGATCGGCTTTCAGCTGGCGTGCCATCAGGCGACCGTAACCAGCTGCGAGTTCGGCGCCGCCAGTGTCCCGCGGCCGCGCGGCACAATGCTCAGCGTGACGCGAGCGCGTGGATCGAGGTAGCGCTTGACTGCACTCTGCATCGAAGTGGCGGTCACCGAACGGTATCGCTCGAGATCGTGTTCGAAGTACGACGGATCGTCGAGAAAGACATTGTAGGCGTTGAGCTGATCCGACTTGCCACCGAAACCGCCGACGGTCTGCAAGCGATAGATGAACTGCGCTTCCGCCTGCACGCGGCCGCGCTCCATTTCGTCGACCGTCGGCCCCGACGTGACGAGACCGGCAACTTCCTCGAGAATCACCGCTTCGAGCTCGCCGAGCGCGTGGCCCGGCGCGGCGGTTGCGGCAATCTGCGTGTAGCCGGCCATCTCGCGCGAATTCTGCGACGCCGACACGTCGGTGGCGATGCGCTCGTCGAACACCAGGCGCTTGTAGAGACGCGAGGTCTTGCCGTTCGCCAGCAGGTCGTTCGCGAGATCGAGTTCGGCATCGTCCGGCGCGAACATCGCCGGCGTCAGCCAGGCCACGTACAGCCGCGGCAACTCCACTCGATCCTCGAACATGATCCGCGTGTCGCCGATCAATTCCGCGTGCGCCTGCACGGGGGGCACCACCTCGCCGGGCGGGATGTCGCCGAAGTACCGATCAACCAGCCGCAACGCTTCGTCGGCCGCGACATCGCCGGCAATCGCAATCGAGGCATTGGCCGGATGGTAGTAGCGCTGGAAGAACGCGTGCACTTCGTCGAGCTTGGTCGCCTCGAGGTCCGCTACTTCTCCGATCGTTGTCCAGTGGTAGGGATGGTCCGCCGGGAACAGCGCGCTCAGCATCGCCATCGGCGCGAGACCGTACGGGCGATTCTCGTAGTTCTGGCGGCGTTCGTTCAGCACGACGTCGAGTTGGTTCGCGAATTTCGCCTGCGTCAGCGCTGGCAGCAGAAAGCCCATCCGGTCCGATTCCATCCACAGCGCCAGCTCGAGGGCATTTGCCGGCACAACCTCCCAGTAATTGGTGCGATCCGCGTTCGTCGAACCGTTCAACGTCCCGCCGGCGCCCTGGAGCGGTTGAAAATAGCCGTGGTCGTGGTGCTGCGATCCCTCGAACATCAGATGTTCGAACAGGTGCGCGAAGCCGGTGTGCCCCGGCCGTTCGTTTTTGGATCCGACGTGATACCAGAGATTGACGGCGACGATCGGACAGGCACGGTCCTCATGGAGCAGGACATCGAGGCCATTCGCCAGGGTGTGCTTGCTGAAGGATAACTTCACCGGAAGTTACCGCACGTCGGCATTTCCGAGCCGTAGTACGGATTGGCGAGCTTGTCGCCGCGCTGAATCCATGGCTTCTTGACCATCGGACACCAGGCCACGGCGGCTCCTTCGGGCAACTTCAGGTTCAACCCGGTCATGTAGGTGTCGATCGCTTCGCTCAACGCACCGAATCGCTCGCGGACGACTTTGATATCGGTGTCCGCATCAGTCGCGCCGATCGAGCCCGACAGTTGCAACGCGGACGTGTCGATCTTCATCGCCGGCGCACCAAGGGACGTCGAGGCTGTCGCAATTTTGCCGGCATTGGCTTTGATATTGTCGGTGCTGTCCTCCGCGAGCGCTTCCTGAATTGCGAGATACGGTTCGATGATCGACATCGGCATCGGGCTGCCACCGTCGGGAGTTTTACCGCCCATGGGGGCGCAAGCAGAGACCGCACACAAACCGACCAACGTCGAGGCACGAAGGCACGACGACACCAGGGCTCGAAGCGCGCCTACCTCGGCAGCACTCATAATCACCTCACCACCGTGAGCGGAATCGTGGGCCGATTGTAGCTGGCAATCGACACCTGCGCCGCGGTCCGTTCGGCGGCGGCCATGAATGCACGCGCGGCCGGCGAGTCGGGCTCGCTGATCATCAGCGGCACGCCGGCATCGCTGCCTTCGCGGATCGGCTGGTAAATCGGAATCCGGCCAACGAATGGCACACCGAGTTCGTTCGACATCGTTTCACCGCCGCCGTGACCGAATATGTCCGCCTCGTGATTGCAGTTCGTGCACACGAAGTAGCTCATGTTCTCGATGATCCCGAGCGGTGGAATATTCAGCTTCTTGTACATCGCCACGGCGCGGCGGCTGTCTGCCAGCGACACCTTTTGTGGCGTCGTCACCACGATGGCGCCGGCGACCGGTACGGTTTGACTAAGGCTCAGTGCAACGTCACCCGTTCCAGGCGGCAGATCGACGACCAGGTAATCGAGGTCCTTCCAACGAACTTCGCGGAAAAACTGCTGCAGCGCACCGTGCAGCATCGGCCCGCGCCAGATGATCGGCGCATCGTCCTGGGTGAGAAAACCCATGGAGATGACCTGCAGACCGTATTTTTCGGCCGGCACGATTTTCTGCCCGTCGGTCGACAGCTGGGTCTTCATCCCGAGCATGATCGGCACGTTTGGGCCGTAAATGTCGGCGTCGATGATCCCGACGCGGCCGCCGCATTTGGCCAGCGCGATCGCCAGATTCACGGCCACGGTCGTCTTGCCAACGCCGCCCTTGCCGGCGCCGACCGCGATGACGTTTTTCACACCGGGAATGGTTTGGCGAGGACCGTCGGCGCTGACCGCCTCACGAACGCGCGCGCTGAGATTCACGTCCACCGCGCTCACACCCGGCAGCTGCATCACCGCCGCGCGCGCCTGGTCGCGCATCTGATCCTTCACCGGGCACGCCGGTGTCGTCAGCTCGATGGTGAACGCGACGCGGCCGCCGTCAATCGTCAAATCCTTGATAAACCCGAGGCTGACGATGTCGCGATTCAGATCCGGATCGCGGACGACCTTCAGCGCCTCAAGCACATGGCTCTGCTCGACTTGCATCGGTCAAGGATAGCGTACCGGATAGAGCAACTGACTGATCCATCGCCGCGGCACCTTGCTCCCATCCGAGAGACCGTACGCATCCGGCCACCGGTCGGGAAGGTAATAGGTGCCGAACAGCCGGTCCCAGATCGGCGTGTGCACGGCGAAATTCTTGTCCACGCTCTGGCGCTCGGCGCTGTGGTGCCAGTGGTGGAACGCCGGCGTCACGACGAACCGCTGCAGCGCACGGAACGTCCATCGGACGTTGGCATGGATGAACGTCGCCTGCGTCGCCACGAGAAACACGTAGACCGTCAGCGCCGGTTGTGAAAACCCGAGCACGAAGATCGGAACGTAGGTGAGCCCGCGCGTCACGATCACGTCCACGAGATGCAGCCGCGAGCCGGCTAGCCAATCCATCCGCTCGATCGAGTGATGAATGGCGTGGAATGACCAGAGGAACCGCACGGTGTGAAAGGCGCGGTGTACCCAGTACTGGGTGAAGTCGGCCACCAGCAGCAGCGCCGGCACCTGGACGACCAGAGGTAAGTTGCTGACGGCAGCGCTCACTGCCTCGACGCGCGCCCAGTCGAACAGGACCATCGCCGGCTTGAGCGTCAGAATGGTCAGAATCTCGATCAACAACGAATTGACGAAGAAATATGTGAGATCCAGGAGCCACTGGGGACGGAATACCTGCTGATCGGAGCGAAGCGCAAACCGCCGCTCGAGTGGAACGAACACCGCCGAATACAGGATGAGGTTGAGCACGAAGAAATCGACGCCGAGCCACGAGCTGTTCGCGGCCTCGTTTCCGATCGCACCCTGTGAGCCGCCGACGAGCGAGGCCGCCAGGGTAAACCCGATGCCGGTCAGCGCCAGCATCTTGTTCGCGCGCAGCGACGCACTGACGCTTCCGAGGAGAAACGACGCGATCAGGGTGACGTGGATGCCAGCCCGGAGGTAGGGGACTTGATGCAGCGGCTGCAGTTCCCGGAAGGCCAGCTGCTCGGGAAAGCGAAGCGACAGCACGATGCCGAAACCGGCGATGCCGAGGATCGCCGAAAGGAGGCCGCTGATGAAACCGTGCCCGAACGAGGTCGGTTCAGTCGTCTCGAGAGCGACATGCGTCGGGCGACCAGGACTCCGTGGTCGGTCACTCACCGCCGGCCCTCAATGGATCTCCGCCGCGCCGTAGTGTGCCTCGTAGCGACGATCGTCCTGCCGCGCCGTCATGCCGGTCACCCGCGTCACAATCCATTCGAGGTGCCTGAAGAACGCGATCTTCTCGAGCGGACCGTTGCACCATCCAGTCGTGATGCAGTAGTGGCCGTCGTACGGCCGTTCATGGTGCGCGGCGTGTTCGACCCTGCCGAGAAAGAGACCGAACGACTGAAGGATCCGGACTGAACGCGGTGGCGACGGCATGTGCGCCCATTGATGGATCTGGTTCGTCATGCTGCCGATGCCGCAGAACGCCAATCCGAAGACCGCAACCGCCCTGCCCCACGCGGCATCGAGCGGGACGGCGAGAAACGCCAGCAGGACCGGAATTGCCAGAACAGCGACCTCGCCATTCGTGTCGATGAAACTGCGTCGGAGGAAGTCGTCGGGGTTGACGTGGTGCACACGAAACGGCACCAGAACCCTGGGGCCGACGATCGGACAATCATCACGTCCCCACGTGTCGGCGGTCCAGTGGACCAGGCCGGACACGAAATCGGCCGCGGCCAGGCCGGCGGCCAGCGCCAGCGGCGTCCACCACTGCGCCACGGCCAGCCGCGTCACAATCCGGAAGCCGAGCCATCCGAGCAACAGGAAGGCCGCCACAATCGACGCGACCGAGAAACGAACCTGGCCCGGCGTCAGCTCGTAATGCGCCGGAAGCGCGGGAGATGCGTTAACCACTCCCGATCATATCGGCCGGATCGAACAGCCGCTTGCCCCCCTCGCTGAGAAGCACCCAGAGCGCGTAGATGCCCAGCGCCGTTCCATACGGCAGCAGCAGCAAATCGACCGAGCCGAGCATCAGTGCCATCATGCGCGCCCAGGGCTTGCGGCGGCGAAGCGGGATCCCGGCGACGACATGGGCGGAACCCCACAGGATGGCGATGATGGCCAGCGTCGTAAAGATGGCGGCGGTCAGGCCGGCAGCCATCTGACCGCTGCGCGACGACGAAGCAATGATTGCGAATGCGCCGGCGCCGAGCGCCAGCGTAGACAGACCGACCAGCGCGGTCAGCAGTCCCCAGACGATGAAGAGGACGCCGAGAAAATCAAGCTGTGACGGCAATGCGCACTTCGACGCGAACCGACGGCGCTTCGGGCGAGGTGACGCGGAAGCGCAGGCGCGCGCCGTCGGCGACGCCGCGCGGCACCGTCACTTTCACGGCGCGGCGGTGCAGCGATTCGCCGGTGCCGTCGCAGTCAGCGCACGGTTCGGTCCACGTTTCGCCGCGGCCGCCGCAATGCGCGCAGGTGGTTCGCACCGGCACGTCGATTGGGACGACCAATCCGCGCGACGCTTCGAATTTCGAGAGCGAGACTTCGGCGCACAACACGTAGGCGTCGTTGCCGTCGGCACGCTCGCCGAGGAAGCGATCGCGCGCACGTTCCACGCATCGACCGACCGACGGAAAGTCGATCGCGATCTCGTCGGCGAAACATTCGTGCGGAAGCCCAGGCATTGAAACCCAACTAACGATAGGAAGAGGTCCCATGCTTGTCAATGCTTGGAATCGTTACGCACGTTTGGTAAGGTCAACAAAAATCATGCCCGAACCGCGAGAGTGCCCGATGTGCGGCACATCCATGCGAATTCGAGAAATCGAAAGCGTGGTACATATCCCGGGCAATCCAAAGGCCACCACGCGGATCGCCCGCGAATGGGTCTGCCCGGAGTGCGACTATTTCGAGGAAGTCGATGAAGAGGGTTAACGCGCGCCGATCGTGAGCAGGACTTCCTTGCGGAGGGTATCCTCGAACTCAGCGAACTTCAGTTCCGTCTCGCACTCATCGCACAGGACTTCAAAAACCGCGGGACGGCTTTCCTCGGTCACTTCGACCCGACCACCTTCAACACTAACCACGTGCATTTGCAGCGTTTTGACCTGAAAGTTCCGGTCGTTGCCGCAATTCGGACAAGTCAACGTCACGTAATGGCTCCTCTAGGTTCTCAATCTTATGTAATGGCTGTGGCCCGACGCAATGCAAATATGGCCGAATTCTGGTAGATTTGCGCAAAATGGCCTCTGGATCGTTCCAAATTCACACCCAAGAACGCGGCCCGCACTGGATTGCATGGGTCAGTCGGGACGGCAGCGGCAAGCCCGACGGTTCAGTCGTCCTGGTCGCCGCAACGCGCGAAGAGGCCGAGGAACGCGCCCGCCGCTGGGCCGAACAGGCCTGAGTCGCTGCTAGTCGCTCGTCACTCGTCACTCGTCGCTGCTCGTCGCTCGCGACTCGTCGTTTGTCGCTCGTTACTGGTCAGTCGAGCCACGAGCAACGAGCAACGAGCAACGAGCGGCCAGGATACGTCACCCGCTCACCATTAAGACGCGAGAAGGACGTCGGCGAGTGCACCGGGCGACGACGTTTCTGAAGAAATGTGCCGCAGCGCAGGCTGCCGAGCGCGGGCACATGGAGTGCACGATTCCTGCCTCAGGCAGTGACCGCTCCAACACGTCGCGCGTGGACGGAAGATGCCGGCGCGAACGCACGACCGTTCGCACGTCCGCCAGCTGCCTCACGTCGTGAGCCTTCAGCAGTCGAAGGAACTCGTGGAATGGTCACTTCTCGATGATTGCCTCGACGAAACGATTCTTCACCTCATCAGGAAGCACTTCAGCCAGGCTGCCGCGTCCGGTCCTGAACTTGCCGTCCTGAACCGTGCCCGAGAGATACAGCCGATCGCGAGCCCGGGTCAGCGCAACATACAGCAGTCGCTTCGATTCTTCCTTCTCGCGCGCCGACGCGTCTTCGTCCGCCTCCGATTGGTAGTCGGCGATCGAAACCGTCGCTTGTCCGCCCGCAGCGCCAACATCGTCGGCGACTCGAATCGCGGGCCGGATCCCGCCCGTGCCTCGACCCATATTAACGACGAAGACGATCGGAAACTCGAGGCCTTTGGCGGCATGAACAGTCATCAAGCTGACCGCGTCGATCGCGTCGATGGCAGCGTTCGACTCGTCGCCAACCGCGAGCTGTTCGAGATGTTCGGCGATCCGCGCCAGCGTCGCATAGCCGCGGTTCTGGGCGCGCCGGATCATCGCGCGCAGCTTTTTCAGGTTCTCGCGCGCTTGACGTTCGCGTGGGCCGTGCATTTCGACCGGGTAGGCAGTCTCGTGGAGAATTGCGTCGAGCAAGTCTGACGGCGTTTCGCGGTCAACACGCGACAGCCAGCCCGGCACCGAGGTTCGAAGCATGCCGAGCACGCGGCCATCCTCCGCGTCGAGCACTGATGGGCTCGCGGGCTCGTCGCGGTCGAAAATTGCTTGTGCGAGCCGTGGACCGAGTACCGAAATGGCAGTGTCGGACAGACGGACGATGCGCGAACGCAACAACGCCGAGGCGCGCAGGTCGGACAACGGATCGGCCAGATAACGCAACAACGCGACCGCATCCTGGACCTCGTCGGCGTCGAAGAACCCCAGGCCCTTGTAGACGTAGGTTGGAATGCCTCGCCGATCCAGCGCCGATTCGAAATCGCGATGACTGTCGCGCGAGCGGAACAGGATGGCGATGTCGGCCGGCTTCGCCGCGCGACGAACGCCGGTCGAGCGATCGCGAACTGTTTCACCGCCGAGCAGGAGGGCGATCTCGTCGGCAACCTTCTCCGCTGCCGCATGAACCGTCTCGCCGCTGATGAACGTGACGGCGGTCGGCGCCGGCGCCGAGTCAGGCGCTGGGAATCGATCGCGCTCGTCGTAACGAAAGCCGTCCGGCCGCTCCACCGCCACACCGCCGGCGATTTTCGTGAACACGTTGTTGACGAACGCCAGAATTGCCGGATCCGATCGAAAGCTGACGGTGATTGCCTGCCTCGGATTGCCTTCCGGCCGAAGGCTCTCGATGAACGCCGCGGCATCGTCCACCACCGACACGTCGGCATCGCGAAATCCATAAATCGACTGCTTGCGGTCACCGACGACGAAGATCGACGGCGCGATCGCGTCGGCGGCAGCGCCGAATCCTTCGCCCCAGCTGCGGATCAGTTGCAGGACCAGCTCCCACTGCGCGCGGCTGGTGTCCTGAAACTCGTCGACCAGCACGTGACGATGTCGCGCTTCGAGGCGCAGGCGGCTCTCGGCGAACTCGTCGAGCGTCTTCAGCAGCTTGACGGCGCGGTCGAGCACGCCGGAAAAATCCATCAGGGCGTGCGCGTCGAGGGTCCGTTCGTACTGGTGCAGCGCGATCGCGAAAACCCGCCAGACACCGCGCGACATGATGACGTTCAGGTCGCGACGGAAGCCGCGGATCGCGTCGGCCACCAGCGGTGCGATGTCGGCAGCAGTTTGGCGATGGCGCTTCCACGCATCGTCGGTGCGGCAGTCCGTGGCGTTGAACCCGGTCCCGGTGAAATTCCTGCCGCGCGGGTCGCCGTCCTGCTTGAGGAAGTATGTGCGCAGCCGATCGATGAAGTTGCGGAACTGGGCTGGGGGCTGGGGACTGGGGACTGGGGACTGGGATGAAGCAATGTGTCGAATGTCGGCCGCCAGCATTTGAAACTGTGGATGACAAATCGGGCCGTCGTTCAGAAACAGGTCGAGGCCATCGCGTACCGACGTGAAGATGTCGCGAAGCCGCGACGCGGCGTGCGCGCAGGCCAGATCGGCGGTCAAGCCCTTCGGACCACGGGCGAGGAATTTGCGCAGCGCGTGGGATGCGACCAGCCGACGATCCAGCAGCGCGGCGACGCCGGCGCGCAGTCGCCGCTCGCCGAGCTGCGCGAACAGCAACGCCACGTCTTCGTCTTCCTTTGCCAGCCCGCGGCAAATGCGGAATGCCGCATCGAGCGACTCGGTGACCAGTCGCGGGACTTGCGTATCGTCCGCCAGCTCGAAACCCGGGTCGACATCGGCTTCAAGCGGAAATTCGCGAAGCAGCGACAGACAGAAGGCGTCGATCGTCGAGATCGCGATGTCGCCAAGCCGCTCTTTCAAATCGCGCCAGCGGCCGGCGTCGAATTCCGAGAGCCGGCTCGCCTCCTTCATGCGGTCGATGATCCGCTGGCGCATTTCGGCGGCTGCCTTGCGCGTGAAGGTGATCGCCAGAATGTGATCCGGCTCGACGCCGGCGCGCAGCAGATTCACGTAGCGCTCGACCAGCACTCGAGTCTTGCCGGTGCCAGCCGACGCTTCGAGCACGATGTTGCGCGTGGGATCAACGGCCGCGGAGCGGGCGTCGTGATCCGGTAATTCCGCCGGCCGCGTGACGACCGCTTCTGGTTCCTCGAACGGCAGCCGCATCACCTCAGACATCGCCGACGTAATCCTTCCGGCACACTGCCGAATAGCTGCAGGTCTCGCACCGATACACGTCATCGGGCGTCGGCGGGAAGTGGCCGGCGTTAATCGCGTCGATGGTGCTGACCAGGCGTTCCTGGGCATCGGCCAGGACCTTGTCGCG
>Ga0207659_10000250_pt1 | contig 32723 bp, 27 predicted proteins | sample KBSM43metaG_FD_184330 | JGI IMG/M metagenome (GOLD analysis project Ga0207659, IMG submission 184330) | Miscanthus rhizosphere microbial communities from Kellogg Biological Station, Michigan, USA - KBS M4-3 metaG (SPAdes) (version 2) | ecosystem: Host-associated > Plants > Roots > Rhizosphere >...
GAATTGCAGCGCGCTGCCGACCACGGCACCGACCGCCAGAATCACGACCAGGCGCGGCAGCTCGGTGTTCGGTCCGAACACCAGCAACGTGACGATAATCGCGACGCTCGACAGCACCGGCGCCGAGTACGAGAGCAGAAAGCGGCGATGGCTGTTGAGAACGCCAAGGCACCATGCCGACATCACCAGCAGGCCGATTCCGGGGAACAGGATCTTGACCACTTGAATGGTGAGATCGCGTTTTTCGCCGTGAAAACCCGGCGCTATCGCCGCGATGAACAGCGGCGTCGCCAGCACGCCGACCAGCACCAACAGCGTCACGATCAGGGCGAGCAGCGTGCCGACTGCGCCGGCGACGCGATCGGCTTCCTCGTCCTCGCCACGAGCCAGCAGTGCCGCGTAGACCGGGATGAACGAGGCCGACAGCGCGCCCTCTCCAAACATGTTCTGCAGGAAGTTCGGGATGCGGAAGCCGGCGCTCCATGCGTCGGCCGCGTCACTGGCCAGACCGAAATAATGGGCAAAAACGCGTTGCCGGACGAGGCCGAGAATGCGCGACGCCAGGATCCCGGCGGCGACGAAAGCGGAACTACTCACCGTCCTCTGAATCGTCGGCGGGCGGTTGGGCGAGTGTACCGCTCGATTTCTTCATCAGGTAGGTCTTGATGAAGACATCGATGTCGCCGTCGAGCACGCGGTTGACATCGCCGACCTGTTCCTTCGTCCTATGGTCCTTCACCAGCTGATAAGGATGCAGCACGTAGCTGCGGATCTGGTGGCCGAACGCGATGTCCTTCTTGACGCCGCCGATCTTTTCGAGATTGGCCTGCTGCTCTTTCACCTTCAAGTCGTAGAGCCGGGCTTTGAGCACGTGCATCGCTGAATCGCGATTCCGGTGTTGCGAGCGCTCGTTCTGGCACGACACCACGATGCCGGTTGGCAAATGCGTGATGCGGATTGCCGAGTCGGTGACGTTGACGTGCTGGCCCCCGGCGCCGCTCGATCGAAACGTGTCGATCCGGATGTCCTTGTCATCGATCTCGACGTCCACATCGTCAGGCAAGTCAGGATAGGCGTGCAGCGAGGCGAACGAGGTGTGGCGGCGGGCCGCCTGGTCGAACGGTGAGATTCGTACCAGCCGATGGATGCCGACCTCGGCCGACAACAGCCCGTAGGCGTACTCGCCGGTCACCGTGAGCGTGACGCTTTTCAGGCCAGCCTCGTCGCCCGGCTGGTAGTCGATGACCTCTCGCTTGAAGCCGCGACGTTCCATCCAACGCATGTACATGCGCAGCAGCATTTCGGCCCAATCCTGCGATTCGGTCCCGCCCGCGCCAGGGTGGATGGTGATGATCGCGTTCTTGCGATCGTGTTCGCCTCCGAGCATCTTCTTGATCTCGCCGGCCTGAACTTCCTGGTCGAGAGTGTCGAGCGCCTGCGCGAATTCGTGATCGACCGGTTCGCCGGCCTGCGACCACTCGATCAGAACCGCGAGGTCGTCGCTGCGTTTCTTGAGCGATACCATCAGGTCGCGATCCTGCTCGAGCCGCCGGCGGCGTTGCAGGGTCTTTTGAGCTTCGTTCTGGTCTTTCCAGAAATCGGGCGCCGAGGCGCGCGCCTCGAGGCGGGTCAGTTCTTCTTCAGGGCGGGAGGCTTCAAAGATAGCTCCGCAGATCGCCAGCGCGTTTGCTGAGATCCTCGTAGCGTCGCATCAAATCTTCGACGGTCGGCATGGTCAATATTGTACACGCCTGCTCGGCACCACCAGAAGCGCGAACGACACGGCCACCGACAAGTACGCGACGACGTCGCCGTAGCGAGCATAAACGGTTCGGTGTCTCAGAAAGCGTGCCTCCGCAACCACTACGGCTGGCTCGTAAATGCCGCTCCGCGCCAGCACCCGCCCATAAGGATCGACGACGCCGCTGATTCCGGTGTTGGCAGCCCGCACCAGATAGCGGCCCTCTTCGATTGCCCGCATCGACGCCTGTTCGAAGTGCTGGTACGGCGCTGAGGTCGGGCCAAACCATGCGTCATTGGTAATCGTCGTCAGCAGTTCGCTGCCCGCCACCACGAATTGCCGGACCAGCGCCGGATAGACGACTTCATAACAAATCGCGACGCTGACCGGATGCCCGTTGACCGGCAGCAGGTCGGGCGTGAGTCCTGGCGAGAACGTACCGACTTCCTCGGTCAGCGGCGCGGCGAAGAACAACAGCTTCTGGAACGGCACGTACTCGCCGAACGGCACCAAATGCATCTTTCGGTAAGTGCCTCCGGTTGTCCCGTCCGCTCGCAGCAGATATGCCGCGTTGTACATCCGGTCGATGACGCGGGTATTGCCGGCCTGCCGCCATTCAAGTCGATCGCTGCCAAACAGGATCGGCACGTTCGCCTGCTTCGCCAGCGTCCGCAGTTGCGCCGCGCCCGCCGGGTCCTCGTCGAACCGGAACGGGGTAGACGACTCGGGCCAGATCACCAGGTTGGCGCCCTGAAAAATCGCCTGACGGGTGGCGCGGAGATACTCGTCGAAAATTGACGCCGCTTGCGCCGGGTCCCATTTGATCGCCTGGTCGACGTTGCCCTGCAGTAAACCGACCTTGACTGCCTCGCCTTGGCGCGTCAACGCTCCTTGCGCCACGCGACGGCTACCCCACACCGCAACAATGATGATTAAACCGAAGACGACGGCGACAGGAATGGTGCGACGCGCGACCGTGCGGTCCATCGCGATAACGGCCGCCGCGCTCATCGCCGCCACGAGCAGCGACAATCCGTAGACGCCCGCGACGCTCGCAAGCTGCGCCACCGGCAGGACTGTCGTCTGACTATAGCCGAGCAGTACCCATGGGAAGCCGGTGAAAACGTAGGTCCGGCCAACCTCGCTCGCTACCCAGGCAAACGGCGACCACATCAACACCCACGGTCCGCCGCGTTGAACAATGCGGCGGACGACGACCGCGAACAGCGCGGGAAACACCGATAGATACACGATCAAGGCAGCGTTGATCAGCACGCCGACCCAGGAGGTGATCCCCCCGTAGACGACCATCACGCCGGTGATCCAGTAGAGAGTGCCGGTGAAGTAGACGATGCCGGTCAGCAGTCCGAGGAAAAAGCCGGCCCACTTGACGGCCCGTTGCCGGCTCAACGCCCAGAGCAATGGTGCGAGTGCGATCCAGCCGACGGCTGGGTGACCGTATCGAGGAAAACTGAGAGCGAGAAGAACGCCGGAAGCGGCGGCTAGCGCGTAACCCAGGGCTTGAACTGCTCTTCCTTCTGCAGTTTCGCCGCAATCGATTCGGCTTCACGGCGCGTCGGGTATTTGCCGACACGCACGCGAAAGACCGACGGCGTCCCGCTGGCAGGGGTGAGCACGTAGGCCGTGTAGCCTTTCGAAGTCAGGCGCTTCGCGATCGCCTCGGCCTCGCTGCGAATGTTCAGCGCCGCAATCTGAACCGCGAAGCCCTGGCCGTCCGGCTCGGATGACGCGACCTGGGGGTCTTGAATCGTCGGTTGCGCGCCGATCGTCGCGAGCGGTTTGTCGGCAGGCTTTTCGACCGGCTTTTCGACCGATTTCTCAACCGGTTTCACAACCGGCGTCACAACCGGTTTCTCTGCTGGCTTCGCGGCCGGTTTCTCTGCTGGCTTCGCGGCCGGTTTCTCTGCTGGCTTCGCGGCCGGTTTCTCGGCCGGTTTCTCGGCTGCCTTCGCGACCGGTTTCGCAACCGGTGCGGGGGGCGCAACCGCAGCAGCCTTCGGGGACGCTGCGTCCGGCTGCTTCTCGAGCTTGCCGAAGGCGCTGAGTTCTTCGGCGGTCGGCGCAGGGGCCGCTGCCTTGGTCGGATCCGATTCTGGAGACGGCGCCGGTGTTGACGCGGGCGGCGGCGGTGTCGTTTCGGCAGCGACACTCGCGACCGACGATTCAACAGTGATCGCGCGTTCGACGCGCACCCCGCGGCCGACAAGCACGCCGCACAAGAAGATGACGACGGACACGACAGTGGCCGCCATGAACAGAAAGACGAGCTGCTTTCCGTTCAGCTGGATTTCGTGGAAGCCTTCGTCCTGAATGTCTTGCGCCACAACCGCTGCGATCTTAGCACGGTAGGTATAGGCAGTACAAGGGCTTGCCGCACGTCAGCGGGCGTTGAGCCTGGCGAGCAGCGCCTTGGCCTCGGGAGACCCCGGGTCGAGCGCCAACGCGCGATCGGCTTCCGCCCGCGCCGACGTCAGATCCTTGGTTTGCCAATACGCTTCGCCGAGCGCCGCATGAGCACCGGCAGTTTCTTCACTCCACAACGAAATCTTGAATGCGTCAACCGCTTCCGTCGTTCGTCCGTTGCGCAGATGAATCCGCCCGAGAAGTAAGTGGGCTTCGGAGAGATACGGCGACAGATACAGTGCGCGACTCAACTCGACCAGTGCGTCGCGATCGTTCTCGCGCTCGAACAACCGCCGACCGCTCGACAAATAGAACTGCGCCAGTTCCTGCTGGTCGCGCTGCTCCGTCGTGGTGATTCGCAATTCCAGACGTCGCGCGTGCGGCAATTCGACGCGCGTCTTGATTCGCTCGAGCCCCTTCGGGACCGGATCGTTCGCTGGCCGGCGGTCCCATTGCGCGAACGCCGAAGACAGCCGGCGCGCCAATTCCTTTTCGCGCAACGATTCCGAGGCGCTGCCTGCAACCGACAGTACGACGCCAAGTAGGTAATGCGCCTCGCCGTCGCTTGGATGGCGTCGAACGGCTTCGCGTAGCCAAAAGGTCGCCGCCGGTGCATCGCGATCCAGCCAATAGGCGTAGCCGAGATTGAATTCGTAGTCGGCGTCGTCGGGATCAGCCTCAGCGGCCTTGTTGAAGAAGTAGGTCGCCCGGCCGGTTTGCGGCGACGAACCGCGGCGCAATTGAACGACGCCGAGATTGTTCATCACCGCGGCATCCATTTGCGCGTCGGCCAATTCCTTGAACGTTGCAAACGCGTCGTCGTGGCGCTTGAGTTCGAGTTGCGACAGTCCAGCCAGGAAACGTGCCCGTCGCGCGAACGGCGAAGTCGCCGGCACTGGCAGTACTGCCGCGAGCGCGCGCTCGTCGTCGCCCCCGTCCGTGTAGACGTCCCAGAGACCGAGGCGCGCCCGGTCGAACGACGGCTGCAGCGCCAATGCGGCGTTCAGAAAGTTGATCGCCGTTGCCGGCGTTTCGGCCAGCACCCCTTTGATGTAGTTTTCGAACGCGGCGACCGGCGGATGTTGGCGTTCAATTTCTTCCGAGCTGCGAGACGACGGCGGCGCGATTTTGCGGGCGACGCGTTCAAATGTCGCATAGAGATCCTGCAGCGGCCCACGCTCCGTCAGATTTGCCTGCATCCGGCCGGTTTCCAGTTCGACACTGCGCGCGTGGACGATCAACGTGTCGCCTTCGAGTTGCAGCGATCCGATCACGACGCGATCGGCAGCGACCAACTGGCCAATGCGAATGACCGTGGCGTCGCTGAGCGTCGCCGCCGGAGGGACCTGCAGACGTTCGAAGGCGTCCTGCCGTTCGGGCCGCATGATCGGCTGCGCGCCAAGCGCCGCGAGGTCATCACTCAACAGCACAGACGAGGCTTCGCCAAGCCAGAAGATTCGTGGTTCGCGCGTGACGTTCTCGAATGGCATCACCAGAATCCGTCCCGGGACTGGTTCCTGGGCTGCCGCCCAGTTGGGTGTGATCACGCAGACGACCGCAAGACACGCGGTCGCCAGCCTCATTACGGTGCCTCCGCGGCGGCCTCGGGAGTCCCGTTCTGGATGGCCATTTCGAGCACGCAGCTGGTGCCGCCGGTGCCGCGACAGGCGACGACCTGAGTGCGCGCGCCGATGTTGAACATCGCCATCATCTTGGTGAAGGCGGCGGCGTAAAAGCCGCACAGCGGGTGTTTCACCGGTTCGCGGACCGTACAAAAGATCGATGCGCGAACGTCCACGTTTGCGGTGCCACGACGAAGACGCGCGATCGCCCGACTGCCTTGATAGGTTTCGCGCACCAGATTGCGCGATAGGTTGAGCAGCAATCGGCGGCGCAGCCAGGTCGGCGCCGACTTCAGCAACGCGCGGTGGAAGGACGACATCGACTGCACGGTCCACTCGGCGGCATATTCGCCGGCGCGTGTCGTAATCATGTCGTAGGCCTCGCCTTCCTGGCGCAGGAAGCTCAACACCGCATAGAGCGGCGCGAGGCCGATGGTGCCTTCTCGCAATCCTTCGGCGTTCAGCCAGTTTTCATAGAAGCTCAGACGCGTCGGCAGAATGTCGGCGATGCCTTGATGGAGGCTGGCAACGAGGACGCGACCAATGCCGGCTTCTCGCATACCTACGGTAAGATCGAGCCGTGCTGAGAAGCGCTGCGATCCTCGCCGGCGGCCGGGCCAGCCGCTTCGGCGGTCGCGACAAGAGTGCGCTGGTGGTGGACGGGCAGGCGATTCTCGACCGTCAGCTCGCCGCATTTGCGACGGTCGAGGGCCTCGACGACCGATTGATGGTCGGCGGAACGGCTTCCCGGCCGGGCCTTCGTTCGATTGAGGACGTTGTTCCGGGTTCGGGCCCGCTTGGCGGCATTCACGCCGCCTTGACGCACGCTGCTCACGACGCCGTCTGCATAGTGGCCTGCGACATGCCGTACATCACTGCGCCATTTATCGAACGCTTGTTCGAGGAACTTCAGAACAACGACGTCGTCGTGCCGCGGACCGAACGCGGATATCATCCGCTGTGCGCCATTTACACGCGCGCGTGTCTCGAGCCGATCGCGCGGCGGCTCGCTGACCGGAAGTTGAAGGTGAGGGATCTGTTCGCGGATCTGTGCACCCGAGTGGTGACTCTTGTGAACGACGAGCAGCGCCTGGTGGCCAACGTGAACACGCCACAGGAACTCGCCGCACTTCACGGCCACGACAAACCGTAATCGTATCACGAGCTTAGCGCGCGACTGATCCGTGCGACTCCCTGAGAAAATCTTCGATCGATGATTCTGACCGTCCAACGCCAGGTGCATGCTGCCATCAGCGACGCGATCCGCCGTCAACTCGGCGGCGGCGTCGACGTGCCGGCGTTCGCCGTCGAGGTGCCGCCAACGCGAGCGCTCGGCGACCTTGCCGTCCCCGTCGCGTTTCAGTTGGCGCGGACGTTACGAAAGGCGCCACGGGCGATCGCTCAGGAGCTGGCGCCAGCGGTTCAATCCGTCCCGGGGATTGCCAAGGTTGTTGCCGCTCCGAACGGCTATCTCAACCTGTATCTCGACCGGCCGGCCTATCTGATTCCCCGTGTGCGTGGCGAATGCCGGTCCACTATCGCCGCGCCGGAAAAAACCATCGTCGAGCACACCGCAATCAATCCGAACAAAGCCGCTCACATCGGCCATCTGCGCAACGCTACGCTCGGCGATACCCTGGCGCGCGTGTTTCGCTTCCGTGAAACACCGGTGGAAGTCCAGAACTATATCGACGACCTTGGCGTCCAGGTAGCGGACATCATCGTCGGGTTCCGCGAACTCGAAAAGCTCGACTTGGATGGCGTCCGCCGAATTGCCGACACCAGCCGTTTCGACTACTACTGCTGGGACTTGTACTCGCGCGTGACCGAATGGTACGGGCAGGACCGCGCCAACCTCGAAGTGCGGGCCCGCACGCTTCACGATCTCGAACACGGCGGCAATGCGGCCGCCACCATTGGCGGCTTCGTCGTCGATCGCATCGTCCGAACGCATCTCGCGACGATGTCGCGCCTGAACATCGCTTATGACCTGCTGACCTACGAAGGGGATATCGTCCGCCTCCATTTCTGGTCACGTGCCTTTGAGGTCCTGAAGGCACAGGGCGCTGTCTATTTGCAAACCGAAGGCAAACTTGCCGGCTGCTGGGTGATGAAAATCGAAAGCGCTGAGGGCGCAGAGCAGAATTCCGAGCCTGACGCAGAGAACGCAGAGAAGGCAGAGAAGGCCGATGAACGCGAGAAGGTGATCGTTCGTTCGAACGGCGTCGTCACGTATATCGGGAAGGACCTCGCCAACCAATTCTGGAAGCTCGGACTGCTGGGACGAGATTTCAACTACCGGCGATTCGCGACCCAGCCGAACGGCCAGCCGTTGTGGTCGACGACGTCCCAACCGGGCGAGCCGGGCGCGCCATCGTTCGGGCACGCCGCGCACATTTTCAACGTCATCGACTCGCGGCAGATGTATCTGCAGGCGCTACTCAGCCAGGCGCTGCGCACGTTGGGCTATCCGAAGGAAGCAGAACATTCCGTACATTTCTCGTACGAAATGGTCGCGCTGTCGCATCCAACGGCACGCGAGCTTGGCTACGCGATCGATCCCAACAGCGAGGACGCGAAGAAACCATTCGTCGAGGTTTCCGGACGCAAGGGGCTGGGCGTCAAAGTCGACGATCTTCTCGACCTGCTGACCAGCAAGGCGACCGCGGAAGTTGAAAAACGCAATCCGGAGTTTACCGCCGAAGAGTGCCGCCTTACCGGCGCGCAGATCGCGGTCGCGGCGATTCGCTATTTCATGCTGAAGTTCTCGCGCGGCAAGTTGATCGTCTTCGACATCGACGAGGCGATGAGCTTCGAGGGCGAGACCGGTCCGTATCTGCAGTACTCGGCCGTCCGCGCGAACAATATTTTTCGCAAACTTCAGGAGCGCGAGCAGGTGTCCGAAGTGGACGTATTGAAATCGCTTCACCAGCTTGCGCCCGACGAAATCACCGCCGATGACGAACACGACCTCTGGAGCGTGGTGTTCGAGGCGTCCCGGCTCGACGACGTCGTAGAACAGGTGGTCCGGTCGCTGGAATTCTCGGTTCTCGCGAAATATGCGTTCGGACTGGCCCAGTTATTCAACGCGTTCTATCACCGGTATCCGATTCTCAACGAAGAAGACCGTGCACGAAAACACTGGCGTGCCGCCGGCGTCTCGTACTTCCGGAACCAACTCGCCCGGGCGCTCGATTTGATGGGCATTGAAGTCCCCCGTCGGATGTAGCAGGATGGCAACGTCTCCATGGCTGTAATCGGTGTGACCTCGTGCCGCAAGCTCGAAGACTATCGGCAGGCGATCCTGCACGTCGGGGGCGACCCGCGCATCCTGGATGCCTCAATGACGCCAGATGCCGCTCTGAAGGGGCTCGACGGCCTGCTGCTGACCGGCGGCGACGACGTGACGCCCTCACGATACGGCGAACCGGCGCACGAAGCGACCGTCGAAGCGGAATCCGGGCGTGACGAGTTCGAAACTGCGTTGGTCACGGCCGCGCGCCAGCAAGGCTTGCCGGTTTTCGCCATTTGCCGCGGAATCCAGCTGCTGAACGTCGCGTGCGGTGGAACGCTGGTCCAGGACATTCCGACCCAGGTTACTGGCGCGCTGTCGCACGCCTTGCCAGTGCCGCCGAACCAGCCGTATTCACTGGCCCACGAAATCTGGATCGAAAAAGACTCGCTGTTGTCGCGGTTGATGCGCGAGCGGCTGAACGACGACACCTGCGAAGTGAACAGCCGTCATCATCAGGCCGTGAAGACCGTCGCCTCCGGTTTCAAGGTATCCGCCACCGCGCCGGACGGCATCATCGAAGCCATCGAGGATCCGTCGCTGCGCTTCTGTCTCGGCGTCCAGTGGCACCCGGAAAACTTCTGGCGTACCGGCGAGTTTCGCGCGCTGTTTGAGGGGTTCGTCGAAGCGGCGGGCAAATCCTAAGATCCTCAAATCCTCAAATTCCAAATTCCACAACGGTTTCAACATGCGGCGTATTGGGAAACAGGTCGAACGCTTGCATCGGCCCCAGCGAATAGCCGCGGGCGACGATGGCGCGCGCGTCACGTGCCAGGGTCGCCACGTCGCACGAGACGTAAATCAGCGAACGTGGCCTCAGGCGTAACACTGCGTCGAGCGCCGGCGGCGTCATCCCAGTGCGCGGCGGATCGACGATAACGGTATCCGCGCCTTTCATCGACGCAGCGAACGACTCGACACTGGCACGCTTTGCCTCGATCGGCCCGCCGGCCGCGGCGGCATTCGCATGCAAATCGTCGGCGGCATAGCGATCGCCCTCGACCGCCGTGACGCTCGCGCCGCGCAACACGGCAGCGGCGATCGCAAACAAGCCCGCACCCGCATACAGATCCAACACGGATCCGCCATTCGGCAATCGATCGACGACGTGCTCGACCAGGCGGTGCAGCAGGTGACGGTTGCCCTGAAAAAACGCCAGCACGTGGCGGCGCAACACGATCCGCCGTTCGCCGAACGAGAGCGTGTCGGTGACGTGCGGCCCTCTCGTGAAACCGTCGATCTCCGCCAGCGCCTCGAGAACACGCAATTCCAACGGCTGCACCGAGTCGAAGTGCGCTACCCGCTCGCTGCCGTCGATGTTTTCAGACAATTCGATTTCACGGATCAGCTCCGTCGCACCGAGCGAACGGGCGGCGGCCGTCAGGCGCTCCAGCGCATCACAAGTCGCGGGTAGTAGTTGCCGCGTCTGCCTGGCGTCGCAGAGATCGTGGGTTGCCTCGCGGAAAAACCCGAGGCGCGGCCCGCGCATGTGCAGGCGCGCGCGCATGCGATATCCCTCTTCAGGTGACGGAGTGACGACGGGCAGATTCGGCGGCGCGATCTTGGCGATGCGAGTGAACGCGTCGACAATCACTTCGCTCTTCAAGGCCAGCTGTCGCGAGTATGCGATGTGGCTGTACAGACAACCGCCGCAGCGTGGATCGGCAAATGCTTCGCGTCGATCCGGCGAGGCATCCCCAACCTCGATCACCTTGGCGTGCGCGACGCGCTTGGCGATCCGCTCGACGCGGACGACGACCTGCTCCCCTGGAATCGCCCCGGAGATCAGGACGACCTGGCCGTCGGCGCGGGCCAGCATCTCGCCCCCCGCCGCCGGTTTCTCGACTGTGAGACGGACGGTATCGCCGATGCCGAGCGCCACAGCTATTCGAAGGCGATGGCCGGCAGACTGAAATGACGTCGCACCAGTTCGGCGACCGCGGATTCGTGCGCTCGAGCGAACGTCTCTGCCGTCATGCCGGCTTTGAACGGCGCCAGATCCTGGTCGGCCTCGGTTTTGAGCTGTGCAATCACGGCCTCGTCGAGCCGACTGCGTGCAAGTGCGATCATCGCGCGGTCGAGCTCGCCAAGGCGCGCCAGCGTTTCCGTCCGCGCCTCACCGCGCACGCCGCCCGCCTTGGCGCGCGAAGCATCAAGTTCCACGGCCGCGCGATCGATGATCGAATCGAACTCTCCATTGATGGTTCCGGACGCCCGGGCGGAACTCAATCGCGTCACAACGCGCTCGAGATGTTCCGGTAACGACTGCCGACCAGCGGCCGCCGGCTGATTGGTGCCGGCCTTCGACGGACGACTCGCGACAATTCCAGTCGCGCGGCGCCATTCGTCGAAGACGTCGAGCACGTCCGCCTCACAGAAATCGATTTTCACCGGGCGCCGCCGCGGCCCATTCCGGTAGTAGCGCTCGAAGTACCGATCGATCCCGGCGAATGCAACCTTGATGGGAATCCCCTGCTCGGCCCATCGCGACACCAGCTCGAACGATGGACCGACGACGCGAATCAAGTGACCGTCGTTCTTTTTGCAGAGATAGTTCTCGATCTCGCGACAAAACTCAGCAACCACGTGGCAATCCGCAATCTACAATCCGCAATCTACTGGTTTCTCTCCCACACCAGCCGCAGGCCGTGGAGTGTCAGGTCGGGATCGACGTGCTGAATCAGCGGCGTCTCCGGCGCGATCACGTCGGCAAGCCCGCCGGTCGCGACGCAGATAGCATTGCCGCCGAGCTCCTCACCCATTCGCTTGACCAGCCCTTCAACCATGCCGACGTAGCCGTAGAACAGCCCTGACTCCATCGCGCCAATCGTCGTGCGGCCGACGACCCGCGGCGGTTTCCGCACATCGATTCGCGGCAGGCGCGCCGCTCGCTGGAACAGCGCGTCAGCGGAAATCTGGACGCCCGGGCAAATCGCACCGCCGAGGTATTCGCCTTTCGCCGTAATCGCGTCGAGCGTCGTCGCGGTCCCGAAGTCGACGACAATCATCGGACGGCCACCGCTCTTGCCGAATCGTTCCCACGCGGCGACAGCGTTGACGATTCGGTCGGCACCGACCTCGGATGGATTTTCGTAGAGGATCGGCATGCCGGTGTTGACACCCGGTTCGACGACGAGCGCTTTCACGCCGAAGTAGCGCTCGGTCATCGTCCGGATCGTGCCGGTCAACGGCGGAACAACCGAGCCCAGGATGACGCCGCGCACCTGGACTCGTTCGATCTTGCTGTGCGCGAACAAGCCGTCGACCAGCAGACCCAGTTCGTCGGAAGTCCGCTCGCGAAGCGTTTGCAGCCGCCAGCCCTGGACGAGCGACTCGGTGTCAAACACGCCCAGGACGATGTTGGTGTTGCCGACGTCGATCGCTAGCAGCATAAGAACATCATCGATCCATCCAGTTCACTTCACCGGCCACGATCCGCTCGATCGCGTCGCCGCGCCGAACCAACAGCGCGCCGTCCAAATCGATCCCGACCGTTTGTCCGGAGACCACGCCGTCGGCGGTTGTCCAGCTGACGAACGCGCCGCGCAACGCCGCCGCCTTCTCGCGCCAGCCGTCGAGAATAGCATCGAACCGACCGGCGAGCAGGTCGTCGTAACGTTCCGCGAGAGCGGCCAGCGTCTCGGCGAGCACGTGCGAGCGATCGACTTCACGGCCAAGCTCCGACTCGAGTGACGTCGCGCGATCGGACAGTTCACGGGGAAAAGCGGTTGCGGAAACGTTGATGCCGTAGCCGACCGTCACGGCACCGATCGACCCGGCGGTGCCGGACGACTCGGCGAGAATGCCGCCCAGTTTGCGTCGCGCGACGAACAGGTCGTTGGGCCATTTCAGCGAAACTTCGAGGCCGGTCGCCTGGCCGATTCCCTCGGCCAGCGCCACGCCCGCCATGATCGTCACCAGCGATGTGGCACGACGCGCATCAATCCGGGCGCGCGCGGGCGTCAACACCACCGACACGTACAGGCCGCTGCCGGGCGGCGAAAACCACGTGTGACCGCGACGGCCGCGGCCCGCGGTCTGGGCATCCGCGACGACCACTGCCCCTTCGGTTACGAGCGAAAGCGCATAGTCGTTGGTCGATCCGATGCTCGGAAAGAAATGGAAGGAAGTGGCGAGGCGGCCGAGCCGCGGCCGGACGCGGGTCAGCGCGTCATCGAACGGGTTCGATCTCAAAACTGATGTCGATCGCCGGCGCGGAATGGGTCAGGGCGCCGACCGAAACGAAATCGGCGCCGGTCGACGCCAATTCCGGAATGCGTTCCAGCGTCACGCCGCCGGAGATTTCGACCTTGGCGCGGCCGCGAGCGTGACGCACGACTTCCCGGATCTGGTCGACCGACATGTTGTCGGCGAGCACGATGTCCGCTCCGGCGACCAGCGCTGCATCGGCCTGGTCGATCGTCTCGGCTTCAATTTCGACAGCGACCTCCGGCCGATAGGCACGGGCGCGCGACACCGCCTTGGCCACCCCGCCCGCCAGTCGGATGTGGTTGTCCTTGATCAGAATGGCGTCGTAGAGGCCGGCGCGATGGTTGCTGGCGCCGCCGCAGCGGACCGCGTACTTCTCCAGCCTCCGCAGCGTCGGCGTCGTCTTACGGGTATCGAGAATGGTGATCCGGCCGCCGCTGGCATCGACGAACCGTCGCGCGATCGTGGCGATGCCGGAGAGCCGCTGCAGGATGTTGAGAGCGGTGCGCTCGGCAATCAGCAGCGCACGCGCCGGACCGTGGACGTCGGCGATGATGTCGCCGGCCGCGGCGTGTGCGCCGTCGCGGATTCGGGCGTGCGTCTGTACTGAGGAGTCCACTTGCCGAAACACTTCGAATGCGACCTCTATTCCGGCAACGATGCAGTCGGCCTTGGCCAGAAACACGCCGCCGGCCTGCGCCCCGACCGGGACGGTTGCGGCCGTTGTAATGTCGCCGTCGCGGACGTCTTCTTCAAGTGCCCGTCGGACCAGATCGCGATAGGAGGATGGATCGAGCGTCACACTGGCGGCGCGTAACCGGCCACGACAATTTCGCGCGGTTCGCCGACGCTGGTATCAAATTCCTGGACTCGCAGCGCCGCACGAAGATCGGCTTCGACGATCGGCATCAAACTCGCTGCTCCGGCCTCGGCTTTGACGGTCACGCGGGTGATCGGCACCTTCAACGGCTGCTTCGCCTCGGACCGCTGCTTGCGAACCTCGAAGAGCACGTCGGTCGCCCATTGGTAGGCCGCTTCGTCGCTGCCACGCGTTCCCTCCGAATTGTCGGTCAGCAACGACAGCAGTTCGGCCGACGAAGGCCAGGTTGCACGATGAATCGACCCTTGCTGCCACCACGACCAGACTTCTTCGGTGACGAACGGCAAAAACGGCGCGAACAGCCGCAGCATTGTTGACAGCGCCGTCGACAGCGCGGCATTCGCCGACCCGGCGCCACCCGCGCCTTGTTCGCCGTAACGGCGACCCTTGACCAATTCGAGATAGTCGTCGCAGAAGCGCCAAAAGAACGTTTCGGTGCGTTGCAGCGCGCGCGTGTAGTCGTACTCTTCAAACGCCCGCGTCGCCTCGTCGACCAGCGCGGCGAGGCTGCGAATCATCGCGCGATCGACCGGCGCGGTGATCGCGTCCCGCGGTTCGGCATTCGACAGCGCGAACTTGGAAGCATTCAGGATCTTGATCGCCAGCCGCCGGCCGACGCGCATCTGGTTCGGGTCGAACGTCGTATCCGATCCGGGACGGCCGCAGGCGGCCCAGTAGCGCACGCCGTCGGACCCGTGTTCGTCGAGCAGCGCCATCGGCGTGATGACATTACCCTTCGACTTCGACATCTTTTTGCGATCCGGATCGACGACGAAGCCGGATATCGCCGCGTTGTACCACGGCAGCGATTCGTGCTCGAGGTGTGCGCGCAACACGGAATCGAACAACCAGGTGCGGATGATGTCGTGCGCCTGCGGGCGCAAATTCATCGGGAATGTCTGCTTGAACAGCGCCTCGTCTTCGGGCCAGCCGCAGATAATCTGCGGCGATAGCGACGAGGTCGCCCACGTGTCCATCACGTCGGGATCGCCGGTGAACCCGCCCGGCACGCCGCGCTGATCGGCCGTGTATCCCTTCGGCACGTCGGTCGACGGATCGACCGGCAGTTGATTGTCGGCCGCAGCGATCGGGTGGCGATAGTCGAGTGAGCCATCCGGGTGAATCGGATACCACACCGGGAAGGGCACGCCGAAAAAACGCTGCCGGCTGATGCACCAGTCGCCGTTCAAGCCGTTGGTCCAGTTTTCGTAGCGTGTTTCCATGTAACCAGGATGCCACTGCAACTCGCGGCCGCGCGCCAGCAGCGTTTCACGGAAATCAAGGGTCTTGATGAACCACTGCCGGCTGGTGACGATTTCCAGTGGCCGATCGCCCTTCTCGTAGAACTTCACCGCGTGCGTGATCGGCCGCGGTTCGCCAGATAGCGTGCCGCTTTCTTTCAACTGCGCGACGATCTTCGTTCGTGCCTTAGCGGCGGACAACCGGGTCAGCTGGTCGTAGTACAGCTGCGCCCGGGCCGCATCGACCGATTCCCAGCCAGCAGCGCCCCATTGCACGGGTCGCAGCGTGCCGTCGGTTTGGATCACCGCGCGCACCGGCAAATTCAGCTCGCGCCACCAGGTCACGTCGGCGATGTCACCGAACGTGCAGATCATCGCGATGCCGCTGCCTTTTTCGGGATCGGCGAGCCTGTGCGCCTTGATCGGCACGCGCGCGCCAAACAGTGGCGTTGTGACTTCCGCGCCGATTAACGCCTTGTACCGTTCGTCGTCCGGATGGGCCACCAGCGCGACGCACGCCGGAATCAGCTCCGGACGCGTCGTCTCGATATAGAGAGGGCTACCGTCAGCTGTGCTGAAAGCGACGCGATGGTACGCGCCCGCCATTTCCCGATCTTCGAGTTCGGCCTGCGCGACGGCCGTCTTGAAATCGATGTCCCATAAGGTCGGCGCTTCAAGCTGGTAGGTCAGGCCGCGCTTCAACAGTCGCAGGAAAGCCAACTGCGAGACGCGTTGTGATCGCTTGCCGATCGTCGCGTAGGTCATCGACCAGTCCACTGACAAGCCGAGAGACTTCCACAGGCGTTCGAACGCTTTTTCGTCTTCGACGGTCAGCCGCGCGCACAGTTCGATGAAGTTCGGCCGCGACACCGACACCGGTTGCTTGCCTGGCTGCGGCGGCGGCTGAAAATCAGGATCGTAGGCCAGCGACGGATCGCAGCGCACGCCGTAGTAGTTCTGGACGCGGCGCTCCGTGGGCAGGCCGTTGTCGTCCCAACCCATCGGATAGAACACTTCCTTGCCGCGCATCCGCTGAAAGCGCGCGATCAGGTCGGTATGCGTGTACGAAAAGACGTGTCCGACGTGCAGCGAGCCGCTGACCGTCGGCGGCGGCGTGTCGATGGAATAAACCTCTGCGCGCGAACGGCTCCGGTCAAACCGGTAAACACCGGACTCTTCCCAACGCGCGATCCATTTCTGTTCTAGACCTTCGAGAGCGGGTTTTTCGGGGAGGGACACCGAATGATCGTATTACAACTTTCCAATTACCCGATTGAGGCCTTGATTCGTTCGATTTCTTCCCGGACCAGACGCTCGGCAACCTCGCTCACTCGGTCGCCAACCGCGAGGCGCGACAGAACGCGCTCGACGATCTGGTCGACGACCGCTTCGCCAATCTCCGCTGACGGACCTGGCGCGGCTGGCGGCGACGACGGCCAGACCGGCCGGGCCGCTGATTCTTCATGTTGCTCCGCCGCCAGGATCGCGGCAAAAGCCTCCGCCACGGATGGCAACTCGCGGGCGACGGGTGGCGCTGCCGGAGGCGGCGGGGACACTTCGACTGACGCAGCCGCTACGGGCTCCGAAGGCGCGAGCGACGCATACGACAGCGGCAGATCGGGGGCGGGCGATTCCTCGATCGCGACGGCATCATCCAGCGGTGCCGCAGCCCCCGGGGTAAATGTCGCAAATGTCGCGACTGTCGGGGATGTCGCAGCCGATTGGGTGGCAGGCGCGGTTGGCGCCCCAATGTTTGCGAATGCCGTGTCGAGCTGATCGAAGTAGTCGTCGAGGTTGGTCGCAGACGCCGCCGGCGACTCGTCGGTTATCGCTTCGCTTGCGTATGAGGCCGCCGGCGCGGCCGTAACGGACGACGCCGTCGGAGCGTCCATCGCCGCCGCCCTTCGCACCGGGCTCGCGAGCAATTCCTTGACCCGGCCGATCACGAGCTGCGGCTCGAACGGCTTCGCCAGCACGCCATCGCAGCCCACCTCGGTCGCTTTGGCGTGATCGACCGGCTCGAACGCCCCGGTCAACAGGACGACTGGGATATGAGCGAGTTTCGGAGTTTGGCGGACGTAACGCGCCACCTCATAGCCATTGCGGCCGGGCATGCCGATGTCGGCAAGAACGATGTCGGGTGGGGCCGATTCGAGGCGCTGGATCGCTTGGTCGCCATCGCTGACCGCCACGACCTGGACATCTTCCTCGGCAAACGTCAGTTCGATGACGCGCTGAATCGTCACGCTGTCGTCGGCAAGGAGCAAGGTATACGTCACGTCAGTCTATCGGTGTTGTAGATTGCGGACTTTAGATTGTAGATTGCGGATTGCAGAGTTACACCCGCGCGCGCGCGTTGATATTGATGAACTCGATGATGTGCTGCATCGGCGTGCCCGGCAGAAAGATCCCCTTGACGCCGATTCCCTTGAGCTTCGGAATGTCGATGTCCGGAATAATCCCACCGATCACCACCAGTACGTCGTCCAGGCCCTTCTCTTTCAGCAACTGCATCAATCGCGGCGCGATGTGATTGTGCGCGCCCGAAAGGATTGACAGGCCGATCACGTCCGCGTCTTCCTGCAGCGCCGCGGCGGCAATCATTTCCGGCGTCTGGCGCAAGCCGGTGTAGATCACTTCCATCCCCGCATCGCGCAGCGCCCGCGCAATCACCTTCGCCCCCCGATCGTGCCCATCGAGACCAGGCTTGGCGATTACCACCCTCAATTTACGCATCAGCACTCGTCAATCCGCAATGCGCAGTCTGCCATTTTCAAATGATCGGCGTCTCTTCATACTCGCCCCACACCTCACGCAGCGCGTCGCACATTTCGCCAACCGTGGCGTAGGCGCGCACCGCGTCGAGGATCGGCGGCATCAGGTTCGCCCGGCCCTTGGCGGTTTGTCGCAATGCCTCGAGCGTCCGTTGCACCTGAGCGGGGTTGCGGGTTTTCTTGAGACGTTCCAGCTTCGCCAGCTGTGTATCGGACGCCGATTCGTCGATGTAGAGGATCTCGATCGGCGGCTCGTCTTCCTGAACGAAGTCGTTGACGCCGACGATGATCTTTTCCTTGCGTTCGACCGCCTGCTGAAACCGATACGAGCTCTCGGCAATTTCCTTCTGCGGGAAGCCCCGTTCGATCGCTTCGACCATTCCGCCCATCCGATCGATCGCCTCGAAATAGGCGTTCGCACCGTCGACCATGTCTTGCGTCAATTTTTCGACGAAATACGAGCCGCCGAGCGGGTCGACCAGGTTGGTGACGCCGCTTTCGTGCGCGATGATCTGCTGGGTGCGCAGCGCCAGGGTTGCGGCTTCAGCGGTCGGCAGCGCCAGCGCTTCGTCCAGCGAGTTCGTGTGCAGCGAGTTGGTGCCGCCGAGAACGGCGGAAAGCGCCTGCAGCGCGGTTCGGACGACGTTGTTGTAGGGCTGCTGCGCGGTCAACGACACGCCGGCGGTCTGCGTGTGGAAACGCAGTTTCCACGAGCGCTCGTTCTTCGCGCCGAAGCGGTCGCGCATCGCCGTCGCCCACAGCTTACGGGCGGCGCGATACTTGGCGAGCTCTTCGAAGAAGTCGGAATGGGCGTTGAAGAAGAAGGAAATCTGCGGGACGAACGCATCGACATCCAGGCCGGCGTCCACGCCCCACTGCACGTACTCGAGGCCGTCGCGCAGCGTGAACGCCAATTCCTGCAGCGCGGTCGAGCCCGCCTCGCGAATATGGTAGCCGCTGACCGAAATCGTGTTCCAGCGGGGCACTTCCGTCGAGCAGAAACCGAAGATGTCGGTGATGATCCGCATCGACGGCCGCGGCGGGAAAATGTATTCCTTCTGGGCGATGAATTCTTTGAGGATGTCGTTCTGAATCGTTCCCGAAATCTTTTTCCAATCCGCTCCCTGCTTTTCCGCCACCACCAGGTACATCGCGAAAATCATCGCGGCCGGCGAGTTGATCGTCATCGACGTCGTGATATCGCCGAGCGAAATTCCCTCGAACAGGGTCTCCATGTCGGCCAGCGACGTCACGTTCACACCGCACTTGCCCACTTCGCCGAGCGACAGTTCGTGATCCGGATCGCGCCCCATCAGCGTCGGCAGGTCGAACGCGACGCTCAGGCCGGTGCCACCCGCCTTCAGCAGCGTCTTATAGCGGACGTTGGTTTCCTCCGGCGTGCCGAAGCCGGCGAACTGGCGCATCGTCCAGAGCTTTCCCCGGTAGCCGGTGGCGTGAATGCCGCGGGTGTAGGGAAACGCGCCAGGGTCGGCAATGTCGCGGTCGTAATCAAGCCGCGCGATGTCCGCAGCCGTGTACAGCCGCTCGATCGGCCGGCCGGAGATGGTTGTGAACGACGGTGTGCGTTCGGGAGGTGCAGTCGCGCTCGGAGTAGCCGTTTTCATGCCCGTCTCATTATCGCATCTGGGCATGAATTGCGCCTAACCGGCGCCCGTAACAGTGCTGAGCCGCGGATCCACGCCGCGCCCTTTCCAATTTTTCAGGGCGCGTCGATGGAAATCGCCTCCGCGCCGAGGGAACGGAGCGACGGAGGCAACGGAGTTTTTGTCGCGGCGTGGATTGCTGGCTGCGCGAGCGGCGACGACGTGACCATCCAGTCCGGCGAGCGGCGCGAAGCGCCGCGGAGGGACGCCGCGATCCGCGAACACGAGACGCCTGGCGCGAGCGCGTTTCGTGTTCACGGATCGCGGCGTCCTTCCGTCGGGCTGCCTTCGGCAGCCCACTCGCCGGACTGAAGACCCGTGCGTCTCTGGCTCTGTGGCTCTGTGGCTCTGTGGTTGCTTTTGCCAGCAAGGGACCGCCAGCGCTCGCGCGCACTTCCGAGAAACGCACTCTCTCCGACTGACAGAGGTAGCATTTGACTAGGTGAAGCAGGCCACGATACTTTGGCCTGTTCCTCCCAGGAGCGACATAGCGACATGACGACTCACGAAACGATCTTCGATGACATGCTCCAGCAGTTCGATGGAGCGGCGCGCATCCTCAACCTCGAACCTGGCATCTGGAAAATCCTCACCCATCCGAAGCGACAAATCATCGTGTCGTGCCCGATCCAGATGGACAACGGCGAGATCGAGGTATTCACCGGCTATCGTGTCCAATACAACATCACGCTCGGTCCGGCGAAGGGCGGCATTCGCTATCACCCCGGCGTTACGCTCGACGAAGTCACCACGCTGGCCGCGTGGATGACGTGGAAATGCGCGGTCGCGCACATTCCGTTCGGTGGCGGCAAGGGCGGCGTGATTTGCGACCCGACCAAGATGTCGAGGCGCGAAGTCGAAGCATTGACACGGCGTTACATCGCCGAAATCATCGACGCGATCGGCCCCGAGAAGGACGTGCCGGCGCCGGACGTCAACACCGACGCGCAAATCATGGCGTGGGTGATGGACACCTATTCGATGCATGTCGGCCACACCGAAACCGCGGTCGTCACCGGCAAGCCGCTCGAGATTGGCGGCTCCGCCGGCCGTCGCGAAGCGACCGGCCGCGGCGTGATGATCGCTACGCGTGAGGCTGCGAAGCACGTCGGCTTCCCGATCCGCAACGCGACCGTCGCCGTGCAGGGATTCGGCAACGTCGGCTCGATCTCGGCCGAGCTGCTGTCACGCGAAATGGGTGCGACAATCGTCGCCGTTACCGACTGGAAAGGCGGCGTTTACAACCCGAAAGGGCTGGACGTTCCCAAGCTGCTCGAGCACGTTGCCAAGACCAAGACGGTCGCCGGGTTCAGCGGCGGCGAGCCGATCAGCAGCACCGACTTCTTCAAGTTGAAAGTCGACGTGCTGATTCCCGCCGCTCTCGAGAATCAGATCACAATGGATAACGCCGCCGGTATTCAGGCCAAAGTGATCATCGAAGGCGCCAACGGGCCGACCGATCCCGAAGCGCACAATTATCTGCACGAGCACGGCGTCTTTATCGTCCCGGATATCCTCGCGAACAGTTCCGGCGTGACGACTTCGTACTTCGAATGGGTGCAGGACCGTTACGGTTACTTCTGGACTGAAAAAGAGGTGAACGAACGGCTCGAAAGCAAGATGTGCGAGGCGTTCGAAGCCGTGCTGCAGACCTCGCTGAAGTACAAGGTAGACATGCGTGTCGCCGCGTACATCGTGGCGATCAGCCGTGTCGCGACGGTCACGCGGATGCGCGGGATGTATGCGTAACGCGGGCGCTACGTCGTGACGCGGAAGTCGATCACGTCTTTGGCTTCGCCGCCAGCGCTCGAGGCGCTCACCTCGATTACATAGTCGCCGGCCGCGAGTCCGGCGAGCGGCACGTCGAGTTCACGCACACCCATCACTCCCCCGTCGTCCCCGCCGGCCGCGGCGACGACCGCGAGCTCGCGCATCGGTCCCATCCGACTCATCAAACGCGCCGCGACCGTCACCGACGCGCCGGACGGCCCATAGGCGTGGAAGCGAATGAACAACCGCTCGTTGCGGCTGAACTCGCGTGCGGCCACTGGTACCGCCTGCACATTGTCGAGCGCGCGGAACTCGCGCGCGTTGCGGGCTCGCATCACTTCCGGCGTCGCAATCGACACGCCGCTGGCCATATCGCGAACGCTCAGCGAGCGCACGTCTGTGTCGATCACGGTTTGCGCCGCGTCGAGGATCGCCATCCGCAGACGCAGCCGTCCCGGCGCCATCTCGAACGATGCCCGCGAAAACGGAGCGGTGACATCGTCGACAATGCCGGCACCGGTCGGCAGCACGATGCCTTCATAGAGGACCGAATTGTCAGGGGCAAGGGCGGTGAGCTTGATGCGGGTCGGCACGCGCTTGACGCGATCCGTCGACGCGCGCAGCACCGGTTCCCAGACAAACGTCACGCGGGTCTTGCCATCCGAGCCGCGCGCGGTGCCGAACCAGGGGCGAATCAACGGACTCGCGCGCGGCGCCGGTTCGAGCGGTGGCGGTGGCGCCGGATTGTCCAGCTTGGCGAGCACCGCTTTGCGCAGGGCGTCGTCCGGCGACGGCGAGTAATAACCACGGCGGGCGCGCAGCTGCGCACCTGGCCGTTTCACCTGCACATCGACTGGATGAAAGCGGCCGTCATCGGGCCGTGACGCCCGATAGGTCAGGAGATAGTAAGCGCCGGCATCGTCTGCAGCGCGGCGCAGCCCGGCGTCGACGTCGGCGAACGACTGTCCAGACGTCTCGGTCGCGAGCGTCGTCAGCGGGTCGGCGTCGATTGACAGCGCGTCGCCAGGATTGATCGCGTAGATCGCGACGTTGGCCTGCTGTGCCGAGCGACGGATGGTGTCGAAGGTCGGCAGATACTCGAGGCCTCGCCGGCGGTCGATGCGCGCGGTCCCTTCGGATACGACGATCAGAGTCTTTCGTTGATCGGTGTAGCCGCTGAGATGCACCGCCAGCGCGTTCAGGGCGGACAACACCACCTGGCTGCGCGCTACCTCGATTCGCGCCGGAACACCGGCCATGAAATTCTGTTCGTAGCTGTTGCGAGCGTCGTACGAACCGCGCCGCCCGTCAAACGACTGCACTGCGGCGATCGCGGCACTGCGATCGGTGGTCGGATGGATCGCAAACACCGAATCGAGCGGCTTCATCACGACCAGCAGATCGCGCGGCCGAACCTGCTCCGACAGAAAACGCGTGAACGAGGCGCGGATCCGTTCCGTCGCGCCCGGACTGACGTGATACTCGTCGAGGAACACCGCGATCACGCGCGCTTCGTCGGGTGACTGCCGCACTAACCGTACGTCGTCGAGCGGACGGATAACGCCTTCGTCGCGTAACTCGAAGTCGGCTGGCTTGAGCGTATCGAGTGGCCGGCCGCGCGCGTCTGACGCGATTACGTCGATCCGCACGGTCTGGGTCGGCGGCTCCGCGGTGGCACGCAGCGCTAACGCCGCATGCCCGACCATCATGCCGAATAGTGCGACGCCCGCGAACATCCGCATCCGCTAGCCAGTCACGCGGAAGCCGAGTAGTTCCTTGGCTTCACCTGCCTCGGAAACGGCTTTGATCTCGATCAGGTATTCGCCGGTTGCGAGACCGCTGAGCGGCAGCTCGAGCTGCTGCTCGCCAGGACTCGGCGCAGGAGCGATCGGCACTTCCGCCATCGACTGACCGGCACGATTGAGCAGATGGACGCTCAGCTTCGGCGCGGTGTCGCCAGGGCCGTAGGCCGGGATGCGCACCAGGACACGATCGGTGCGGGTGAATTCGCGCGTCGCCACGGGCATCGCGCTGGCGTCGGTTTTCAGCGCCTGGAAGTCGCGCAACGTTCGAGCGCGATAGATCGCCGGCGTTCCAAGCATTGCTTGCGGCGACGTCAGATCGGGCACCGTCAAATCGCGGGTCTCGGTATCCAGCACCTGCGAATTCGCGCCTTCGACCGAGAGTCGCATCTGCACTTTGCCCGGGTTTACGTCGAAGCTGATCTGGCCGCCCCTCGCCGGCATCGTACCGCTCGCCGGTGCGCCCTCCACCTTGCCGCGATAGTACGGCGAGCCATCACCGCCGACCGCCATGATCGAAACGCGTGATGCCGGCTCGGATCGCAGCGATGCGGCGTCGCCAGGCGTCCGCGGGATCGGCTCCCAGACAAAGGTCACGCGGGTTTTGCCATTCTCGGCACGCGACGTGCCCACCCAGGTGCGGACGACCGCGGCGCTCGAGGTCCGCGCCGCCACGGCATTCAGCGCGTTCGTCACCTCGGACGGCCGTTCGGCCTTTTTCGGCGCCAGCGCGTGCGCCGTATCCTCCGCAGTCATCGCCCAGTAGCCTTTGCGAGCGCGAACCTGAACACCCGGACGTTTCACGCGAACCTTGATCTCGTGGAACTTGCCGTCCGCAGGCGCTTGCGTGGAGTTGTAGCCGAGCAGGTAGTAGGCACTGCTGTCGCGCGTGATCTGCCGCATCCCGGCCGCGATGTCGTTGCGGTTCACAATCGCGCGGCCATCGGTGTTTTCGGCGAGCACGCGAAGTGTGTCCATGGTGGATTGCAGGTATTTCGAATCGCTCACCAGGTTGATGTTCTCGTTGATATCGAATTCGTTGGTGGCGAGTCCGCGCGGATCGACCGAATAAATCGACACGTTGTTACGGTTGGCGGTGTCGTAGAGCTCGCGCAGGTCGCTGTCGATGTCCATGTTGGCCATCCACGCCGCGCGATCCTCGGTGGGACTGTTCTGGCCGGCGAACGGATTGAACGCGTCGGGATTTCCGACACCCGGCATCGTCGCATCGCGGTTGCGCATCTGCGGCGGCACCATGTAGGTGAAGCCTTCGCTGACCAGAATCAACGCCTTGCGCCCTTCCTTCAGCGATCCCATGTGCACGATCAGCGACTTGATCGCCGACATCGACACCTGCGTGCGGATCCGCTCGACCGTTTCGGTCGGATAGTGCGCGTAGTTCTCTTCGAACTGGTTCTTCGGTTCGTATTCGTACTTGCGCCCGAGGAACTGTTGCAGGGCCCGCGTCACGGCCGAATGGTTCCGCGTCATCCGCACTGATGACGTGCTTTCCAGCGGATACATCACACCGATCATGTCGCTTGGGCCGATTTGCGTTTCGACGAACTTCGCCAGTTGAACCCGAGCCGACATGCTGGTGCCGCGGCGCACGTGATAGTCGTCGAGAAAAATCGCGAACAACCGGACGTCGTCGCGCGCGGCCTCCGCCTCCTCGTCGTCGTCCGTACGAATCTGACGCGGTGGCTCCCTCACGGAATCGGCACTGCCGCCGTCCAGTTTCACGAACTTGAAGCTCTCGATTTTCTGTGCCTTGTTGTCTTCGAACACTTCGAAGTCCGACGGCTGCAGGTCGACAATCTGATTGCCGTTGCGGTCCGTCAGGATGACGTCAACGCGGACGAAGTTGATGCCGGCGCGAAAGGTCGGCTGCGGCGGTTGCTGCTGAGCGTCCGGGGGCGGCGGATTCTGCGGCGGCGGATTCTGCGGAGTCTGCGCGTCACCGCGCAGCCCGAGAATCGCGACCACGGCAGCGGCAACGCTCAATCGGCGAAGCTGGCGCACCATACCTAATCTTAGATGCAAAATGCAGAATGCAGAATGCCAAATGCAGAGGGTCAGATCAGCGCATTCCGCATCCGCTTTTTTGCATTTGGCATTCTGCATTTTGCATTCTGCATTAACATCATCTTTACGCCCCATCTGGAGCACACCGTGACCACGCATTCCGACCTGCAAGCGCTGCCGCTGACCCGCCTGTCCGAAGACGAACGCCTGTTCCGAGACAGCGTTTACGAATTCGCGGATCGCGAAATCCGGCCATTGGTTCGCGAAATGGACGAGCAGGCGAAAATTCCGAAACAACTCATCGAGAAGCTGTTCGAACTCGGCGCGATGGGCATCGAAATTCCGGAAACCTATGGTGGCGGTGGAGCGACCTTCTTTCACTCGGTCTTGGCGGTCGAGGCACTATCGCGCGTCGATCCATCAATCGGCGTGATGGTGGACGTCCAGAACACCCTCGTGATCAACGCGCTGTTGCGCTGGGGTTCCGACGACATCAAGCGCCGCTACCTGCCGAAAATGGCGACCAAGACGATCGGCGCCTACGCGCTGTCGGAAGCCGGTTCGGGCAGCGACGCGTTCGCGATGGCGACGCGCGCCGCCGAACAGGGTGACGAGTGGACGATGACCGGCCGGAAGCTGTGGATCACCAACGGGAACGAGGCGGATCTGTTCATCGTGTTTGCGAACGTCAACCCGGAAGCGGGCTATCGCGGCATCACCGCGTTTCTGGTGGAGCGTGGCTTCCCCGGCTTCACCGTCGGCAAGAAAGAGGACAAGCTCGGCATCCGCGCCAGCAGTACCTGTGAGTTGCTGTTCGAAGAGTGCCGCATTCCGCGCGCAAACGTCCTCGGCGAAGTCAGCAAGGGCTACAAAGTGGCGATCGAGACGCTGAACGAAGGCCGGATCGGCATCGGCGCGCAGATGATTGGCCTGGCGCAGGGCGCGATCGATCACACTATCGCCTACGTGAAGCAGCGGAAGCAATTCGGGAAAGCGCTGGCCGATTTCCAGGCGGTGAAACATCAGATCGCACGCGCCGCCACCGATCTCGAAGCGGCACGCCTGCTGGTCTACAACGCGGCGCGGCTGCGCGACAACCGCCAGCCATTCTTGACCGAGGCAGCGATGTGCAAGATCTTTTCGTCCGAAGTGGCGGAACGCGCCGCGTCGCTGGCGATCAACCTGTTCGGCGGCAATGGATTCGTCAAGGAATATCCGGTCGAGAAACTGTTCCGCGACGCGAAGATCGGTCAGATTTACGAGGGCACCTCGAACCTGCAACTCGAGACGATCGCGAAGCAGCTGCTGGGGTAATGCCGTCCAATAATCAAACGCAAAGTTCGCGAAGGACGCAAAAAGAAGAACGCGGTTTTCTTAAATGAGCTCAATGGATTCGCTGCTGGCGTCCCAGCTCGCCGACGTCATTCGCATGTTCCGCAGCTACAAGGCCCTCGGCGACGCGGCGCTGCGCAACACGCCGGACGAACATCTGCACACTGAACTGGATGCCAACTCAAACAGCCTCGCGATAATCGTCAAACACCTCGCCGGCAACCTGCGATCGCGCTACCGCGACTTTCTGACCACCGACGGCGAAAAGCCGGATCGCGATCGGGACCGCGAGTTCGAAATGCCCGAGCGGGTCTCGCGAGCGGACATCGAGCGAGGGTGGAATGACGGCTGGGCGACAGCCTTGGCCGCCCTCGACGCGTTGACGCCGGCCGACCTCGGCCGCACCGTCACGATTCGAGGTGAAGCGTTTCTCGTGACGGAAGCGCTCAACCGCTCGGTCACCCACGCCGCCTATCACGTCGGCCAGATGGTCTATCTGGCGCGGCACTTCGCCGGTGCCGGGTGGAAATCGTTGTCGATCCCCAAAGGCGAGTCGGCGAAGTTCGCGCGCGGCGAGTTCAAGCAGGGGATTATCGAACGCCTCGCTGAGGCATCGCGCCCGAAGTCTGAAGTTTGAAGTCTGCCGTCATCGCGGGCGTTGCTACCGAGCAACGCCGGTGGTGCGAGGCAGACTTCGAACTTCAGACTTCAAACTTACCTCAATCCGTGGCTGTTCCGTCGTAGAGGGCCTCGGTCTTTAACGTTTGCGCACCGTTCTCGGTACAGACCGCGTAGGTCGATTCGTACATCGCGACGCCGGCATACTCGCCCTTGGCATTGAGGCAATAGAAATTGAGGCCGAAATTCGGACGGCCCTTGCTGTTCAGGAGACGCTTCTCAATCGTATTCTTCGCGACGCGTTTCAGCGCGGTCAGCGCTGCGTCCTTCGGATGCGCGCCGCGGCGCATCTCTTCGACGATCATGAACGAGCACAGGTTGTAGAGATTCGCCTCGCCGCGCCCGGTTGACCCGGCTGCGCCGATTTCACCGTCGACATAAAGACCGGCACCGAGAATCGGCGAATCACCGGCGCGACCGGGGATCTTCCACGACAACCCACTGGTCGTCGTCACGCCGCAGATTTCGCCTTTGGCATTGATGCCGTCGCAGTTGATCGTGCCGTAGTAATGATCCGGATCGATCCAGCCGTCGGCAATCATTTCCATTGCCACGCGGTGGTAGGCAATGCCGCGATCTTTCGGCGAGAGGTAGTGCAGCGGATCGGTTCGCCGCTTCCACTCCAGCCAGGCGGTGCGGGACTTTTCGGTATTGAGGTCGTCTTCGATCTTGAAGCCCATCGTGCGGGCGAAATCCTGAGCGCCCTTGCCGACCAGCAGATGGTGGTCGGTCAGGTCCATCACCATCTGTGCGACCTTCGACGGCGTCCGAACCCCTTCGATTTCCGCGACGCCGCCGGCCCGCTTCTTGGGCCCATGCATGCAACACGAATCGAGTTGGACGATGCCCTCGGCGTTTGGCAGGCCACCGTAGCCGACGCTCGAATCTTCCGGATCGAGCTCGACGATGTTGACGCCGGCGATCAGCGCATCGAGTACGTCAGACCCCGAGGTGATCATGGCAAACGCCGTCTCGACGCAGGTCTTGGCGCCGCCGTTCTTGTATCGATTGCCGTTGTTCGAGGCGACGACCAGCGGCTTGACGCTCTTCGGCGTCATCACCGTAGGCGCCTGGCCAAACAGCGGCTTCGATGCCGCGACGCCGGCCACCGTTGTCGCCTGGACGAATTGACGACGGTTCAGCTTGCTCATGGCCCCTCCCCAAGAATTTGTTCAGATTATGCGTTCGCCAGCACGCTCGCGGCGATGATCATACGCTGCGCCTCCGAGGTCCCCTGATAAATTTCCGTCGCGCGCACGTCGCGGAACAGGCGCTCGACGACCGAGCCGCGACGATAGCCGGCCGACGCCAGAATCTGCATCGCCTTGTCGGCGGCGCGGTGCGCCGCTTCGGAGGCCGCGAGCTTGGCCATCGATGCTTCGGTGGCCGATTTTTCCTGAAGGTCCTTCGCCGCCGCGGCCTTGAACGTCAGCATCCGCGCCGCGTCGAGCTCGGTGGCCATGTCGGCGAGCATCCATTGAATCGCCTGATAATTGGCGATCGGCTGGCCGAACTGTTCGCGCTGTTTGGCGTACGCGATCGCCTCGCTGATCGCCGCTTCGCCAATTCCCAATGCCTGCGCCGCAATCGCCACGCGGCCGCCCTGCAACGCCCACATCGCCAGGCGGAACCCCTGATCGACGTGGCCCAATACCTGGTCGTCGGCGACCTCGATGTCGAGCTCGAGATCCATGCAGCCGAGCCCGCGCACGCCGAGCGAATCGGCGCGAGCCGTGCGGGTGATTCCCGGCGTGGTCATCGGGACGAGAAACGCCGTCACCCCCTGACCGCGCAGTCCGGGCCGCGTGCAGGCAAACACGAGAGCGACGGCGGCCTCTTCGGCGTTTGCCACCCACACCTTCTTGCCTTTGAGCCGATAGCCATTGGCGGTGCGCGTCGCGGTGGTCTTCTGGTTGGCCGCGTCGGTGCCGGCGTCGGGTTCGGACAACGCGAACGCGCCGATCGCTTCGCCCGCAGCGAGCTTGCGCAGCCACTTGTCGCGCTGTTGATCCCGTCCGGCGTGGGCGATCACTTCGCCCACCAGCGAGTTGGTGACCGATAGCGCGACCGCCACCGTGGCGCTGGCCTTGGCGATTGCCTCGATGGCGAGGGCATAACTCAGATAGTCGCGACCGCCACCTCCCCAGGCCTTCGGGATGGTGACGCCGCACAGTCCCTGGCCCGCCGCCGCGTGCATCACGTCGGCCGGATATTCGCCGGTCTTGTCGATCGAGGCCGCGCGCGGCGCCACGACGTCGCGGGCGAACTGTTCGATCTGTTCGCGGAAGGATTGCTGGTCCTTAGTGAGTTCGAAATTCATAAAGAAGAAACCGCAGAGAACACGAAGCGCGCAGAGATCTTATCTCTCGGCGCTCTCGGCGTGCTTGGCGTTCAGCTTTTCGACAACCGCTCGAATATCGGCTGCAACCGCTTCCTGGTTGCCGCCAGGTCTTCCGGCAACACCCGGGTCTCGCCGATCACTGTCATGAAATTCGTATCGCCGTTCCATCGCGGCACGGCATGAACATGCAAATGATCGAGTACACCGGCGCCCGCCGGACGACCGAGGTTGATGCCCAGATTGATCCCCTCCGGCGTGTACGCCTCGGTCAGCGCCATTTCGGCGATGCGCGTCAACTCCATCAACTCCTCGCGCTCGTCGGCGGTGGTCGCCTGCAATGACGCGACGTGACGGTTCGGCACCACCATGAGGTGGCCGTTGTTGTAGGGATAGAGGTTAAGGATGACGTAGCAGGTACGGCCGCTGAACAGAATCAAGTCTTCGCGGCCTGGTGCGTGGAGATCACAGAAGATGCATCCTGAAGGCTTGCCGCTTGCGCTCGTCACGTAGGCAAGCCTCCAAGGGGACCAGAGACGTTCCATCGGACAGTACGAACTGAGAACTGAGAGGTTCCTCTCGAAGCCGTGAGTTGTAAGTTCTCAGTTCTCAGTTCTCAGTTCTCAGTTCATTTATACCGCCATGGCGTCTGGCGGAGGCGTGGGCGACGCCGGCGGCGCCGCCGGTTCCTTGTTGATCAGTTCCTTCAGTTCCTTGCCCGGCTTGAAATACGGAACCTTCTTCGGCGGCACATCCACCTTGTCGCCGGTCTTCGGATTGCGCCCTTTGCGCGGCTCGCGCTTGCGCAGCCGGAAGCTGCCAAATCCGCGCAGTTCAATCTTCTCGCCGCGGTGCAACGCTTCGATGATGCTGCGGAACACCGTATCGACGATCACCTCGGAGTGTTTCTTGGTGAGGTCTGATACTCGCGAGACTTCCTCGACGAGTTCCGCCTTCGTCATACTGCCGTTGGTCATTCCTGACTCCTGCGGTTGCTCGCCGCTCGCTCCTCGTTGCTCGTCCGGTGAGCCGCGAGAAGCGAGCCGCGAGAGACGTCACCGATTCCGAAAGTGGTCCCCCAACGTCGCCGTGCCATCGCCCGAGCTCTCCTGGTATTCCGCCCAATCGGCGCGGAATTCCTCGGACTTCATCGCCCGAATCGACAGGCCGATCTTCCGCTCCGATGGCGCGAGCTTGATGATCTTCATCGGATAGCTCTCGCCGACCGTCAGCTCGACCTTGTCTTTCCCCGCCGCATCGTCGAATTCCGAGACGTGGATCAGGCCTTCGATACCTTCGTCGAGTTCGACGAATGCTCCGAAGTTCGTCATCCGCACGACCTTGCCTTCGATGGTGTCGCCGACATGATGGCGGGTGAAGAAGTCGTCCCAGATATCGGTGGCAAGCTGCTTCAACCCCAGCGACAAGCGCTGGTTTTCGGCGTCGATGTTCAACACCATCGCGTCGACCACGTCGCCCTTCTTCAACACTTCAGACGGATGCTTGACCTTCTTGCTCCACGACATGTCCGAGATGTGGATCAGCCCGTCGATGTCGTCTTCCACTTCGACAAACGCGCCGAACTCGGTCAGGTTGCGGACCTTCCCCTGAATCTTCGAACCGACCGGGTACTTGTCGGCCAGGTCGTGCCACGGATTGCTTTCGACCTGCTTCAGGCCGAGCGAAATCCGCCGCGCCGTCGGATCCACGCCGAGCACCATCGCGTCGACGCTGTCGCCGACGTTCAGGATTTTCGAGGGGTGCTTGACCCGTTTGCTCCACGACATTTCGCTGACGTGGATCAAACCCTCGACGCCTGCTTCGAGCTCGATGAAGGCGCCGTAATCGGTCAGGCTGACCACCTTGCCCTGCATCCGCGCTCCGACCGGGTACCGATCCATCACGTTCGCCCACGGATCGGTGATCAACTGCTTGTGACCGAGCGAGACGCGCTCGGTGCCGGCGTCGTACTTCAGGACGGTGACGTCGATTTCGTCGTTGACCTTGAACAGCTCCGACGGGTGGCCAACGCGGCCCCACGACATGTCGGTGATGTGCAGCAAGCCGTCGATGCCGCCGAGATCGATGAACGCGCCGTAATCGGTGATGTTCTTGACCACGCCCTTGAGCACTTTGCCTTCGGCGAGCGTCTCGAGCGTGTGCTTCTTCTTCTCGGCGTTCTCTTCCTCGAGCAGCGCCTTGCGCGAAAGCACGATATTGCCGCGCTTCTTGTTGACTTTGATCACGCGCATGCGCAGTTCCTGGCCGCGCAACGCATCGAGATTCCGCACCGGGCGGACGTCGATCTGCGAACCGGGCAGAAACGCGCGCACGCCAATGTCGACCGCCAGGCCGCCCTTGATCCGCTCGATGACGCGTCCGATCACGACCTTGCGTTCCGCGTAGGCCTTCTCGACTTCGTCCCAAATCTTCATCTTCTCGGCTTTTTCGCGCGAGAGGACGACGTAGCCTTCTCGATCTTCCGTCCGTTCGAGCAAGACGTCGACGATGTCGCCGGGCTGGACGGTTACCTCGCCGCTTTCATCGAGGAATTCGTCGACGCCGATGATGCCTTCCGATTTGTATCCGACGTCCACAATCACTTCGGAAGGCGTGACCTTCAGGACCGTTCCCTTGACGACTTCACCTTCGGCAATGTTGCGGAAGCTGTTGTCGTACGCGTCGAGCAGCGCCTTGAAGGCGTTGGGATCCATCTGCTCGGCATCGTCTGCTTCACGGGGTCGCATTTTCAGGCTGCCCCGGTCGCCACGTTCAAGCCGGTCGGTCACTGCCGTGCCAGCTCCGCCCGCGGCGGGCGTCTTCTCGTCGTCTACATTCGCCATTCCTTACGTGTCCTCTTCTATCGGCCGGAAATCGAATGCCGAGGTCGTTGCGAGCACCGAGAAAACATGATTCGGTGCGGCGTTCTAT
>Ga0207659_10000251_pt1 | contig 32708 bp, 27 predicted proteins | sample KBSM43metaG_FD_184330 | JGI IMG/M metagenome (GOLD analysis project Ga0207659, IMG submission 184330) | Miscanthus rhizosphere microbial communities from Kellogg Biological Station, Michigan, USA - KBS M4-3 metaG (SPAdes) (version 2) | ecosystem: Host-associated > Plants > Roots > Rhizosphere >...
CGAAATGGCACCCGACACCGTGCCAGATCGATCCACCTCGAACCTAATCGTTCGGGTCGTTGGACTCGAGACCCTCGAATTCGATCGTGCGCTACCCAGTCAACGACCAAAACTTAACGGCCGACGCGAGGATGTGGAAGTATGAAACTCACTGCGAGACATCGCGCGCACCTAACGGTAGTTCGTATCGCGGCCACCTGCGCGAGCGCTCTCGTCACGACAACGCTGGTCGCGCAGAGCGTCTTTCCGACCGGAACCACCCGCTACGATCCGAAGAAGGCGTTCAACTCGTTCGTGCTGTTTACCAGTGACACAGCTGCACGTGTCATCGACATGAACGGCAATCTGGTGCACGAGTGGAAGAACGCCGCCGATCTGACCACGCTGATCGATCCGGCTCTAGCCGGAGGTAAACGCGGGCACGTGCTCGTCACGCTGACGATGGCGGCCGAGCCGGGCACCGATTTGACGCCGGGTGCGACTGGGCAGGCAGCGCAAACCATCGGTGAGCTCGACTGGAACGGCAACGTCGTCTGGACGTTTGGAGAGAAAGCGCCGAACAAGCTGGCACGCCAGCATCATGACTGGGCCCGGCTGCCGAACGGCAACACACTGGTGCTCTCAACTTTGGTGCATCCGATTGTGGGCTTCAAGCTACCGCAGCTCCGCGATGATGTGATCTATGAGGTCAACCACGCTGGCGAGATCGTGTGGACGTGGATTGCCGGTGACCATCTGAATGAGCTCGGGTTTACCGCAGACGAACTCACGCTGGTTCGCAATACTCCGGATCCCGATTACCTTCACCTGAACAGCATGAAGCCGCTCGGCCCGAATCACTGGTTCGCGCAGGGTGACCAACGATTTCAGCCGGACAACATCATTATCAGTTCGCGCAATGCAAGCATCATCGCCATCGTTGACAGGACCACGGGCACAATCGTGTGGACTCTCGGGCCGAGTCATTCGTCAGAGCCACCCGCCAGCCGTCGAGTGCCTCGGCCGGTGGATCGTACGAGTGGCCAGCACGATCCTCACATCATCCCCGAAGGATTGCCAGGCGCCGGCAACCTTCTCGTCTTCGACAACGAAGGCCCTTCGGGATATCCGACCCTTCCTCTGTCCGTAACCGGAGGGTCGCGCGTATTGGAGATCGACCCCGTCAAGAAGGAAATCGTTTGGCAATATTCCGGCGAGGATTCCGGAGGCCCTGGCTGGTCGTTCCGGAGCACGCACATCAGCAACGCGCGACGTCTGCCGAACGGCAATACGTTCATCGACGAGGGGCAGAAGGGGCGGTTGTTTCAGGTCACGCCGGATGGGGAGATCGTGTGGGAGTACGTGAACGCGTACCCACGGCGCGGTAAGGATCCGCGCACGGGACGAGCGACTGCGAATTATCAGTTGTACCGCGGACAACCGATTCCCTACGACTGGGTTCCGGCCGGAACGCCTCGCTCGGAAACATCGGTCACGTCTCCAGAGAACGGCCAGTTCCGCGTTCCATGATGCGTGGCGCATCAACGTGCGCTGGCGCTGGATCGGAATCGTCATCATTGCGACCAAGCAGCAGCTGCTGGATCCTCGACGACGCCCGTGACAGTGATCCAGCGGTCACCGGTCGGTTCGTCGTGGCGATTGACTCGGTCAGCACCGCGTCCTTCGCTGTAGGCACGCCGTTCTTTCGCAAATAATCGGCGGATTCCAGAGATCACACATTCATGATCGCGATCGACTTCTTCAGCATCTCGAAAGGATCCTTTCCCATCGACGCCCCCCACTCGTGGGCCAGGTAGCCCTGGAAATTTAGATCCGCGATTGCTTGCGCAATGAAGTGATAGTTCAGCTCCTGCGTTTCATCAAGTTCGTGACGCCCCGGGACGCCGCCCAAATGAATATGGCCGATGTACTGGACGTTGTCGCGCAGCGTCTGGACGATGAAGCCTTCCATGATCTGCGCATGATAGATGTCGTAGAGGATCTTGACACGTGGTGAGTTCACTCGCTTGACTACCTCGACTCCCCATGCCATGTGATCGAACAGGCTGTCGATACCAGACTGCAAGCCTTTCGAATTCAGAAACTCCATACACAACGTCACGCCCTTATCTTCAGCGTGCGTCTTGACGGCGTTACAGAACGCAATCGTGTTGTCCATGCCCTGTTCCGACGACAGGTCCGGACGACGCTGACCGTTCAACAGGATCATGTTCGGGACGCCACTGGCGGCGGACTCGTCGATGCCCGCATGAAATGCCTTCAGGAACTCGCCTTGTGCTTCCGTTCGACCAATTTCGTTCCAGCCCGGTCGTCCCGTTCCAACTCGCGCCCCGGCGGGCGCCAGCGGATCGCTCAGCCGCCGCATCGTGCACACGATTCCATGTCGCTTCATGGTCGGCCATTCACCCGGAATGTCCGCGAAATCGAAGCCTGTGATGCCGACCTGCTGAGCGCGCTGGCACTGCTCTTCCAGAGTCAGGTTCGCTCCAAGCAGAGCGCGCCCTGCAATCCCGATTTTCTTGAGGCGTCCGAGCGCCGCGGCTGGATTCTGGATCGGCGACTGGGCGATAACTTGCTGCCCCAACCCGCCAACCGCGGCGGTCAGCGACATGGAAGTCGCAAGGAACCTTCGTCGATTCATTGCCTACTCCTTGCCTGCGAGCTTCCCCGCTATAACGTGCCTTCGCCGGGTCGTGCTGACCTGATTCGCCGAACCACCCGCAATTTCCGTGTACGATTCTCCGACCCGGCACAGAACTGACGTCACGAACGGTATTCCGTTTCGGGATCCGTCCGTAGCCTGCGTTGCACAGGGCGTTTGGGTTGTTCGGTGCTACTGCGACTGTGGCGTCACCGACTGCTGTTCGGCCGGGTCGCTGGCGTCGCACCAGTACTCAAGGCCATAACTGCCTGCCGGCAGCCGATCGAACTCGTAGTGGTATTCGTGCGGTTTCTGGTAAATCGCCGGATCCTCCCAACGGTAGTTGATGGTGAGGTGCCTCCCGTCGGGCGATATTACGAATCGCTCCGTGAGCCGCGTCTCGACGCTGCGCCAACCACCCGCTGTCACTAGTCCAGGGGTGATGCCGATCGTGTCGACGATGAGCTCCCCGTTCTCGACGCGGCCAATCGAATGGCCGCTCGCGGTCGGCGTCCACCGACTGAGATCCGGATGTTTCCGGCCATCCATATAAATGCGCCGAAATCCGCCGCGCTCCGGCGCAAAGATGATCGCGTCCTTATGGACCACGAAATGGATGCCGCCAGAATCGGGATTGATGCCGAGCGCGCCGCTGCCGAAAGGACCTGCTCCGCATGGGCGCGACACGACGATATAGGGGACGCCAGGGTCGTGTCGGGCATTTTCGGCAAATGCCGGTCCGCGTGGCGCCGCCGCCTGCCGCTGCCCGGCTTCCATTGCTGCGGCACCCTGCGGGGTCAGCGACGCCGGCGTGAACGTCGATGCAAGTCCGCCGAAGTCGCCCGAGCCGTTCGGATCGACGCGTACCCAATCGCCTTCGAGCCGCTCGATGCCGCTCAGCGATTCGGGTTTCGTTTGCGCGGGCAACCGCTCCGTCGCGGTCACCATCAACACACAAACGCTAGTTACAAGGATCCATTTCATCGCTTTTCTGTCCTGAACGGTGCGGGATCGCCGAGAAACTGGGCGCGTGTTTCGTCGTACGGATCGCACGGCCACATGCCCGCGGGCTCGTAGGTCGGCGGCAGACGCCGATAGCGGTACTCGTAAGTATGTGGTGCGCTGAACACCGTTGGATCGGTCCACGTAAACCGGACCGACAGCACTTCGCCGTTCTCCGCCAATCGGTAGCGTTCCACAAGATGTGTTTTGTCGGTTCTGAATCCGCCGCCGGGAATCGATGTCACGCCATGCGTCGGGTGGAAACCGATGGTGTCCACCACGAGCGTGTCGCCTTCCCAAGTCGCAACGGAATCGCCGCTCGTCGACGGGTCGTAAATTTCTGCCGACACGTGTTTCCGATTGAGATACACGTAACGCGGCACTAGGCTGTTTTCAGGAGCAATGAAGATCGTCGAAGGTCCCTGGCGGATTTCGATCGCGCTGCCGGAGTCCATGATCAGCGGCATGCCGACAGGATTGCACCAGCGGATGGCGTGCACATCTTGCCGCGCGTGCAGGTCGAGCAGAGCCTTGGTAACCCGCGGAAGCAGTTTCGCCTGCTGCACTTTCCTGCTGTCAAGCGACAGCGCCCAGAACCCCGAAATGTCGTGCACGGCCGTCGTCGAGGACGCTGACGGGGCGCCTCGAACCGCGGGCGATTGTGGTGGTGTTGGCGCTCCGGCCGAGGCAACAGCACCCAGCATCGTTATTGCCGCGAGGATGACAGTCACGCGAGTGAGCATGGGCCGCTTGCCTCTCTACACGTTCATAATCGCGAGAACCTTCTTGATGCTCGCGATCGGATCGTTGCCCGGCGCGGGAGACCACTCGTGCGTCACGAAGCCCGCGAACTTCAAGTCGGCGATCGTCTGAGCGATGAAACGGTAGTTGAGCTCCTGCGTCTCATCTAATTCATGGCGCCCGGGAACGCCACCCGTGTGAATGTGTCCGATGTGCTGGATGTTGTCGCGGAGGGTTTGAACGATGTACCCCTCCATGATCTGCGCGTGATAGATGTCGTAGAGAATCTTCACGCGTGGCGAACCGACGCGCTTCACGACGTCGACACCCCAGGACATGCGGTCGAACATGCTGTTGACGGGACTCTGAAGACCTTTCGAGTTGAGATACTCGATGCAGAGCGTCACGCCCTTGTCTTCCGCGTGCGACTTGACCGCGTTGCAGAACGCGACGGCGTTATCAGCGCCTTGCTCGTACGATAACGACGTACTCCGGGCACCTGCCATGAGGATGATGTTGGGAAATCCGTTGGCAGCCGCGGTGTCTATCCCCTCGTGAAGCGCAGTGAGATATCCGCCGGTCGCCTCCTTCATCCCGATGGCTTCCCACCCGGGCGGCCCGGCCGGAGGACGTCCGCCGGAAATGCCGCCGCCGTAGGTGATTCGGTACAACGATCCCGTCAGTCCGTATTTGCGGAGAAGCGGCCAGTCCGCTGGATTGCCGATGAAATCGAATCCCTTGATTCCGATTTCAGCGCCGAGACGGAAACATTCCTCCAACGGACGATCGGGACCAAACAGTTGCAACGTCGCGCCATGCTTGATGCGGGAGGTTGCGGGCGGCGTCTGGTCACCGCGCACCGCGACTTGGGCGCGAGCGACGCTCACCGACGGAACGGCGGCAACTACCGGTAGCGACGCAAGAAAATCTCGTCGGTTCATCGTCCTTGCCCCCGAAGTCTCGAGCGGATCTATCGCGCCAAGGCGTAGGCGTACAACGTGTCGTCCGCCGCAAACACCAGATACTGACGACCGTCCATCATGTAGGTAATCGGAGTGTTTGACACGTTGGTCTTGATTTCCGTTGCGGCGGCCGGGATCGTCGCGTGCCACAGCTGACGACCGGATTGCGGATCGTAGGCGACCATGAAACCGCCAGGTGCGCCGGAAAAAACAAGATTCCCCGCCGTACTCAGAAGCCCGCCGACCTGGTGCGGACGCGGTGGGTTCCATTCGCTTCCGGCGTATCGATGAATCCACTTCGCCTTTCCGGTCTTGATATCGATCGCGCGAAGCGACATGTCGTAGCCGCCGACAGCCTGCGCCTGATGGCCGAGCTCACCAGGCGCTCCTTGGATTGCATAGGTGTAATGGATGTCAAACCCCTGCGCCGCGTTCAGATACAACAGACCGGTTTCGGGCATGTAGGTCGGTGGCGCCCAGTTCTGCACGCCGCCGTTGTTCGGTGAAATCAACGCGCCGCCGGGCTGTGCGAGCTTGTCGGGATTGCGAACCGGCTGTCCATTTGAATTGAAACCGGTCGACCAGTTCACCGATTCAGCGACCTTTGACGAAAGCAGGTGTCTTCCGTTGGTGCGGTCGAGCAGGAAGAACATGCCGTTGCGCGTGGCTTGCGCGACGACCTTGCGCGGCTGACTGTCGATGGTCGTGTCAATCAGTACCGGCGTCTGCGTCGAATCGAAATCCCACGCGTCGTTCGGCGACGTCTGGTAGTACCACACCATCTTCCCCGTGTCGGCATTGAGCGCGACCAGTGAGCAGGTGTAGAGGTTGTCGCCCTTGCGGTCTTCCGGTGAGTAGACCGGGTTTGGATTTCCGGTAGGGACATAAATCAGATTGAGTTGCGGATCGTAGGTGACCGATGTCCACGTCATCCCGCCGCCATGTTCGCGGGCAAAGTCATTGGGCCAGGTTTCGGCGCCCGCCTCACCAGCGCGCGGGGTCGTGAACCACTGCCATTGCAGCGCGCCCGTCTCGACATCACGCGATTCAATCCACCCTGGCACGTCGAGCGCATCACCGCTCAATCCGACGATCACGTGACGGCCGATGACGACTGGGGCCGCAGACGAGTAGTAGTTGCTCTTGACCTCGCCCACCTGCTGATGCCAGCGCTCGCGGCCGGTTGCCGCGTCCAGCGACACAAGATATCCGTCGGGTGTCCCGAAATAGAGCCAGCCGCCGTACATCCCGACGCCGCGGTTGCCGATGTATTCACCACCGCTCGTGCGCCAGTAGTAATGCCAGATCTCGCGGCCGGTCTTGGCATCGATGGCCCACGCATGATCCGGAGATGTGAAGTACAGCACACCGTTGACAAACAACGGCGTGGCCTTGAGGAGACCGCCCGTGGCTGCCCCCGCACCGAGCGTGATCGGCAGCGCCTTCGCCACCACACCACCACTGATGGCGCCTTGCTCACCCGTGTTTGCGCGATAGGACCACGCGAGCGCCAGTGACTTCACGTTCGACTGAGTGATCTGGTTCAGCGTGCTGTAGTGCCGCCCCGAATAGTCGCCGTGGTGGGTCGGCCAGGCATCCACGGGTGGTTTGCCAAGAAGCGCGGGATCGAGCTGCGCCTGGCCGTCAACGAGCGTCGCGAGCGACACGGCAAGAATGCCGGCGCCAAGCCACGGAGACACGACTCGTATCTTCATTTCAATGTCACCAGGTACGCGACCAGGTCGTGCATGATCTGATCGGTGTAGACCAGCATCTGCTGGCGATGCGCTTCCAAGGGATCCGAGATCTCGACCTTGGGAACGTCGTTGTCACGTTCGATCGTCCGCCGCACGCCGCTGCGGTCGACGAGCGTCACGAAAAAATCGTTGACTGCGACGAGCCGGCCGGCGACCACACTGCCGCCTGGCAACGTCACCTTGACCGTTGCTGGCGGAGGTGGAGGGACAGTCACGCCGCGGCCGCCACCGACAACGCGCGGATTGATCATGCGTCCCTGCAGCACGAGCGGGTTGTACTTGGCGCCGATCCCCTTGAAGTCGCCGCTCGGTGAATGGCAGGTCGAGCAGCGGCCTGCTCCATTGAAATAGGCAGCGCCGGCGGTGGCATTCCCCACGACAATTGACGCGGGGTCCATCGGCGGCCTGCTCATCGCTGCTGTCACGCGAGTCTTGAGAAACGCAGACAGATCGGTCAGGTCGTTCGCGGTTAGCGTGGGAAACGGCGGCATCCCGTTGGCCGGTCGACCTGTCTTCAGGAATTCACCGAGGACGCCACCGCCTATGTCATTGGTGACGTACAGCGATCGCGCCAGGTCCGGCCCTTGAGCGCCCCTGGCGTCGGCACCGTGGCAGAAGGCGCAACCGGACGAATACAGAGTCCGGCCGCGCTCGGTCGCCGCTGGATCCGCCGGGGTCAACGCGCCCAATCGATTTCCGATGCGATCGTCCGGCGGGCGGGGCGGTTGTTGCCCCGCCTGCGCGTGCAGCATGAGCGTTGACGCGAACACGAAGAGAGCAATCCGCGAAAACGCCGTGCGAGACATCAGAACCTGCGAAACATCAGAACGTAAATCGCGCGGCGAACTGCATCTGCCGCGCAATCGAGTTGCCCACATTCGAGATCACGCCAAAGGTCGGCGTGCCGAGCGCGCTGCCGGGCACGTTGAAGATCGGCGTGTTCGTGATGTTGTAGATCTCCCAGCGCAACTGCACCTGCCGGCTCGCCGCGAGGCTGATGTTCTTGAAGAACGACACATCCATTCGCTTGGCCTTCGGGCCCGTCATGACGTTGCGCGGCGCATTACCCGCCGTCAGCGACGTCTCCGGCACGAAGCAGGCCGTGTTGAACCAGCGCGTCAAGGTCCGCTGATCCGATGGGAGGTTCGGATCGCACACCATATCCGGGCGGTCGGTCCCGCCGGTATTGGTGCGGGACACCGCGTTAGTGACGTCGTACGGCAGGCCGCTCTGCACGAACGCCGCGACGTTGGCTTGCCAGCCGCCGAGCACCGCACCTGCTGGTCCGCCGAGGTTCTTGCCCGGCAGCTCGTAGGCGGCGGTCACCACGAACCTGTGCTTAATCAGCAGAGGATTCGGAAATCGCTCGGTGATGGAGATGTCCCACGGCGCCCAGCTGTCCCATTCGCCGTTGGCCCACGTATAGTGCGTCGTGAACATCAAGCCCGCGCGATAGCGGCGCTGGAACTGCAGCTGTAGCGAGTCGTACCATTGGTGATACTTGCTCTCACGCATGGTGATATTCGTGGCCAACGGGAGACGGGAGAAGTAGGGCCGTCGAGTCTGAACGTTGCCAGCGCCCACCGGAGCGAGGTTGTAATTCGCACCGGGCGCCCCGAGCGTCGACCCAACGGCTCTATCGGCCCTCGAGCCAACATAGCCGAGAGATACGACGTTGTTGCTCCCAACTTCCTTTTCGAGGATGGCGTTGAATTGCCGCGTCCGCATCGCCTTGAAATTCTGATCGACCCCGGCGATGGCTCCTGGGGGATTTGCCGCACTGACTGCCTCTGGCGACGGGAACCCGTCAGTCAGAAACAGCGTCGGGACACCTCCCGAAGGACCGAGATTGATCGTCGGGCCGCCATAAGCGCTGATAAATGGCGGATTGCGGAACAACGCGGGCGAATGCATGTTCGTCGGGAAATAGGTCAGGCCAAAACCGCCGCGCAGCACCATACGGGCGGGCAGCGTCGCCGACACGCCTACGCGCGGGGCGACATTGCTCCAGTCCGTCTTCACTCCCACCGCTCGGTCCACGCCATCCTTGTTGGCGACCAGAATCTTGGCGCTCGCCAGATCGAAGTTGCTGATGTAATCGTTCGGCTCCGTCAGCGGCGTGTAGACGTCATAGCGGACGCCGTAGTTCACCGTGAGCCACGACCGGGCGCGCCAGTCATCCTGCCCGAACACGCTCGGCTCGAGCGAGTGGTAGTTCGGAATCACCTGTTCGAAGTTCCGTGACGCAGCAGTCGGATAGCCGAGGAGCATCGACGCCACCGCATTGCCGCCCGAGCCTGCCGCGCCGCTGTTGGTAAGCGCCGCGTCAAAGGTGTAGTTGCCGGACGGTGATCCGCCGACACCACGCTTCTGCGCACTGCGCATGATGAACGCACTGCCGACCTTGACGTTGTGGGCGCCGGCGGTCTTGGTGACCACGCCGCTGACCTGCTTCGTGACGTCGTGGTAGGCGATCGGGAGGAAGCCCTGATCGCCGAGAAAGGCGTAACCCGTCACGGTAATGGCGGCCAAGCCCGATGCTTTGTCACCGGGAATGTTGCCACCGATGATCCCGAGCTTGTCGGAGGCAAACGTTCCCTCATTCGGCGGAAACGACCCGATGTCCAGCTTCAAATAACCACCACGGACTTCTGCGACGAGCGTCGGGTTGAGCACCCGGACGTAATTCCCCTGCACGCCATGCACGGTCGTGTCATTCGGCCCAGGGAAGGTGCCGCCGCCACCGACGCCGGCGGTCACACAGCTCGGATCGATGCCGTTAACGATCGGGCAGGCACCAGGTGTGAACGTCGTCACGCCGTTGTACGAGTAGCGCACGAACGCCGAATCGTTCGAAGTGAAATGGTGGTCGATCTTGATATCCACCGTATCCGAATCCTGTGTGCGCTGGGTCTGACTGGAAAAGTTGTTGACGAGGCCGGCAGTCGTCGGTGTGGGGTACAGCGCCGCCAGCTGGCGCGCGATCGGACTGATGCGGTTCGCAGGAATGATGTTGCCTGCGAACGGCGTACGCGGCGTCGTCGTTGGGTCGTAAATGATTGTGTTCGGCAGGAGCGCCGAAAAGTCGCCGCGCAGCATCGCTGGCGTCGGCACGGTAATCAGGTTCGGCTGTCCTTCCTTGAGTCTGTACCCTTCGTAATCAGCGAAGAAGAACGTTCTGTTCGTCTTCAGCGGTCCTCCAAGGCTGCCCCCGAACTGATCCTGTTTTCGATCCGGGTCCACGGTCGCAAAGTAGGTACGTGAATCGAAACGTCCACGACGGACGTAGTCGAATGCGCTACCGGTGAGTTTGTTCGTTCCGGACTTCGTGATGACGTTGATCACTCCGCCGTTGGTGCGTCCCGTCTCGGCGGCGTAGAGGTTCGTCTGAATCTTCACCTCGGCCACGGCATCGATCGACACGCGGACACCCGCCGTCCCCATCAGACGCTCGTTGTTGTCGGCGCCGTCGATCATCTGGTTGTTCTCGATATCACCGGCTCCGTTGACGCTCAGTGCCGCCGTCTGACGACGCTCGTCTGGACGCGTGCCGTTGATTGACGACGAGACCGCGCCTTCGGTCGCGCCAGGCACGAACGCCAGCAGGCGATACACATTGCGTTCCTGCGCGGGCGTCTCGAGGATGGCCTTGTCCGTCAGCAGTGTCCCGACCGTCACCGAGTCGGTCTGCAGCAACGGCACTTCAGCGGTGACCTGGATCGTTTCGTTCACCGATCCGAGTTCGAGATGACCGTCGAAACGTGCGCGCTGGCCCGCCGAGAGTGTGGTCTGCGATACCTGCGTCTTGAACCCCTGCAGCTCCAGCTTGATCTCATATGCACCGATCGGCAGCAGGTTGAAGGCATAGTCGCCGGTTTCGGAGGTCGTTTGCGTACGCATGGCGCCGGTGCCGGTCTGCGTAGCGGTCACCGTAACACCAGGAAGGACCGCACCACTCGTATCAGTGACACGGCCGATAAGGTCGGCGGTCGTTACCTGAGCGGAAACGACCGCATGCCCTAGACCAGCGGCGAGGATCAGCGTCGCAACAAACCGAGCAGTGCGCATAGCGCCTCCAGATGGATGTAACCGGTTGCAGGGTTTGCAGAACCTACAGTAGGCGCCGTCGGTTGTCAACGCCGCAGAGCGGGCGGAACGTGTGGGGTCGACGATGCCGCGCCGTAGATGTCTATGGAACCGGTTCCAGACACTACAGCAGCGCTACGGCGAGTGTCAATTGCGTTTTCTACTCTGTCCTGGCGCGGTTCGCGGCTTGTTGCAATTGACTTCCGGCCGTTTCGGATAAGATGCGCTCGGCTTCGTAATGGAATCGGTTCCACATATGGATGTTGCGAAAGCAAGCTCCTCGTGCCCCTCGTAGGAATCGACGTTGGCACCAGCGGAACGCGCGCCCTCGTGGTCGGCGACGATGGCCGCGTGCTCGGTGCGGGCACGTGCGACCACGCGGCGTTTGCGTCTCCGCGGCCAGCCTGGGCCGAGCAGTCGCCCGATGATTGGTGGCGCGCCACGCAGGCTGCGCTGCGCTCGGCGTTAACGGCGTCACGAGTCGACCCGCGGACCATTGGCGCGATCGGTCTTTCCGGACAAATGCATGGCGCAGTTCTGCTCGACGCAGACCTGCACGTCGTCCGACCGGCCATCATCTGGTGCGATCAGCGGACGGAAGCCGAATGTCAGTGGCTGAATTCCAACATCGGCACTGAGTCCCTGCTCGCGCATACGTGCAACACCGCGCTGACAAACTTTACGTTGACCAAGCTGCTATGGGTGCGCACGCATGAGCCTGAGGCGTGGAGGCGCGTCCGCCATGTGCTGCTTCCGAAGGACTACGTCCGGTTCCGTTTGAGCGGGAGCCTGGCTATGGATGTCACCGACGCGTCTGGCACACTGATGTTCGACGTCGCGCGACGACGCTGGTCCCGCGAAATCCTCGACGCCGCGCAGATCGAACCGACACTGTTGCCACAGGCGTTCGAGTCAGCGGATGTCTGTGGCGCTGTTTCCGAAGAAGGGGCGAGCGCGTCGGGGCTCGTGCAGGGCACACCCATCGTCGCCGGAGCCGGGGACCAGGCCGCCGGCGCAACTGGAATCGGCGTTGTGCGGCCCGGTGTCGTGAGCGCAACGATTGGTACTTCCGGCGTCGTCTTTGCGGCGACCGATCGGCCCGCGATCGATCCCAAAGGACGGCTTCACACGTTGTGTCACGCAGCGCCGGACCGCTGGCATCTCATGGGAGTCACCCAGGCGGCTGGCCTTTCGTTGCACTGGCTCCGCGATCAGCTCGGCGCGCCAGACGGCGGTTACGACAGCATGATTGCGGAAGCGGCACGCGTACCCGCGGGCGCCGATGGAGTGCTGTGGGCGCCGTATCTGATGGGCGAACGAACGCCACACCTTGATCCGGATGCCCGCGCCGCGCTGGTTGGCCTGGTTGCGAGCCACCATCGCGGACACATTATTCGAGCGGTGCTCGAGGGCGTTGCCTTCAGCCTGCGCGACACGCTGACCATCTTCGCGGAGCTCAACGTTCCGGTTTCGAGCATCCGTCTAGGTGGAGGCGGCGCCAGATCGGCGCTGTGGCGTCAGATTCAGGCGGATGTCTACGGCCGTGCGGTGGAGACAGTTGTCGTCGACGAAGGCGCCGCATTTGGCGCTGCGGTGCTTGCAGGGATCGGCGCGGGAATGTGGCGCGATGTCGACGAAGCCTCGGACCGCCTCATCCGAACTGCAGTCGCCGCCTCTCCCGAGCCGAGAACCGCCGTCGTCATGAACGAACGCTACGCAGCCTTCCGTCGGCTGTACCCCGCGCTGCGAACACTGCATGCGCAGACGTCTTTCGTGTCCAACTGAGGAGACCGATGTCCGACGCCTTCACGCCGCGACCCGAACACAAGTTTTCCTTCGGCCTGTGGACCGTTTGTAACCGCGGACGGGATCCCTTTGGCGACGTCGTTCGCCCCGTGCTGCCGCCGTGCGACGCGGTCCGGATGCTCGCCGAGGTTGGTGCATGGGGCGTCAATCTCCACGACAACGACCTGGTCCCGATCGACGCGACGCCGGCCGAACGTGACCGGATCGTCCGCGAATTCAAGGACGTGTGCGAGCGCAGTGGCATCACCGTACCGATGGCCACGGTGAATCTTTTTTACGACCCGGCGTTTCGCGACGGCGCGTTGACGGCAAACGACCCGAGCGTCCGCGCCTACGCGCTCCAGAAGACGATGCGCGCGATGGATCTCGGTGCGGAGCTTGGAGCGCGTATTTTCGTCCTGTGGGGTGGACGCGAAGGAACGGAAACCGATGCATGCCGACGGCCCGACGAAGCGATCAAGCGCCTGCGCGACGCGGTGAACTATCTGTGTGAGTACTCGCAGGATCGCGGGTACGAGTACCGATTCGCGCTCGAAGCAAAGCCGAATGAACCTCGCGGCGACATCTACATGGCCACAACCGGCGCATACCTCGGATTCATCTCGACACTCGACCATCCCGAGATGGTGGGCGTCAATCCAGAGGTTGCGCATGAGCAGATGGCGGGACTCAACGTCCTGCACATCGTCGCGCAGGCATGGGAAGCTGGCAAGCTGTTTCACATCGACCTGAACGATCAGATGCCCGGCCGCTACGATCAGGATTTCCGCCTCGGAGCCGCGAATCTGAAATCGACGTTCTGGTTAGTGAAGTTCCTCGAAGACGTCGGCTATGGCGGACCTCGCCACTTCGATGCGCACGCCTACAGGACTGAGGATTATGACGGCGTGCGTGAGTTCGCCCGCGGTTGCATGCGCACCTATTTGATTCTCAAAGAGCGTGCGTGCCGATGGAATCGGGACGCCGAAATACAAGCGATGGTCAATGCGAACGGCAACGGCAGCACCCCGACGAAGTACTCTTCGGCGCATCGGGACGCCCTGCTGAACCGCGAGTTCGATCGGATCGCGCTCGCGTCAAGGGGCCTTGGGTACGAGCGCCTCGATCAGCTCACGATGGAAGTCCTGCTGGGAGTGCGCTGAGTCATGACGCGGAGGTTCGAACCGCGCACCATGAAAGTCGGCGTGCTGTCGGCCGCGCTGCAGGAACTCACGCCGCGCGAGCGCCGGGACACCGATCCGGACCTTGCGATCGAGGAATGGCTGGCGTTCGCGCGCGACCTTGGCGCCGACATCCTCCAAGTCTCCACAGCGTTTCATCCCAGCGAAGCGGATGTGCCGCCGGAAGCGATGCTGGATCCTGTCGCGAACACATTGGATCTTCGGCGGCCGTTCAGCCGCGAGCGCGCGCGACGGGTGGACGCGGCAGTAAGGTCGACGGGCGTTCTTATTTCGGACCTCGCGTACTTCGACAATCTGCTGCACGACGATCCCGCGGTGCGCCGCCGCAAGCACGAATTCTTGCTCAAGGTGTTCGATGCGGCGGTCCTGCTGGGTGTGAATGCCGTCTGCGGCTTCATCGGTCGCAACCAGCAGCACAGCATCGACGAGAACCTGGCGGATTTCGAGGAGTACTTCGTGCCGTTGCTGCGCGCCGCAAAAGATCGCGGGCTTACCTACCGGGTGGAGCAATGTCCGATGCCCGGCTGGACGACCGCAGACAACTGGCACAACAACATCGGCTATACGCCCGCCGCGTGGATCGCACTACACCGGATCTGCGAACGCCACGGCGTCGGTGATCAGTTCCGCGTGTATTACGACCCGTCCCATGCGATCTTGATCGGACAGGACACGCGTTCGGTCTTCCAGTACCTCAAAGATCACGGGTACGCGTTCCTCGTCGACGGTTTTCATGTGAAGGGCCAAGTCATCGACGCTGCGGGTGTTGCCGCGTGGGGCTATGGGGGGCAAACGATGCAGCGCGGCGACTGGGTCGACGGTCGTCCCTCGCCGAGGGCCGCTGATCAGGTGAATGCCTGGAAAAAGCAGACCGTCATCGCCGAGCACGAGCTCCCCGGCACCGCGCGGCACGATCCGCTTGGCTACCTGCAGAATCGGACGGTCGATTGGCTCGATCATCAACTCGCTGCGCGTGAGTTGCTGCCAATCGACGCGGCACAGACGAATCTGATTGTCGAACACGAATACCCGAAGGCACGCGTCCAGGAACGGGAACGTGTGATGCCGATCCTGCAGGGATCGATTGCGTTCGTCCGTGCGATAGATGAGGCTGCCGCGTGCATGTACGCGCTCCAGCACGAGGTGTTGCCGTCTCAGAACATTCCGGTACAGGGAGTCGGGCGGCAGGCGTACCGCACCTGAGCCAGCTCGATTAGCCTGCCGCGGCCGATCGTACGGCAGTTCGCGCGGCGGCTGTACTCTCACGGACAACCAGGCGCATAGGAAATTCGATGGTCTGCACCTGGCCCGGGGTGTCGATGACCTCGAAGAGCCGACGACAAGCCGCGGCCCCCATCTCACGCATTGGCTGTGCGACGCTCGTCAGCGCCGGCCAGAGACGCTCGCCCTCCGGCAATCCGTCGAAGCCGACGATCGAGAGATCCCCGGGTATCCGAATACCCGCCTTGTGGGCCACACGCATGAATCCCGACGCCAGTGCGTCGTTGGCCAGAACCACCGCGGTCGCGCCGCGATCGTGCTCGAAGTAGGTTTGCGCGAATCGCGAACCGGCGTCCGCCTCCCAGCTTCCGCACGAAAAAATCAGCTCGGGCTGCAGCTCGATGTCGCGGTTCGCGAGGCCTTCGCGCAGGCCGATCAGGCGATGTTTGGAATCGATTGAATGCGCCGGTCCGCCGGCAAACGCCACCACGCGGTGGCCGAGTTCGATGAGATGAGTGGCCACCGCGATGCCGGCGCTGCGGTTGTCGCAGCGAACGAGCTGCACATGCGGCGCCGTTTCATCCGGTGCGATCAGCACCGTCGGCAGCTGGGCGGTGACCGCTTCACGAATCAGCGCACGATCGCGACGCTGCGACTTCGCCAGGACGAGACCGTCCACTTTGTGTTCGCGCACCCATTCGAACACGATGGTCGGATCGTACTTGCCCGTCAGTTCGGTGCTCGCAAGCATGAGGCTGCAGTCACGCTGCGAGAGTTCTTCCTCGATGCCTGCGAGAAGCCGCGTGAACCACGGGTCCTGACTCGAATCGACGACGACGCCGATTGAGCCCCGGCGCCCGAGGCTGAGATTGCGTGCGGTTGACGATCGACTGTATCCAAGTTCCGCGATCGCGGCGGCGATGCGCGAGCGCGCCTCGGTGCTCGCATAGTGCCCGTTCAGATACCGCGACACGGTGCTGACGGCCACGCCCGCATGCCTTGCGACGATCGAAATAGTCGGCTTTCGTTTGATCGGATGCACCGACATTACAGCTTTACCCACGTGCCGCCTGCGTTTGCCGATTCGACGGCGCGGTGAATGAACTGCACTCCACGGCAGCCGTCATGGACAGACGGAAAGTCGTATGCCATCCGTGGAATCGGCGCACCATCGACGTGGCGCCGAATCGCGTCAATCGCGCCGAGGTAGACATTCGCAAACGCCTCGAGATAGCCCTCGGGATGTCCCCACGGGATCCGGGTGGCTGCCCCCGCTTCAGAGCAAAGATACTCGGTGCGGCCGCGGGTGAGGGTTTGACGCGGTTCACCATGTCGATACAGCTCCAGGTAGTTCGGATTCTCCTGCTGCCACAGGATTGCGCCCTTCGACGCGTAGATCCGCACACGCAAGCCATTCTCCTCGCCCGTCGCGATCTGACTCACGGTGAGCGCGCCCTTGCCGCCGCCACGAAACCGCAGCAGCGCATTGACATCTTCGTCGAGCGTGCGGCCAGGCAGGAAGGTGCTCTTGTCGGCACACAGCTCGACGACGGGATCGCCGGTGATGTACTCCACGAGATGTAACGCGTGTGTCCCGATGTCGCCGATCGCTCCCCCCACTCCGGATTCTGCGGGGTTGGTCCGCCAGGCAGCCTGCTTCGATCCTCGGGTCTCCTCGGGTAGCACCAGCCAACCCTGGAGGTACTCAACGAGCACTTTCCGTACGACGCCCATCTCTCCGGAGCGAAACAGCTGTCTGGCGTGCCGGATCAGCGGATAGCCGGTGTAGTTGTAGGTCACCGCGAAGACGAGCTGTGTACGCTCAACGAGCTGCACCAACTGGTGGGCCTCGTCGATGGTGGTCGTCAGCGGTTTATCGCAGATGACATGAAAGCCGTGCTCGAGGAAGGTTTTCGCGGGGCCGAAATGCGCGTGATTGGGTGTGACGATGGCGACAAAGTCGATGCGTCGGTCCACCGGAAGGCGAACCTCGTATTCGGCCATTTCCTCGTACGTGCGGTAGACGCGCGTCGGGTCGAGAAACAGCCGTTGCCCGGTCGCGCTGCTGTTCGCCCAGTCTCGCGAGAAGACGCCGGCAACGAGGTCAACCTGCTGATCCAGGGCGGCGGCGATGCGATGGACGCCGCCGATAAACGCGCCCTCACCTCCGCCGATCATGCCCATGCGCAGTTTGCGTGGAGCGGCCATCAATGGAAGCGGTTCCACAAGAGGGTAATCGATACTCGAGTGGCGCTCAAAATCGGCCAGCCGGATGAGACCTCTGTGATCTCGAAAATTGCGCTTGCTGGGAAACGATGACTTTCACTATAGTGTGCGGCGAATGTGGAACCGATTCCACATTTCGGACCGACGAGACTTCTCCCTGACAGGAGTTGCCCATGTTCCGACGTGCCGGCTGTTTGCTCGCGCTGATCATCGCCGCGGCGGCGCCAACGCTCGCCCATCACTCCTTCGCGTTGTTCGACATGGACAAGAACGTGTCCATGCTTGGGTCGGTCGTCGAATATCGATGGTCGAACCCGCACGTCCATGTCGTCCTGAAGGTCGATCCCGGCGCAGATGTGTCTTCCGAGTTGGTCGGCACGTGGGATTTGGAAGCCGCGGGGAGTACGAACATCATGACCCGCCAGGGATGGACCCGCGTCACGTTGAAGACCGGTGACCGGATCACCGCCGTCGTGCATCCGATGAAAGATGGAGCCAAGGGCGGCTCGCTGTTTTTCATCATCCTGCCCGACGGAAATCGGCTCTATACGGACATCGCGCGACCGAAAGCGGGATCGTAGTCCGTCTATTGCTGCAACCAGAATGCGAATGTGGTCATAGATCTTCGCCGCCACTCACGCAATCGTAAATGACCACCCTGTCCCAACAGGTACGGCACTCGTTCCTGAAACGGTCGTGGATCGGATCGAGTTGATAGCGCTCGTGGGTATTGGCGTCCGGAAACATCAGGACGAGCGCGTGCGAATACGTGTGATCAACAACGGGGCGCCTCGTATCGGCCGGAAGCCCGATATAGCCGGCCCGAACGGCTTCGATCGTGAGCAACGAGTGCAACCCGTCGATGAATTGTTTCCGCGCGGCCGCTGGCAAGTCCGGTTTCAACCAGAAATAGACAGAGTGAATAAACATCACCATCAATCAAGTCGTGCTGACGAGAAGCTTCTGAACAGCGAATCTCAGGCGCCCCGCCGCGGTCGGGAATACGACGAGCAGCATCACACAGATACGCTTCATTGATCTGACACTCGAGGATTCGCCGGCGGGCAATCGGGCCCCGCGGCCTACTGACGCCAATATTCGGTGTTGCCGGCGAACATCCCCGCATCTGGGAGACTACCGAGAATCCGGCGCCGCAGCGCGAGAATGTCGGCTTCGCCTTCGATGCGGTAGATCTCGCGGCCATCCGGCGCGAGCACGAGCGTGAACGGCACCCCGGATTCCCACTTCGCATCGAACGCCGCCTGCACGGCGTAGACGTCGTCGGTGTCGATGATCAGATTGCGCACGGCGGAATGGCGCTCATCGAGGAACTTCTGCACCGATGCGCGCTCGTCCGGTGTGTTCAAGGCGACGCTGACGAATTCGAAGTCACGGCTGCGGTACCAAAGATAGGTCGTCAGCAGCTCGGGGTACTCCGTCTGGCACGGACCGCACCAGGTTGCCCAGAAGTTGATCATCAACGTCTTGCCAGTCGGATTCGTGCGCAGCTTCTTCAGTTCGTCGAGGGAGGCGGTTTCCAGTGTCACGGGCTTCGCCATCCACTCCTTCATTTCCCGCTGCTTGCCGGCGATCGCTGAATTCCATTTCGTGCTGCAGCCGAACACCGGCGTGTGCTCCACAGGCACAGGACGTCCGGCGACGAGCGCGTCCAGAGCATTGCGCGCATCGTTCGTCTTGATGTTGTTGCCGCGCATGTTGTCGTCGATGCGTCCTTCGTAGCGCAGCTTCCGCTCGCGGTCGAAGATGAAGATGTGCGGCGTGACCTTCGGCCCATACTGGTGCGCCACCTGCTGCGAGTCGCCCTCATACAGATATGGGAAGTTGAATTGCCGGTACTCGGCATGGATCTTCATGCTCTCGAACGAGTCGTCGACTTCCGCGTAATTCAACTCGCGCGGCGCGACGGCCATCGGTCCATTTGGTGCGATGGCAATGAGCTTGACGCCCTTGTCAGCGTAATCGCGCACGATCTGCTTGATGCGCCCTTCGTACAGCTGTGACGCGGGACAGTGGTTTGAAATGAACGCGATCGCCAGGATCGGGGCGTCCTTATATTCGGCGAGCGTGTGAAACTTGTCGTCGATTCCCTTCAGCGAGAAGTCCGGAGCTGCCGAGCCAATCTTGAGCGTCGGGTGCTCGCTTTGCTCGCGCGCCATCTGCTGCGCGTAGGTTTCCTCGGCGGGCGCTGCCGGCGTCTGCGCCGCGGTGCTCGCGGCGACGCCGCCGAGCAGCAACGACCCCAGAAACACCCGGGCAATGTTGATGGCGTGCATCACGACTCCTTGATGGCGACGGTCCATGTCAACGGGATCGTACGCGGCGGGAAGCAGATCTTGTCGTCACAGGCCTGATAGCTGAGGGCCGCCTGCACGGTGAGCTCAGTGACCCCCTTGAGTGCGGCACGACCAGCGGGCGAACCGTCCAGCACAAGCTCCTGCACCACCTGGAACGGCTTCTGATACACGTCGACTGTTTCCTTCAGCGGTGCGTAGAAATACTTTTCGGCGGGAGGATACGATACGGCGCGCACAATCAGACCGGGCTGTGGACGAACCGTCAGCACGATGGGCTTGTAGTTGACGACCGTGGGGGCGTAGACGTGCATCTTCGCCGCCGGCGCCAGGTCGAGCGTCACGCTGAAGCGGTCGCCCACTGTCACGCGCTCCGCCGAGACGTGTGATGTCACCAGGAGATTGGGCCGGGCGGACGGCTGTGCCGCAATCACCATCGTGGCCGCCAACAGCATGGCGATCGACGCAAAGGACCACGTCCACTTAGGCATCGACTGGGATTATATCGGCGGCTGTAACCGGTTACAATCACCGGCTGGAGGGAAGGCGTATGCGGTATACGAGACGTGAGTTCGGGAAGCTGGCGATGGGGACCCTACCCGCAGCGGCGCTGCTGAACCGGCCGTTTCGAGCCTCCGCCGCACCGAGGCCCGACTCGGTCATCAATGGTGTGCACGTTAGTACCATCACCTACAGCTATCGCAGCATGCCCGACCAGAGCGCTGAAGCGATCCTTCGCTACGTCGTCAATTCGGGCATCAGCGAGATCGAGTTCATGGGCGGCCCGGTCGAGGCGTACGCCGGTGCGCCGCAAGTGTTTCGGGTGCCGTTCGGCACGCAACCGAACGCGGAGCAACAAGCGAAGCTGCGCGAGGCGGCGCAACAGATGCGCGCGTGGCGCACGTCCGTCTCGATGGATCGCTTCAAGGCGCTCCGGAAGATGTTCAACGACGCGGGCGTGACTATCTACGCGTGGAAGCAGCTCGCTCCTGAGATGTCCGATGCCGAGGTGGAGTACGTGTTCAACGTGGCAGAGGCGCTTGGCAACACGCACACGACACTCGAACTCGTCGACGATGCGGCGCAGTTGAAGCGGATTGGTGCGTTCGCGGAGAAGCACAAGGTTTACGCCGCCTACCACACGCATCTGCAGGGCAGCATGACGGCCTTCGACCGGGCGTTTGCGGTGTCGAAATACAACAGGGCAAACGTCGACCTCGGACACTACGTGGCAGCCGGCGGCGACCCGATACAGTTCCTCGACAAATTTCACGACCGCGTCGCCAGCTTCCACCTGAAGGATCGTCAGACGCCGGCGCATGGCGCAGGCAACCTGGCGTGGGGCACAGGCGACACGCCGATCCGCGAGATCCTGCAGCTTGTGAAGAAAAACAAATGGACGATGCCGGCGACGATTGAACTCGAGTACGAGGTGCCGGCGAACTCGGACGCGGTGAAGGAAGTGGTGAAGTGCCTGGATTACTGCAAACAGGCACTCGCGTGATCAGAGTCCAGGCGTAAAAGGACTACCGAACAGATGCAAGATACGCGACCACGTTCGCCACCTCCTCGGCGGAATAATTTTCCAGCAGCGCATGGTGCCGCTGCTGTGCCGGTCCGAGTTTCGTATCGTTTAGCCGAGCGGATGTAAACGACCGCTCGCTCTTCAGCCCCTTCGGCTCCAGGATAGCCGCGCGAAGCGCCGGTGCGTCGTGCTTGCGCCCGATGCCCGCGAGGTCGCGATCGACGGCGTGACACATGCTGCACGTGCGTTCGAAGTACGCCTTCCCTGCTGTTGCATCGCCCGTGCGAACGGGTGCTGCGGTCAACTCCTGATACCGTCCCTGCTGACGCGCGTAGTGAATCCAGGTGACGAGCGCCGCGATCTGCTGATCGCTGAGGTCCGAAAACTGCGGCATCGGCGAGAGCTTCGCCGTCTGCGGGATGCCCGCGCGGAGCAGCGGGCCGATGCGGCTGCCGTTTTCATCGCGGCCCACGAGCGCGGAGTGCATCAGATCGGTCGCTTCGCCACGCGACACGAGGTTCAATCCGTGACAGTAGGCACAGCCGAACAGCACGAATGTCTCCTTGGCGTGCTGCAGCACCGGATCCGCCAGCGGTGGTCCGAGGAACTCGGTGTCGTAGCTGCGGTGAACCGGCGTCGATTGCGCGGCAATCGACGCCGCGAATGCAAGCACGCAGATCCCGGTGAGGATGCGCGTCATCACGCCACCGCCCTCTTGCAGTAGTCGAACATCAGATCGACCTCTTCGATCTCCGGCCGCAGCGTCCCGTGCTCGAACTCGAGCAGCGCGACAATGGGCCACCGGTTGTCCCGAACCGTCCGAAGCAGCTCGATGATGGGCGCATCGCCTTCACCAAATGGCGCGCTTCGTCCGTTGTGTTTCCGGCGATCGCCGACGTGCATCCCGGCCATCCGATCGTGATGGCGCTCGAGAAACCCGACACAGTCGCCGTCGGCCGCCGTGAAGTGACGAGTGTCGAGCATCATCTTGAAATCCGGAGACAACGAGAGCCCGGTCACCATGCTCGCTTCGCTCGCGTACGCGTCGGGATCGGACAAGTTGTCGTGGTTGTGGAGGCCGACGAACATGCCGTGTCGCCCCGGAAACGGCACGAGACGTCGCGACACCGCGAGGCCGAATGAGCCAACGCAGCCGCGCGCGCCGAGGATCTTCGCGCCTTCGAACGTCGCGTCGATCTCCGCGTCCGTGTAGCTGTCGTCGAAGTTCACGTAATACGTGAACACCGCCACGCCCGCATCGTCGAGTTCCTTGCGAATGCCCCGGTAATACCCCGCTGGTGGCGATAGCCGCCAGGCGCGCATCTTGTCACGCGCCGCGGCGGCGCTGACGCCGGGATCGTTGAATCGCGGCTCAACCCAGGTCGCGTGGAGTTCGACCATGCCCATGCCGTTTCGGACGAGACGACGGATCAACTCACCGCGGTTTTCCCGTGTCATCGCAAGGTCGTGATAGCAGAACGGCTGCAGCCCGAACTGGACGCCGTTGATCAGCGAACGGTTCTGTCCTGGGTGGGGCTGTCCCCAGGCATCGCGAGTCGATTGCAGCAGCGCAAGCTCGGAGACGCTTGCAATGACGACCTTGCCGAAATCCCGTCGTGTCAGATCCATCGGACCTCCTTACTGCGGCAGCGCGAACGCGACGTAGGTACCGCCAGAGGCTTGCGAAGCGCCCGGACGATTGCGACCGCCACCCGCCGCAATCACCACGAATTGTCGTCCGCCGGCCTCATATGTGATCGGGGTCGCATTCCCCGAATACGGCAACAGCGTGTCCCACAGCAGCTCACCGGTGCGGCTGTCAAACGCGTGGAACTTGCGATCAAAGTTGGTCGCGCCGATGAAGACGAGGCCGCCGGCGGTGACGACCGGACCTCCATAGTTTTCGCTGCCCGTGTCCTTCAATCCGCTCGCCGCCAGCTCCGGATACTCGCCTAGCGGAACCTTCCACGAATATTCACCGGTGTTCAGATTGATGGCGTTCAATGTTCCCCACGGCGGTGCGATTGCGGGATAACCGTCGGCATCAAGGAACTTCTTGAAACCCGTGAAGCGATACTTCATGGCCAACGGCGACTTGGCGGTTTCACCCGCGTTCAGGCTCTCGCCGGTCCGCAGATATTCGACGACCGCGGAGACTGCCTCAGGCGAGAGACTCGGAAACGACGGCATCCGGCCGGCGCCTTGCCGAATGATCGCGGTGATCGCGCCGATTTGACGACGACCGGCGACTCCGGTGAGCGAAGGAATCTCCGGTGGCGCCCCTTGTAGATCGTCGCGATGGCAAGGTGCGCATTCCCGCAGGTAGGCCTCGCGACCGCCCGTTCCCGTTTCGTTCGGCGCCAGGCTCGCGAGCCAGGCCATCTCGTTCGCGTTGACGTACAGATTGCCGCTCGCGGGATCGAATGCGGAGCCACCCCACTCCGCACCGCCGTCAAACCCCGGGAGCACCACTGTCTCGCGACCGACACTGAACGGAATGAACTGACCCCCGCTCCTTAATGCACGAAACGTTTCGAGCGCTGTCCGATGCGCTTCCGGCGTCCTGTTCGTCAGCATGCTCTCCGTGAGCAGTTGGCGCGCAAACGGTGCAGGCCTCTCCGGCAGCACCTGCTTCGTCGAGGCCTGTTCTCCGTCTACGTCACTCGACGGGTACGCCCGACGCTGAAGCGGGAACACCGACTTCCCGGACATTCGATCGAGGACGAACACCTGACCGTGCTTGGTCGCCAGCGCGATCGCGTCAATTGTCCGGCCGCCATGCTTGAGGGTTACGAGCGCCGGCGGCGACGGAAAGTCCCGGTCCCAGATGTCGTGATTGACCGCCTGAAAATGCCAGAGACGCCTGCCCGTCTTCGCGTCGAGCGCGAGCAGCGAGTTCGCGTACAGATTGTCGCCGTGGCGGTTCGCGCCGTAGAAGTCCGACGCCGCCGATCCGGTGGGGGCGAAGACGATGCCGCGCCGCTCGTCCACCGCCATCCCCGCCCAGCTGTTCGCGCCCCCGGTGTAGGTCCACGCATCCCGCGGCCAGGTTTCGTAACCGTGTTCACCCGGATGCGGAATCGTATGAAAGCTCCACTTCAACTCGCCGCTGCGGACGTCGTACGCACGGATGTCGCCGGGCGACGCCGGCAGGTTCTCACTGACGCGCCCGCCGACGATCATCAGGTCCTGATAGATAACGCCGGGCGTCGTCAACAGCACAGACTGCGCGTCAGGATCGCGGCCGAGCCCGTCGCGCAGATCGATCCGTCCACCTCTTCCGAATTCTGGAATCGGCGTACCCGTCGTCGCATCGAGCGCGTAGATATAGGTGTCCTGGCCGGTGAAAATGCGGCCATGTTCACCGTCGGTCCAATACATGACTCCCCGATTTGGACCCCGGCCCACGATGCCCGAGTCAAACACCCACCGCCGCGCGCCCGTCGCAGCGTCGAGTGCGACGACCTTATGCGTGGGCGTCAGCACGTAGAGCACGCCGTTGACGACGATGGGGCTCGTTTGGAGGCCGCCCTGCTCACCAGCGTCGTACGTCCAGGCGACCTGAAGGGACCGAACGTTTGAGCGGGTGATCTGGTTCAGAGGTGAATAGCGGGTTTGGCCAGGACCGCCGTACACCGGCCACTCCGAGCCTGCGGCCTGCGAATGCGTTCGCGTGGCGCTCCACAACAGCAGCATGACGCACAGTGCGCCGACTGATGCCGTTGTCGCGCGGCCGCTTCCGCTCATGGGCGCGCGGTCAGAAATGCCGTACGTGTCTCGTCGAACGGATCGCAGTTGAGCGGCAGCCGCGCCTCGTAGTCGCGAGGCAGGCGCGAGTACCGGAACTCGTACGTGTGCGGCGTACGGAATACGCCCGGGTCGGTCCAAGTGAACCTCACCGACAAGAGCGAGCCGTTGTTCAAGAGCCGATAACGCTCGACGAGATGGGTGTTCGCCGTCCTGAATCCCCCACCAGGAATCGCCGTAACGCCCTTGTTGGGATCGAATCCGAGCGTATCGACCACCAGCGTGTCGCCTTCCCACTTGGCGATCGAATCGCCATTGGTCGTCGGGTCAAAGATGTCCTTGCTGATGTGTGCCGTTCGATTCAAGTAGATGTACCGCGTCGCCGCGTTGATTTCAGCGGCAACCACGACCATCTTCTCGGTCTGACGGATGTCGAGCGGCCGCGGCGACGCCATGATCGCCGGCATCCCAAGAATGTTGCACCAGCGAACGGCCTTGAAATCCTTCTGCGCCTGCGCGTCGAGCACCGCTCGCGTCACACGGGGCGACAACTGCGCACGCGGGACATGCTGACTGTCCATGTACGTCAGCTCCCAGTATCCCGAGATATCTTTCGGGTTTGGTGCCTGCGCAACCGCGACGCTTGTGAGCGCTCCGACTAAAGTGGCGACGAAGATCCCTGCTTTCATCGATTTCAACCTTCACCATTGCACATTGACATCGGGCCTTGAGCATTCCTCATTGCGCATTGAGCCTTAGGGAAGTTGCTCCGGAGGAACCACGGATTGACGTTGCAGCGGATCGCCTGAATCACACCAGTTCTCGAACGCGTAGCTATCGGCGGGAATTCGCTCGAAGTCGAAGAAGTAACTGTGCGGCTGCACGTAGATTTTTGGGTCGGTCCATGTGAACGTGATCCGCATGTGCATCCCGTCGTCGGCGACGTGATAGCGCTCGGTGAGATGCGTTTCAGGGGTACGCCAACCGCCCGCGGTGACTCCTCCCTCGTTCAATCCGACCGTGTCGATCACCAGATCGCCGTTGTCCCACGTCGCGGTCGAGTGTCCGAGGCCGGCCGACGAGATACGTGACAGCGGTGGATGCTCGCGTCCGTCGGTGAAGATGTGCCGTGCCCCGGGCCCTTCGCGCGTGAGAAGCACTTCGTCGCGCGTGGGAACAATGAACAGCGCCGCGGAATTCGGTTCGACCCCGCCGGGTCCGAAGCCGCCGCAGCGTCCTTGCGTGACGATATAGGGCTCGCCCGCTTTGTGCGGCCGATTGTCGGGATCGACATCGTCAGGATCCCGCTGCGGCTTGATCTTCGCCGCCCCTTCCGGCGTCAGGACCGCACGAGCGAAGTTGGCGGTCAGACCGCCAAAACTTCCCGATCCGCTCGTGTCGAGCCGCACCCATCCGCCCTCGAGTGCGCGCGCGCCGTCTGCTGCATTGCGTTGTGCGCTGACGGTCGTGAGAGCGCCCACCATCAACATGAGCGCCGCGGGTGCCGCAAAGACCTTCACGTGCATGGCAAATGCTCCTCGTCCGAAAGACGAATGTAACCGGTTGCATATCGTAGCGGAGGCATTTACGCTACGCAAGCAGTGTCACGTCTCGCTCGTCCGCTGTGGTTCGTTCTCGCGTCGGTCATGGTGATCGGGACCGTCCACTCTGCGTCGTTCGATCCGCCGCAGTGGGCGTTTGGTGCAGGCGAAAAGGGAAAGCCTTACCCGGATGATGGACAGCCGAAGCGTCTGACGGGCAGTTCGCGTGCGTACACATTCAGCCAGATCGAAGACTCGTTCGGACCGGCGGACTGGTACCCCGCCGATCATCCGGCGATGCCCCAAGTGCCGGTCGCGACCGGTCGCAAGCCGGACGTGCGCGCCTGTTCGTGGTGCCACCTGCCGAACGGGTTCGGCCACCCGCAATCAGCCAGCCTTGCCGGCCTGTCGGCCGACTACATGACGAGGCAGCTCGCGGACTTCAAAACGGGCGCGCGCCATGCGTCGGTCGGCAACTCCATCATGGCGACGATCACGAGAGCGATGACCGCGGAAGAAGCACAAGCGGCTGTGAACTACTACAGCAAGCTGCGACGCCGCCCGTGGATCAAAGTCGTCGAGGGCGCAATGGCTCCGCGAACGGAAATCGTTGAAGGAGGATTGCGCATTCAACGTGAACCCGACGAACTCGAGCCGCTCGGCGAACGCTTGGTCGAAGTGCCGCAGTTCCGCGAGCGCACGCGGCTCTACGACTCACATGCAGGGTTCGTTGCCTACGTTCCCGTCGGCGCTATCAAACGAGGCAAAGACTTCGTTGCAACGGGCGGAGGCACGGTCGTCATCGGCAAGGTGGCGACGACCGGCAAAGCGGTTGCCTGCACGGAGTGTCACGGCAACGATCTGCGGGGTGCGGCGCACGCGCCCGACAGCACGCTGCCGGTGCCGCCCCTGACCGGGCGCTCGCCAACTTACATCGTGCGCCAGCTGTACGACTTCCACAGCGGCGCCCGCAGCGGCGCAGGCGCCGAGCTGATGAAACCGATCGCGATACAAATGACGCTGCGCGACATGATCGACGTCGCCGCGTACCTCGCGTCGCTCGCGCCGTAGAGGCGGACCTCAAGGTCCGCCTCTACGTGCGCGCGAGCGTGTCGCGAATGAACTGCACGCAGTTTTTCACTTCCTGAATCGCCGGCGCCTGGCCCATGTACTCGTATTCGATGACCGCGTAAATCGGATACTTCTCTTTCTGCAAGAGTCGCAAGACGTCGGCGACGGGTGTCTCGCCCTGTCCCCATGGCTGGTTTGGACCGTTGTTTCGTCGGCGGTCTTTGAGGTGCAGATGCGAGATGCGATCTTTTCCGTACTGCTTGATGAACGCGACCGGATCGTTGTTGCCCGCAACGAAATGGCCGATGTCGAGATTCGCCTTGAAACGCTTGGACATCGAAAAGAGGTTCTTGAAGCTGTCCACTGAGGCGACTTCAGTCGGATCGTCAACCATCGCGTGATTATGCCAGCCGAGCACCATGTCGTACTTATCCGCGAATGGCGCGAGGCGTTTACCCATCGGGACGCGCGTCTGATTGGTGCCGATGATTTTCACGCCGAGCGTCTTTGCGGCAAGGAACGTGCGATCAATCTCCTCCTCGGTGAAGTCTTCGGAGAACGTCATCACATAGCCAATCAGCTCGATGCCGGCTTTGTCGTACTTCGCCTTGATTTCCTTGAACCGATCCATCGGGACCGTGAGCCGCCACTGACGCAGTTCGTCGCGGCGCTTCGTGTACTCAGGGGTGATATTCGCCGGAACGCGGCCGCCGCCCGGAATCGCCGGCTCCGGCTCGACGCGCGCGGACTCGAGCTCGCAGATGCCAAGGCCCACCTGCTTGAACGCGTCGATCATCGTGTCCATGTAATCGCCGTTGGCTGGACGCGGGATGCTGCGGAAGCAGTAGCTGATGGCGCCCACCTTGACGCCACCGATCATGGAGTCAATCGCCAGCAGCCTGGTGCCGGCCATCGCGGCGGCGAGACCGCCAAGCGTGATCTGACCGAACTCGCGCCGCGTTCCATTCCATCCGCTCATCGGAAATCTCCTTACAGATCGTTCGAATCGTTCGGATCGTTCGAGAGGTTCGAAACGTGCAACCGGTTACAGATTGAAGATAGTGCCATAGCTCGAGGGCACGCTGCCACAGGTGCCTACGGCTGCATCACGGATCGATTGAGCCAGATGATGTTGTCCCAGCTCAAAACGCGTTCGGTCCCGTCGAACAGCTTCGCGTAGCTGCCACCCGAGCCTTTGAAGGAAAACTCCTTCACACGATCCGGCGGATTCGTCGTGGCGTTGCGGAGAATGTCGAGCACCTGCTCCTGACGCGAAACCTGAGCGACCGACGGATTCTTCGCCGAGTAGAACTTCACGTCGGCTGGGGCGCCCTTGTTCCCGACGCCATGCTCGTACTTGATGTGCAACTCGAGACGCTCCCCAGTGCCAGCCTGAAATACCCAGTCCTGCGCATCGATGACGGGACCCGTCCCCGTGCTGTTCGTTGAACGCTGCATCGCGTGGGTGGTGGCGAGCAGGTAGTTGCCGAACGGGCCCGGCGCATCTGCCGGATCATCGGTAAGACCGCCGACGACCAGTTGCGCATTGGCGCCGCTCGGATCCTTGACGGGCGCGGCAAGGTAAACCAGACGGCTGGACCCCTTTCCGACCGGCTTGCCGTCGGCGCCGTTGATCGTCATGCGATCGACGAAAATCACCCGGATGTTCGCGTCCTTCGCGGCCCCCTGCGTCGCAGCGTTCAGGGTGAATCCGGGCGGTAACATGGCATTGAGCGCCGCATCCGGGACATGGAAATCGAGCTGGAACCGCGCCTCCGCGCTGTACTCCAGGAGCGTTTGACCGAGCGCCACGCCGGCACTGCCGGCCAACAACGGCACAAACAGCGCGGCCGTGAGTGCAATTCGAGAAAAATGTGGCGAATTCCGCCGGGCGCGTATCATATGTCCCTCCCGCGAACGGGTTTGTAACATAACCAGAAGGACAATGCTCTTTTTGGGCCCGCCTAGCGGTCCACGAAAGGAAGAGGAGGCCGTATGACCCCTCGTCTGATTCCCGCCGCAGCGTTGCTGTGCGCCCTGGCTGCGTGCGGACGATCGAATCAGCCGGCCGAGACGACGACTGCGGCGGCGACACCAGCTCCGGCTGCCGCGCCCGCGGCGCCGCCCGCCGTCGGCGTCTACGTCACGAACGAAACAGGCGGCGATCTGTCCGTCATCGATGCCGGCAACGGCACCGTCGTGGCGACCATCCCGCTCGGCAAGCGGCCGCGTGGCATCGTCGCGAGTCCGGATCGCACGCTTCTCTACGTCGCGCTGAGCGGTTCCCCAATCGGTGGCCCCAACGTCGATGAATCGAAACTGCCGCCGCCTGATCGAAGCGCCGACGGCATCGGCGTTGTCGACGTTCGGCAGCGCAAACTGGTGAAGGTGCTTCCGTCAGGTCCCGACCCGGAACAGGTTGCGGTTAGTGCCGACGGAAAGGACGTGTACGTGGCCAATGAAGATGCCGCGCAGTTGAGCGTCATCGACACCGGCGATGGGCATCTGGTTCAGAGCTTCAAGATCGGCGAGGAACCGGAAGGGGTAACGGTCGAACCAAGTGGCAAGCGCGTGTGGGTCACCTCTGAAGCTGATGGCGCCGTGTTCGTCGCCGATCTGGAGGCGAAGAAAGTCGCCAAGTCGGTGAAGGTCGGTCCACGGCCACGTTCGATCGCCTTCACTCCCGATGGCAGTCGCGCGTATGTTCCGTCGGAAAACGGAGCGACGCTCACCCAGATTGACGTGAAACGGCTGGTCCCGGTCAAGACGATCGATTTGGGCAAAGGCATGCGGCCGATGGGCACGCGCATGAGCGCCGACGGCAAGTTTCTCTACGTAAGCACGGGCCGGAGCAAGCTTGCGATGGTCCTCGACACCGCGACGGATAAGGTGATTGGATCCGTTGAAGCAGGCGACCGCCCATGGGGGATTGGCGTCTCGCCAGACGGGAAAACGCTGTTTACGGCGAACGGGCCGTCCGATGATGTCTCGGTCATCGATATCGAATCCCGCAAGCTCGCGAAGAAAATTCCTGTTGGCCACGGGCCCTGGGGACTCGTGGTGGTAGAGGCACCGTGACTCGAATCCAGACGGCGCTTTTCGCAGTCGTGATCGCGGCATCGACCGTCACGCCACTCGCGGCACAGTCCGCTGATCAGTTGACGGGCCGGGTGGTGGACCCGAGCGGAGCGTCTGTTGCGAACGCGGACGTTCGTATCGAAATCTCCGGGAACACCGTTGCTGAAACGGAGACCGATGCAAACGGCCGTTTCGAGGTCCCTGTCACTTCCGACAGCGCCCGAACCGTCGTGGTCGTCGTTCCAGGGTTTGCTCTCTCGACGACCTCGGTTTCGGCCGGCACTCGCTCGGTCGACGTGACCGTGGAACCCGCGCCGCTCTTCGAGGCGGTCAACGTCACATCCTCACGCGGCGAAGTGGCGCGCGTGGATCCCACCTCCACGGTGACGGTGATTTCATCCAACGATCTGCTGACCAGCGCACCGATGACCATCGACGATGCGCTGAAGGCGGTGCCGGGATTCGCGCTGTTCCGCCGCACGTCGTCTCGCAATGCGAATCCGACGTCGCAAGGCGTTGCGCTGCGCGGGGTAGGTGGGACTTCACCCAGCCGTTCGCTCGTCCTCGCGGACGGAATGCCGTTGAACGACGCATTCGGCGGATGGGTGTTCTGGGACAAGGTCCCGCAGGCGGCGATCGACCGCATTGAAGTCGATCGCGGCAGCGGCAGCGATCTGTACGGCGCCGATGCGCTCGGTGGCGTCATTCAGGTGCTGACGGTACGTCCGAACCGCCCGGTTGGCCGCGTGCTTCTCGAAGGCGGCAGCCTGGGCACCGGCAGCGTATCGCTGTTCGGCGGCGCACGCGCCGGCGACTGGCGATACAGCGGCGCGGGCGAATGGTTTACGACCGATGGCTACATTCCCGTGGCTGAAAAACAGGACCCAGGCATCGCTCCGCGAGGACCGGTCGATTCGGATCTCGGATCCACTCACAGATCGGGGCAGGGATTTGCGGGGTATCAGACGAGTACAGGCTGGAGACTCGACATCAGCGGGAACGTATTCTCTGAAGACCGAGACAACGGCACACCCTTATCGATCAACGGCACCGACTCGAAGCATCTCACCGTTGATACCACCGGACGCCTGGCGGGCGGCGTCTTTACGGTTCGCGGGTGGGGTGGCACACAGAAGTATCACCAGACATTCACCACCGTGAACGCCCTGCGGACCGCGGAGGTCTTCATCCGCGATCAGAACGTGCCGACCGACTTCGGCGGCGGCGGCGGCCAGTGGCTGCGCGCGTGGGGAACGCACACGATGCTCGTCGGCGCCGAGGGGCGTTACGTCAAGGGGCGAACCATCGAGACGCCGTTCGCTCAGGGCCAGCCGCTCGCGACGACGACGGCTGGCGGCACCGATTCACGCTGGTCGGGGTTCGCCCAGGACACCTGGCAGGCCACCGAGCGCCTGACGCTCGTGTTGGGCGCGCACGGCGACACCTGGGACTCGAAATCGATTCAGACGGGGTTCACGAAATCGTCAAACGCGTTCAATCCGCGCGCGGCCGCCGCCTATCGCGTCAACGAGCTGGTCACCGTGCGTGGCGCGGTCTACCATGGCTTCCGCGCGCCGACGCTCAACGAGTTCTACCGGAACTTCAGTGCGGGCAATACGCTGACGCGCGCCAACGAGGCACTCGACCCGGAGCGGATGACCGGCGGCGATGTCGGCGTGCTGGTCGGTAACGGACGCGCATCGGCGCGGATCACGGGCTTCTGGAACCGTCTCGATCACGCCATCACCGCGATCACGTTGTCGAGTACGCCGACGCAGATTGTTCGTCAGCGCGCCAACGCCGATCGTGTG